>Ga0213841_1000130_pt1 | contig 175276 bp, 164 predicted proteins | sample SWPATP23_FD_160125 | JGI IMG/M metagenome (GOLD analysis project Ga0213841, IMG submission 160125) | Coastal seawater microbial communities from Marineland, Florida, United States - SWPA TP2 #3 | ecosystem: Environmental > Aquatic > Marine > Coastal | place: USA: Florida | collected 2016-08-14
ATCGATCTATCCCGCAAGCGCCCACACGCATTGCTTGATTAACTTTTTAAACAGCGGGCTAAATGCTCGATTTAGCCGTCTCGGTGAGAGCCTTGCCTCAACCGTGGGATGCGCATTATACGCATCTCGATGAGCTTGTAAACCGTTAATTTCTAAAAAGTTTTTAAAGCTTGTCAGTTTTAAAAACCCGGCTTGCTTTTACCACTCCAAAGCTGGAAAGGCCGCTCGGAAGCTGGAAAGTGCGCTCTTGAAGCAGCGGCTTTCAGCTCCCCCCTCCGCTGCGTCAGCGGTAAGGAGGCGCGCATTCTACCGTTTCGTGCCGGCTTGTAAAGCCTTTTTGTAATCTTTTTACTTCGCTTTCAAGCAACAGGATTTATGAGCGGCCTCTGTCACTCCCACCCAGGCGATCAACAGTGCCAACGCCGCCGCGCCGGAGGAGACAGCAAAGGTCAACACAGCACTCGCATCCCACAGCAAGCCAGCTACCGCCGCACCCACAGCACCCCCGGCACCAAAGCTGGCCGCGCTGTAAACTGCCTGCCCTTGCCCCTGGTGTCGACCGCCAAAAAACGAACGGATCAACTCAATGGCCACGGCATGTGCCGTACCAAAGGTAAACGCGTGTAGCAGCTGGGCAAAAAACAGAATAACAACAGACTCTGCATAGCAGGCGATTAACCACCAGCGCAATACCGCCATCCCCAGACTGAACAACAACAGGTTGCGCACACCGCAAGTCGGCAATAACCGATGCATCACAAAAAAGATCAACACTTCGGCGATCACGCCGAGAGCCCACAGAAAACCAATCACTGTCCGGCTATAGTGGTAGGTTTCCAGGTAGACACTGTAAAACGTGTAATAAGGGCCAAAACTCACCTGCAACAGGAAGCTGGCCAGCAGAAAACAGAGCACAGGCTTCTGTAGCAAAATCTGCCAGAAGCCCTGCCCCGACTCGCTGCCATGCTCGACCCGCCGTTCAACGATACTGAGGCTGCTAACCCAGATCATCGCCAGGAAGAAGAAAATAAACAACGGCAAATAGCGAATGGAAAGGTGATCAAAAGCAAAGCCCAGACCGACAACAACAAGAATGAAGCCAACTGAACCCCAGAGGCGTATCAAGCTGTAACGTTGAGGCTGCCTTCCCAGGTGAGCCAGTGTGGTCACTTCAAATTGCGCCAGCACCGCATTCCAGAAAAAAGTGTAGGCCGCTACCACCCACACTAACCAACCAAAACGTTGATCCACCAAAATACCGGCAAAGCAGACGCAGGCCATAAAGCTGCCGACACGGATAATTCGCAGCCGCTGACCAGTCTTATCCCCCAGCCAGCCCCACAAATTGGGTGCGACAACGCGGGTGCCAGCCAACATCGCGCTGACGATCCCAATCTCTTTAGCCGAGTAATTTAGCGACTTGAGGTATAAACCCCAGAAAGGCACCAGTGCACCCAGAACCGAGAAATAGAAAAAATAGAATCCAGACAGGCGCCAGTAGGGGAGCGCCTGCCCCCCGACGGCCCCGTTAGCGGCTACGGCATCGGCGTTGCTGTCGGCGCCCGGCAACAAAGGTTAGTCTGCCTGAGCAGGAATAACCGGCAGGTTGTGGGCCACATCGCCGTTCTGGCCGCGGTGACGGAGGAAATGGTCCATTAACACCAGTGCCAGCATCGCTTCCGCTATCGGCGTTGCCCGAATACCCACGCAGGGATCGTGACGCCCTTTGGTAACCACTTCTACCGGTTTGCCGTGCACATCCACACTGCGTCCCGGCAAGTGCAAGCTGGACGTGGGTTTTAGCGCGATATGAGCCACCAGATCCTGCCCCGAAGAAATCCCCCCCAAGACACCTCCAGCGTTATTCGACAGAAATCCCGCGGGCGTGATTTCGTCCCTGTGCTCGGTGCCTTTTTGCTCTACTGAGTCAAAGCCCGCACCAATCTCCACCCCTTTGACCGCATTGATGCCCATCAGAGCATGGGCAACGTCCGCATCCAGCCGATCAAAAATAGGTTCCCCCAGCCCTGGAATCATACCGGTTGCCGTGACCGTGATCTTGGCACCAACAGAGTTTCCCTCTTTGTTCAGGGCTTTCATGTAATCCTCCATCGCCTCCACCTTGCTGGCGTCGGGACAAAAGAAGGGGTTATTGTGCACCTCAGCCCAATCAACACGCTCAATTTTGATCGGACCCAACTGGGATAGATATCCCTTCACTTCAATACCCTTGCTCTTCAGGTATTTTTTGGCAATCGAACCCGCCGCCACTCGCATGGCGGTCTCACGGGCTGAAGAGCGTCCGCCACCCCGGTAATCGCGCACGCCGTACTTATGCATGTAGGTGTAGTCTGCGTGCGCCGGACGGTAGAGATCCTTGATATTGGAATAATCCTTGGAGCGCTGGTCAGTATTTTCAATCAGCAGGCCAATTGGCGTTCCCGTTGTCTTGCCCTCGAAAACACCAGAGAGAATTCGTACCTGATCCGCCTCCCGACGTTGTGTGGTATAGCGAGATTGACCGGGCTTGCGACGGTCGAGATCCACCTGGATCTCTTCTTCACTGATCTCCAGCCCCGGAGGACAGCCATCGACAATACAGCCCAAGGCCAGGCCATGACTCTCGCCAAAGGTGGTCACCGTAAACAGTTTACCAAAGGTATTTCCGGACATAACTCTCTCAACATCTGGGGCACCCCTTATAGGGCGCCAGGTCAAACGGGCTGTGGCCCACGATCCAAAAGATCAGTACTTACTGGTCCAATGCCGATAAAAGCCGGCCATTATACGCATATCTGCGCCACTATGCTCCCCAACCGGCGTCGATCAAAGGCAACGACAGCTGTCAACCGCTTAGATCCTGCTTGGTTAACATGAAGACGCCATGGCCGCCACGCTCAAACTCCAGCCAGGTAAAGGGCAGCTGCGGAAACACCTCTTCCAAAGATACCCAACTGTTACCCAACTCCACAATCAACACGCCGTTTTCCGTTAAATGGTCCGCCGCTTCCTTGAGCAGGCGTCTGGTAAAGTCGAGGCCATCGGCACCAGAACCGAGGGCGACCTCCGGTTCTGCCCGGTATTCGGCAGGCATAATGGCGAGGTCTTCGGCGTTGACATAGGGGGGATTAGTGACGATCAGATCGTATCGCTGAGCACCCAAACCGCCAAACAGATCGGATTGGACAGCGCGCACCTGACCATGCAGTTGATGCAGTTCGATATTCTCTTCCGCAACGGCCAGCGCATCGACTGAGATATCTGCGAGATCCACCTGGGCATTGGGAAAGGCGTGAGCACAGGCGATGCCGATACAACCACTGCCAGCACACAAGTCCAGGATATGTTCGGGCGCCTGAGTCAACCAGGGCTCAAACCCGTTTTCAATCAGCTCAGCAATCGGGGACCGGGGCACCAATACCCGCTCGTCCACCTTGAACTTTAAGCCGGCAAACCAGGCCTCTCCGGTAATATAGGCAGCCGGAATACGTTCAGTGATTCGCCGCTCCAGTACCGCCAACACATGCCTGCGTTCTTCAAGGCTCAATCGTGCATTGAGTACCTCAGGGGTGATGTCCCAGGGCAGATCGATGGTGTGCAGTACCAGGCAGGTGGCTTCATCCCAGGCGTTATCAGTACCGTGGCCCAGAAAGATCTCTGCCCGGTTAAAACTGCTGGCTCCCCAGCGGATGTAGTCGCGAACCGTTAGCAGCTCATTGACCAGAGTTTCCCGTCGTTCTATCACTGTGCCTCCTTAATTTAGCTGGCGCTATTGTACGGGCCTCCAGGGTATTACGCACCCCAAAACCGCGCCGCGCTGGCATCCCCTTGGGCAGCCACCACCGCCATTTGTCTACAATAGAAACACCGTGCGACAATCAAAGCCCTTTACCATTGAAAGCTTATAGCATACCCTAGATAGTTTTTATAAACGGCCTCTAAACTAACGTCTAACCCCTTGCTTTTATAGGGTTTTTAAAGAACGCGTGGCCCGGACGTATTGATAGGAAACGCAGATGAAAGAACATTACGCTCGCATTATCGAAGCTATTGGCGAGGACCTCAGCCGACCCGGGCTGCAGGACACTCCAGAGCGGGCTGCCAAAGCGTTTAAATTTTTAAACCGCGGCTACGAACAGAGTCTGGATGAGGTGGTCAATGGCGCGCTGTTTCCTTCGACCTCCAGCGAGATGATTATCGTCGATAATATCGAACTCTACTCCATGTGCGAACACCACCTGCTGCCGTTTATCGGTAAAGCGCATGTCGCCTATATTCCCACTGGACAGGTACTGGGCCTGTCCAAGGTTGCCCGCATCGTGGATATGTATGCCCGTCGCCTGCAGATTCAGGAGCAACTGACAGTGCAAATCGCCGAAACCATTGAGCAGGTTACCGGCGCCGCCGGCGTGGGCGTGATAATCGAAGCCAAACATATGTGCATGATGATGCGCGGCGTGGAAAAACAGAACTCTGTGATGAAAACCTCGTCCATGATCGGTTGCTTCCGGGACAACCCGGCCACCCGCGCCGAGTTTCTCTCCCTGATAGCCTCCTAAGCCCTACCCGCGACACGCCTGCTCCAACCTGAAAACGATTGGAGCAGGCGTTTAACCCTGGGGCAAAACCACCAAATCTACCCGTACACTCGCTGCGCCTTTGCCCACTGGCGCCAGGCCACCAACGGCGTGAACCTGCAGTCTTTGGGTTTCAAGACCCGCGTCTGTTAACTGCTTGGCCACCCCCTGCGCCAACAGAAGGGAGCGAGCTTGCCGCTCCTTTTCAGTGCCTCGACCATAATCGTGACCCACCACTGCCAAGCTTTGACTTCCCCACTGAACACCGGCCAAAGCAGCTGCCAATTGTGCGGCAGGTGTTAATAGCTCGCCTTCATCGGAGAGCGGCAGAGAGACATAGCCCTGTGCCTGCAAACTGGCCACAATGATTTCCGGGGCCAGTCCACTCGCCTCCCCGGTATCGACAACGCTGACGGCACTTTCGTCAGAGCGCAACACCTCCAGATGTGTATACGCACGCTTATTGCCTCGGCGCACACTGTAGAGTGCCACGTAGTAGACCACCTGCTGGTGTACAAGCCGGTAAGCGTCATAGCGCTGAAACCGGTCCAAGCCGTAAAGTTGCTTCACGTTAAAACGATTATTGGCCCAACTGTTACTGCTGCCACAACCACGCGCGCGACAGACAAACAATTGCTCGAGACGTCCGCCCTCGGTATTGCCCAGAGCCTGCAATTGCGTCAGGTAGTGTTCATGGCCTTCTTCGGCCCGGTGACCGGAGGGCAACTCCCAAGTCGTTCGCCGCAATGCGCCCTGCAAACGCCGCTCATTTTCCGCACGCCAGATATTGTTGATTTTCTTGAGGGCACCGAGGGTTAGCAAGTAATCGTCGGTTTGCACTTCGGTATCGTACATCTCCGTTGCGTTGGGGTAACTGTCAAACGACAAGCTGGCCGCTGCCATCGGCGTCACGCCCAAAGCCAGCCAAATCACCCATCCATTAACCGGTGAAAAAAGCAGTTGGCGTACCTTTGTGTGCCAGACGCCTTTTGTCATAGATAAAATCCCTTCTTTTTCACTAAAATCCCGAATATCGGCGCAAACGCCTTCTCTGAGAGTCACTCCGACAATCCGCAATGGCGCCGAATCAATGCCGCCACTTGCGGCGACTGAGCCTCCATATGGAGATGGTGACTGCCAGACAATTTCTCCACATGGATATGGGGAAACATGGCCAGAATTTCCTGATATTGGTCAAACAATCTGGGCAATCCCTCTTTCGCCAGTATCAGTAAGGTCTTGGCCGCAATTCGGTTAATAAATGCCTGAATGTGGTCCTGAGTCAACTTAAACGCTGAAGCCCCCATAAGGTGTGGGTCCGTACTCCAGGTAAAGCCATCCCCCTCTTGGCGCATGCCCCTGTCAGTCAGCAACATCGCAGCCTCCCGGCTCAGGCGGCTGCGCCCTCTGTATCGGGCATTAATGATACTCTCCCGGGACTGATAGACAGGAGGCGGTTTATGTTGCAATGCCGTGGCATCCCGAATCGATCGTGCCAACTGCTGGGGGGCATCTTCTGCAACCACTGGCTCGGGCCAAAGCCCATCGATCAAGACCAGATCACAAATGCGCTCTGGAAAGGTGCCAGCCGCCAACATACTGACAATAGCCCCCCTGGAGTGCCCAATTAGGGTAAACGACTCCCAACCCAGCTGGTCGGCAACCCCAAACACCTCCCCCACATCCTGCCAGATATTGTAGGGTTGGGAACCCGGACGGTGATCGCTGCGACCATGCCCCGCCATATCCAGCGCAACCAGATGAATACCCGACAGCTGTGGCGCCAATGCCGCAAAACTGGCGCTGTTATCCAACCAACCGTGCAACGCCAAAACCGGCCGCTCCCCTTCCCGCCCCCACTCCTGGGCGGCGAAGCGCAAGCCGCTCACCTCAAAAGCTCTCTCTCTGGGTTCAGTATCCACACTGTTACCCACGTCATTCATATTGGTTGCTTCCTTTGCAAATTCTGCTCATCACAAATGCGACTCGGGGTGACACAGCCACCGCAGCTGGCCGAAATCGGAAACCAGCAGTTCTGTATCAATACACGCCAGCGTTGCTGTACCCATGTTATAGCGCCCCGGAACCAAACCACAGAGCCAATTGACAAAGGTGCCTACCAATGGCTGATGGCTCACCAACAACACCGACTGCTCGCTATAGGGTTCTAACAGCCGACACAGGGCGTCAATATTGCCCTCCGGTGTCAGTAGCTCCGTCGTTTGCGTTTCGAGGTTCGGCAGCTGGAGCGCGAGGGTATCAGCAACAATATCCGCGGTTTGCTGGGCACGAATGTAAGGACTAACCAACATATGCCCCAGAGATTCCAGAGACGAACGGTTGGCATTGACAATGTTACTGACCTGCCGGCGACCCAAGGGGGTCAACTGTCGATCTTGATCGCGACGGGCCATGGTCTCAGCCTGGCCGTGCCGCAATACAAAAAGTTCCATATAAGGACGCCTTTTATGAACCTGAATTATATCGCTACGCGTATTTTCACTATAGTCGAAAATAGCAGCGGTATATGGGCTGCAGCCTCGCTACTGGCCCAGGTCCTCCTCATCGGAACGGCTTTCGGGCCAATCGGAAAATGGGAACGGCTTCTCTTCAGAGTTGTATATGAGAAACTGCAGCGCCTGGTAGATATACTGGGACAGGGAGTGACCGAAACGACGCAGATTCCGATTGTCACTGCCCGTCACCAGGGAGAATAGAAACTGCAGGCTGACCAACACCCACATTACCACGCTCGCCACCTGGAGCAGGGCGGCAAACAACAGCATAAACAGTAATCGCAACCAGTGTTTGGCGGACAGAATATTTGTTTTCAGTGTTTCATCCATTAGGTATTCCCCGTGTATTCCACATCGTTGTTTTGTTCTCCCAACATCAATCCCTGTACCACATCGGCAATTGAGCGCTGCTCAAACAACACTCCGTACAAACCGTACACCAGCGGCATATAAACCCCAAGCTCTTCCGCTTTCTGCTTAACCAGCTTGACAGTGTTTACCCCTTCGGCGACCTGACCCAGCTCCTTGACGACGGTTTCCAGGCCCTTGCCCTGACCGACGGCAAGTCCAACCCGGTAGTTGCGACTGAGGTCAGAGGTACAGGTCAGGATCAGATCGCCTACGCCCGCAAGCCCCAAAAAGGTCATTGGGTCGGCACCCATGCGGCTGGCAAACCGCCCCATCTCCGCCAGACTGCGGGTCAGTAACATTGCCTGGGTATTATGGCCCGTCCCCAGCGCCGCCGCCATACCACTGACAATGGCATAGATATTCTTGAGGGCTCCCCCCAGCTCTACCCCGTAGCGATCCTTGTTGGCATACACACGGAAGGTTTCCGAACAGAGTATCTGCTGGATACAGCTGACCACATCCTCGTCACTGCTGGCAATAACGGTGCCCGTGGGCTGTTGTTGCACGATCTCTTTAGCAAAATTCGGGCCGCTGAGCACACCGATACGGTTGCCCGGCAGCTCCTGTTCCAGCACCTGACTCATCAAGTAAAAGCCTTTGGCCTCGATACCTTTGGTGGTGCTGATGACCATTGCATTGTCGCGAATGTAGGCAGCAGCCTGGCAGGTAACCTCGCGAAAGGACTGACTCGGCACCGAGATAAACACCACATCGGCGGAACCGACTGCTTCAGCGAGGTTAGCTGTGGCAATCAGGTGATCATTCAGTATGTAACCGGGTAAATATTCCGCGTTCTCCCGCTGCTGCTGACAGCGCTGGGCACGCTCTGCATCGCGCATCCACAAATAGGTACGATGGCCATTGGTGGCAATAATATTGGCGATAGCCGTACCGAAACTGCCGCCGCCGAGTACAGCAATGGTAAGTGTATGTGTCATGGACTACTGCGCTGCCTTTGGGTAAATCGTTTTTATCGTTATCCGGATTATAGGGAATTTACGCCAGCTTTGTTACCAAATGCCTTGCCGACCACCGCTTAAGGGGCCAAAACCCAGATATAAAAAGGCCGGATTTGCTGCCTCCTGGGCAGGAAACCCGGCCTGATGCTCTGCCAGCCCCGGTGTTATCACACCGGGGCGCTCCGCACTTAACAGCTGTTAGTGGCTTAACTCCAGCAACAATTTGTTGAGGCGCTGAACATAGGCCGCGGGGTCATCCAGCTGTCCCCCCTCAGCCAGATTCGCCTGATCGAACAAAACCTGCACCAGATCTGCAAATCGATCCTCATCCGGCTCCTGATCCAGCTTCACCACCAGCGGGTGTTCCGGATTTAGTTCAAAAATAGGCTTGCTACCGGGTAGAGCCTGCCCCGCCTGCTCCAGTATACGGCGCATCTGGGCGCCCATATCGTGCTCACCCACCACCAGACACGCGGGAGAATCGGTCAAACGATGGGTCACACGCACCTCTTCCACCTTCTCATCCAGTGCTTTTTTCACGCGCTCAACCAGACCTTCGTGCTGCTTGGCCGACTCTTCCTGCGCTTTCTTGTCCTCTTCAGAATCCAGCTCACCCAAGTCCAGGGCACCCTTGCCCACGTCCTGGAAAGATTTACCATCGAAATCCATCAGGTGGCCCATCAACCACTCGTCAACGCGGTCGCTCAGCAGCAGCACTTCAATACCCTTCTTGCGGAACACTTCCAGATGGGGACTGTTCTTGGCCGTATTGAAGTTTTCAGCGGCGATGTAATAGATCTTCTGCTGACCCTCCTGCATGCGCTCGATATAACCTTCGAGCGACTGATCCTGTTCTTCCTGATCGGTATGGGTGGTGGAAAAACGCAGCAGCTTGGCGATCTTTTCCTTGTTGGCAAAATCTTCCGCCGGGCCTTCCTTCAAGACCTGACCGAACTCCTTCCAGAAGGCGCTATAGTCCTCCGGTTTGTTTTTGGCCATTTTGCCGAGCATATCCAGAACACGCTTGGTCAACGCCGAACGCATGGCATCGATATTCGGGTCTTTCTGCAGGATCTCCCGTGAGACATTCAAAGACAAGTCGTTGGAATCGACCACCCCTTTGATAAAACGCAGGTAGAGGGGTAAAAACTGCTCGGCGTCATCCATGATAAAGGTGCGTTGCACGTACAGTTTCAGGCCGCGGGAGGCCTCGCGGTTATAGAGGTCAAACGGCGCTTTGGAGGGGATATAGAGCAGACTGGTGTAATCGAGCTTACCCTCAACCCGATTGTGACTCCAGCTCTGGGGGTCGGCGAAATCGTGGGAAATATGCTTGTAGAACTCTTTGTACTCTTCATCGCTGATGTCTGAACGCGAACGTGTCCACAATGCGGTGGCAGAATTGATGGTTTCCCACTCCGGGGCCTTCTCTTCCGCTTCTTCCTCCTTATCCTCACCCGGCATGGCCATCGGCGCTTGTTGCAGCATCTCGACGGGGATGGAGATATGGTCTGAGTATTTTTTGATAATGGAACGCAGACGCCAACCGTCGGCAAACTCTGTTTCACCTTCCTTCAGGTGCAGTATGATAGTGGTACCGCGCGTCGCTTTCTCGACAGTTTCGACGGTAAATTCCGCCTCGCCACTACAATCCCAGTGCACGCCTTCCTCCGCAGAAGCACCGGCGCGGCGGCTCAGCACCTCAACGCGATCAGCCACAATAAATGCCGAGTAGAAGCCCACGCCAAACTGGCCAATCAGTTGAGAGTCTTTTTGCTGATCACCGGTCAGTTTTTGCATAAACTGCGCCGTACCGGACTTGGCGATAGTGCCCAGGTGTTCAACCACCTCATCCCGTGACATACCAATACCGTTATCTGTAATGGTGATAGTCTTGGCGTCCTTATCGAATCCGATGCGGATTTTCAGCTCGGGATCCGCTTCATACAAATCCCCATTAGAGAGGGCTTCAAACCGCAACTTGTCGGCGGCATCGGAGGCATTTGACACCAACTCGCGCAGGAAGATTTCCTTGTTGGAGTACAGGGAATGGATCATCAGGTGCAGCAATTGCTTGGCTTCCGTCTGGAAACCACGAGTTTCTTTATGCGCATCAACAGTCATGCGATGGAGCTCCTATATCTAAAGCCTTGTTCTAATTCGATGGCAGTAGAGATGGGGGCGGGCACAGCCATTTCAAGTGCCGTCAAAAGAAGATGGGAGATACACCAGCAGCGGGTCTTCAGTGCTGGTATTAATCGACCAGAAAGTGGGCCCTGGCAGTGGCAATCGGCACCAGGGGGTCGGATTGCCAGGCCTTGACAGCAACATTCACCAGTCGCTTGCCCTGCCGGACCACTTCACACTCGCAAAAGCTGTCTTCCATGCGGCCGGCGCGCACATAATCGATGGAGAAATCAACCACCCGGGGGACTTTCAGAGTCTCCATGGTCATCAATAGATGCAGCGCTGCAGACATTTCCATAAAACCGCCGACAGCGCCACCGTGCAGGGCCGGTAAGGTAGGGTTGCCCATATTGGAGTGCCGATTGGGCATTTTGAACACCAGCGAAGGGGGTTCTGTCACCGCTTCGATCCCCAGCAGGCGGGCGTAGGGCAGCGCGTCCACCAGGGGGGCCAACTGGCCTTTTTCCCGGGCAAGAACGGCGGCTTTCGCAACACCGGTATAGTCAGAATTAGCCATCAATTACTCCTTACCCGCCAAAATAGGGGCAAACTGACGGCGCATCTCAGCCGCCACTTGAGGGTCGAGCCGGCTGAAGTTGGCCACGCAGTGGGCGATGGGACGATCCCGATCCTCCTGAAAAGCCACACCCCGGCAGAAAATGACGTGACGGGAAACCCGGTAAGCTTCCGCTTCGGCAAACACACTCTTCCCCGGTTGCGCTTGTCCCATATAGTCAATTCGCAAGTCCATGGTGGGACACAGCGCCAGCTCGTCCAGGGCTACCACCGCAGCAAAGCCGCAGCAGGTATCCAACAACGCCGTCAGGGCGCCACCGTGAATAACACCGGTGGCCGGATTACCCACAATGTCCTCGCTGTAGGGCAGTTCAGCCTGGATTCTGTCCTTCTCGATCCGAGTGAAACGCAAACCCAGGGCGTGGAAGTGATCGCCGGAATTAGCGGTGGTCATCAATCGACATAGTTTGCGCAAAACTTCCAGATCGACCATATCACCGCCTCAAATTCAAACAATTGTTTGAGCAGTATAGCCAGAAACAGGCCCCGCAGCCAGCACTGAGTTAGCTGCTTAACGGGCACAAAAAAGGCGACCCATGGTCGCCTTTTTTGTGCTTTGGCCGCTGGCGGCCAGCAAAGAACTTACCAACCGGTAATTTCTTTCAGCGCATCGCCGATGCCGGCCAGAGAACGCACGGTTTTCACCCCAGCGTCTTCCAAAGCGGCGAATTTCTCATCGGCAGTACCTTTACCACCAGAGATAATTGCACCAGCGTGGCCCATACGCTTACCGGCAGGAGCAGTCACACCAGCGATATAGGAAACTACCGGCTTGGTGACATTTTCCTTGATGTAAGCAGCGGCTTCTTCTTCCGCCGTACCACCAATCTCACCAATCATGACGATAGCCTCGGTCTGAGGATCGTTCTGGAACAGTTCCAGAATGTCAATGAAGTTGGAACCGGGGATGGGGTCACCACCGATACCCACACAGGTGGACTGACCGAAACCGTAGTCAGTGGTCTGCTTAACGGCTTCATAGGTCAAGGTACCGGAGCGGGAAACGATGCCCACTTTACCCGGCAGGTGGATGTGGCCGGGCATAATACCGATCTTACACTCACCCGGAGTGATCACACCAGGACAGTTGGGGCCGATCAGGCGCACGCCCAGCTCGTCACACTTGACTTTACACTCCAGCATATCCATAACCGGGATGTGCTCGGTGATACAAACGATCAGCTTGATGCCGCCGTTGGCTGCTTCCAGAATAGAATCCTTACAGAAAGGCGCCGGTACGTAGATCACAGAAGCGTCGGCGCCAGTGGCTTCAACGGCTTCTTTAACAGTGTTGAAAACCGGCAGGCCCAGGTGAGTGGTACCGCCCTTACCGGGGGTTACACCGCCAACCATTTGTGTACCGTATTCAATGGCTTGCTCGGAGTGGAAAGTACCCTGACCACCGGTGAAGCCCTGACAGATAACTTTGGTATCTTTGTTGATTAATACGCTCATTGATTTGCTCCCCCCAATTATCCTTGAACAGGACCTTTAGCCGCTTTAACAACTTGCTCAGCAGCGTCAGTCAGGCTGGTTGCAGCAATAATGTTCAAGCCGCTGTCTGCCAGTACTTTCGCACCCAGATCGGCGTTGTTACCTTCCAGACGAACAACAACCGGCACCTTCACGCCAACTTCTTCTACAGCACCGATCACACCTTCAGCAATCAAGTCACAGCGAACGATACCGCCGAAGATATTGATCAGTACGGCCTCAACACGCTCGTCAGCCAGAATGATCTTGAAGGCTTCGATAACACGTTCTTTGGTCGCGCCACCACCAACGTCCAAGAAGTTGGCCGGAGCACCGCCGTGCAGCTTAACAATGTCCATGGTTCCCATGGCCAGGCCGGCACCGTTAACCATACAACCGATGTTGCCGTCCAGAGCAACATAATTGAGGTCCCACTGGGCAGCAGTAGCTTCACGCTCGTCTTCCTGAGAGGGATCGTGCATGTCCTTCAACTCGGGGTGACGGTAGAGGGCGTTGCTATCGATAACCACTTTGGCGTCCAGACAGTGGAGGTCGTCAGCCGGAGTGATTACCAGCGGATTGATTTCCAGCAGGGCCAGATCTTTCTCTTCGAACATCTTGGCCAGGCCCAGGAAGATCTGAGTGAACTGCTTGATTTGCTTGCCTTCCAGACCCAGTTTGAACGCCAGCTCGCGAGCCTGGTATGGCTGAGCGCCAGTCAGCGGGTCAACTTCAGCTTTCAGGATCTTCTCGGGAGTCTCTTCGGCAACCTTCTCAATCTCAACGCCACCTTCGGTGGAGGCCATGAAAACGATGCGACGGCTGGAGCGATCAACAACCGCTCCCAGGTACAGCTCCTGAGCAATATCGGTGCAGGTTTCAACCAGGATACGGCTAACCGGCTGACCATTTTCGTCTGTCTGGTAGGTTACCAGGTTGTTACCCAGCCACTTTTTAGCGAAAGCTTCGATGTCCGCTTTGTTGTCTACCAGCTTTACGCCGCCGGCTTTACCGCGACCACCCGCGTGTACCTGCGCTTTAACTACCCACTTGTCACCACCGATGATGTCAGCAGCGGCAGCTGCTTCTGAGGGACTCTCAGCGGCAATACCCTTGGAAACAGGCAGGCCATACTCGGCGAACAACTGCTTACCTTGATACTCATGCAAATTCATGATGTCTTTCCGTTCACTCGTGCCGTTTCATCTATCTGTGAAGTCGTGCACTCGGTTATCAATGGCGGATGAAATCATTCATACCACCCCCTACTTTTGCCGTAGCTCAAGCTTGTATTGCACCCAAAAGCTGTTATCACACACTCTTGAGCCACGCCGTCTCTAAAACGCCACCTTTTTAGCAAGGGCTGCTTTAGAGGTCTCCGCACGCTGTGATTATTATTTTCTGCGCTTTCTGTTTGGCATGTGAATAGCGTGACCATTCGCCGCCAAAGCGGCTTCCTTCACCGCTTCCGAGAAGGTTGGGTGACCGAAGACGGTCATGCCAATATCCTCGGCGCTGGAACCAAACTCCATGGCGATCGCCACTTGCTGCACCAAATCCGAAGCGTTTGGACCAACGATATGGCAACCGAGCACACGGTCAGTTTCGGCGTGTGCCAGGATTTTCACCATACCCTCGGCCTCTTCTGAAGCTACCGCGCGACCGATAGCTACAAATGGGAAGGTACCCACATTGTATGGCTCGCCATCTGCCTTCAGCTGCTCTTCAGTTCTGCCCACCGAAGCAACTTCCGGGTGTGTATAGATGACGTTGGGAATAATATCATAGTTCATCAGTGGTTTCTGGCCAGCGATGCGCTCGGCGACCATAACGCCCTCTTCTGAACCCTTGTGGGCCAACATGGGGCCGCGAACCACGTCACCGACAGCCCACACGCCCGGGGCGCTGGTGGAACACAGGTCGTTGACGTAGATGAAGCCGCGCTCGTCCAGGTTAACACCGGAGTCACCGGCCAGCAGGCCCTCGGTGTAGGGGCGACGGCCTACACACACGACCAGTTTGTCAAAGGTTTCCTGCTGCTCGTTACCGTCGGCATCGGTGTAGGTCACCACCACTTCCTTGCCCTTCACCTCGGAACCGGTCACGCGGCAGCTCAGGCGGATGTCCAGCCCCTGCTTGGTGAGGATCTTCTTGGTTTCTTTAGCAATCTGCTGGTCCATCATGACCAGGAAGCTGTCCAGGGCCTCCAGACACACCACTTTTGAACCCAGGCGGCTCCAGACGCTGCCCAGTTCCAGACCGATCACACCGGCGCCGATCACACCCAGACGCTCGGGGACTTCGGAGAACTCCAAAGCACCGGTGGAATTGACGACCACATCGTTATCAACCGGAGCAACCGGGATGTCTACCGGTACAGAACCGGAAGCCAGAATCACGTTGTCCGCTTCCAGGGTCTGCACATTGCCGTCGTTATCAGTGAACTCCACTTTACGACCCGCCAGCAATTTGCCGGAACCGTAAAGAGCAGTTACCTTGTTGGCCTGGAACAGACCAGCGATACCGCCAGACATCTGCTTCACGACCTTGTCCTTGCGGGCGATCATAGCGGGGACATCCACTTCAACACCACCCACGTGAATACCGTGGATTCCCAAGTTCTCTTTGGCCAGGTGGTATTTGTGTGAGCTGTCCAGCAGGGCTTTTGACGGAATACAACCGACGTTCAGGCAGGTGCCTCCGTTTACCCCTTTACCGGCAGCGTTTTTCCACTTCTCGATACAGGCGGTTTTGAGGCCCAGTTGCGCTGCGCGGATAGCCGCAACATAACCGGCGGGACCAGAGCCTATGACGATCACATCGTATTTTTCAGACATAATTTTCATTCCAATAGTAAAAATTTACCAGGACGCCTCCTCTGGCCCAAAAATAGGGTAGTCGACGCCCAAAAAAGCTTTATTGCATTTTCCGTCAGTTTGTTATGCCCTGCGACTCCTTATTATGTGTATCTTCTATGGCTGTCGCAGCTCAATCCAGATTACATCTCTGTGAATTACATCTCTCTATAAATTACATCTCTCTATAAATTACATCTCTCTATAAATTACATCTCGAGCAAGATACGTGCCGGATCTTCAATCATGTCTTTGATGGCAACCAGGAACTGTACCGCGTCCTTACCATCGATCAGACGGTGGTCGTACGACAGTGCCAGGTACATCATCGGCAGGATTTTCACTTCGCCATTCACCGCCATCGGACGCTCCTGGATCTTGTGCATACCCAAAATGCCAGTCTGCGGCGGATTCAGGATCGGAGTGGACAGCAGTGAGCCGAACACCCCACCGTTGGTAATACTGAAAGTACCACCGGTCATCTCGTCAATGGTCAGCTTGCCATCGCGGGCACGCAAGCCCAGATCGCGAATCTTGCTTTCGATATCGGCCAGGCCCATGTTTTCGGCATCCCGCAGCACCGGCACAACCAGCCCCTTGTCAGTGGATACAGCCACACTGATATCCTGGTAACCGTGGTACACGATATCGTCGCCATCGATAGACGCGTTCACCGCCGGGAAGCGACGCAGCGCTTCAACAGCCGCTTTCACAAAGAAGCCCATATAACCCAGACGCGTACCGTTATGGGCCTTCTCAAACTTGTCCTTGTACTTGGCACGCAGTTCCATCAACGGCGCCATATTGACTTCGTTGAAGGTAGTGAGCATGGCGGTGCCCTGGGACGTTTCCATCAGACGCTCGGCGATACGCTTGCGCATACGGGTCATGGGTACGCGCTTTTCGACACGTTCACCGACAACCACCTCAAGCGCCGGCGCGGCAGCGGCGGCAGGCTTGGCAGCCGGGGCTGCTGCAGTTGCAGTGACACCGCTCTTCAGGTGGTTCATGATGTCTTCTTTGGTGACACGACCGTCCTTGCCGGTGCCGGCTATCGCCGCCACATTGACATTGTTTTCGTCAGCCAGCTTACGGGCTGCCGGGCTCAGCAGTTTCTCGCCAACCGCCACTTCGGCAGTTTCGGCAACGACTTCGGCCACAGTTTCGGTGGCTGCAGCGGCGCCCTCGCCTTCAGCGAACTTGGCAATCACTTCGTTGCTCAGGACCACATCGCCTTCGCCTTTGATCACTTCGGCAATGCTGCCGTTGGCGGGGGCAACCACTTCCAGCACAACTTTGTCAGTTTCGATATCGACAATCAGCTCGTCGCGTGAAACCGCTTCACCGGGCTGCTTGTGCCAGGTAGCGATAGTGCCGTCTTGTACGGATTCGGGGAAAGTTGGCGCTTTGATTTCTATGCTCATTTCTGTCGGTGTCCTTAGCTTTCGCTGTAATTCTGTTCAGCTCGTTAATCGGTAATTGACCGCCTTATTCGACGGTCAGAGCCTCGTCAATAAACTTGTTTTGCTCTTCTATGTGCAGTGACATATAACCTGCCGCCGGGGCCGCGGATGCGGGGCGACCGACGAACTTCGGATAGAGGTCTGGTTTGTGTTCGTGAATCACACGACGCATATGGTGCTGACTGCTGTACCAGGCGCCCTGGTTCATGGGCTCTTCCTGACACCAGACGATGTCAGTCAGTTTCTGGTACGGTTCCAGAACGGCTTTCAACTCTTTTTCCGGGAACGGATAGAGCTGCTCCAGACGAATCAGTGCCACATCGTGCTGCTCGCGTTCGGTGCGTGCTTCCAGCAAATGGTAGTAAACCTTGCCGCTACACATAACAACGCGTTTCACCTTGGCCGGATCTACCGTGTCGTCACCAATCACATTCTGGAAGTGGCCTTGGGCCAGCTCTTCCAGGGAAGAGGTTGCAAGTTTATGACGCAGAATCCACTTCGGACTCATCACCACCAGAGGACGTCGCATGGGGCGAATCGCCTGGCGGCGCAGCATATGGAATACCTGCGCGGGGGTTGTCGGTATACACACCTGGATATTGTGCTCAGCACACAATTGCATGTAGCGCTCCAGACGTGCGGATGAGTGTTCAGGACCCTGCCCTTCGTAGCCGTGCGGCAACAGCATGGTCAGGCCACACAGGCGCCCCCACTTGTGCTCACCACTGGTGATAAACTGGTCGATCACCACCTGGGCGCCGTTGGCGAAATCACCAAACTGGGCTTCCCAAATCACCATGCCTTTAGGCGCAGTGGTGGCGTAACCGTATTCAAACGCCAGTACCGCCTCTTCCGACAGGTAAGAGTCGTAGAGTTCGAAATCCGGCTGGTCTTCCTTGATATGCTTCATGGGCATATAAGAAGAACCGTCTTTCTGGTTGTGAACCACAACATGACGGTGAGAGAAGGTTCCGCGGCCGATGTCCTGGCCAGTCATGCGCACCGGATATCCCTCATCCAGCAGGGTGGCGTAGGCCAGGGTTTCAGCCATTCCCCAGTTGATGGGGAGGGCACCTCCGCCCATCTTGCGACGGTCGTCGTAAATCTTGGAGACCTGGCGCTGTACCTGGATACCGTCGGGAATCTCGCACATTCTGTGCGCCACATCCTGCAACTGTTTCAGGTCGATACTGGTGTCGGCTTCTTGCGTCCAGTCATGGCCGATATAGGGGGTCCAGTCAACAAACAATGAACTGTCCGGCTCACTCACCAGACCGCTGGCCACGTGCTCGCCACGGTCCAGGGCAGCGCGGTAGTCGTCCGCCATCTTCTGGGATTCTTCCTGGGACAAAACACCCTCGGTCACCAGCTTCTCGGCGTACAGCGTACGGGTGGATTTGTGCTTGCGGATCGCCTGGTACATCAGCGGCTGAGTCGCAGACGGCTCATCGGTCTCGTTGTGTCCGCGACGGCGGTAACACACCAGATCAATCACCACGTCTTTCTTGAACTCGTAGCGATAGTCCATGGCCAACATGGTCACAAACAATACCGCTTCGGGATCGTCGCCGTTGACGTGGAAGATCGGCGCCTCGATCATTTTCGCCACGTCGGTACAGTATTCGGTGGAGCGGGAGTCTTCACGCTTGTTAGTGGTGAAGCCCACCTGGTTGTTCAGGACAATATGAACCGTACCACCGGTGCCGTAACCGCGGGTCTGGGACATCTGGAAGGTTTCCATCACCACACCCTGACCGGCAAAGGCGGCGTCACCGTGTACCACCAGTGGGACCACCTTGTCACCCAGCGGGTCTTGACGGCGATCCTGACGGGCGCGCACGGAACCTTCCACCACCGGAGACACAATTTCCAGGTGCGACGGGTTAAACGCCATCGCCATATGGACTTCGCCGCCCGGTGTCATCACATTGGAGGAGAAGCCCTGGTGATACTTCACGTCGCCGGAGGTATCTACCAGTTTTTTGCCCTCGAATTCTTCAAACAACTCGGAGGGATTTTTACCGAGAATATTGACCAGCGCGTTCAAGCGACCCCGGTGGGCCATACCCAGCACAATCTCTTTGGCGCCGTAGTAACCGGCACGCTTCACCAGTCCGTCCAGCAACGGAATCATACTCTCCGCCCCTTCCAGGCCGAAGCGCTTAGTGCCCGGGTACTTGCTGTCCAGGTGGCGCTCGAGACCTTCGGCGGCGGTCACACGTTCCAGCACATTGAGGCGAACCTCATTACTGTACTCAGGGTTAGAGCGCACGCTCTCCAGGCGTTGTTGCAACCACTGCTTCTCGGCGAAGTTAGTGATGTGCATGATTTCCGGGCCCACGTGGCCACAGTAGGTTTTTTCCAGCGCGGCAATAATTTCGCTGAGGGGTGCTTCGTCTTTACCGATAAACAGGTTACCGGTCTGGAAGACGGTATCCAGATCAGCGGCGGTCAAGCCGTGGAAGGACAGTTCCAGGTCTGGAACCTTCTCGCGTTCCATCTGGCCCAGCGGATCGAGTTTCGCTTTTTGATGGCCGCGGAAACGGTAGGAACTAATCAGTTGAACGACTTTTACTTGCTTGCGCTCGTGCTCAACGTCGACACCACCGGAGCCGGGGGCAGCAATCGGGCGAGCGCGGTTTTTACCGAGCAGTTCAAAGTGTTCGCGAACAACGGAGTGTGGCGTGTCCTGGGTGACGACACCTTCAACACGAGGCAGTTTATCGAAATAGCTGCGCCACTCTTCGGGTACGCCGTTTGGATCGTATAGATATTTGTCGTAGAGTTCTTCCACATAGGAGGCATTCCCACCGGAAATATGGGAAGTACTCCACAGTAGCTCCATAATGCTGTCTTGCATTGTTGCCCACCTTTTGTCGGGGCATATATGTCTACCTGCGGAGGGACGAGCCGCCTGCTCCGATGACCGATACGCCATCAGCATCACGCTGCTCTGGCAATCGCGGGTTAATTGCTGGTGCCAACTTTGGTCACGCTGACAAACCCAACAATAAAAGCGCGTTTTACCCCCGTGAAGCCATAACAATACACTCGTACGAGCCATTTGCTATAACCACACAGATAGTTCGAACCTTACATTTGAAGGCTCGATATACCCCTGCTACTTACTAGCCTGTTTAGCTAACCTTGCTTCTCACTGTCCGACGGCCGATCAGGCGCCCCAGTCAGTAAAATGCGTCTTAAATGCTTCCTGTCACTGCCCTTTCGCCAAAACCTCGCCACACCCCGGGGCAAAGCGTTTTGACGGCAGACATGTGCAGTCCGTCAATTGTAATATTTTAGAGTAGTGATCGCTCAGCTGGATCTTCGCCCAGGTGGCGCGATCTGGGTCTTCCGCACCAAACAATTTTTGCAGCTCCGGACCCTCAGGCCCGGAGCTGCCGTCACGCACTGCCTTAGGTAGCGCGCTGAATCAACATATTGCGAATGTGGCCGATTGCACGGGTCGGGTTGAGGCCCTTCGGACAAACGGATACGCAGTTTTGAATACCGTGGCAGCGAAATACGCTGAACGGGTCATCCAACTTTGCCAGACGCTCTTCGGTAGCAGTATCGCGGCTGTCCGCCAGGAAGCGGTATGCCTGCAACAGACCTGCGGGACCGATGAACTTATCCGGGTTCCACCAGAAAGACGGACAACTGGTAGAACAACAAGCACACAAAATACATTCGTACAAGCCATCCAGCTTCTCCCGATCTTCGGGAGACTGCAGGCGCTCGATCGCCGGCGGTGGCGTATCGTTCTGCAGATACGGCTGTACCTTTTTGTACTGGGTGTAGAACTGGGACATATCGATCACGAGGTCGCGGATCACCGGCAGGCCGGGCAACGGACGCAGTACCAGCTTGTTGTTTTCAACACACTCAGACAGCGGCATGATACAAGCCAGACCGTTCTTGCCGTTAATGTTCATGCCGTCAGAGCCACAAACACCCTCGCGGCAGGAGCGACGGTAAGCCAGCGTCGGGTCCTGTGCTTTGAGCATCTCCAGCACGTCCAGTACCATCAGATCTTTACCCTGGGTATCGACCTCATAGGATTTCATGGACGGCGCATTATCCGTCTCCGGGTTATAGCGATAAACTTCAACTTTCAACATTGCTCTGATCTCTCCCCGATTAGTAGGTACGAACCTTCGGTTCAAACGCTTCCATGGTCTTGGGCGCAAAGTTTACAGCGCGCTTGCCAACACGTTTTTCACCGGGGAAGTACATGGAGTGACACAACCAGTTTTCGTCATCGCGGTCCTGGTAATCTTCACGGGCATGTGCACCGCGGGATTCTTTACGCTCCTCAGCGGCGATCGCCGTGGCTTCGGCCACTTCCAGCAGGTTTTGCAGCTCGAGAGCTTCGATACGGGCGGTGTTGAAGGCGTTGCTCTTGTCGTCGAGTTTAACGTTTTCTATGCGGGTGCGCAGATCGGCCAGCTTTCTGATACCTTCCTGCATGAACTCGCCTTTACGGAATACGCCAAAGTGGTTCTGCATAGTTGTCTGCAGTTCTTTGCGCAGTTCGGAGGCGTTTTCACCGTCGTTGGTGTTGTTCACACGGTTCAGGCGAGCCATGGCTGCTTCCAGGTCGGAATCGGTGGCTTCGCGGTGCTCAATACCTTCACGCAGAGCCTTCTCAATAAACAGACCAGAGGCACGGCCGAAGACCACCAGGTCCAGCAGAGAGTTACCGCCCAGACGGTTGGCACCGTGTACGGATACACAAGCCACCTCACCACAGGCGTAGAGACCTTCAATCACCTTGTCGTTGCCGTCAGCATCCTGAGTCAGGGCCTGGCCGTCGATATTGGTGGGGATCCCACCCATCATGTAGTGACAGGTCGGTACAACCGGGATCGGCTCTTTGACAGGGTCGGCGTGAGCGAATGTCCTCGACAGCTCCAGAATACCCGGCAGCTTGGCGTTCAAAGTCTCTTCACCCAGGTGATCCAGCTTCAGGAATACGTGATCACCTTCGGGACCACAGCCGCGACCGTCCAGAATTTCCAGAACCATGGAGCGGGCCACAACGTCACGGCCTGCAAGGTCTTTGGCGTTGGGCGCGTAACGCTCCATAAAGCGCTCGCCGTCCTTGTTGATCAGGTAACCACCTTCACCGCGACACCCTTCGGTAACCAGTACACCGGCACCGGCGATACCGGTTGGGTGGAACTGCCACATCTCGATGTCCTGAACCGGGACGCCGGCGCGCAGAGCCATGCCAACACCGTCACCGGTGTTAATGTGAGCGTTGGTGGTGGAGGCATAAATACGCCCGGCACCGCCAGTGGCAAATACAGTGGCCTTGGACTTAACGAATACGGTTTCGCCATCTTCAATATTGATAGCGATAACACCGACTACCACCCCATCCTGGTTCTTAACGATATCAACCGCAAACCATTCGTTCAGGAAGGTGGTATTGTTTTTCAGGTTACCCTGATAGAGAGCGTGCAACAGCGCGTGACCGGTACGGTCAGCAGCCGCACAGGTACGGGCCGCCTGGCCGCCGCGACCAAAGTCCTTGGACTGGCCACCAAACGGACGCTGATAGATACGCCCCTCTTCGGTACGGGAGAACGGCAGCCCCATGTGATCCAGCTCGAATACAGCCTCGGGACCTACGGAACACATATATTCAATGGCATCCTGGTCACCGATATAGTCGGAGCCCTTCACTGTGTCGTACATATGCCAACGCCAATCGTCGTTGGGGTCAGCACTGGCGATCGCACAAGTGATACCGCCCTGGGCAGAAACCGTGTGCGAGCGAGTTGGAAATACTTTTGTAATTACCGCAGTTTTGTAGCCGGACTGGGCCAACTGCAAGGCAGCGCGCATACCGGCGCCACCACCACCGATGACAATGCCATCAAAAGAAATCGTACGCATATTAGCCATTGCTTAGAATCCCCACAGAATTTCAACGCCCCAAACCACGTAGGTCACGGTCACTACACCGAGCACCATCTGCGCCAGAATACGCATCGCGGTTGCCTTGCCACCCATCATACGGGTCGTGAGGTAGTCTGTGAGCACCGCCCACAAGCCAATCCAGGAGTGAGCCGCAATCGAGATCAGAGTTATCAGGCTGAAGACTCGCATCCAAAGCTGGTCGAACAGACCCTTCCAGGCATCGTAGCTCATCTCAGGCGTGGCCAGGATAAAGCCTGCAATAAAGATAAAATAAGCGGCCATTACCACAGCGCTGACGCGCTGAATCAGCCAGTCATAGAGACCGCTGCGACCAAAGCTAGTTACTGCTGTTACCATACCCATGCCCCCATCAGTGCAATCAGTACCACGGCGACGAACAAAGCAATCTTCGCGCCATTTTGGCCACCTTCCAGGCTCTCACCAATACCAAAGTCCATAATCAGATGACGCACACCGGCAACCATATGGTAGGCCAGCGCAGCGAGCGTGCCCCAAAGCACAAATTGACAGATTGGATTGGATAAGCCTTCCTTCAACGCCGCAAAGCTTTCTACTGAAGCCAGACTGGCATCGAGCATCCACAGCAGGATGGCGACGCCGGCAAACAGAATAACGCCGGAAACACGGTGAAGAATGGAAACGTAGGCTGTGATGGGAAGTTTTATAGTGGAGATGTCAAGATTGACAGGTCTGTTTTTTTTCACGGTTGTATCACACCTTTTGCCCATTTTAACGGACAGTTTTACCCATATAGGGCATGTTAGGGATTGTGCTCGCACACAAAATCCCTCAAGCATAGGCAGCACACACGGAATGCGTCAGCTACCCCCCCTGCAAGTCGCGCGGAATTATAGTGATAAGGTAGTAAAAATACAAATGAAAACGGGGAGTTAAGCCAACGATACTGCGGCCTGCACCGCAATGACGCAAGCGAGCCCCAAAATAGTGCAAGATTGAGGCCAAAAACTCAAGGCCTGAATAATTGACGCCTAATTCGTTTATTTCACAATCGAAACAAATTCGCCGAAGTTCACAACTTTAGTCGCAAAACTGCCCGAAACGGCTCTTAAAATCGGGAAAAATAACTATACTAACGACCGCTTAGGCACAAATTCATTTGACAATCCCGGCTGTCACTTTATAGTTGTGCCCGCTTCAAGACTAGGTTGGCCATTTGCCAAACTAGCAACAAAGTCCTGTTTTAAAGTCTATAACTGTGTAGACTCCAGAAACAAAGACACTTATATATCGCAGATACAGGAGTCCGTAATGACTGATAAGAAAGCGCACTTAACGGTCGACGGCTTGGACATTGAGCTGCCTATGTACAGCGGCTCTACCGGCCCAGACGTCATTGACGTCAGCAGCCTTACTTCAAAAGGCTATTTCACCTACGACCCCGGCTTTATGGCCACCGCCTCATGTGAATCAGAGATTACTTATATCGATGGCGGCAAAGGCGTACTGCTTCACCGCGGTTACCCCATCGATCAACTGGCAGAAAATTCCGACTACCTGGAAACCTGCTACCTCCTGTTGAATGGAGAGCTGCCTAATAAGGCACAGAAAGAAGAGTTCGTCAACATCATCACCAACCACACCATGGTGCATGAGAACATCGCCCGTTTCTTCCGCGGTTTCCGCAGCGATGCCCACCCCATGGCGATCATGTGTGGTGTAGTAGGTGCCCTGTCCTCCTTCTACCACGACTCCCTGGATATCAACAACGAAGAACACCGCAAAATTTCTGCACACCGCCTGATCGCGAAGATGCCGACGTTAGCAGCCATGTGCTACAAGCACCACTCCGGTCAGCCGTTCATGTACCCGAACAACAAGCTCTCCTACGCGGAGAATTTCCTGCACATGATGTTCGGCACTCCCTGTGACGATCCGGAAGTCAACCCGGTTCTGGCCAAGGCCATGGACAAGATCTTCCTGTTACACGCCGACCACGAGCAAAACGCCTCTACCTCTACCGTGCGTCTGGCTGGCTCCTCCGGTGCAAACCCCTTCGCTTGTATCGCAGCCGGCATCGCCACCCTGTGGGGTCCTGCCCACGGCGGAGCCAACGAAGCTGTTCTGAATATGCTGAATGAGATTGGCAGTGTAGACCGCATTGATGAGTTCGTGGCCAAGGCCAAGGACAAAAACGATCCGTTCCGCCTGATGGGCTTCGGCCATCGCGTCTACAAAAACTTCGACCCGCGCGCCAAGGTTATGAAAGAGTGTGCCGACGAAGTGCTGGCTGAACTGGGGCTGGAAAATGATCCGCTGCTGGCTATCGCCAAGCGCCTGGAACAAATCGCTCTGGAAGATGAATACTTTATCGAGAAGAAGCTGTACCCCAACGTCGACTTCTACTCCGGTATTATCATGAAGGCGATCGGTATTCCCACCGATATGTTCACTGTGATTTTCGCCACTGGCCGCACCGTAGGCTGGATCGCCCACTGGCACGAAATGATCAGCCACCCTTACAAAATAGGTCGTCCTCGCCAGCTGTACACCGGCTACGAGCAGCGCGACTTTGTTAAGTTGGACGATCGCAGCTGAGCTGCCTGTTGCAGTGTTGTTTAAGGCCGCTCTTTTGGGCGGCTTTTTTTTTGCCCGCACGTCCGATCTAGGAGCCGCCCAATTCGTCCAGCATACGCTGGTTGACATCCCGCCACTGGGGCAGGTTTCTCTGGCTGTTGGCCTGCAACTTTTTGCCCCGCGCCTTGGCCAGCCAGAGACTGTCGCCATTAAAGCTGTAGATCGGCAGCAAATCCGGGCGCTGTGATGCGGGCAGAATGGTCTTGTTGATATTATCGAGAATTAAAGGTTCCGCATCAGGCGTCGGGTAATAGGCCAGCACCATATGGGCCTGGTTGTAATCCAGCGCCTTGACGTATGTGATACGCAACTTCGCTTTGTCGATCCCGGTATCCTTCAGGGTAAAGTATTTGCCGATGGAGAAATCTTCGCAGTCGCCACCATTGGAAGCCAGGGTTTCAATCGGGGTCGCCCAATAGTCTTCCTTACCCCAATGCTCCAGGTCGCTGACCCAACTGACCTGATTGAAAAAATCATTGGCGCTTTCCATTTTGGGAGAGTCTGGCAGATCCGCGCGGGCATTGTTGTCCAGCATCAAAACTTGCCAGTCCACCACCCTTTGACGAGCATCAATCCCATAGGTGCTCTCCACCCGCTGCAACAACTGCTCGCTCAAGCCCAAATACTGGGCTGTCGCACCCAGGCTGAGAGCAAAGCCCAATAGGCCGGTCACGCCACGACAGCGTGCCCTTATAATACCGAACACCTTAGAACAGTAACTACCGCGGCTCACCTGTAAACGCAACCTCTGTTTGATATCTCACATTCAATGAGCTTGCCCTCTGTCCAACTCCCGCCGCTGGAGGGGTCTCACCACTAGGGTAGCAGTTATAAACCATTTTGAAGAATATGGCGACACCTACCCTTAAGCCTTCATTTTTATCAGCCCAACCATTCTTTTACAGCAGCAGGGGTATCGATATCAATATGAATGCCTCTGTTCTCCATAGAGACCCTATGGATACGATCTCCATAGCGCTGTAGTATCACCTTCGCTCCGGTATCACCTGTCAGTTGCTCTATCTCCCTAAAATAGCGTCGGCCCCACAGCACCGGATTACCGCGACGTCCACCCTGTTCAGGAATCACAATATCCTGCTCCTTTCCTGACTCTACCTGTGTCACATACGCTGCTATCAGCTGATTGACACTGCCGACATCCACAAAGGGCATATCGCCCAATAGAAACAGTGCACCCGTCATCGACTTATCAACCGCAGCCACACCAATTCGCAGAGAGGTGGCCATCCCCTCGGCAAAATCCGGGTTAGTCACGATGCGCAGTGCTTGTCCAGCTACAGGCTCGAGCCCTTCTAAGGTTTGCACAACCTGTTCCGCCTGGTGGCCGACAACCACGATGACTTGGGAGGCATTGGACATCAAGGCTGTGGCAACTACCTGCCGGACCATGGGCTGTCCGTTGACCGGCACCAACAGTTTGTTCCGCGCTCCCATCCGGTGGGAACTGCCTGCAGCCAAAACCACCGCCGCGACTCCAATCTCCGGAGCCTTCGCCCCGCTTGCCTGTTTGTCCACTTGTTGCACCCTTTATCGCAAGGTTGTGGTCGCAGTCTACTCTATCCTCCCGTGAGAGGGCGACCCCCGCTGTAGAGCTGATGGGTTATGCCATGAGGGTATCAGAAGGGATTGGCTATACTTTTTTATAGAGATAAGCCCCTGGCGGTTTTATAGATAAGCCCCTGGCGGATAACGGCGCGCAGCGAAGGTGGCAAAGGCCAACGGTAACAACAGTGAAACCCACAGATACCAGAAATCCAGAGTATTACCACAAGGTGGTTGATTGCCAATATGCCTGCCCGGCCCACACCCCCGTGCCGGAATATATCCGCCTCATCGCCGAGGGCCGCCACACCGACGCCTATATGCTGAACTGGGAATCCAACGTATTCCCCGGCATCCTCGGCCGCGTCTGTGACCGCCCCTGTGAGCCTGCCTGTCGCCGAGTCAGACTTGACGGAGAGGCCGTGGCCATCTGCCGTTTAAAACGCGTCGCCGCCGATCATAAAGCTGACGTCCAGGCGCTGATCCCCCCGCCGCCACTGCACAAAAACGAGCACCGCATCGCCCTCATCGGTGCCGGCCCGGCGTCGCTCACCGTCGCCCGGGACTTGCTCCCGCTAGGCTATCAGATCGACCTGTTCGATGACCAGGAACACGGCGGCGGCATGATGCGCAGCCAGATCCCCGCTTTCCGCCTGCCTCACACGGTGCTCGACGAAGAAGTAAATTACATTCTGAATATGGGTGTTCACGGCCACTTTGGCCAAGCAGTTACCAGTATGCAATCCGTGCTGGAGCGGGATTACGACGCCATTTTTATCGGTACCGGGGCGCCGCGGGGACGCGACCTGTCGATCCCCGGCCGGCAGGAAGGAGCCGATGACATCCATATTGGCATCGACTGGCTTGCCAGTGTGGCCTTTGGCCACACTCACCACATTGGCCGCCGAGTGATTGTCTTGGGCGGCGGCAACACCGCCATGGACTGCTGCCGCACGGCCCGGCGGCTCGGCGGCAAAGAGGTGACCGTGGTCGTGCGTAGCCCGTTTGCGGATATGAAAGCGTCTCCCTGGGAAAAGGAGGATGCCATGGAGGAGCAGATTCCCATCATCGACAACCACGTGCCCAAGGCTTTCCACTGCGAAGGCGACAAGCTGGTAGCCGTCAGTTTTGACCGGGTCACCGCCGTCTACAGCCCCGATGGCAGCCGAAAATTGGTCTCTATAGGTGAAGCGCCGGTGGTGATGGCGTGTGATAAGGTGCTGATAGCCATCGGCCAGGAGAACAGCTTCCCCTGGATCGAGCGGGATATCGGTATCGCCTTCAACAAGTGGGACATGCCCACTGTAGACCCGGTGACCTTCCAAACCAGCCACCCGCGAGTCTTTATCGGCGGTGATGCCGCAATGGGGCCGGAAAACATTATCACCGCAGTGGAACACGGCCATCAGGCCGCCATCTCCATCGACCTGCTCTGCAGAGGCGAAGACCTGCACCAGCGCCCCGCCCCGGGCACCACCCTGGTCAGCCAAAAAATGGGCGTCCACGAGTGGCGCTTTAGCAATGATGTCAGCGACGACAGCCGCCGCACAATGCCCAAGGTAGCCCTTAAGAATGCCCTGGCCGACTCTCAAACCGAAGTGGAACTCGGTTTCGATGAAGAACAGGCCCTGCAGGAGTGCAGCCGCTGCCTCAACTGCGATGTACAAACGGTATTCACCGCGGAGCGTTGCATTGAATGTGATGCCTGCGCCGATATCTGCCCCACCGCTTGTATCACGTTTACCACCAACGGCGAAGAGGACGACTTGCGCCACCGGTTGATGGCGCCGGCAGAGAATCTCGACCAAGACCTGTACGTGTCTGCGGAACTGCCTACCCAGAGGGTGCTGATCAAGGATGAAAACGTCTGCCTGCACTGTGGCCTGTGCGCCGAGCGTTGCCCCACGAGTGCCTGGGATATGCAGAAATTTCTGTATCACGAAACCAAGGCGGGAAACCTATGTCGTCTGTAATGCCTGGCGATCAGACTAACACACCGGCCGCCCTGATAACCCAGGATGGCACGCCGACGATAGCAAGCACCAATGACTGGGTGGTCAAATTTGCCAACGTCAACGGCACGGGTTCCGCCAGTGCCAACCATATGTTTGCCAAGGCGATCTTCCGCATGGGCATTCCGGTGAGCCCGAAAAATATTTTCCCCTCGAATATTCAGGGCTTGCCCACGTGGTATGAAGTACGGGTCAGCGAACAGGGTTATCTCGGTCGGCGTGAAGGCATCGACATGATGGTCTGCGTCAATCCCCAGAGTATGGCACACGATGCAGCAGAGGTACTGCCAGGCGGTTACTTTGTCTACGATAACTCCAAACCCCTGGATCTACGCTTGCAGCGTAGCGACATCCACTATATCGGCATCCCTCTTTCCGATATCTGCCTCAGGGAGTATCGCGACCCGCGCCAGCGGCAACTGTTTAAGAACGTGATCTATGTGGGTGCCCTCGCCGCCTTACTGGAGATGGAATTCAGTGTGCTCAAAGACTTGGTTGCCGACCAGTTTAAGGGCAAGGAAAAACTTGTCGCCCCCAATATCCACGGCCTGGAACTGGGTTATCAGTACGCCGCCAACCATTACGCCTGCCCGCTGCCAATCCGGCTGCAGCGCCGCGACCTGGTCGGCGATCAGGTGTTGCTGACCGGCAACACCGCCACCGCTCTGGGCTGCATATATGGGGGAGCGACCGTAGCCGCCTGGTACCCGATAACCCCTTCAACCTCGATTGTGGATGCCTATGAGAAATACGCCAAGCGCTTGCGCATCGATCCAGGCTCCGGCAAGAAAAACTATGCGATTGCCCAGGCGGAAGATGAGTTGTCGGCACTGGGCATTGTGATTGGCGCCAGCTGGAACGGCGCTCGCGCCTTTACGGCCACCAGCGGCCCCGGCATCTCGCTGATGAGCGAGTTTTTGGGGCTGGCGTATTTCGCGGAAATACCGGCCGTCGTTATTGATGTACAACGCGCTGGCCCTTCCACCGGTATGCCCACCCGCACCCAGCAGTCCGACCTGCTCAGCTGTGCCTATGCCTCCCACGGCGATACAAAACACCTGCTGCTACTGCCGAGCAGCCCGAAGGAGTGCTTTGACTTTACCGCCGGCGCCTTTGACTTGGCAGAGCAGCTGCAGACACCGATTCTGGTGATGTCGGACCTGGATTTGGGCATGAACGACCATATGTCGCCGCCGCTGGAGTGGAACGATGCCCGCCGCTACGACCGCGGCAAAGTACTCAGTGGCGAGGAGCTGGATAAAATGCGGGAATACGGCCGTTACCTGGACCCGGACAATGACGGTATCGGCTATCGCACCTACCCCGGCACCCATCCCCAAAAAGGGGCCTACTTCACCCGCGGCAGCTCCCACGACGCCTTCGCGAGGTACACCGAAGACTGCACAGCCTACGTCAAGAATATGGAGCGGTTGCTGCGCAAATTTGACACTGCCAAAGAGTACTTGCCGGCCCCAGTGCAGCACAAGGCCAGCACCCGCACCGATTACGGTATTATCTACTTTGGCACCAGCGCCGCCGCTGCTGAAGAGGCCATTGATCAGCTCACCCGGGAGGGTCTGCCTTTCGATGGTTTGCGCATTCGCGCTTTCCCGTTTCACAATCAAGTCACCACGTTTATCGAATCCCACCCTCACCTGTGGGTAGTGGATCAAAACCGTGACGGGCAGATGCGCACACTGTTGATTAACGAGCTGGACATTGCTCCCAATGCCCTGATGTCAATAAAACATTTCGACGGATTGCCGATCACCGCACAACATATCTACCAGCGGATTCGCGAGCATACGCCCACCGTTGCCGACGCCGTGATTCGCCCTCGCCGCTCCCAGACACTGAGAGCAGGAGGCCCCTGACGATGACTTACCTAAAGCCCAATTTCCGTCACCCCCAATCCCCACACAACGAGCTGGGTTACACCCGCCGTGACTACGAGGGCGCCCTCTCTACCCTCTGTGCCGGTTGCGGCCACGACTCCATCAGTGCAGCCCTGACGACCGCCTGCTTTGAAATGTCCATAGCTCCCCACCGGGTGGCCAAGCTGTCGGGCATCGGCTGCTCCTCCAAAACCCCCACCTATTTTTTAGGCAACTCCCATGGTTTCAACGCTGTGCACGGGCGCATGCCTTCCATTACCACCGGCGCCAACCTGGCGAACCGGGAGCTGTTGTATATTGGCGTCTCCGGGGACGGGGACTCGGCCTCCATTGGACTGGGGCAGTTTGCCCATGTGGTGCGCCGCAACCTCAACATGCTCTATATCTTGGAGAACAACGGCTGTTACGGCCTGACCAAGGGGCAAACCTCAGCCACCACAGACCTGGACTCCATCAACAAAGCGGGCACCCAAAACCTGTTTGAACCCATTGACCTGGTAAACCTGGCCCTGCAACTGGGCGCCACCTTTGTGGCCCGCAGCTTCTCCGGGGACAAGCACCAGCTGATTCCCCTGATGAAAGCGGCCCTCTCCCACCATGGTTTTGCCTTTATCGACGTAATTTCCCCTTGCGTCACCTTCAACAACAACCCCGGCTCCAAAAAAAGTTATGACTTTGTACGCGAGCACAGCGAGGCCGCCTCGGTGGTGGACTTCGTGCCCATGCAGCAAGAGATCACCATCTCCCAGGAACCGGGCACCACCCAGGAGGTGACTCTGCACGATGGCTCCGCCATTCACCTGCACAAGGCGACGCCGGAGTTGGACGTTAAAAATCGCCGCTCCGCCATGCGTGCCATCAAGGATCACAATGAGCGGGGAGAGATTCTCACCGGGCTGCTCTATGTGGATACCGACCCCCGGGACTTTCACGAAATGATTGGCACTGTGGAAAAACCGCTAAATGCCCTGACAGAAGAGGTACTCTGTCCCGGCAGTGCCACCCTGGCGTTGATTAACGACAGTTTTCGTTAACCTCTAAAAAAGACATTTTTAACAGCGAAACAATCTCGAACTTTTTACAAGAGGCCGCACTCCCAAAAAATGTAACTATACTTTACATGGAAAATAAGATAGAGGATGGCCTATGCCTGATGTACTCGACTATCGAAATCTGGCCTACGACGGACCTGAGCGCCGTCTAGATCAACGCCGGCAATCCAATGAATACAGCCAATCCATTAAGCTAAATCCGTTGGTTCGGGATCGCCGCAAGTCAGCTGGAAGACGTAAGGATGACCAGGTGCGCTGGCCAGGATTTGAAATCTGACTCCAACATTAGATAGATACAATTTAAGAGGCACCTGTCATCAGTGCCTATTGCCAAACCAGGGCCGATACAGCGCGCAGTTTGCCAGTCCGCGAACTGCAACCTGTAGGCCGACAGCCAGAAAAACCCACTGTATTAGCGAGATCAGTCTAAGCCCTTAACTGACTACAGCACAAGGACGGTCCCATGCCCCGATTCTCTCACTCTGCGATGGGTGGATATGCCGTTTGGTTAGGCCTGTGCCTCGGCCTGCTCAGTTGCACCCAAACCAACCCGCCAACAACCTACCCCCAATACCTTAAAGCAGCGCCTAATGGTCAACACTTCGCCACCGAATTGGATCACTATATCGCCCGCCAGGACCACAGTTACCAATGGCGAGTAGAAGCCTCCCGCACCGTTGAAAATGTCGATGTACAGGTGGTGGCGTTAACCTCCCAAACCTGGTTACCGCCGGAAGGTGTCGATCAACCCCAGTGGCAACACTGGTTGATTACCTGCCGACCGCAACAACTGACTAGCGACACGGCGCTCCTGTTCATCAATGGTGGCAAATCCCGGGAGGGTTTGCGGGGCCCCAATGAAACCCTGGCGCGCATCGCCCAGCGCACCGGCGCCATTACAGTGGAGCTGCGGGCGGTGCCCAACCAGCGCCTGGCATTTAACGGCGATGGCAAAGGCCGCAAGGAAGATGACCTGCTGGCCTACACCTGGGCCCGCTACCTGGAAACCGAAGATCCCGCCTGGCCGGCCCAGTTCCCCATGGTCAAGGCGGCCGTACGCGCCATGGATACGTTGCAAACCCTTCACGGCATCGACAAGTTTGTAGTCGCAGGCGCCTCCAAACGGGGCTGGACCACCTGGTTGACTGGAGCCGTGGATAAACGGGTGATAGCACTGGTGCCGGTGGTGATCGATGTTCTCAATATAGTGCCCTCCCTCGACAATCATCACGCGGCTTACGGCTTCTGGAGTGAGGCAATTGGGGATTACGTCCAACACGGAGTTATTGAGCAGCGCCACAGCGAGCGCTTTCAAAAACTGGCCGCTCTGGTGGATCCCTTTGCCTACCGCGCCCGCCTGACCCAACCCAAGTACGTCATCAATGCCGCCGGGGATCAGTTTTTTTCACCGGATTCTTCCCGTTTCTACTTTGCGGAGCTCACCGGCCAGAAATACCTGCGTTACGTCCCCAACGCCGACCACAGCCTCAAAGGCAGCAATGCCTTCGAGAGTCTGGAGGCGTTTTTCACCAGTGTGATCGGGCAGCACAGCCGCCCGCAATTTAGCTGGCAGCGCCGGGGGAGCAGCCTGGTTGTGGAAGTGGAAGACCCACCCAGCCAAGTCCTGTTGTGGCAGGCGCACAACCCCAAAGCCAGGGACTTTCGTCAGCAAACCATCGGCAACAGCTGGCAATCCACACCCCTGAAAGCCCAAGCAGACGGCAGAACCTACGTCGGACAAGTACCCAGACCCGACAACGGCTGGAGCGCCTTTTTTGTGGAACTGGTGTTCGAGCAAAACACCTCGGCCGACACATTGCTGCCGATGACCTTTACCACAGAGGTCGCCATTACCCCCGAGCGACTACCCTTTGAAAATGTGGTCACGCCCAGGCGGACGGCGGGGCTGGTAGAAGCCGCTAATTGAAGGGCGAGGACATTTTTTTAGCGGAAGTCATGGGCACCTGGGGGACATTTTCGATGGCCTTCCAGTACCAACCTTCATCACTTTCGGTACCAAGCCACATAGTGCCATCGTCGCAGAGCGCAAATAACAGGTTGCGCTCGTTGCCGTGGGGCCCCGCCGCCGGCGGAGAGGCTATTTGAATCACTTTGCGGGTTTCCATAACGCCACCTCCCTCTTTGATTACAAGTGTAGACGGGAAGCGTCCGAGGAGGGAAAGCTATTAAAAAATCAACACACATAAAAAAGCCGCCCCGGGGGCGGCTTTTTTACTGGTGTACCCCACTTACAGGGCAGCTTCCAACAGTGCATTCAGGGTAGCACTGGGTCGCATGGCTTTTTCCACCTTGGCGGTGTCTGGCTGGAAGTAACCGCCCATATCCACCGGCTGGCCCTGGCAGTCGGTCAGCTCCTGAATAATGGTCTGCTCGTTCTCGGCCAGATCCTTCGCCAGTTTGCTAAAGGCCTCCGCCAGCTCGGCGTCGTCGGTTTGCGCGGCCAGCGCTTCAGCCCAGTACATCGCCAGGTAGAAATGGCTACCGCGGTTATCCAACTCCTTCACTTTACGGGAAGGCGACTTACCATTTTGCAGCAGCTTGCCGGTCGCCTGGTCCAGGGTCTTGGCCAGAACCTGTGCCTTGGCGTTGTCGGTCTTGTTGGCAACATCTTCTATCGATACGGCGAGTGCCAGGAACTCACCCAAGGAATCCCAGCGCAGGTGATCTTCTTCGACGAACTGCTGCACGTGCTTGGGCGCTGAACCGCCGGCACCGGTTTCAAACAGGCCACCGCCCTTCATCAAGGGTACGATGGAGAGCATCTTGGCGCTGGTGCCCAGCTCCAGAATCGGGAACAGGTCGGTCAGGTAGTCGCGCAATACGTTACCGGTAACAGCGATGGTGTCCAGACCCAGCTTCAGGCGCTCCATGGTGTAGCGGATAGCGCGATCCGGATTGAGGATATGGATCTTCAGACCTTCGGTGTTGTGATCTTTCAGATAGGTTTCTACCTTCTTGATCATCTGAGCGTCGTGACCACGGCGCTCATCCAGCCAGAAGACGGCAGGCGTATTGGAGGCGCGGGCGCGAGTAACGGCCAATTTAACCCAATCCTGGATCGGGGCGTCCTTGGCGGTGAACATACGCCAGACATCACCTTTCTCTACGTTATCGTGCTGCAATAGAACGTCGCCGGCAGTGTTGACCACGCGGACGGTACCATCCTCTTCCAGCTCAAAGGTCTTGTCGTGAGAGCCGTACTCTTCGGCTTTCTGCGCCATCAGACCCACGTTGGGTACGGTACCCATTTTGGTGGGATCGAAGGCGTCGTGGTGTTTACAGAAGTTGATGATCTCCTGGTACATGGTGGCGTAGCAGCTGTCGGGGATCACCGCCTTGGTATCCTGCAGCTTGCCGTCAGCGCTCCACATCTTGCCACCGTTTCGGATCATGGCGGGCATGGAGGCGTCCACAATAATGTCGCTGGGCACGTGCAGGTTGGTGATACCCTTGTCGGAATCCACCATGGCCATTTCCGGGCGGGTTTCGTAACACTTGCGCAGGTCGTATTCGATTTCGGCGCGCTTGGAGTATGGCAGGCCGTCGATCTTTACCAACACACTGCCGAGGCCGTCATTGGGCTGTACACCCAGCTCTTTCAGGGTTTCGCGGTGCTTTTCCCAGGCCTCTTTAAAGTAGACGGTCACTGCGTGGCCGAAAACGATGGGGTCGGAGACCTTCATCATGGTGGCTTTCATGTGCAGGGAGAACAGCAGGCCGGAACGACGGGCGCCTTCCATCTCCTCATCGAGGAATTTGCGCAACAGGCGGGTGCTCATAAACTGGGCGGAAACCACTTCCTTGTCCTGAACCGGCACTTCCTTCAATTTTTTAACCTCACCACCCTTGGTGACCAGTTCAATAGTCAGGGTGTCGGCCTTGTCCATGGTGGTGGAGATATCGCTGGAGTAGAAGTCCCCCTCACGCATATGGGCCACGTGAGTGCGGGAAGCCTGGCTCCACTTGCCCATGGAGTGGGGGTTGTTGCGGGCGTACTGTTTCACCGCTGCTGGTGCACGACGGTCGGAGTTACCTTCACGCAAGACCGGGTTTACCGCACTACCCAATATTTTGGCGTAGCGGGCCTTGATTTCGGCCTCTTCATCGTTCTGCGGCTCTTCCGGGTAGTTGGGAATGTCGTAGCCATTGGCCTGCAGCTCCTTGATAGCGGCCACCAGCTGCGGAATAGAGGCACTGATATTGGGGAGTTTAATGATATTGGCGTTCGGATCCTGGGTCAGTTCACCCAATTCCGCCATCGCGTCGGTAATTCTTTGCTCGTCAGTCAGTTTCTCAGGGAAGTTGGCAATGATGCGGCCGGCGAGAGAGATGTCGCTGGTTTCTACTTCGATGTCCGCTGCGGCGGCGAAAGTGTTAACGATGGGGAGTAAGGAGTACGTTGCCAGAGCTGGCGCCTCGTCGGTTAAGGTATAAATAATCTTCGATGTTTTATCTGTCATGTTGTCCCCGTCTAACTGCGTTATCTGCTTTTTAAAATGATCTTAGATCATTTTTTAATCACACATCCAAATTTCTGCGCGCACATAATACAAGGTGAGCATCCAGTTGTAAAAAAACAACAGCAAAAATTCGGCAATTCAATAACCTTTTGGGGTAACCAAGGGCATATAACGGGCGGGAGCGCCGCCTCCCGCTCGCCGGCAGGGGAATGGTGAATGTAACATCCTGTAAAATTTATACGGCATCCCCTGCCAATTGTGGCGTGGCCCGCTCCATAATCGCCTGACAGGAAACGGATTTACCCAGCGTGCCATAATTCAGCCCGCTATCGCCCACCAGGCGCGAGCTGACAAAAGCCTCTGCAACGGTCTGGTCTCCGTGGCGCAAAAGCACGCTGGCTTGCAACGCCAGTGCCAGCTTTTCCACCACCCGACGGGAGCGGTACTCCAGACTGGCGAGGTCACTGAACTCCTTTTTTAAGTCCGCCAGATAGCGGTCAAAGTGTTTATCCCGCCCCTTGGACCTGTCCAATTCCTGCAAAAACACCTCCACCACCGAAGGTTCCTTCTGGATCGCCCGCAACACGTCCAGGCACTGCACATTGCCAGAGCCCTCCCAAATGGCATTCACCGGCGCCTCCCGGTATACGCGGGGCATAATGTTTTCCTCCACATAACCGACCCCACCGATACACTCCATCGCCTCGTAGGCATGGTTTGGCGCCCGCTTACAGATCCAGTATTTACCAATCGCCGTGGCCAGCCGCACAAACAGCGTTTCCGACTCTTTATCCCGGTTATCCAGGGCATGCCCCAGCCGCAGGCTGGTCGCCAGTGCTGCTTCCGCCTCCAGCGCCAGATCCGCCAGCACATTCTGCATCAGGGGTTGCTGGTGCAGGTTTCTGCCAAACGCACTGCGCCCACGAGTGTGGTGACAAGCCTGGGCCACCGCCGCCCGCATCAAGGCCGAAGAGCCGACCATACAGTCGAAGCGGGTCATGGAAACCATCTCGATAATGGTGCGCACCCCGCACCCCTCCTCGCCCACCAGTTGGGCGTAGGCACCGCGAAACTCCACTTCGGAGGAGGCATTGGAGACGTTTCCCAGCTTGTTTTTCAGGCGCTGCACGTAAAAAGCATTTTTACTGCCATCCGGCCGCCAGCGCGGCAACAGAAAACAGGACAAACCGCCCTCCGCCTGTGCCAACACCAAAAACGCATCACACATGGGAGCGGAGCAGAACCATTTGTGACCTACCAGTTCGTAGGCCTGCCCTGGGCCGCGCTTCCCGCTGGCAAACGCTTTGGTGGTATTGGTGCGCACATCCGAGCCGCCCTGCTTCTCGGTCATTGCCATACCGATGGTCACCCCCTGTTTTTCAAACCAGGGGATATTGCGCTGGTCGTAGTGGCGAGCCGTGACCCTGGGCAACCACGCCTCAGCCAATGCCGGCGTGGTTTGAATCGAGGGCACTGCGGCAAAAGTCATGGTGAGCGGGCAGCCGCTCCCGGAGTCTGCCTGGTTGTGCATATACTCCAGGGCCGCGCGGGCCACGTGAGCCCCATGGCGGGGCTCGGTCCAGGGGATGGAGGGAATGCCCGCTTCTATGGCGGCGCGCATCAATTGGTGGTAGGCCGGGTGGAAATTGACCTGATCGATGCGCCGCCCAAAGCGATCGTGGGTCTGGAATTCCGGCTTGTAGTGATTGGCCAAAAAGCCGGCCTCCGCCAGCTCGTGACCCACCTGGTGGCCGTATTGGCGCAGGCGATCCTCTGCATAATCGGCACCATAAATCCGCGCCCAATGCTGCAGCGCCAGGTCACTGTCAAAGGCGTTGTAATTTTCCAACGGCGCTGGTTGATTAAACACCTCGTGGGTTTCCCCTAGACTGAAGGCTGGAATAGTGTCTTTCTTCACAACGGTTTCCCCACAGGGTTGATGATGGCCCTAAACACGGGCAGCTCCCGCCAACAGAGAGATAGACCCGCTTTCTCGACTGAATGCACTGAATATTGGATCATTTACGCAGAAAGTAAAGATCCTCTATTCAATGGCTTCTGTCCCCCACAAACTCTCTCCTGCCACCGACTGACAAACCCTACCGGGAATGTGTTCTTTCGCGCCCGAGGGGAAATCAACGCCGGCAATACTGTCCAAGATATCGGGTTCCTTTAACTCACAGATGCCATAGGTAGAAAACCATGTATATCTATAAATATGAAAGAGATCTAACCCCCTGCGAAGAGCGCCACAAAAGCCTGGAAGCCGCCCTTTACACCGCCTGTGTTGATTACCTGGAGTGCCTGGCCATCCCCACGGCGATTATTGATGAAAAGGGCCACACGGAGATAGACTATGATCTGTTGGTACGGGAGATTGAACGACAGTCCGTACACTAAAGGTTATAGCTTTATTCGAAGATCATTGTCGATGGAAAACCTGGTCGACCAAATCGCGGAGCAACATATCCGCGACGCCCAACTGCGAGGTGAATTCGACAACCTGCCCGGCAGCGGCAAACCCTTGCAACTGGACGATGACAGCCACATCCCGACCCACCTGCGCGCCGGGTATCGGCTACTGAAAAACGCCAACTGCCTGCCGCCCGAACTCGAACTGCGCAAGGAGATCCGCCGGGTGGAGGAGCTGCTGCCCTCCCTGGAAAACGAGCAGGAGCGCTCGTCCGCGCAGTCCAAGCTGGCGTTGCTGCGCGCGCAACTGGCGGGTTCTGGCCGGGAATATAGCGCGCTAATGGATGAACAGGTGTATCGGGAAAAATTGCTGCGCCGTCTGCACAGTGATTTTTAAGCAGTTATTACCGCTTCATCAACACCCGCCAAATCCCATAAAAAACCCGGCGCCGCTTCCGGCACCGGGGTTTTTAAATTGGTGGAGTGAAGCGGGCGGTGCGACGACTCGCTCGAACCGGCGGTTCGATCCCGCCTACTGCGATAGGCATAAAAAACCCCGGCGTCGCTTCCGGCACCGGGGTTTTTAAATTGGTGGAGCCAAGCGGGATCGAACCGCTGACCTCAACACTGCCAGTGTTGCGCTCTCCCAGCTGAGCTATGGCCCCAAAAGGGATAAGTAACAGCAGACGCTGCTACTTTGGAAATTTGGTGGAGCCTAGCGGGATCGAACCGCTGACCTCAACACTGCCAGTGTTGCGCTCTCCCAGCTGAGCTAAGGCCCCATATCCACTCATAGCCACGCGAATCCACCCAGGGGGTGCCACATGGCGAAAGTGGGGCGCATTCTATCACCCCACTCCCGGCTGTCAACCGTTTAATTTTCAGATACTTAGGCTGACGGTACCGGTTAGCTGGCAGGCTGCGCCTTGCCCAGTGCCGCATAGGCTTTTTCCAGCTTTTTCAGCTGTTTTTTGCCCAGTTCCCCAAAGGCCGCTACCAGCGCATGGCGCAGGCGGGCGCGACTCATATCCGGCCCCAACAGCGCCATGGAGTCCATGACTGAGAAGGATGCTGTAGTTCCCGCTATGGCGATAAACAGCGGCGCCAGAAACTCCTTGAGCTTGATATCCATCTGACCGGCCAGTTCTTTCAGGGTGGCGAAAATATCGTCCCGCTCCCAGGTCCGCAGGGCCTCCAGGCGCCAGAGGGCGAACTGCAGTACCTGCTTCAGCTGTTCGTCCTCCAGTTTGACTTCGGCAAAGCTCTCTTTGGACAGGGGCAACAGACCAGAGGCCAGGAAGCCGGTCAAGGGCACAAAGTCGCTCAGGGTTTCCATGCGCGACTGGGCGTGAGGCAGCACCTTGAGCAGATTATCCCGGTTCAGAGCCCATTCCTGCAGACGATCAGCCAGCTGCTCCCGGGTCAGGTTTTCCCGAATCCAGAGGCCGTTTAGCCAGGACAACTTCTCCACATCGAAGATCGGCCCCCCCAGGGAGACCCGTTGAATATCAAACGCCTCTTGCATCTCCTGGAGAGAGAACTTCTCGCGCTCGTCGGGCATGGACCAGCCCATACGGCCCAGGTAGTTGAGCAGACCTTCGGGCAGGTAGCCCATACGCTGGTAATAAAGAATACTGGTGGGATTCTTGCGTTTACTGAGCTTGGACTTGTCCGGGTTGCGCAGCAGCGGCAGGTGGCACAGTTTGGGCATCTCCCAGCCGAAGTACTGATACAACAACTTGTGTTTGGGGGCGGAGTTAATCCACTCCTCCCCACGCAGCACATGGGTAATACCCATCAAATGGTCATCCACCACGTTGGCCAGGTGGTAGGTGGGCATGCCATCGGATTTCAGCAGAATCTGGGCGTCCACCTGGCCCCAATCCAGCTCGATAGTGCCGCGCAACATATCGTCTATGGGACAGGGCCCTTCTCCTTCGGGCACAATCATGCGTACCACATAGGGCATACCGGCGGCCTGGCGTTTGGCCACCTCCTCTCCCGGCAACGTCAATTCACTCGGCTTGAGGGCGGCAAAACCACCTGCAGCGCGACGGGCCTCGCGCAGCTCGTCCAGTTCTTCCGGGGTACGGTAACAATAGAAGGCGTGCCCTTTGTCCACCAGCTCCTGGGCGTACTGGGCATAGATCTCCTTGCGCTCGCTCTGGCGGTAGGGACCGTGCTCGCCGCCCACATCCGGCCCCTCGTCCCAGTCCAAGCCCAACCAGCGCAAACTGTCCAAAATCGCCTGTTCCGATTCCGGGGTACTGCGGGTCTGGTCCGTATCTTCGATACGCAGCAGAAACTGGCCGCCGTGTTGGCGGGCAAAGCAGTAATTAAACAGGGCAATATAGGCGGTACCTACATGGGGATCACCGGTAGGTGAAGGCGCAATACGCGTGCGAACAGTCATAGGGCTCTGGGTCCAACTGATTACGAGGGTAAATTTGAAAGCGCGAGATTATACGCCTTTCCTTAAAAGGGAGCGATGGGCAGGCAGGAAACAGTTATTGAAGCGCCAGATCGAACGCATTTTGATCAATGCGCGCAAAAAAATTGCGCCTCTACACGACCGGATAAGGGGTTTTACGCCACTTTCAAAAAAATTGCTTTTTTTTGAAATTCTCTGGAACTCCGATAAAGGAATAGGGTCTCAAAAGGCGACCAAATGATTTTTGGTGTCTTGCTCTCCTCATTGCTTAAGCCTCCCGCCTCACGGCCGGAGGCATTTTTCTTTATAGGGCTGCCCTTTTTAAATAGCGCTCAACCGAGATGATTAAAATTTAATCAAATAATATTTTTTTAATTTTTTTACCGGATTTCGGGAACTCTGCTTAAAGCCATCAGTCTGAATATTCGACCAAGTGATTTTTGGTGTCTTGCTCTCCTCTTTGCTTATATACCCCAAGCCCTGTGGCTTGGGGTTTTTTATTGCGCCTATCTTTATATATCAACGTTCAGCAAACGCTCGCTCAATCACATAGTGCCCCTGTTTGCCGTGGCGCGACTCCTTAAAGCCCCAACTGTCCAGCAGCTTGCAGGTATCCTTGATCATGCCTGGGCTACCGCAAATCATAAACCGGTCATGCTCCAGGTTCGGGCGATCCAGTCCCAAGTCTGAAAACAACCGGCCTGACGCCATCAAATCTGTTAATCGCCCCTGATTGTGGAACGACTCCCGGGTCACGGTCGGGTAATACAACAGTTTCTGTTTTACCTGCTCCCCAAAAAACGCGTTTTGGGGCAGTTTCTCGGTAATAAATTCCCCATAGGCGAAATCGGACACAAACCGGCAACCGTGGGTCAGGATCACCCGGTCGTACTGTTCGTAGACCTCGGGATCTTTAATGATACTGAGAAACGGGGCCAGGCCGGTGCCGGTACTCAACAAATAGAGGTTACGCCCTGACAGCAGGTGATCCTGAGTCAGGGAACCAATGGGTTTGCCACCCACCAGTACCTCATCCCCCACTTGGATATTCTGCAACTGGGAGGTCAGTGGCCCGTGGGGAACCTTGATACTGAAAAACTCCAACTCTTCTTCATAGTTGGCGCTGACAATGCTGTAGGCGCGCATCAGACGTCCCTGGGGTTGTTCCAGACCGATCATGGTGAAGTGACCGTTTTCAAAGCGGAAGCCGGTATCGCGGCTGGTGGTAAAGCTGAACAGCCTGTCGGTCCAATGATGCACGCTGGTCACCGTTTCTCTATGTAGTGTTGCCATGATGATTCCCCCCGTCCAGATGCGTTTAGCGAAGATGGCTTTACTGTATCGAACCAACCGAATATTGGTAAAACGGGATATTTGTATATAATTAATCGACAAAACCGATAAAAAGACAGCCATTCACCGACACTACCGTGGAGAACACCCGGTTATGAAATACACGCTACGCCAGCTGGAGGTATTCCTGGCCGCCGCCCATTTTGAGAACATTACCCGCGCGGCCGAGAGCCTGGCCATGTCCCAATCCGCTGCCAGTAGCGCCCTGCGGGATTTAGAGCGGCAATTTGATGTGCAGCTGTTTGACCGCATCGGCAAACGGTTTCAGATCAATGAACTGGGCCAATTGCTGCGCCCCCGCGCCCAGGTGCTACTGGAACAGGCTAAAGCGCTGGAAGCGGACCTCAAACAGCACCGGGAAGCCGGACACCTGAAGTTGGGCGCCACCATGACCATCGGCGACTACCTCGCAGTAAACTTGATGGCCCAGTATATGGAAGCGGCACCCGGGAGCCGCGTTTCCCTGGAAGTTGGCAATACCGCCCAGATCGCAGACCAGGTCGCCAACTTTGCCCTAGATATCGGATTGATCGAAGGCGAACTACAGCACCCGGATCTGGAGGTCCAACCCTGGCAGGAGGATGAGCTGGTGGTGTTCTGTTCACCCCTACACCCACTGGCCAAAAAAGACAAACTCGCCGACGAAGATCTGGTGAGTGTCACCTGGATCCTGCGGGAACCCGGTTCCGGCACCCGACAGGCTTTTGAACGGGCCATGCACGGCCTGCTGCCCAAGTTGAATATCCTGCTGGAGCTACAGCAATCGGAAGCCATCAAACGGGCAGTAGAGGAAGACCTGGGAATATCCTGCCTGTCCCGCATCGCCCTGGAAGACGCCTTTGAGCGCGGCAGTCTGGTACCGTTAAACGTGCCCCACAGGGACTGGTACCGCAATTTTTACCTGATTCTGCACAAACAGAAATACCGCAGCGCTGGTATCGAGCGCTGGCTGGCACTGTGCCAGAGGGATTAACAATTCAGGCGGAAGCGGCGCCACCCACTCGGGTTGCCGGTACCGATTCGGCGACTGCGTTAAGGCTGTGACTGACATACAAGGAACAGGTCAATAACACCATCGCCCCCAACTGGTGGGCGGCAGCCAAGGAAACCGGCACCAACAGCAGCAGTGTACTGATTCCCAGACTCACCTGTATCACCAAGGCCAATCCCAGTAGCCAAAAGCCTTTGCGAACCCTGCCCTGGAGCGCCCGGTTCTTTAATCCGCGCCAGACGAAAGTGCCGATCAACACACACAACAGATAGGCAAACATTCGGTGGTTAAACTGCACCGTGGTAATATCTTCAAACGCCGCCCGCCAAACCGGCTCGGTGCCGTACAATCCCATCGGGAAAAAGCTGTCCCCCATCAGTGGAAACGTATTGTAGGCAAATCCCGCCCGGGTACCCGCCACCAATCCGCCGGAGAGAATCATGAGAAACAGTAATCCCGACACCGAAAACGCCGTGCGGCGCAAGCCAACGCTGACAGAAACCGGCACAGCCGTTTTGGTGTAGAGCAAATCCAGCGCCACCCAGAGCATGTAACTGTAGATTATCACCGCCAACCCCAGATGGGCGGTAAGCCGATATTGACTTACCTGGGGCACATCCACCAGACCGCTTTTGACCATATACCAACCCAGCAAGCCCTGCAGCCCTCCCAGCAAAAACAGGGTGATCAGCTTGGGGGTTAACGCCGGCGTGATTTGCCTGCGCCACCAGAAGATCAAAAACGGAACTAGGAAAATAACACCGATCAAACGCCCCAGCACCCGGTGGGCATATTCAAACAGGAAGATGGATTTAAAACCCTCCAGGTCCATGGCCACATTGACTTGCTGGTATTCGGGGAACTGCTGATATTTGGCAAAAGTGGCCTGCCAATCCGTCTCAGACAGCGGCGGAATAATACCCATTAGGGGTTTCCACTCCACCATGGACAGACCTGAGTGAGTCAACCGCGTCACCCCGCCAAGCAAAATCATGCCGAGAATCACTGTTGCACAAAAAATAAGCCAGAGGGCGATCTGTTGATTATTCTTGATTTCAGAAGCGTGGCGCACCTTGAACAATCCTGGTATTTGCTAGTGCTTGGACAGTCACCAGCTTTATCTTATTATCCTATTGGTACCCACACTATACCCGAAACCCGGCGTGATACGTCAACCCAATTTTCTGCAGGCTTTTTGTGCAAAAATCACTCAGCCTGGAGGTCACACACATCCAGCACCAACCCCCAAGAATTGTGGGGCGCCGGCACCACCCAGTCGGTATATTCAGCACCCAGTTTGTCCAAACAGCGCTCCGCCAAGGCTCGAAAGGTAGGGCGCCCCGGGTCGGTCACTACCACATGGGCCACACCCGCCTGCCGGGCGCGGCGAATCAAGTTAAACAGCGGGTCGACAATTTCATTCCAAAAACAGACATCGGCGGCAATCACCAGGTCGTATTCCCCCAGGTGCGCTTTGGTGACTTTCTCGAAACGGCTGTGCCAAGTGTCGACTTCGACCCCGTTTATGTCGGCGTGGTGACGCAGATATTCAAACACCGAAGGGTCGGCATCCAGGGCGGTGACCTGGGCATCGAAAGCCTTGGCGCAATAGATCCCACCCAGTCCCCAACCGCACCCCACTTCCAGAATGCGCACCCCTTTGGGCAGATCCAGCTCCTTCAAATAGTCCATTAACACAAAGGTAGACTTCCAAAACTTGTTGCCGTGCAGGGTGGCACTGCCGGTTTGACGGCGCAGGCGACGAATATCTTTGTGGGCGTTTCTGAGGATGGTCAGGCCGTAGGCCTGAATCGTATTGGGTTCGACTGCGGAGGACAATGGAAAAGGCTCCCTGGATAATAACGACTTTCTTCAAACGGGTGAGTAATGGTTGGCTATTATGACAGTTTTGAGGCGAAATTCCGCAGCCTCAACCAATATCCGAGGTAGAGAAAGGTGGGTTTATGTCCCGATAGTGAGTAGACCCCGGATCTGGTGTCCGGGGCCAATCAGATCCTCAACGAAACGGAGGCTTTACACCTCCCGAGCAGTCAGGCTTTATCAATTGTCACTTTTGCAGTAGGCCCAGTCATCACCGGTAACGTCAATCGAGACATCTTCCTTTGCCTCTCTCGGCCACTGTCCGATTTTAACTGATGAAGTCACTAACTCGGACATATCACGCGCTGCAGGTTCCGTTAGAGAAACAGGCGTTACCAAAGCGACAGGATTGAGTACGGTGTAAAGGTTTGATTCCACCGGAACAGATTGCATCCTTCAACTCCCAATAATGTTATGCAATAAACTTACAAATTTTATTTTGATATCCATGATCAGTTCGACGCCGAATCATCTAATAGATAGCACCTTTACTAGAAATGGCAAGTAATTCTTTGCAATCACGAAACCTTCACGCGATTAGTGCATCTTTTCTTAGTGCTCTTATCTAATTGAAAATTGCACAACAACAATTCGCAAACTGCATTCATGCACGTTATTAATCACTGGAACAGCAATAGTTGCCGCGACAACAGTTTGAGCAAAAAAAGGCGCGGCCATCTGGGTCGCGCTGTAGGAGAGGGAGCAGTCGCTCCTAGAGGGTGTCCGGTTGCCTGCCAGTGAAATATTGTCATTCACTATAGTTCACTACGCACAAGCCTGCCCACTTTTTTTGACCATCAAACAGTTCACGCTCACTTATAACGCAATGGTATTACCCCAGGTAATTAATAAGACATCATCGGGTGCAATTTGAGGTTTGGGTATAAACTTATAACAGAGAGATTCACGACTAGAGCAATAATCAATAACCACGAGGGTGAACACATTTATGACCAAACTCAACATTATCAGTGGCGATATTACCACCATAAAGGCCGACGCCATTGTCTGCCCCGCCCACAAACACCTGATTCGCGGTGCCGGCGTCTCAGCTCAGATCTACGATATCGCCGGGGACTCCCTGATCAACGAATGTAACCAGCTTGACGATTGCGCTATTGGCGATGCCGTAATAACCAAAGCCTATAACCTGCCCGCGAAATTTATAATCCATACCGTTACCCCAATGTGGACCGGTGGCGACCAATGGGGAGCCATTGCCCTGCAACAGCTGCGCCAGTGTTACGAGAGCGTCATCAAACTGGCCAGGGAAAAAGGCATTCACACCATCTGTTTTCCGGCCCTGGGGGCGGGCTCCAACAAAATACCGCAGCCCATGGCTGCCCATCAGGCATTGGATGTGCTGGAAAAATACGCCGACAGCTTTGACAAAATTACCGTCAGCCTCTTCACAGAGGCAGACAAAAATATCTGGTTGGAGACACAAGAGCAGTTCTACGCCCTCCACTAAAGTCCTATGATTATCTCCAGGGAGCAGCCCGACTGCCCCTATCCTTTTGGGCACAAGCCCTCCATCACCTGTGAATATAATTCACAGGTGTTTTTAACTATTTTCCGTTTTGCCCTTACCTCAAAGTGGCTACACTATCTCCATTTTCGCTCGCTTGAATGAATACGGAGGCACCATGAGTAACCAGTATGAGTACGACCTGTTTGTGATCGGAGCCGGCTCCGGCGGCGTTCGCGCCAGTCGTATCGCAGCCGGTCTGGGGGCTCGGGTAGCTGTGGCAGAGGACCGCTATATGGGTGGCACCTGTGTCAATGTGGGCTGCGTGCCCAAAAAGCTCTATGTCTATGCATCGGAATTTCGCGATACTTATCGCGATGCGGTGGGTTTTGGCTGGGATGCGGTCGAACCGGGTTTTAACTGGCGGGCATTGCGGGACAACAAAAAGCAGGAGATCCTGCGTCTCAACGGTATTTATGACAACTTGCTCGGCAACAGCGGCGTTGAGGTTATCAACGGCCGTGCTCGCATCACCGGTCCGAACCAGGTAGATGTCGACGGCAAGACCTATACCACTGAGCGTATTTTGATTGCCACCGGCGGCTGGCCCTATGTACCCGAGATTCCGGGCAAGGAGCTTGTGACCACCTCCAATGAGGTGTTTGACCTGGAGCAGTTCCCCCAGCGGGTCATTGTTGTGGGCGGCGGTTATATCGCTGTGGAGTTCGCCGGTATCTTTAACGGACTGGGGGCAGACACCAAGCTGCTCTACCGCCGCGATCAGATACTGCGTGGTTTCGATACCGAAGTACGGCACTTTGTTTCCCAGGAGATGCAAACCAAAGGCGTGGATATCCGCCTGAAGAATAATATCGAAAAGGTGGAAAAACAGCCCGACGGCAGCCTGCTGGCCACACTTGTCAGCGGCGACACACTGGAAGCCGATATGGTGCTCTATGCCACCGGCCGCATACCCAATATCGGTGGGTTGGGGCTTGAAACTGTGGGTGTCGAAACCGCGGAAAGCGGACATATCCTGGTGGATGACAACTTTCAAACCAACGTGCCCGGCATCTATGCCCTGGGTGATGTGACCGGCGGCATGGAGCTTACACCGGTGGCGCTGGCGGAAGGTATGGCGCTGGCGCGACATCTCTATGCCGGGCAGCCGATCAATATGGATTACGACAATATCCCCACCGCCGTCTTCTGCCAGCCAAATATTGCCACTGTGGGGCTGACCGAGGAGCTGGCCCGTGAACGCTACGGTGACATTGACGTCTATCGCTCAACCTTTCGGGCCCTGAAAAACACTATCAGTGGCAGCCCGGAAAAAACATTGATGAAGTTGCTGGTAGAGCGCTCAACCGACAAGGTGGTGGGCGCCCATATGGTGGGACCCGATGCCGGGGAGATTATCCAGGGCGTCGCTATCGCCCTTAAAGCCGGTGCCACCAAAGCGGTGTTCGACAGTACCATTGGTATTCACCCCACCGCCGCCGAAGAATTTGTCACCATGCGCGAACCGGTCGCCAGCGCTTAAACCGAGCGGTTACAACCATGTTACTTAGCTACTTTGCCCGGTTACCAGGCAGCAAACAGGCGCTGTGGTGCTACCTGATCTGGTACCTGTGCATGCTTGGCATGCACTTTAACCCTGCCCCGGAACTCTGGCTCAACTCCCTGGGGTTGAGTATCGTGGTGGGTTACGCCCTCTACCTGAGTACCGGGCCCGGCACCTGGAGCCGATTTAAGGCGCGCTTTTGGGAATCATTGCGCCTGTTTATGTGCCCCTTTCTGGTCTCCAGCTTTTCCGCGCTGGTGAAAGGCAAGGGGTTTATCCTTCTATTTTCCCCGAACCTGAAGGAAAATCTCTTCACCGGTGTCATCTGCCTGGTCTTTGTCTTGACCGTCAAACTGCTTTCGAGCCTGGAGATGAATAAACAGGCCAACAACAAACTGGTATAGTATTCAGCTCATTTGTGAATATTGGAGTGGCCTTATCAGTCCATAACGCGATAAGTAGTCACCGAAATGCAGCCGTTTAGATAGACCAGTAGAGACAGCATGACCCGACGAATCCCCATGGACAACTGCCCGAACTTGCGGCATTTAGGTGGCTATCAGTCGCGAACAGGCGGCAAAATCAAAGATCACACACTGTTCCGCTCCGGCACTCTGGCGGAGCTGACGGACCAGGACCTGCAACGCCTGGAGGCGTTAAACCTCGCTGTCATTGTCGATTTTCGCCGCAAAAGTGAAATAGCCAACAACCCCAACCGCCTGCCCGAGGGGCTGCTGAACTGCCAACGTCAGCTCAATATCTCTCCGGGCAGCCTGGTAGAGGCCTTTGCCCATCAATCCGCCGAGCATATGTACAGCCATATGCAGCAGATCAATCAGTCACTGGCCCTGGAACAGCGAAGTGCCTATTCGGCCTTTTTCGATGAACTGCTTAACCTCAACGGTGGCGGGCTGCTGTTTCACTGTACCGCAGGCAAGGACCGCACCGGCTTTGCCGCGGCGCTGATCATGATGGCCCTGGAGATCCCCCGTCAAACCATCCTCGAAGATTACCTGCTGACAGGCCAGTACTTTGTGGCCGAAGAGCAGGCCAAAACCTTTATGTCTCGTTTACAGGACTACAGCGTCGACCACCAGATCACCGAAGCAGAGCTCCTGCCCGTACTCAGCACCAAACGGGAGTACTTGGAGTCCGCCTTCGCCACCATCGATGCCCACTTCGACAGTGAGCAGGCGTATCTGGAAGCTACCTTTGGCCTGGATCGCCACAAGCAGCAAGCGTTGCAAGACAAGTTTCTGTTTTAAATCTAGGTTAAACGACAGTGGCGCTGTCTGTAATCACACTGCTGCCTGGTGCAGACCTGGCCTGCGAGAAACGCTGAGGCTGGAGCCGGCACCCCTCTCCCAGTGCAGAACACTGCCGCACGGCCATCCACCCTTCATATTTTCTCTGGTAGAATACGCGGCTTTTTAAGACGACCCAAGCCCAAAATAGAGAGCCCCATGTTAAAAAGTGATGCCCTAAACCAGCTGGCCCAACTGAAAGAATCGATTCGATCCACCAAGGAATTCGCCCAGGGCCGGGTTCGCGGCACCAGTGGCCGCTTTGGTTTTGTGATTTTGGATGATGAACGGGAGGCCTTCCTGCCTCCCAATGCCATGCAGCGGGTATTTCCCGGTGACCGGATTGAGGTCAGCCTGGCCGAGAATAAGGATGGCAAACTGGAGGCCGAACTGGAGAAACTGATCAGTACCGAGCTGAAAACCTTTGTCGGCCAGTACGTGGTACGCGGCCAGGGGCACTTCGTACAGCCCGATATCCCCCAGTTCAACCGCTGGATCTTCCTGCCGCCTAAAAACCGCGGCAAGGCCAAGAATGGAGACTACTTGTGCTGCAAGATCTCCCGCCACCCGTTCGACTGTGAGGGCAAGGCCCAGGCGCGAGTCTCTACTCTGATTGGCTCACCCGGTGATGTGGGCATTGAACACGCTTATATCACGGCCAAATTCGACTTGCCCCAACTATTTAGCGAGGCCGAGCAACAACAGGCCAGCGAGACGGAAAACGCCCTTGAGGCGTTGACGGACACACGGGAAGACTTGAAGGCCCTGCCTTTTGTCACCATCGACGCCCCTACCACCCGGGATATGGACGACGCTCTGTACGCTGAGAGCACCGATAGTGGCTGGAACCTGTACGCCGCCATTGCCGACCCCAGCAGCCTGATTGCACCGGACAGCCCACTGGAACAGGCCGCCTTCACCCGAGGCAACACTGTCTACCTGCCGGGGCAGGCCCTGACCATGCTGCCGGAGGCTCTGTCCCACAACACCTTCTCTCTGGTGGAAGGCGAACTGCGCCCAGCGCTGGTGTGCAAGATGGTGATCAATAGCGACGGTAAAGTCAGTGAATACAGCTTTAGCGAAGCCGTGATTCGCTCCCACCAGAAGTTGAGCTACGAAACCGTGGCAGCGCTGACCAAGGGTGAAAGCAGCGATGTCAAAGCGGAGCTGGAGGGTGTCATTCACACCTTGTTCCAGGCTGCCCAGGCCCGCAATCAATACCGCGCCGAACACGCTCTGCTGATGGAAGACCGTGCCGACTACGATTTTGTGCTCAACGCTCAACGCAAAATTGAGCGCATTGAAAAACGCGAGCGCAACAACGGCCACCTAATTGTGGAAGAGGCCATGCTGGCCACCAACTGTTGTGCCGGGGAGCTGCTGGCCAAACACGGTGGCGGTCTGATCTCCAGCCACGGCGGTTTCCGCGACGAGCGCTTGGCCGACGCCAAGGTCTTGATCACCGAAAGCGCCCCGGAAGTGGCTGATGTGGATATCACCGACCTGGAGGGTTACCGCCAGGTGATCCGCACCCTGCATCTGGATAAGCAACACGCCGCCAACCTGGGCGCACTGAAACGCATGTTGCGCCCGGGGGAATTGGTGACCGAAGACAAGCCCCACTTGGGCTTGGGTTTGGCCCACTATGCGACCGTGACTTCGCCCATCCGCCGTTACAATGATTTTCACAACCATCGGGTATTAAAAGTGATCAGCCGGGGTGAGCCGGTATCGGCGTTTAAACCGGAGATGCTGGAGCCGCTGCAGGAGCAGATTATCAAAGGCCGTCAGGCGTGCCGGCAGATGGAGCAGTGGCTGATTTGCCAGTATATGGAGGATAAGGTGGATCAGGTGTTCGATGGCCATGTTGTGCTGGTGAACAGCCAGGGCATCGGAGTGCGTTTGGATGACAATGGGGTTGACGGGTTTGTGTTGATGCGTACGAAGAAGGCTCAACCAGAGTTTGATCAGGCCCGGTTAAAAATCACGTTGGATGGCAAAAGTTACCAGCCAGACCAAGCGGTTAAGGTTAAGGTCACTAAGGTCGATCTGGATCGCCGTAGGATCGAGATGGCTTTGGTAATGGAGTGATTTTAGGACTCTATTGTACCAAAAGCGGAAGGTTGCCAGAGACACCTCTGCGAGCGGCACAGTGCCAGATGGTGACCTGACCTGCGGTGGCACGGTCGGGGACTGGCACGGTCGGGGACGGAGGGATTTTGGCACGGTCAGGTCACCTTTAAGCATCGTGCCGCTCCAGGAAGTGCCATTAGCAACCTTCCGGTTATGGCACAAAGCTCCCCAACAGGAAAAAAACAAATCCCCAACTAAAATAAATAGATACCCCATTAAACGGAGACCGGATGTGCCATGTCACTGCTCAAAATCCGCGATCTCTGCAAATATTACCGCGAAGCAGAAAGCCAACACCTCGTACTAAACAACCTGCAACTCGACCTTCAAAAAGGCCAAAGCATCGCAATATTGGGCCGCAGCGGCTGTGGTAAAAGCACCCTGTTAAACCTGATCGCCGGACTAGACCTGCCCGACCGCGGCAGCATTGAAATCAACGGCCAAAACCTCCACCAACTCAGTGACACCCAGCGCACGCTGCTGAGGCGGAAAAAAATCGGATTTATTTTCCAATTCTTCAACCTTGTTCCCACCCTGACCGTACTGGAAAATATCCAACTGCCCCTGGAACTATTACGCATTTACAACCAAACCGAGAACATTCGAAAACAACTGCAACAACTCAACCTCCTACAATACCAACACCGCTTTCCGGAACAACTCTCCGGCGGCGAACAACAACGGGTTGCCCTGTTGCGCGCGCTCGCCCACCGCCCAACCTTGTTGCTCGCCGACGAACCCACCGGCAACCTCGATCACGACACCGGTGACCAGGTCGCTAAACTGCTGTTTCAATCTGTTACGCCTAAAAGCGGGCTGATTGTGGTCACCCACAGCCAGGAAATTGCCGAAAGGGCACAACACATTTACCACCTGCAAAATGGACAGCTAACACGCCATCATGGATAAACTGCTGCTGAGTCACTGGCGCTACCTGTGGCGCCACCGCTTGCAAACCAGTCTGGCCATTATCGGCATTGCGTTAGGGGTTACCGTTGTAGTTGCCGTAGACCTGACCAACGACAGTGCCAATCGCAGCTTCCGTCTCTCCTACCAGCGGGTGATGGGCAGCGCCAGCCACCACATTGTCGGTGGCCGCCAAGGGGTTAGCGAGGCAACCTACCACCAGCTACGCATGAAAATCTTACCCTATTACGCGGACATTCACGCGGCACCAGTGATCCAAACCTATGTCAACCTGGCGGAGCACCCACAAAGGATTTTGCAGCTGCTAGCCATTGACCCCGTTGCCGAAACCCCATTCCGACGTTATATCAATCAAGGCCTGGACGGCACCCAGAACCTTACCACGGCGTTTATGTTGCAACCCAACACTGCCCTGCTATCCGCGACAACTGCAGAGCAGCTGGGCATCGACAGCGGGCACTCATTGGCGATTGAGCATAACGGCCACGTTACTTCCCTTAAGATTATCGGCGTGATGGGTAACAGCAATGACTACCAATACAACAACCTGCTGGTCATGGACATTGGTAACGCACAACAAATGTTCGGGCGGGAGGGTTATCTCGACCGCATTGATTTGCGCACCGATATCAACGCCTCGAAAAAACAGATCCAAACGTTTTTGCAACAGTTATCACAACAACTGCCAGCTGAGCTCCGCATCGAGGCCACTGAAGCCGGCCAACGCAGCACCCTGTCCTTGACCGAATCCTTCCAGCTCAACTTGCAAGCTCTCAGCCTGCTAACCCTGATGGTGGGGCTGTTTTTGATCTACAACACCATGCACAGTTTTGTCATGCAACGCCGTCTACTGATGGGGCGTCTGCGCGCTTTGGGGGTATTGCAACAACAGATCTACAGGGCTATTTTAAGCGAGGCATTGATCCTCGGTTTTATCGGCACCCTGATCGGCCTCCCGCTGGGACTCTACCTGGCGACATTTTTACTGGAGCTCGCCAGTCAAACCATTAACGACCATTACTATGTCACCACTGTTAATCGGCTTTTTTTCAGCCCTGTTATAGTGTTTAAAGGCATCTCCCTGGGGCTGCTGGTGACAGTGATCGCAGCCTGGGCTCCCGCCTATCGGGCCGCCCGTATCCCGCCAGCGGAACAGCTGCAGCGGATCAGCCAGGAACGGCCACAGTGGCAACGATCCGTGCGTGTTTTCGCCTTGGTTTTATTGGTGTCTACAGGGATAGCCACAGCCTGGTACAACAATAGCGGTGTGATCGGCGGCTTTGTTGCGATCTTCTGTCTGTTGATGGTTTCCGCACTGTTAACACCGCAGCTCCTGCAAGGTCTGACCTGGTTACTGGCCCGCTTAATGCCACAGCGCAAGGTGCTGGCCTGGAACATGGCGGTCCGCGACACCCGCCGCAACCTCAGCCGCACCGGTGTTGCCGCCATGGCGCTATTGGTCGCCGTCACCAGCACCAATGGCATCGGGGTGATGGTCGCCAGCTTTCGCGACACCCTGGCCTTGTGGCTGCAGGCACGGGTGAATGCCGAAGCCTATGTTCGCCCCGCTAAAAGTGCCAGCATCCATCAGCAACAGTTTGTGCCGCCGACCGTGATCGTTCAGTTACAACAATATCCCGGCATCGCGGACCTGTCCCTGTTTGTAGATTTTCCGGTAACTCTCTCACTACCGGACGGCCCCGAGCAAACCTTTACCGCCCAACTGACCGCCGCCGCACTCCCTGCCCAGGCCAGGCGAGGCTACCAGTTCTTACCCCAGTGGCCACCCCGCCAGCCGATTGATCACTGGCACGCCTTCGACCGCGGCGAGCTGCTGATTTCTGAAACCCTGGCCAACAAGCGTCAACTGGCAGTGGGTGATGCATTGATACTGCTGACAGATCGCGGGCCAGCGAGCTTTACCATTGGCGGCATCTACTACGACTACGGCAGCGAACACGGGCGAATTCTGCTGCAACATGACCAATTGCAAAACCATTGGCACAACACCGGCATAGAAACAGTCGGCCTCTACCTGGACCTGGGAGGGACACCTGACGTCAAGTCCGAGCTGTTAAATCAATTGCTGCGAACACTGCCTGCCACCCCACCCTTATTGCTCTTCCAAAGCCAGGACGTTGTGACCTTAGGGCTGGGTGTGTTTGATCGCACATTCGCCATCACCCACGCCTTGCGACTACTGGCATTGTGTGTGGCTATGGTGGGAATTTTCAGCGCCCTGAGCTCACTGCAACTGGAACGGCTGGAGGAGCTGTATACCCTGCGCAGCCTGGGATTTACCCGCAGCCAGATCACGACTCAGCAGTTGACCCAAGCGGGGCTGCTGGGTCTGTTTGTGGGATTGTTGGCCATTCCCCTGGGACAGGCGTTGGCCTGGGTGTTGATTAACGTGGTTAATCTGCGCGCTTTTGGCTGGAGCATGACGCTGCAACCCCAGTGGGCCACTTGCCTGGAAAACCTGCTGTTGGCCACAGCAGCGTCACTGGTGGCCAGCGTTTACCCTACCTGGCGCAGCGGTCGGAAAACCACGCGACTGGGTGGCGGGCGGGAATAATCATGAGGATGATCCCCATGTGGTGCTGCAAAGATTGGCCGATCGCGTTGCCGCTGCTTTTAAGTTTAGTTGCAATATGTGACGCTGCTGCCCAGCCCCAACCGAGTGAGATTGACTACACGCAGTTACTGCAAACACCGGAAGCTACTGATGATGAGGCGTCAAAAGCCTTTCTCAAAGTCATGGGCCCGAGGGAATTTCAATTTCCTGAGGATCATGGCAGTCATCCCGATTACCGGCTCGAGTGGTGGTATATCACTGGTCACCTGCAACCCCAGCCTCCAAACCAACAGCGACAGTGGGGGTTCCAGATTACATTTTTCCGTATCGCTCTGGCGCCGCCCAAACCGACAAAAAACCCATCGCTCTCGTGGCGAAGCCCGCAAATGTTTATGGGCCACTTTGCCATCAGTGACGGTCAGCGGCAGCGCCATATTCAGTTTGAACGCCTTAGCCGTCAAGGCGCAGGCTTGGCGGGAGTGAGCAATGCCCCCACCAACGTCTGGCTCGACAACTGGCAACTGGCTGCGCAACAGGACGATCAACTGTTTCCCGCCACACTCACGGCACTGGCAACCGATAAGGCGTTAGGACCGGTCTCTATCAGATTGACATTAGAGGCCCAAAAACCGCGGGTTCTGCAGGGCGATCGGGGCTATAGCCGCAAGAGCGCCACACCCGGCAATGCCTCTTATTATTACTCCTATACCCGTTTGGGGGTGGCCGGCCAGTTACAAATCGGCGAGCAAATGCACACAGTCAGTGGCAGCGCCTGGATGGATCGGGAGTGGAGCAGCTCCAGTCTGGACAGCGATCAACAGGGGTGGGACTGGTTTGCCCTGCAACTGGAGGATGGTCGCGACCTGATGTTCTACCGCTTGCGTTACGCATCGGGCCAGGCAGACCCGTTCAGCCACGGCGTATTGGTGGCGGCGGACGGCACCACCACCCGGCTCTCGCCCGAGCTGATTAATCTGCAACCGCAAAGTTTCTGGCGCAGTCCAACCGGTATCAATTATCCTCTGCAGTGGCACCTGAGTATTCCCACACTCGGGTTAAGACTCGATATTCGCCCCTTGTTCAATGATCAGGAGTGGCGCCAACGGCTGCGTTATTGGGAGGGAGCGGTCGTTGTCAGCGGTTCTCACCGCGGCCGGGGGTATCTGGAGCTGGCTGGCTATCGCCCATAAAGGCGTTTTGCACTCACCAAATCAAAAGGACCGCTTAAGTGCGGTCCTTTTGAGAATGGGTCTGATATTGGGCGGGATAATTACCAGGGTCTATTCCCACTCGATTGTAAATAAGCCTTTTTTATCTTTTATATTCAATGGCTTATATTCCTGCTAAATCGTAATACCATGAAAAATACCATGTTCAGAAAATCCTTATAAATATTCGAAAAAATTGCCGATTGAGCACTTCTAGACAGTACCCTGGGCCACCTTCCGGGCCTTGACTTCCAAGTGTATGCCCTCCTGCTCCTGCAGGTAATGGATCACCGTACCAGGCGCCATATGTAGGCTAATTGGGAATAACATTGACAATTAGCCATTTTCTCTCATAATACAGGTATTTAAAGCAACCAGAAACCACCGTGACCTACATCCCCCGGAACGCCGAATCCAGGCTTCAACACTTCGCCACCGGCTATCCAGTGGTTGTGGTCACCGGGCCTCGCCAGTCCGGCAAGTCCACTCTGGTGAGGCATGCCTTTCCCGATCACCATTATGTATCGCTTGAAGATCTCGACCAAAGGGAATTTGCTGAAACGGATCCGCGCGGCTTCTTGAACCAGTTTAGCGGGGGCGCCATCCTGGACGAGGCGCAACGCTGCCCTGCCCTGTTTTCTTATCTCCAGACACGCGTCGATGAACGGCAACAACCCGGCGAATTTATCCTGACGGGATCCCAGCAGTTTGGCCTATTATCAGGCATCACGCAGAGTCTGGCAGGCCGGGCCGCGTTGTTGACACTGCTACCCATGACCTACGGTGAATTACACGGCTCAGGAAAAATTGGCAAAAATCTCGACAAGATACTCTTTGATGGGGCGTACCCCCCAATCTTCGACCGCGGACTCGAACCGCACCCGTGGCATGGAAACTATGTGCGTACTTATCTCGAACGCGATGTCCGGCAACTGATCAAGGTACAAGATCTGGGCACCTTTCAACGCTTCCTGAAATTGTGCGCGGGCCGAACCGGACAACTCCTCAATCTTTCCTCGCTGGCCAATGACTGCGGTATTACGCATAACACCGCCAAAGCCTGGATCTCCGTTCTGGAAGCCAGTTATATCGTGCATCTGTTGCCACCGCATCACCAGAACTTCAACAAGCGCCTGGTCAAAACACCCAAACTGTATTTTCTGGATACGGGTCTAGCCACCTGGCTGCTCGGCATCAAAAACAGCGAGCAACTGGCTACCCACGTTCAACGGGGCGCCTTATTTGAAACCTGGGTTATCAGTGAATTGCTTAAGGCCCGTTATAACGCAGGCGAAACCTCGAACCTTTACTTCTGGCGTGATCGTTCAGGACACGAGGTGGATCTGCTGATTGACCATGGAAGCCATCTGTCACCGCTGGAAATCAAATCCGGGCAAACCATCAACAAGGATTACTTCAAGGGGCTGGACTTCTGGCGTAAATTAGCAGGTGAAACCGCCGGACAGGCATGGCTGGTTTACGGAGGTGACACCAGGCAATCTCGCTCCGACGTCACTGTTCTGCCGTGGCATGAAATCAACTCTGAGCAGATCGTGATATGAAAACACACGGCATTGGACGCAATGATCCCTGCCCTTGCGGCAGCGGAAAGAAATTCAAGCACTGCTGCCTGGGCAAGGAGAGCAGTACAGCATCCGGCCATGGCGCGGCAGGTATCTCCGAAACCTTGCGCTCAGCACTTGAAGGCCTGCAATTCAACTCGCCGGAAGAGGCGCAGGCATTTCTAAATCAGATTACACAACAGCAAAACCATCGGCAGCTGGACGAATTCACGGAAAAAGATCGATTCAGACTACCGGCGAAAACTTCTCGACTATGCCCTGCCCTATATCGAAAGTGGTAATGCCGGACTTGACGACGATCTCGACGACTTGGCCTATGCAGCCTGTAACTCCGAGGACGATTGGCGCGCACTGGCGCAAGCCTTTGAGACCATGGGCGGGAATTGGAAACTCGACCATGCCCGCCGTATCTATAGCCACTTTAAGAGTTCACCAAGGCCGTACCTGGTTGGCAGGCACTGAAATAACACAAGGACACGCTTTTCGGAAATGGGGGTAGGCACCGCGATCAATCGTGCCCACCAGCACTATCACACCACACCCGTTCAAAAGGCGATATCTGAGTGCCGACCACTGATACCATGATTACGCCAATCTGCTACTCATGGTATTGCTGCTTTCTGCGTTACAGCGCGCTGAAAATACCATAAAAAATACCATTGATGATGCAGAATATTTTGTTTACTAGATTAATTTAATTGTTATAGATCAATGCGTTACAAATTTCGGTCACTCCCACTCAATCGTCGCCGGCGGCTTGCTGGACACATCGTAAGTCACGCGGGATACACCGGCGATTTCATTGATAATGCGGTTGGAGACTTTCTCCAGCAGCTCGTAGGGCAGATGAGCCCAACGCGCGGTCATAAAGTCCACGGTTTCCACCGCGCGCAGGGCAATCACCCACTCGTAGCGGCGGCCGTCACCCACGACACCCACTGACTTGACCGGCACAAACACGGCAAACGCCTGGCTGGTTTTGTGGTACCAATCGGCGGCGTGCAGCTCCTCCAGGAAAATGGCATCGGCTTCACGCAGAATGTCGGCGTACCCTTTCTTCACCTCACCGAGGATGCGCACTCCCAGTCCCGGCCCCGGGAAGGGGTGGCGGTAAACCATATCGTAGGGCAGGCCCAGCTCCAGGCCTATGGTGCGCACTTCGTCTTTAAACAGTTCACGCAGGGGCTCTACCAGCTCAAACGCCATATCTTCCGGCAGGCCACCCACATTGTGGTGTGACTTGATCACATGGGCCTTGCCGGTTTTGGCGGCGGCGGACTCAATCACATCCGGGTAAATTGTGCCCTGGGCCAGCCACTTCACATCGGTCAGTTTGACCGCTTCCTCGTCAAACACCTCAATAAAGGTGTTGCCAATGATCTTGCGCTTTTGTTCCGGGTCAGCCACGCCCTCCAATTTACCCAGGAACAGGGCCTCGGCGTTAGCACGGATCACCTTCACCCCCATGTTCTTGGCGAACATGTCCATCACCTGGTCGCCTTCATCCTTGCGCAACAGGCCATTATCCACAAACACACAGGTCAGCTGGTCGCCGATCGCCTTGTGCAGCAGCGCCGCCACCACCGAAGAGTCTACGCCACCGGAGAGACCCAGCAGCACCTTGTCCTGACCTACCTGCTCGCGCACCTTGCGAATGGAGTCCTCCACAATGTTGGCCGCCGTCCAGAGGGCTTCACAGCCGCACAACTCCAGCACAAAGTGCTCAAAAATCCGCTTGCCCTGCTGAGTGTGAGTCACTTCCGGGTGGAACTGCACACCGTAGAGATCTTTTGCTTCGTTGTACATGCCGGCGATGGCACAGGAGTCGGTCGACGCCATCAGTTCGAAGCCTTCGGGCATTTTAGAGACCTTGTCGCCGTGGCTCATCCACACATCCAGCAGGGCACCGCCGTCGTGATCCACATGGTCTTTGATATCGTGCAGCAGTGCGCTCTTACCGTGGGTTTTGACCTGGGCATAGCCAAACTCGCGCAGATTGGAGGTCTGTACCGCGCCGCCCAACTGTTCCGCCATGGTCTGCATACCGTAGCAGATACCCAACACCGGCACCCCCATTTCAAACACGCACTGAGGGGCGCGAGGCGATTCACCTCCGGTTACCGACTCCGGGCCACCTGCCAGAATAATACCGCGGGGATCAAAGTCTTTGATCTCCTCTTCGCTCATATCAAAGGCGCGAATTTCCGAATAAACACCAATCTCACGCACACGGCGGGCGATCAACTGGGTGTACTGGGAACCGAAATCGAGAATCAAAATACGCTGGGCGTGGATGTCCTGGGTCATTGCTTGTCTCAAACAGCTGTTAACATGTAGTAAAAAACACTTTCAAAATAACGCAGATGGGGCCAGAACCGCCAGCACCGTTGGCAACTCTGACCCCACCTTCCGATTGGGTAACTTCAATCAGAACGCCTAGCGCCCACCGACCGGGTAGTTGGGCGCCTCTTTGGTGATCTGTACGTCGTGTACATGACTCTCGCCCATACCTGCAGATGTCACCCGTACAAACTCAGGTTGAGTGCGCATGGTGTCGATATCGATACTGCCGGTATAACCCATGGCTGAACGCACGCCACCCATCATCTGGTGAACAATAGCCGCGATTGGTCCTTTGTAGGGCACGCGACCCTCGATCCCCTCCGGCACCAGTTTCTCAGTGCCTTCGCTGGCGTCCTGGAAGTAGCGGTCGCTGGAGCCCTGGGTTTTGGCCATCGCCCCCAGGGATCCCATACCCCGGTAGGCCTTGTAGGTACGGCCTTGGTACAACTCCACCTCACCTGGCGCCTCTTCGGTACCGGCGAACATGGAGCCCATCATCACTGCGTGGGCACCTGCCACCAGTGCTTTGGCGATATCGCCGGAGAAGCGGATCCCGCCGTCGGCAATCACCGGCACACCCGTGCCTTCCAGCGCCGCCACCACATTGGCAATGGCAGAGATCTGTGGAACCCCCACGCCGCTGACAATACGGGTGGTACAGATGGAACCGGGGCCAATACCGACTTTCACCGCATCGGCGCCCGCTTCAACCAGCGCCCTGGCGGCGGCTGCCGTGGCGATATTGCCGCCAATCACCTGCACCTGCGGGTATTGCTCCTTGATTCTGCGCACTCGGTCAATCACATTCTTGGAGTGGCCGTGGGCGGTGTCCACCACCAATACATCCACACCGGCCTCTACCAGGGCTGCTACCCGATCGTCGGTATCGGGGCTGGTGCCCACGGAAGCGCCAACACGCAAGCGGCCTTCCGGGTCTTTACAGGCGTTGGGGTACTTTTCCGCTTTGTTGATGTCTTTAACCGTGATCAGGCCGCGCAGTTCAAAGTCTTCATTGACCACCAGCACCTTTTCAATACGGTGCTTGTGTAACAGCACCCGCACGTCATCGGCTGAGGTACCTTCACTGGCGGTGACCAACTTTTCCTTGGGCGTCATGATGCTCGCAACCGTGGCGTCCAGGTTCGTCTGGAAGCGCACGTCGCGGCCGGTGACAATCCCCACCAGATCGCCGTCTTCCAGTACCGGCACACCAGAGATATTGTGCTGTTTGGTCAACGCCACCAGATCGCGGATAGTGGCATTGGACTCAATAGTGATCGGGTCTTTTACCACACCGGCTTCAAATTTCTTCACTGCGCGCACTTCCAGAGCCTGTTGCTCGATGGACATGCTTTTGTGGATAATGCCGACACCGCCCTCCTGCGCAATCGCAATGGCAAGGCGAGATTCGGTCACGGTATCCATAGCGGCGGATACCAGCGGTATATTCAGAACGATATCGCGGGTGAGCTGAGTCTTCAACGACACGTCCTTGGCGGTCACTTCCGAGTAGCCGGGAACCAAGAGGATGTCGTCAAACGTGAGCGCTTCCTGAGCAATACGCAACATAGGTGCTTTGAACCTCAATATATTGGGTCTAAATAAACGCGGAAGTATAACTTATTGTGCTTTGGTGGTAAATACACCCCCAATCCACTACAGCCCCGTAAGCCGCTGAAATAGCAACAAATTTACCGTGGTTTTTATTTGAAAAAAGCCGCTCAAGGCTGTTCACAAAAGCCGCTCAAGGCTGTTCACAAAAGCCGCTCAAGGCTGTACACATAAGACCACACAGTCACTTTAGCTCACAGTGGGCAGCCTAATCCCAGCTCGCTACAAGCAAATAACAGGAAAAACCACCAACTCTGGATTATGCTTTTTGAAACAGCAAGGATTGTGTATGTTGATAGAGAGCAACCAATGCCAGCTTTTGCTGGTAGATGTACAAACCAGATTAGTGCCCCATGTCCAGGACCCTCAACGTCTCGCCTTTAACAATGACCGGCTGCTGCAGGCTACCCGGCAGCTGAATATTCCACTACTGGCTACCGAACAGTACCCCAAAGGGCTCGGGCACACGATCCCCCAATTGCGAGAACAGCTCAAGGCGGGTGAAATTGCCCCAAAAGAGCACTTTAGTGCCTATAAAAACGGCGCCTTAAAACAACTGATCGATGGACGCCAACGGCGCCAGGTGGTGCTTTGCGGTATAGAGGCACACGTATGTGTATTACAGACCGCGGAAAGTCTGCTGCAGGCAGACTACCAAGTGTTTGTGGTGGAGGACAGCTGCAGCTCCCGCAATGAACAGGACAAACAGGTCGCCCTGGCGCGGCTCCATCAGGCCGGTGCGGTGATTGTGTCGACGGAGATGGTCATTTTTGAATGGATTGAGCGGGCCAACACTGACACCTTTAGGGCATTGCTCCCTCTGATTCGCTAACATCGACGGGGGGGCTCCGTAAGCTTCACGCCTTCCCTCCCAGGCACAGGCTCTACATCCGTGGCGTCTTGCTCTACAATGCTGACCCAAACAAACTTCTCTGAATAAGCAGGCCCGCTCAGCTGATGACATTCACTTCCTCGGGATTTGGCAGCCCCTCAGCCCCCAACAACACAACGCGGGAAATCCTGTCCGTCAGCCAGCTAAACCGCAAGGCCAAGATGCTGCTGGAAACCCATCTGCCCCTGATGTGGGTGGAAGGGGAAATCTCCAACTTTGCCCGCCCCTCCTCCGGACACTGGTACTTTACCCTAAAGGATGCCACTGCCCAGGTGCGCTGCGCCATGTTCCGCAATACCAACCAGCGGGTGCGGTTTGTGCCGCGGCAGGGGCAGCAGGTGTTGATTCGGGCGCGCGTGTCCCTGTACGAGGGTCGCGGCGAATTCCAATTGATTGGCGAACATATGGAGGAAGCCGGTTTCGGGGCCCTGCAGCGTGCCTTTGAAGAGCTGAAACTGCGGCTTTCCCAAGAGGGCTTGTTTGCCCAGGTGCTGAAAAAGCCACTGCCGCGCTTGCCCCGGCATATCGGCGTGATCACTTCCTCCACCGGCGCCGCCATTCACGACATTCTCACGGTACTGGCCCGGCGCTTCCCCGGCATACCGGTCACTGTGCTGCCAGTGGCGGTGCAGGGAACAGAAGCCGCGCCCCAGATTGTGCGAGCCCTGGCCAATGCCAACCACTGCGGGCTGTTCGATGTTCTGATTGTCGGTCGCGGCGGTGGCTCTCTGGAAGACCTGTGGCCCTTTAACGAGGAGAGTGTTGCCCGCGCCATCGCCGCCAGTCAGCTGCCGGTCATCAGTGCTGTGGGCCATGAAGTGGATTTTACCATTGCGGATTTTGTGGCCGATATGAGGGCCCCTACCCCCTCGGCGGCAGCCGAGCTGGTCACACCCGATGGTGAGGAGTGGCTGCAGACCTTTGCCGGCTACGAAATCCTGCTGCAACAGGCGATGCAAAGGCGCCTGCAACAGTCCCAGCAAAAGGTCCAGTGGCTGCGCTCGCGCCTGCGCCACCCAGGTGAACGCCTGCAAGCCCAGGCCCAACACCTGGACAATCTGGAAATGCGCCTGCGCAACGCCGTCCAACTTCGACTGCATGCAAACAGGGGGCAACTACAACAGCTAGCGGCCCGCCAGGCCCGTTTCCACCCCGAGGAAAAACTGCAACACCTGAAGGTGCGGCTGGCGCATTTGCACCAGCGTTTAACAGAGCACACCCAGCACCAGCTGACGCTGCAAAAGCAACGCCTCGGCCAGGCGGTGCAACTACTGGAGGCCGTCAGCCCCCTCAATACCCTGCAGCGGGGTTACGCCATTGTGACGGACAGCGACGGCAACATATTGCGCCAAGGACAACCCGATTTGGTGGGTCAGCAGATCACCGCCCAGCTGGCGCAGGGTAACCTGCGCTGCACTGTAGAAGAGGTGGAGTTCAGCGTTAACACCTCAATACCTTGTTAGCACCATGCATGGCTTGCGTAAATTCCTTCATGCCATTAGACTGTACCGCGATCTTGTCGGGGCGCCCTAGATATAGGTGTTGCACGTTTGCGTACTGCGCTGGTGTGTAATCCATAGTGGCTGAGATCGGCTAGCGCCGTGTCCCGTTGAACCTGATCAGGTTAATACCTGCGTAGGGAACAAGGAAAATGCTGGGGTATTGGGCTAGCTGTGCCCGAATGCCGCGCGATGCGCCTGGCCATCTCACCCCTCATCCATCTTGTCTCCCTCGTGTTTTGTTTACTTTTCGCACTCTGTGAGAGAGAGAGATACGAGATGCACGAGACTTCATCCGTCACTGTTCGCAAACTGAGCGAGAGGGCCAGCGTTGACAGCCTGTCGACCCAGCCGCTGCCCAACTCCCAAAAAATCTACGTCGAGGGCAGCCGCCCGGACATTCGCGTGGCCATGCGCGAAGTCAGCCTCAGCCCCACCAAACTGAAAGATGGCGGCGAGGAGATCAATCCACCGGTGCGCATCTACGACACCTCCGGCCCCTATACCGACCCGGCGGTGGAGATCGATGTGCGCAAAGGTCTGGAGCCCCTGCGCGCCCAGTGGATTGCCGAGCGCGGCGACAGTGTAGAACTGGACCGTTTTACCTCAGAGTACACCCGCCTGCGGGACCAGAACATCACCCTGGACAATCTGCGGTTTGAGCATATTCACAAACCCCGCCGCGCTCACCCGGGTAAAAACGTCACCCAGCTGCACTACGCCCGTCAGGGGATTATTACGCCTGAAATGGAGTACATTGCCATCCGCGAAAACCTGGCCCTGGAGCAAGCGGCCATCGAGGAAGCCAACAAGGCGCAGCACCCTGGCATGAACTTTGGCGCTAACACCCCCAAGTTTATCACCCCGGAATTTGTGCGCAGTGAAGTGGCCGCCGGCCGCGCTGTGATCCCCGCCAATATCAACCACCCGGAAAGCGAGCCGATGATTATCGGTCGCAACTTCCTGGTGAAGATCAATGCCAATATCGGCAACAGTGCGGTGACCTCCTCTATCGAAGAGGAGGTGGAAAAAATGGTCTGGTCCACCCGCTGGGGTGGCGACACCGTCATGGATCTGTCCACCGGCAAAAATATTCACGAAACCCGGGAGTGGATTGTACGCAACTCACCGGTGCCCATCGGTACCGTGCCTATTTACCAGGCCCTGGAAAAAGTCGACGGTGTGGCCGAGGACCTGACCTGGGAAATTTTCCGCGACACCCTGATCGAGCAGGCTGAACAGGGCGTGGATTACTTTACGATTCACGCCGGCGTGTTGCTGCGCTATGTGCCCATGACCGCCAAGCGTGTGACTGGTATTGTGTCCCGGGGTGGTTCGATTATGGCCAAGTGGTGTCTGGCACACCACAAAGAGAACTTTCTCTACACCCACTTCGACGAAATCTGCGAGATCATGAAGGCCTACGATGTAACTTTCTCTCTGGGAGATGGCCTGCGCCCCGGTTCCGTCGCCGACGCCAACGACGAAGCGCAATTTGCCGAACTGCGTACCCTCGGCGAGCTGACCAAAAAAGCCTGGGATCACGACGTGCAAGTATTTATCGAAGGCCCCGGTCACGTGCCCATGCACATGATCAAGGAGAACATGGAAGAGCAGCTCAAACACTGTCACGAAGCGCCCTTCTACACGCTGGGCCCGCTGGTGACCGACATCTCACCCGGATACGATCACTTTGCCTCGGGTATCGGTGCCGCCATGATCGGCTGGTACGGTTGCGCCATGCTGTGTTACGTCACCCCCAAAGAGCATCTGGGTCTGCCCAACCGCGACGATGTGAAAGAAGGCATTATCACTTACAAGATTGCCGCTCACGCCGCCGACCTGGCCAAAGGGCACCCCGCCTCACAGCTGCGGGACAATGCCCTGTCCAAAGCGCGGTTTGAGTTCCGCTGGGAGGACCAGTTTAACCTGAGTCTTGATCCGGACCGGGCGCGGGAATTCCATGACGAAACCCTGCCCAAGGACTCCGCCAAGGTGGCCCACTTCTGTTCCATGTGTGGTCCCAAGTTCTGTTCCATGAAGATTACCCAAGAAGTGCGTGACTATGCTGATAGCTTGGAGAAGGCGGATAACCTGCAAACAGCAGAAAGCGGTACATCCAGCGAAGCAGACATCAACAGCGGCATGAAAGCCATGTCCGAAGTCTTTAAAGCCCAGGACAGCGAACTCTACCACGAGGTGTAACACCATGAGCGCGACAGACCCTCTGTATCAAGGTCGCGTGGGTATTGCGGGAGCCGGCCTGTTGGGCCGGTTGCTGGCGTGGAAGCTGGTCAAACAGGGCTGCGAGGTAACCCTGTTTGATGCCAGCAAGCTGTTTGACCAGGACCGAATCCCAAGTCTGACCGCTGCCTACACCGCGGCCGGTATGATCGCCCCCCTGTCGGAAGCGGTGGCGACTGAAAAACTGATCTTTGACCTGGGCCGGGAATCTCTGGCGCTCTGGCCCCGGTGGCTGGCAGCCCTGACGGCCGAAACTGGCCAGACGATCAACTACGAACACAACGGCAGTCTCGTGATCGCCCACCCTCAAGACCATGCCGAGCTGGTGCAGTTCCAGTGCGACCTGAATCGCACTCTGGGTGCCCAGGCACAAGCGGAACAGCTGGATCGAGCCGGCGTGCACAGTTTGGAACCGGACTTGGCCGACCACTTCCACAACGGGTTGTTGTTGCCGGAAGAGGCCCATATCGACAATTACCATTTAATGGACCTGTTGTTACAGCGCTGTTTGCAGCTGGGTGTACAAGTGCACGACGAGAGCAAAGTCAATGTTGATACCCGACGCATCTATTCGGACAACGCAGAACACCACTTCGATCTGGTCCTCGACTGCCGCGGTGCAGGTGCCAAAGCCCAGTGGCCCCAAGTGCGCGGTGTGCGCGGTGAAGTGCTGACGGTACAAACCCGCGATGTGCAACTCAGCCGTCCGGTGCGATTGATGCACCCGCGCTACCAACTGTACGTGGTCCCCAAACCCGACAACTTTTTTGTGATTGGCGCCACACAAATCGAGAGCGAAGACCGCTCGCCCATGACGGTACAGTCCATCATGGAGCTCAGCAGTGCGCTTTATACCATCAGCCCCGCTTTCGCCGAGGCCCGCATTAGCGACCTCAGCGTTAATTTGCGCCCGTCGTTAACGGACAACCGACCACGTATCGAAGCCACGGACGGACTGATCAAGATCAACGGCCTGTTCCGCCACGGTTATCTGTTGGCGCCGGTGGTTATTGAAACCCTCTTGCAATGGTTGAACGGCGGTGATGCTTTGGCCTTTTCTTCCACCCTTGGATTGGAGGAGCGCAGCCTTGCTTGAATTATCTCTCAACGGTCAATCCCTCTCCTTGCCGGCGGGCAGCGTACTGGCTGATGCCCTGGAGGCCAGTGAATTTCAAGGTGAAAAAATTGCCGCCGCCATCAACGGTGAATTTGTGCCGCGTTCAGCCTATGCCAACACCGAGCTCAAAGATCGCGACACCATTGATATTGTCAAACCGGTCGGAGGAGGTTAAGCATGAACGACAGCCACAAGCAAGACAAACTGCAGCTTTATGGCGAGTGTTTTGACAGCCGCTTCCTATTGGGTACGGCGCTCTACCCCTCGCCCCAGGATATGATCGATGCCATCAGTGCCTCGCGCGGCGAAATAATTACCCTGGGCCTGCGGCGCCAAAATCCCAACGACAACAGCGGTGACAGCTTTTGGCAGCTGATCCGCGATACCGGCTGCAAACTGTTGCCCAACACTGCCGGTTGCAAAACCGCTAAAGAAGCGATCAACCTGGCGGAGATGTCGCGGGAGCTGTTTGAGACCGACTGGCTCAAACTGGAAGTGATCGGCGACGACTACAACCTGCAACCGGATCCCTTTGGTCTGGTGGAAGCAGCGGAAGCGTTAATTCAGCGCGGTTTTAAGGTGTTGCCCTACTGCACTGACGACTTGATTTTGTGCCAGCGTCTGCGCGACGTGGGCTGCCAGGTATTGATGCCCTGGGGAGCGCCGATCGGCACCGGCCAGGGTCTGCTGAATAGATATGCCCTGCGCACCCTTCGCGAACGATTGCCAGACATGCCTTTAATTGTGGATGCCGGCCTCGGTGCCCCGTCCCAGGCGGCCGAAGCCATGGAGATGGGGTTTGACGCCGTGTTGTTGAACACCGCGGTGGCCAAAGCCCAGCAGCCGGCACTGATGGCGGCAGCGTTTGCCGACGCCATCGATGCCGGCCGCAAGGCCTATCGCGCCGGTTTAATGCTCAAGCGGCAGACGGCGGTACCCAGCACGCCCACCCTGGGACAACCCTTTTGGCATCAACAGAAATAACAGCGATTGCCCTATGACGACACAACCACCTATCACTTGGTCCATCGCCGCCTCTGATTCCGGTGGCGGCGCCGGTATCCAGGCTGATCTGAAAACCTTTTTTGACCTGGGCGTGCACGGCTGCAGCGCCATTACCGCCATTACCGCGCAAAACAGCTGCCAATTGACCCATGTGCAGGCCAGCGAGTACACGAGTCTGCAAGCACAACTGCAGAGCCTGGCCAAAGACCTCAAGCCTGCCGCGGTTAAGGTGGGGGTCATTCCCACACTGGATTGCCTTAACGCCATCAAAGCCGCCCTGGCGGAACAAGCCTGCTTTGTGGTGCTCGACCCTGTATTGAAGGCCAGCAGCGGCAATGCACTCACTTGCGGCGAAGTGATCGACGCCCTGCCCCAGTTGTATCCGCAACTGTCATTGTTAACTCCCAATATTCCGGAAGCGGAAATGCTGACCGGTTTACAGATCAAAAGCAGCGCCGACCAGATCAAAGCCGCCGAGCTACTGTTGCAACAGGGGCTGAAGGCGGTATTAATCAAGGGAGGCCACGGCGACGGCGAGTTGTGCCAAGACTATTATAGCGACGGCGAAACCGCCTTTTGGCTCAGCCACCCGCGCCAGTCCACGCGGCATAACCACGGCACTGGTTGTACATTGTCCTCCGCCATTGCAGCGTTTGTGGCCCGGGGCAAAGCCCTGCGCGATGCCCTGGTGCTGGCCCACGCCTATGTGCAACAGGGTTTGCGCCTGGCCCAACCGCTGGGCAGCGGCAGTGGTCCGGTCAAACAGGCGGGCTGGCCAACTCACTTTGCCGACTTTCCACAGATTAGCGCCACCCCCTCGGCAGTTAATCTACCCGCATTTAAGCGCTGCGACAGCCTGAGCCTCGGCCTCTACGCAGTGGTGGACAGTATCGAGTGGTTACAGCGTCTGTTGCCACTGGGAGTTAAAACCCTGCAACTGCGGGTGAAAAATAAAACCGACGCGGAACTGGAGCAGCTGGTCGCCGAAGCCGCCGCCCTGGGCCGGCAGTACGGCGCCCGGTTATTTATCAACGATTACTGGCAGCTGGCGATCAAACACCGGGCCTACGGTGTACACCTGGGTCAGGAAGACCTCGATACCGCCGACCTCAATGCCATTCGCGAAGCCGGTTTGCACCTGGGTTTAAGTACCCACAGTGAATTTGAATGGGCGCGAGCGGCTACCGTCAAACCCAGTTACCTGGCGCTGGGTACCGTCTTTCCCACCCAGACCAAGCCGGCAATTTTGATCGGCCTGGAGAACTTGCACCGCTGGGTGGCCACCCTCGGTGAAGACTTTCCGCTGGTGGCTATTGGCGGTATCAAGGAGCACAATCTGGAGCAGGTCTTGGCGTCAAAGGTGGGTTCTGTGGCCGTGGTCACGGCGATTACCGAAGCCGAGGATTGCGCCGCTGCAACGCGCTCCTTGCAGCAGCGGATTGAGGGTTGATTTGCCGAGGGTGGTTAGTGCCATAGCCGTTCGCTCCTGGCACAAACCTGCCTGTCAAAACAAACGGCTATCACCACAAAAATCTACTTTCTCTTACTCTTCTTGTGGTGTTGCACCAGACGCTTTTTCTTTGCCACCTGCCGTTGGCTTAATTTGTTCTTGCGTCCGGCAAAGGGATTTTCGCTGGATTTAAATTCAATGCGAATCGGCGTGCCGTGCAGGTCCAAAGCGCGGCGGAAGGTTTTTTCCAAATAGCGCACATAGTGGTTGGGCACCGAGCTGGTCTGGTTGCCGTGGATCACAATGATGGGCGGGTTCTGGCCGCCGGCGTGAGCGTACCGCAACTTAATACGATGGCTGCCGATCATGGGCGGCTGGTGTTCCTTGACCGCGTCTTCCAGGATGCGGGTCAGGTGATTGGTGGACAGCTTGTCGGTGGCGGAGTGGTAGGCTTTTTCCACCGACTGGTACAAGTGGCCTACTCCGGTGCCGTGCAGCGCAGAGATAAAATGAATATCCGCAAAGTCAATAAAACGCAGGCGACGTTCCAATTCGTTTTTCACGTAAGTCTTGTGACTGTCGTCCAGGCCATCCCACTTGTTAAGCGCCACCACCAACGCGCGGCCGGCGTCGATGGCACTGCCCAGCAGGTGTAAATCCTGGTCGACAATGCCCTCACTGGCGTCCATCACCAAAATCACCACATTGGCATCGTCGATGGCTTGCAGGGTTTTGACAATGGAGAACTTTTCCACCGACAGTTTGACATTTTTGCGTCGACGCACACCGGCGGTATCGATGATGGTATAAGGTTTGCCAAAGCGCTCGTAGTTGATATACACACTGTCGCGGGTGGTACCCGGCTGGTCGTAGACCACTACTCGCTCCTCCCCCAGCAAGCGGTTCACCAGCGTGGACTTGCCCACATTGGGGCGGCCGACAATGGCCATCTTAATGCCGCGAGATTCCTCTTCAACCTCTGCCTCAGCCGGCGGAATCTCTTCCAGCACCCGGGTCATCATGGATTTGACGCCGCGGCCGTGGGTAGCGGTAGTGGGGAAGATTTCCGCCAGACCCAGTTCGTAGAACGGCGCCAGGGCCACATCGGGATCCAAACCGTCGATCTTGTTGGCGACCAGGTAGGTTTTTTTGCCCTGGACCCGAAGGTGGCGGGCGATACTTTCATCGGTGGGGGTCAAACCGGCGCGACAGTCCACCATAAAAAAGACGATGTCGGCCTCTTCGATGGCCAACAGGGACTGGTCCGCCATGGCCGAATCAATACCCTCTTCATCACCACTGATACCCCCGGTATCCACCACCATAAAGCGGCGACCGAACATGTCCGCCTCCCCGTACTTGCGGTCGCGGGTCAGCCCCGCGTAGTTGGCCACCAGGGCGTCGCGGGTCTTGGTCAAACGATTAAACAGTGTTGATTTCCCCACATTGGGGCGGCCCACCAGGGCTATTACGGGAATCATTAATTACTTCTCTTCTACCTTTATTGCGACCAGCTCGCCGCTGTTGCCCATCACATAGAGCACTTCACCATCACTGATCATCGCTGAGCGCACACCGTCGCCATCAATTTTTTTACGAGCCACAAATCGGCCGTCGTCCTGACTCATCACATGCAGGTAACCTTCGTCATCCGCCACCGCCACATAAGTACCGAAGGTCTGGGGCGCGGTAATTTTGCGACGCAGCAGTTGTTCGTTGCTCCACATGACCTGGCCACTGCCCGCCTGATAAGCGAAAACCTTATCTTCCGCAGAAGACAGGTACACATTGCCGTGGCCTGCGGCCAGACTGTTATAGGTGGAGGACTCCTCCGCCCAGATGCCGCGACCGTTACCGCGGTTCAGCGCCACCAAGCGACCCTGGTAACTACCGGCATAGAGGATATCGCCCACCAATAGCGGCGCGCCGTCGATATCGATCACCCGCTCCAGCTCCGAGCGCCCTTGGGCCACGGCCACGCGCTGCTCCCACTGGAGCAGGCCGGTACGGCTTTCGACAGCCAGGACTTTACCGGTGGCAAAACCGGCAAACACGGTGGTTTCGGTCACTACCGGTGTACCGGTACCGCGCAGGGTCAATACCGGTAAGCTATTGTCGTAGGACCAGCGCTTTTCACCCGAAGCAGCTTCCAAACCGTAGAGGCGACCGTCCAGGGTTTGCACGGCCACGATATCGCCGTTGCTCTGGGGCGCGGAGAGCACTTCACTGCTCAGCTGCACCCGCCAGCGAACACTGCCGTCATTTTGGTCCAGGGCGATGACCTCTCCGTCAAAGGTGCCAACCAGCACCAGGCCATAACCGGCGCCCACACCACCACTGATCGGCGTGTCCAGCTCGACTTCCCAGATCTCCTTACCGTCGTAACGGTTGAGGGCAAGCACATTGCCTTCGATATCGGTGGCAAAGATGCGATCGCCGGCAATGGCGGGCACAAGGCGCGTGTAACGCACGTCTTGCCCCGCCCCCACGTCTTCGGACCAGAGCGCTTCCAACTTAACGCTTTCGTCAAAATCGACCAGCTCGGCCGGTTCCAAATCAATGGCGTCATTGGAAGCACAGGCTCCCAGCAGAGCCGATAAAGCGACAATGGCCAGGCGTTTCATCAGGCATCTCCCTCACTGTCTGTGGTCTCGTCGGTGGCGGTCGGAGCCGGTTGCTGCAAATCATCGAGTTTCATCTGTAATAGCAGACGGCGGTTGGCCTGTTGTTCCAACAGGCTGTTCAGCGCCAGCTGGTAGGCACCGCGTGCCTCGCTGGTTTTACCCTGGGCCAGGTAAATATCGCCGCGCACTTCCGCGAAGGCGGCCGCAAAAGTCTCGGGCTCCGCCGCAGCCAGGATGGCCAAGGCTTTATCATAGGCGCCTTGGGAGGCCTGTACCCGCGCCAGGCGCAGGCGGGTCAGCAGCTCGATGCCCTGGGACGGGTTCTGGTCCAGCACCCAGTTCAACTCTTCAACCGCCTTGTCCAGTTCGTTTGCCTCTACCGCCAGTTTGGCCATAAACAGGGCGGCGTTTTGGGCGTATTGGCTACCGCGGTAATCGGACTTGAGTTGGCCCGCCAGGTGGGCGGCGGTAGCGCGTTTGTCTTCTGCCAGACTTTCACCCGCAGTGGTGATCGTTGCCTCCACCAGATTCTGATAAATCAGGGAGGCACTCTCCGCCTGGCTGCGCTGGTGATCCTGCCAACCCTGCCAGCCAAAATAGCCACCTACTGCCAGTACGACACCCACCAGAGTGGCCTTGCCGTTTTCATTCCACCAGCGTTTGAGCGCCTCGAGTTGTTCTTCTTCCGTCAAATGGGCTGTCACAACTAACTCCTGATTTTCTTATGGTTGTCTGATAATACTGTGAATATGATCCGTTACGGTGTTTTACAGAAATTCCTTTGGCCACGGGGCCTGTTGAAGCAGTCTAATCCATTTTCAACAGGCTGATAGCTTCGACCACCGGCAGCGTTTGCTGTTCCTTCTCTTCGCGCAGATGCTTGATAGTGACTTGACCCTGCTGAGCTTCGTCTTCACCCAAAATCAGCGCAACGCCCGCGCCACTTTTGTCAGCCTTTTTCATCTGGCTCTTGAAACTGCCGCCGCCGCAATGTGTCATCAGGCGCAGGTAGGGCAGTTCGTCGCGCAGCTTCTCGCCCAGCTGGACGGCGGCGGCACCCACATCCCCTACCGCCACAAGGTAGACATCCACCTGTTGGTTAACATCTTCCGGAATCACCTCCAGCTCCTGCAGCAGCAACACCAGACGTTCCATGCCCATGGCGAAACCGACCGCCGGGGTGGGTTTGCCACCCAACTGCTCAACCAGCCCATCGTAGCGACCGCCGGCACACACGGTTCCCTGGGCACCGAGTTTATCAGTCACCCACTCAAAGACAGTTTTGCTGTAATAATCCAGTCCGCGAACCAGGCGCGGGTTGATCTCATAGCGCACGCCGGCGGCATCCAGCAGGGTTTGTAGCTGCTCGAAGTGGATGCGTGATTCTTCATCGAGGAACTCCAGCAGCGAGGGCGCGCCGTCCAACAGAGCCTGGGTATCGGGGGTTTTGCTGTCCAGAATCCGCAGCGGGTTTGAGGCCAGTCGGCGCTGACTGTCCTCGTCCAACTGCTCACGGCGCGCACTCAGGTATTCCACCAATGCCGCCCGGTATTGGGCGCGGGACTCATTGGTGCCCAGAGAATTCAACTGCAGGGTCACCGCATCGCTGATACCTAATTCACGCCACAACCGCGCTGTGATCAGCAGCATCTCGACATCGATATCGGGCGAGGCCATACCAAAGGTTTCCACCCCGATCTGGTGGAACTGCCGCAGGCGCCCTTTTTGCGGGCGCTCGTAGCGAAACATAGGGCCCTGATACCACAGACGCTGCACCTGGTTATGCAACAGGGCATTTTGCTCGCAGGCGCGTACACAACTGGCGGTGCCCTCTGGCCGCATGGTCACACTTTCACCGTTGCGGTCGTCGAAGGTGTACATCTCCTTTTCAACAATATCGGTCACTTCGCCGATTGAGCGCTTAAACAGTTCGGTCTGCTCCAGGATGGGAAAGCGAATCTCCTGGTAACCGTAACGCTGCAGCACGTCTGCCACCGTGGCTTCCAGGTACTGCCAGCTGGGGGATTCCGAGGGCAACAGGTCGTTCATGCCACGAATGGCTTGTATTTTTTTCAAGGGTATTTCCTATAGAACTCACATCAGGAATGGATGGCAACAGCCGATCCACCACTCAGGGCAATTTAGCCGGATGCATCTAAGTTTTGGCGATCAGGTCCTTTTCAGCGGCCTCTATCAACGCCGCCTTCTTTTGGGCCTTTTCTCGAATCAGGGCTTCCAAATCATCGATCAAGGTGTCTTTTTTCAACTTCTGGCTCGGTTCCCCATCGACATACACCAGATTATTGGGAGTACCACCGGCCAGTCCCAGGTCCGCCTCTTTGGCCTCACCGGGGCCGTTCACCACGCAGCCAATCACAGCCACGTCCAGGGGTGTGGTGATATCTTCCAGCCGGGTTTCCAGCTCGTTCATGGTGCTGATCACGTCGAAGTTCTGGCGCGAGCAGCTGGGGCAGGCGATAAAGTTGATGCCTTTGCTGCGCAGCTTCAAGCTCTTGAGCAAGTCCCAGCCCACTTTGACCTCTTCCACCGGGTCCGCCGCCAGGGATATACGCAGGGTATCGCCGATGCCGTCCATCAGCAGCATACCCAGGCCGACGGATGATTTGACGGTACCGGAGCGCAGGCCACCGGCTTCGGTAATGCCCAGGTGCAAGGGCTGGTCGATCTGGGTTGCCAGTTTGCGATAGGCCGCCACCGCCATAAACACGTCGGAGGCCTTTACGCTGACTTTAAAGTCCTGGAAGTCCAGGTTATCGAGAATTTCCACGTGGCGCAGCGCCGATTCCACCAACGCATCCGGTGTGGGTTCACCGTACTTTTTCTGAAGGTCTTTTTCCAGGGAACCGGCGTTAACACCGATACGAATCGGGATGTTCAGATCGCGGGCTTTTTCCACCACCGCCAGAATACGTTTCTCACGGCCGATATTGCCCGGGTTGATACGCAGGCAGTCCACCCCTAGATCCGCCACCCGCAGCGCAATACGGTAATCGAAATGGATATCGGCCACCAGCGGAATCTCCACTCGCTTGCGGATCTCGCCAAAGGCCTCGGCCGCGTCCAGTGAGGGCACAGACACACGCACAATATCGGCGCCCGCCTGCTGGATACGCAGAATTTGCGCCACTGTGGCCTCAACGTCGGTGGTTTCCGTATTGGTCATACTCTGGACGGAAATGGGGGCATCGCCGCCCACCGGCACATTGCCCACCATAATCTGGCGGGATTTACGGCGTTTTATGGGAGATTCAAAATGCATCTTACTCTACCTGTCGGCTATTGCCCGACCGTTATACGCAGTGTTTTACGACTTTCACTGGTTTGGGTGCTTACCAAGTCACCGTTAAAGTGCAGGGTCACAGCCTTGGCATTCCCCAACATAATCTTGAAGGGTGCCTGCCCCTGCAGCGACAACGCCTCACCGGGTTGCTGCAAGTCGGTAAACAGCACATCCCCTTTGGCATCGGATACTTCAACCCAACACTCACCCTTAAAGCTAAACGTCAGGGTATCCAACGCGCTCGACGGCGCCGGCGCAGGATCGGCCGTCGCCGCCACTGAATCAACAGCATCTTCCACCACGGGCGTCGCGTAATCGCCGGGGGCAGTATCCCCAACGGCAGAGTTGGCAGCGTCAAGCTCCTGCTCCACGGCGCCTTCAACAACACTGGCAGGCACTGGCGCGGACGCGAACTCCGCGGGTGTACGGGCGGGGTCTGGTTTTGCAGCCGCAACTTCGCCGGCCTTGTTATCGCCCCCCAACAGGGTGGTGGTCAGCGCCCAGACAACCAGCAGGGCAACAACAATCGCTGCGGGAAGGAGCCAGCCCGCTCTGGTATTGTCGAGGGACAGCGTTTCTTTCTGCGCCAATTGTCCAGCGGCATGAGTTACCCGTTCAGCGGTATCACGCAACGCGTCCCGATACTCCTCATAATTGCGCAGAAACTCGTCGGCATCCAGTTTTAACACCCGCGCGTAACTGCGCATATAACCTTTTACAAAGGTGTCGCATGCTATCTTTTCGTATTGGTCGTTCTCCAACGCCTGTAGTTTACTGACACTTAAGTTCAACTCCGTGGCCACCGCCTCCAGACTGAGCTGCGCTTTTTCTCGCGCTCTTTGCAAGTGCAGGCCCGGGGTTTCCGGTAGAGCCTGGTAGTCGTTCAGCGTGTCAGTGGTACTCATGGTCACACCCGTCATATTCGTATCGGTCATATTCGTATCAGTCATCGTCTTATTGTTCTTGTTTCAGGCTGCGTTGATATTGAAGATACTCTTTGGAATAGGGATGCAGGTTTTTCAAGGCAAGGGCGTAGCTGGCTTCTCTATCCCGGTTGCCGAATATACGCTCTATGCGAATGCCCAACCACAGGGTACGCGCAGATTGCCGCGCGATACTGTCATACTGGTCCAGGTACTTTTTAGACTCGGCATACTCTTCTTTGACGAAGTGTATTTCCGCCAGTTCCACCATGGCCGATGCCAGCCTGGGCTGGAGAATCAACGCCTGGTTAAACGCGGCCTTAGCACGCTCAGTCCGACCGAGCTTCTTGGCTGTACGCCCCAGGCTCAGCAGCGCGATCGCCCGGCGGGGGTAATCCAGATCGCCGGCGACCTTCTCAAACTGTTCGTATGCCTCCGGGTAACGCTTTTGACGGTAGAGAAAGCTGCCGTAATTGTTCCTGGCCTGGGTAAAATCCGGATCCACTTGCAGGGCCTTGCGAAAGGTGGCTTCTGCCAGTTCCAGCTCACCTTGCAGCTGGTACAGCAACGCGCGACCGTTGTGGGCACCTTTGTTATTGCTGTCGATGGCATAGGCTTTGTTGAAGTGGTGACGGGCGAGGTCGATATCCTTTTGGCGCAGGTAGCTCAAACCCAGTTGCACATGGGTTTCGAGCGCTTTTTGCTTGTCGATTTTAGCCTTGCTTCCGCCGGTCGTTGTGGTCACGCAGCCGCCCAGCAGCGCGACCACGGCAACAACCGCGGTTAAACTGCGAAACAATACGGCCAGTGTCTGCATCAAATTTCTACCACTTTCACCCCGTTGCACCCCAATACACCTCTCTTATTGTTGTTATTCAAGCTATCACTATCGCGACAGGATACGTACCGCCTCCGTCTGTGGCTCCCGCTTCATGGCCGCCTGGTAACGCTCGCTGCGCCGGGTACGGTCGTTGACACTGCCCGCCAACTGACCACAGGCGGCATCGATATCATCCCCCCGGGTGGTACGTATGGTGGCAGTATATCCCTCGTTGATCAGGATATTCTGGAACGTTTTCAGCGCGTTGTTGCTGACCCGCTTGTAATCCGACTGGGAAAACGGATTAAAAGGGATCAAATTGATCTTGACCGGAATATCCCGCAGGAGTTCCGCCAGCTCGTGGGCATGATGCGGCCGGTCGTTCACATTGCGGATCAATGTGTACTCAATGGTAATCTTGCGGTGGCTATCAGGCAGGCCCTCAATATAACGTTTGGCCGAATCCAACAGCATGGCGATGGGGTATTTTTTGTTGATCGGCACCAGCTGATTACGCAGCTCGTCATTGGGCGCGTGCAGGCTAATCGCCAGACAGGCGTCCGTGTACTCCCCCAATCGGTCAAGCGCAGGCACCACACCGGAGGTACTCAGGGTCACACGGCGCTTGGAGATACCATAACAGTTGTCGTGCATCATCAGATTCATGGCATCGACGGCATTATCAAAGTTGAGCAGGGGTTCGCCCATGCCCATCATCACCACATTGGTAATTTTGCGCGGCCGTTTTTCACCAAACTGGCCAAACGAACGCGCGGCAATCCATACCTGCCCGATAATCTCGGCGCAGGTCAGATCCCGGTTGAAACCCTGTTTGCCGGTGGCGCAGAAGCTGCAATCCAGGGAGCAGCCTACCTGGGAAGACACACACAGGGTGCCCCGCTCGCCGTCGGGGATAAATACCGTTTCAATGGCATTGCCACCAGACACCCGGATCAGGAATTTGCGGGTACCGTCAGCGGAGTCGTGTTGCTCCAGGACTTCCGGTGCGCGAATTTCCGCCACCTGGTTCAGTTTGGCGCGAAGACTTTTGCTGACATTGGTCATCGCGTCGAAGTCATCCACCCCCATTTGATGAATCCATTTCAACACCTGGGTGGCGCGAAAACGCTTTTCACCCAGAGAGGCAAAGAAATCCACCAGTTTTGCCTCAGACAGACCGAGCAGGTTCACCTTTTCGGTGCCCGTGGAGGCGCCTTCACCTGGGCCTGAGGAACTGTCCTGGATCTCTACCGCTTGATCAGCCATGGATTTTCTCAAATATCAAACATACAGGGGAAACGCCCCCGTCCCTCAGGGGCGGGGGCGTCATTTACAGCCCTTCTGCTCTAAAGCAACTGGGACTACGGCGCATCTGGTGTCGCGCTTAGCGGGCACAGATCTCTTCATCGCTGAAGAAGTAAGCCACTTCACGGGCAGCAGACTCGGTGGAGTCGGAACCGTGCACAGCGTTGGCGTCAATGCTTTGGGCAAAGTCGGCGCGGATAGTGCCGGCTTCAGCTTCCTGCGGGTTGGTGGCGCCCATCAGTTCACGGTTTTTCAGCACGGCATTCTCGCCTTCCAGTACCTGTACCACCACAGGGCCGGATGTCATAAAAGCAACCAGATCCTTGAAGAACGGACGCTCTTTGTGCTCGGCGTAGAAGCCACCGGCTTTTTCTTCGTCCAACTTCACCATCTTCATAGCGACGATCTGCAGGCCGGCTTTTTCAAAACGGGCGTTGATTTCGCCAATCACGTTCTTGGCTACAGCATCAGGCTTAACGATGGACAGAGTGCGTTCTACTGCCATTTAGGGACTCCAAACAATCTAAATTTAAGGGTAAATAATTAAAATTACGCCCGCCGCCAAGCCCAGTTGGGCCCCGCGACAGGCAGAAACGCGAAACCCGCGAATTATACGCGGGTTTCCTCCCACCAGCAATTGAGGCTGGAAATCATAACTCTTTGTTTTTACAGGAATTTTACGCACCCCAGCAATTGCGCGCTCGCCGGGCTGTCGACCGCATCCGCAAAGGCGGGTATTGCGGGCTGGCCTTAAAAACAGGAATTGGCGGCAAAATTCGGCAAAATCTGGGGAATTTTACCCTAACGTCGGCGAAAAATCTTCACCGCAGGTCAACTATTAACCTGTAAGAGTCTTTGTTGGCATCGGGGCTACCTACTCGGCCTCCTCAATCCAGGCTGCCTGGATCGCCTCCAGGATCTTTTCACCACAACGCTCCGGATCGTCATCAAAATCCTCCAGCGCCATCACCCAGCTGCGCAAATCTACAAAATTGACGTAGCGGGGATCTGTATCCGGCATACCCTCAGCCAACTCGATGGCAATATCCTGAATATCAGTCCACTTCAGGCTCATATTAACGTCTCCGTGATCCTGTCTCTGTACGGCCTTTAATGACTCTCGGATACCATATTAATGGTGTATTTGGGGATCTCCACCACCAGGTCTTCCTCGGCCACGATGGCCTGACAGCTAAGTCGTGACTCCGGTTCCAGGCCCCAGGCCTTGTCCAGGTAATCATCCTCCAGCTCGTCCGGCTCTTCCAGCGAGTCGTAACCCTCGCGAATAATCACATGGCAGGTGGTACAAGCGCAGCTCATCTCGCAGGCGTGTTCAATTTCCACACCATTGCGCAACGCCGCCTTGCATATGCTTTCACCGGTTTCGGCTTCAATCACAGTGCCCTCGGGGCAGATCTCGGCGTGGGGCAAAAATACAATTTGTGGCATTTGGGTCGCCTCTGTTTCAAATCTCTATCGGGCTCCTGGCACTTTGGTTGGCTCAGGGCAATCAGTCTTCAGCTTCGCGATTATCGGCACAGCCGCGGTTGACCGGACCGCTCGTATCGATCTCGTCCAGGGAGTGACCGGCCAACGCCTGCTTAATGCTGGCATCCATCCGCCGTGCGGCAAAATCCTCACTCAATTTGCCCACCCGCTCGATCTCCGCAGCGATATCCCTGTCGGTACCTTCGTTATGCACTTTGCGCAGTGCCTCTATTCCACCCTGAAGTTGACCATACTCCGCGTCAGTGAGCAGCTCTTTGCCGTCCGACTCCAGAGCCGTCGCCAGCGCTTCGATGACACGCTCGGCTTCGATCTGCTGTTCGCGCAACGCCCGAGTCTGCATATCCTCCTTGGCGTGGGAGTATGAGTCTTTCAGCATCTGGGTTATGGTGTCGTCGTCCAGACCGTAGGAGGGTTTCACCTCAATACTGGCTTCAACGCCGCTGGATTTTTCTTGAGCCGACACACTCAGCAGGCCGTCGGCGTCCACCTGGAAAGTGACCCGGATATGGGCCGCGCCGGCCACCATGGCTGGGATACCGCGCAGCTCGAAGCGCGCCAGGGACCGACAGTCATCCACCAGCTCCCGCTCGCCCTGCAACACATGGATAGCCATGGCCGTCTGGCCGTCTTTAAAGGTCGTAAACTCCTGGGCACGCGCCACCGGGATGGTGGTATTGCGGTGGATCACCTTCTCCACCAGTCCACCCATAGTCTCCAATCCCAGGGACAGGGGAATCACGTCCAGCAACAGCATATCGCTGTCGGGTTTGTTGCCCACCAGGATGTCTGCCTGCTGGGCGGCGCCGATGGCCACCACCCGGTCCGGATCGATACTGACCAGCGGATCGCGACCAAAGAATTGCGCCACTTTTTCCCGCACTCGCAAGGCGCGGGTAGAACCGCCCACCATTACCACATTCTTGACCGCAGCCGCCTTGACCCCGGCATCGCGCAGGGCGCGCTTGCAGGCACGGATGGTTTTGTCGAGCAGCGGGTCCACCAGTTCATTGAACAGCTCGCGGCTCAGTTCCGACTGCCAGTCGCCAAGCCGGATAGGTACCACCGCCTGTTCACTCAGCTGCTCTTTGGCTCGACAGGCCACATCTAGCAACTGGCGTTGCTGATGGGGCGGCAGATCGCTGCCCAGCTCCATTTCACGGATCATCCACTCGGCGATGGCGTGGTCCAGATCATCGCCACCGAGGGCTGAATCCCCGCCAGTGGCCAACACTTCAAACACGCCGCGGGAGAGGCGCAAAATGGAGATATCAAAGGTACCGCCACCCAGGTCAAAAATGGCGATCACGCCCTCTTCGCCCTGATCCAACCCGTAGGCCACAGCAGCCGCGGTGGGTTCATTGAGCAGACGCAATACATTCAGCCCCGCGACCTTGGCAGCGTCCTTGGTGGCCTGGCGCTGGGCTTCATCAAAATAAGCTGGCACCGTAATCACCGCACCGTCCAATTCCCCACCCAGGCTATCGCGCGCCCGCTGTGCCAGCGCTTTTAAAATCTCCGCCGACACCTCGACCGGGCTTTTCCGCCCGTCGCGAGTCACAATAAACGGCATACCGCCATTGTCGGCGGCAAACTCGTAGGGCAGCTGGCTGCCGAGGGTTTTGATATCCTTCAGACCCCGCCCCATAAAGCGCTTGATGGAGGTCAGCGTATTAAACGGATCATCTGCCGCCGCAGCCTTCGCCTCACGCCCGACGCTGACGCGGCCATCTTCCAGGTAGCGCACCGCCGAAGGCAGAATCGACTCGCCCTGTGCGTCGGCCAGGGTTTCTGCCGAACCACTGCGCACACTGGCCACCAGGGAGTTGGTGGTGCCCAAATCGATGCCGACTGCACGTTTGCTCTGATGAGGTTCCGGAGATTCGCCGGGTTCGGATATCTGTAACAACACCATAAATCAATAATCCAATATCTCTGCTTCCAACTGCTCCACTTCGTGGGCCAGCTTAACGATAAAATGTAACTTGGACACCACCTGTTTTCCCGCCTCAAAGTCCGCAGCCCGGTAGTGATCCGCAAATCGGTTTTGCAGTTCGGTCATGGCCTGTGCCACATGTTCGGACAAGGCATCCAGCGCTGCTTCCGGGTCTGGCTGGTCTTTGACCTCACTGAGCTCTTCCCGCAACTCCATTTGTCGCATCAAAAAAGTAGCATCGCTGGTGGTCTGGTTGGCCGGTGCAAGAGCGACACCCTGCAGCTTCAACAGGTATTCAGCCCGCAACAGTGGCGACTTGAGCGCTTCGAACGCTTCGTTCACATAGGTGGCGTATTGCACGGCGAGGCGCTGTTCGCGATCGCCGGCACCGGCAAACCGGTCCGGATGTATTTCACGCTGCAGCTCCCGATAGCGCTCCACCAGCTGCGCCTGATCCACATCAAACGCCACCGGCAATCCAAACACTTCAAAATAATTCTTGCTGATATCCATCTTAGGTCACGTGTAAAAAAGCCGGGATGGTAAACTACCCTCCCGGCTTTTTTATTAACTGGAGCTCAACCAACTGGGCTCTCACCAACCGGGCAAACATCTGCCCCTCAATTTGCCGTTTAAACGTGGAAGCTTTCGCCGCACCCGCATTCGTTTTTCACGTTCGGGTTGTTAAACTTGAACCCTTCGTTCAGCCCTTCTTTGACGAAGTCCAACTCGGTGCCATCCAGGTAAACCAGGCTCTTGGGGTCAACAACCAGCTTAATGCCGTCCTGCTCGAAGATATTGTCTTCCTCTTCGACCTGATCCACAAACTCCAGGACATAGGACAAGCCTGAACAGCCGGTGGTTTTCACCCCAACGCGAATGCCTACACCCTTGCCCCGGTTTTCTATATGGCGGCGTACATGCTCCCGCGCCGATTCTGTCATGGTGACTGCCATGCGATACTCTCAAAAATTAGATGCAACGATTCCCCACCTCTCCGGCGCTGCTCATAAAACAGCAGGCAGCCGGATACAGCTTACTCGACACTTTCACCGCGCTTTTCGCGGATATCCTTGATCGCGGCCTTGATAGCGTCTTCCGCCAGCACGGAACAGTGAATTTTCACTGGCGGCAACGCCAGCTCTTCGGCAATTTCGGTGTTTTTGATGGCAGCCGCCTCATCAAGGGACTTGCCCTTGACCCATTCGGTCAACAGGGAGCTGGATGCGATGGCAGAGCCACAACCGTAGGTTTTGAACTTGGCATCTTCGATCACGCCTTCATCGCTCACCTGGATCTGCAGGCGCATCACGTCGCCACACGCCGGTGCGCCCACCATGCCGGTACCGACATTATCCGCTTTATCGTCCATTTTGCCCACATTGCGGGGATTTTCATAATGGTCAATAACTTTATCACTATATGCCATTTTTCCTACTCCTCAACTGATCGAAGTCAGTTGTTCGCCAATCACGGTAATTTTTTCTGGCGGCTATCTGTTGATTAGACAGCCGCCCTGTCAATCGGTGCGCCGTATCAATGAGCGGCCCACTCGATAGTGTTCAGATCGACACCATCTTTATACATATCCCACAGGGGCGATAACTCGCGCAGTTTGGAGACTGCCTGGCGGATCTTCTCAAGGGCAAAATCCACCTCTTCCTCGGTGCTGAAGCGCCCGAAGCTGAAGCGCAGAGAGCTGTGCGCCAGTTCGTCGTTCACCCCCAGTGCCCTCAGCACATAGGAGGGCTCCAGGCTCGCGGAGGTACAGGCGGACCCGGAAGACACCGCCAGATCCTTCAGGGACATGATCAGGGACTCCCCCTCCACAAAAGCAAAGCTCACGTTCAGGTTGCCCGCCACCCGCTGCCCCAGAGAGCCGTTGACGTGCACCTCTTCCATATCCTTGAGGCCAGCCCAGAGGCGATTGCGCAGGGCCAGAGCGTGTTCCGCATCCTGGGCCAGCTCCTCTTTGGCGATGCGAAAAGCCTCACCCATACCCACAATCTGGTGGGTCGCCAGGGTCCCGGAGCGCATACCGCGCTCGTGACCACCGCCGTGGATCTGGGCTTCCAGACGCACGCGCGGCTTGCGGCGTACATAGAGTGCACCGATACCCTTGGGGCCGTATACTTTGTGGGCCGAAAAGGACATAAGGTCCACTTTCATGGTTTCCATATCGATGGGCACCTTGCCAGCACTTTGCGCCGCGTCCACATGGAAGAACACCTTGCGTTCACGACAAATTTCGCCGATAGCAGCGATGTCGGTAATCACGCCGATCTCATTGTTCACATGCATGAGGGACACCACAGTGGTGTCTTCGCGGATGGCATCGGCCACCTGCTGCGGGCTGATCAAACCCTCGCTATCGGGGTCCAGGTAGGTCACTTCGAAGCCTTCGCGCTCCAGCTGGCGGCAGGTATCCAGCACCGCCTTGTGCTCGATCTTGGAGGTGATCAGGTGCTTGCCCCTCTTCTGGTTGAAGTGAGCTACCCCCTTGATCGCCAGGTTGTCCGATTCTGTGGCACCACTGGTCCAGACGATCTCGCGCGGATCGGCATTGATCAGGTCGGCGACCTGACGGCGGGCGGTCTCGGCTGCCTCTTCCGCTTTCCAGCCGTAGATATGGGAGCGTGAGGCAGGGTTGCCAAAATTGCCTTCAGAGGTCAGGCATTCCGCCATCTTCGCCGCCACCCGGGGATCCACGGGTGTCGTCGCTGAATAATCCATATAAATCGGTAATTTCATAGGTGTCTCCACAGATAAAAGCCGCAGCGCAGAGCAACGCTTTCTATATATTCAGTGTCAGGCAAGAGTAGAAGCTCGGATCATATCGAGCCCCTCTTTCACAATTTGGGTCGTATCGTCTTTCTCGCGCAAGTCCTGACGTTCGGATACCGCCCGCACATCGCGGCGGGCCACCAGACTTGCCAAACTGATGCCGCTCAGGAATTCGTGGATCTGGGCACTCAAATCCGCCCACAGGTAGTGGGTCAGGCAGACCTCACCGTGCTGACAGGCGCCAGAACCACCACAACTGGTGGCATCGATGGATTCGTTTACTGCGTCGATGATCTGCGCCACATAAATTTCGTCGGCACCGCGGCTCAGTTTATAGCCGCCACCAGGACCACGCACACTGCTTACCAGCTGGTGCTGGCGCAATTTGGCGAACAGTTGCTCCAGGTAGGACAGGGAAATTTCCTGGCGCTTGGAGATACCGGCCAGGCTAATGGGCCCCTTGTCTCCATGCAGGGCCAAATCCAACATTGCCGTCACCGCATAGCGGCCTTTGGTTGTCAATCTCATGGGGTTGTCCGTTAAATTCAGCGACTTAATCTAGCTCAGTGACTTCTCTCTTTCAGGCCAAACAGGTGCGCGGGCGCGCCATTATTCAAAAACCCACTAACCTAGTCAAGTATATACCCTACTATTTTTGTCGGGTATTGCCAAGCCATCGCTGTGACCGGTTGTTCTCTGCACCAGCCAGGCTGTTTTTTGGACAAACAAAAAGGCCCCCAATTGGGGGCCTTTTTGTTTTGCAGTACGTCGGGAGATTACTGCATGGCCTGAACCATGGAGATCATCACACCTGCCGCCACCGCAGAGCCGATCACACCGGCCACATTCGGGCCCATCGCGTGCATTAACAAGAAGTTCTGGGGGTTGTACTCCAGCCCGACCTTGTTGGATACCCGCGCGGCCATAGGCACCGCAGAGACACCGGCAGAGCCGATAAGCGGATTGATCTTCTGGCTGCTGAACTTGTTCATCAGCTTGGCCATCAGTACACCCATGGCGGTACCGATACCAAAGGCCACAATACCCAGCGCCAGGATACCCAGGGTCTTGGGATCCAGGAACTTGTCTGCGGCCAGCTTGGAACCCACGGACAGGCCCAGGAAGATGGTGGTGATGTTGATCAGGGCGTTCTGGGCGGTATCGCTCAGGCGGTCCACCACACCACATTCCTTCATCAGGTTACCGAAACAGAACATACCCAGCAGCGGTGCCGCGGAAGGCAGGAACAGCGCCACCAGCACCAGGATCACAATCGGGAAGGTAATCTTCTCGCGCTTGGACACGGTACGCAGCTGCTTCATTTCGATTTTGCGCTCTTCCGCGTTGGTCAGGGCACGCATAATCGGTGGCTGAATCATCGGCACCAGCGCCATATAGGAGTAGGCCGCGACAGCTATCGCACCCAGCAGTTCAGGTGCCAGCAGTGAGGACACATAGATCGCTGTGGGGCCGTCCGCACCACCGATAATACCGATGGCCGCCGCATCAGCGATGGAGAAATCCATCAGCCCCAAGGCGCTCAAACCTACTGCGCCCAGCACCGTGGCAAAGATACCAAACTGCGCCGCCGCTCCCAGGAACAGGGTTTTCGGGTTAGCCAGCAGAGGACCAAAGTCGGTCATGGCTCCCACACCCATAAAGATCACCAGAGGCGCAATGGTCGAGCCAATGGCCACCGAGTAGAACTTGTAGAGCATGCCACTATCAAAGCCAGCGTTCGCCGCCACCTGTTTGACAGTCAGCATCTGCTCAGCTGTCGCACTGGGTAGCACCGCCTTGATATCGGCGTAGCTCTCAAAGGCCGCGATATTCAACGCCTTGGCCATGGCCACCAGTACTTCAGGGCCACCAGATAACAGGGCATTTTCCACCGCTGAATAAGCCAGGCCAGCGCCCGGGATATTCGCCAGAATGCCACCGAAACCGATTGGCACCAGCAGCAGAGGCTCAAAGTTTTTATTAATAGCCAGGTACAGCAAGCCCAGGCCGACCAGGATCATGATCAATTGACCTGGGCCCGCAAATTGCGCGAGCCCCGAGTCATTCCAAAGTCCGATTAAACTTTCCATCTATGAACTCTCCTACTGGCTTATGCAATGGTCAGCAGGACGTCGCCGACGGCTACAGAGTCGCCTTCTTTGACATTCACAGAGCCTACAGTACCCGCTTTCGGGGCACTCACTTCGGTTTCCATCTTCATGGCTTCCAGCACCAGGATGGTTTCGCCTTCGGCCACCTGCTGGCCGGGTGATACCAGAACCTTGAAGATATTGCCGGCCAGAGGGGCAGGCACCGGATCACCACCGGCAGGAACACCACCCGCCGAAACAGCCGCCCCGGCTGCAGCCGCGCCACCCACGGGGGCGATACCGGTCAGGTCACCGCCGCTGGAGACGGTCACAGTGTAACTGGCGCCTTCGATGGTCACGGTGTAGACCTCTTCACCGGCGTCGTTGGTCACCACGCTGCCTTCCTTACCGGTGGGTGCCGGCTCAAAGGCGTCGGGGTTGTTGCGGTTTTCCAGGAACTTGAGACCAATCTGCGGAAAAAGTGCGTAGGTCAACACATCATCGATTTCGTTGTCGCCGGCGGCCAGGGTGATGCCCTTCTCGGCGGCCAGTTCTTTCAGCTCCGCAGTCAACTTGTCCAGCTCGGGCGCCAGCAGGTCGGCAGGGCGACAGGTAATCGCTTCTGCGCCGTCCAGTACACGTGCCTGCAAGTCCTTATTAACCGGTGCTGGAGTGGCGCCGTACTCGCCTTTCAGAACGCCTTGGGTTTCCTTGGAAATGGACTTGTAGCGCTCACCGGTCAGCACGTTCAATACCGCCTGAGTACCAACAATTTGAGAGGTGGGCGTTACCAGGGGGATATAGCCCAGATCTTCGCGCACGCGGGGAATCTCCGCCAGCACCTCGTCGAACTTGTCTTCCGCGCCCTGATCGCGCAGCTGGTTTTCCATATTGGTCAGCATGCCGCCAGGCACCTGCGCGGTCAGAATGCGGGAATCAACGCCTCTGAGGGAGCCCTCGAACTTGGCGTACTTCTTCCGCACCTCGCGGAAGTAGGCCGCGATATCTTCCAGCAACGCCAGGTCCAGGCCGGTGTCGCGGTCGGTCCCTTCCAGAATCGCCACCACAGATTCGGTGGGGCTGTGACCGTAAGTCATGGACATGGAGGAGATGGCGGTATCGATATTGTCGATACCCGCTTCCACACACTTCAGAGCGGTGGCAGTGGACAAGCCGGTAGTGGCGTGACACTGCATATGAATGGGGATATCACAAGCCGCTTTCAGCTTGCTGACCAGCTCGTAACCCACGTAGGGCTTGAGCAGGCCGGCCATGTCTTTAATGGCGATAGAGTCGGCGCCCATATCTTCAATGCGCTTGCCCTGCTCCACCCACATGTCGATGGTGTGCACGGGGCTCAGGGTGTAAGAGATAGTGCCCTGGGCATGCTTGCCGACTTTTTTGACGGCTTTCAAAGCGGTGTCGATATTGCGCATGTCGTTCATGGCGTCGAACACCCGGAACACGTCGACGCCGTTATGGGCGGCGCGCTCCACAAATTTTTCTACCACATCGTCGGCGTAGTGACGGTAGCCGAGGATATTCTGTCCGCGAAACAGCATCTGCATCGGGGTTTTGGGCATGGCTTTTTTCAGCTCGCGGATACGCTCCCAGGGATCTTCACCCAGGTAACGGATACACGCATCAAAGGTTGCACCACCCCAAGTCTCAAGCGACCAATAGCCCACCTGATCCAGTTTCTCGGCGATCGGCAGCATATCGTCGATACGCATACGGGTCGCAAATAATGACTGGTGTGCATCGCGCAGCACCACATCGGTAATACCTAAAGGTTTCTTAGCCTCACTCATGGTAAGTTGCCCCTACTCAAAGTTAAAAATCTGCATCTCAATAAAAATTCAACGCACCGCGGTTGTCGTCTCGATCTGCTGCACTCGGCCCCGGGGTGACACCCCTATCCGTGAGATCGATGTCGTCGGAAACTCGCCGACGCTATTATTTTTTGTGCTTGTCGCGGTGTTGTTCGATGGCGGCCTTGATAATCGCCAACAGTTTCGGATCGGTTACACCGGCCGGTGCCACCGGTTTAGAGGCAGGTAGAGCGGGTTCCGGTTCCGGGAAAAAGCGTTGAACCACGGAGGACATGATTGTGGTGGCGATGACGAGAACGGTCAGGAACACGAATACTGTGCCCATCCCGAAGAGCATCAGGTCGACGCCCTGTTGCATGATGGTTTCTTGCATGTGTTGTTTGACTCCTCACTAGGCGTTGCTTCTTGTGGAAACAGCGCAAATGAATAAACCAACCTCGTTAAAAACAGCGTCCCTAACGGGTGCGGCATTGCTTCTTGCTCGGGCTTTTTGGCCCTTCGCACTGTCCAACCCTTATGGAATAAGACGGTACGGCGCTATGCAATATCCCCTATAAAAGGGGTCGGCAAATGTAGCTTGATTGCAGTTTGTAGGCAAATTTTACCCATTACTACAAACTACAAAAACGCCTAAAACCAAATTACTTATTATTAATCAATAGGTTATGACAGAAAAGCGGCACTGGAAGCTCACTTTTTAACCGGCGGAAATGAATTTTGTAAAAAGCCCGATACTGCGCCTGCGGCCTTAAAGGCACTCCCTGTTTCGTGGCTAGTGCACCAGTTGCCGGACCTTGGCACTTAATAGTGCCATATCCACCACTGGCTTGAGCAATATTTGATCATTCTGCAAGCCAAGCTCACGCAGATCCTCCGGCAAGCTGTACTCAAGGGAACCGGTATGAATAATAAAAGCAGGGGCTGCCGGGTATTTACTGGCGCTGCGAATGAAGTCATTACCTGACATATCGGGCAGGCGCATATCCACTACCGCCAAGTCAAAGCTGCCCTGGCTTAACGCTTTGAGGCCTTCTTCACCACTGGCCGCGACCGCCACAACAAAGCCCTCATCCTCCAGATAAGCGGCCAGGTTGTCCCTTACAACGGCTTCGTCATCAATAATCAATATCGATACATCTTCTGAGGCCATGCACCCGGTTCTCCCGTCTTTATTATTGTCTTTTTATACGCTATCCGAAGAATATTAGGTAAAATGGCCGGCTTTTGCCAAGTAATACTTGCTTTTTAGTGTAAATCGCGACAAAAGCAAACCAATTGCACTCATTTTATGCGTATATTTTTGGCCCCGATGGAAGGGGTAGTGGACCACAGTGTCCGGGAGATTATGACTGCCATCGGCGGCGTGGACACCTGCGTGACGGAGTTTATCCGTATCACGGACACCGCTCTGCCTCCCAAGGTGTTCTACCGCTACTGCCCGGAATTGGCCAATCAATGCCTGACTCCAGCGGGCACGCCAGTGCGTATCCAGCTCTTGGGGGGGAATCCCGAGGCTATGGCACACAATGCAGCAAAATTGGCCCGCTACGGCGCGACGGCCATTGACCTGAACTTCGGATGCCCGGCCAAAGCGGTTAACAACAGCGACGGCGGCGCACGTTTGCTGCGCGAACCAGAGCGTGTGTTCGCCATTGTCTCTGCCGTGCGCAAAGCCGTGCCCGCCGCTATCCCTGTCTCCGCTAAAATTCGCCTGGGTTTTGAGGATCGCAGCCTCTACCTCGACAACGCCCGTGCCGTGTTTGAAGCCGGCGCCACTGAACTGGCGGTTCACGCACGCTCAAAAGTGGACGGCTACAAACCCCCGGCCTACTGGGAATATATCGCCAAAATTCGCGAGACCATTGCAATTCCGGTTATTGCCAATGGGGAGATCTGGTCGCTGGCTGACTACCGCCGGTGCCGGGAGATTTCCGGTTGCGACGACATGATGCTGGGTCGGGGCTTGATGGCCTGCCCGGATCTTGGCTTGCAAATTAAAGCGGAACAGCGCGGTGAGGAATACACGCCCATGTTATGGCGAGAAATCTGCCAACACCTCTACCGTTATTACTGCGATACCCTGGACATCTATCCCCGTAAATATCTGGGAAACAGGGTCAAACAGTGGCTGGTGTACCTGCGCCGTCAATACAAAGAAGCCGACGAGTTGTTTGAACAGATTAAACGTCACCGGAACCCTGCCGCGATGGAGGCGGCCTTCTCCCAGTACCAGTAGTTCTAGTGACCAACCATTCAGGATTCTTCCAGGGTTTTGACCAGGTCCCGGAAGGTCTCTGCATTGCTCTCATTTAACCCCATCAACACCTGGTGGGCCTCTAACACCTTGGACTTCACCGCATTTTCGTCCAGCTCTCCAGCCGCAAGGGGCTGCGGCGTCACCGTCGGGGCTTCGAAATCGTGGATAATCTCGAAGATATCGTTAAAGCCCATGGACTCCAGTAGGCGGTTGATGCTGGGGTTGGTAGAGACCACCACCGGTACGACCTGCCGTCGCTCCTGAGCGAAAATGGAAATCTTGGCCATCAGGCCCAGGGTAGTACTGTCTATAGCTTCCGCTTCGGTCAAGTCGAACAGAATGGAGACGAAATCATCCCGACTGAACATGGAATCGATAAACTGATCAAATGACAGGCACAGGGTCAACCGTACGTCACCTATCATTTTAATAACGTAAACACCTTCGTGATCTGCGACCAATATCTGGCCTGGTTTCATCGGCATCAGCTTCTCGCTACCGTCATTATGGCAATATCGTCAGGCGCCTCCTGTACCTGATTCAGTGCCAATGCATCACATACTGCGCTCAACCTGTCCTCCCCCTGACACTCTACCCCTTTGGACAACAGGTTGAGCAGATAAGCTTCTTTTTCCGCCAGGCCCTCCGGTGGCAATATTTCCAGTACCCCATCGGAAAAGCTTGTCAGCACAAAGTGCTCGGGCATATCCAGTTCATAAACCTGCCACTGCGCCTCTTTAAAGATCCCCACGGGCTTGCCTTTACCCGGCAAAAAACGTGCCCCTTCTTCAGTTATCAGCACCGGCATTGGCAGGTGTCCACCTACAGCATAGTGCATCTTGTGGGTATGGGTATCAATTACGCCAACGAAAAGTGTTAAATGGTGATTCAACCGACTGGCATGCAGCTCACTATTGATCTGCTGCAACATATCATCAGGGCCGGTTTCGAAAGAGGCCTGGTCACAAAACAGCCCCTCTTCCTTGACCATGCGATTGGCCAAGTGCTTAAGCCAAATCGTCACAAACGCCGAACTGGCCCCGTGTCCGGACACATCGGCCAGATAAAAGGACATATAACGTTCACAGCGGTAGGCATAATCGATAAAGTCCCCACTGAGGTAAAGTGAGGGCAGGATGTGACGTGCAATGGTATAACCGCCCTTGTGGGACGAAGGCGGGGGCAGCAGGCGCTGTTGCACCTGACGACCGGCCTGCTGATCGCGCTCCAGTACCCGAAGATGCTCTTTCAGATCGCGATTGGCTGCTTCCAGCTCTTCCCGATAGCGGCGGTTTTGCGCGCGCAGATCCTGGCGCTCCAGGGTCTTGCGGACCGAATGCACCAGCATTTCCATATCCACGATGGGCTTGATCATATAGTCGCTGGCCCCAAGCCGCAGGGCTTCGACCACATCCCCCATCACACCGGCCCCGGATATCACAATCACGGGGGCATCGGGAGACTCTTCGTGGATCTCACGCAGCACCTGCAATCCGTCCATGCCGGGCATGCGCAGGTCAGTTAATACCAGATCGGGCTCGATATCGCGGAAGGCAACCAGGCCCGAGGGGCCGTCGGCACATTCGTGCACCTCAAACCCACTGTCTTCGAGATAGGCAACGACACTCTGTCGAACGATGGTGTCATCATCAATGATAAGCAGAGTCCTGCTTCCTTCAATCATCAACTAACCCGTTCACCATCTGCTTTATTGATCTTGTTATCAAACTGAGATGGATGTTGTTATTTGGGATCTTTTTTGCCGATCAGGGCCTAAACCACCTCGGCCGTGCCTAAAAAGCCGCAGCAATTTACGCAAAAATGAGCGCCATTTCGCAAAAGGCTAACCCTACCCCCATATCCCCCCTTGCGCAAGTTATTCAAGCAGTTATTTAACCCCGGAAAAGCGATCAAAAATCATACTCATCGTCAAAATTGCCGCCAAAATCATCCTCTACGACACCGTCTTTAACCAAATAGTCACGACGCTGCAGATAGGCATCCCGCAAAAACACGTAACGGTCACCGCTGACCAGCTTGTCCGCCTCTAACAGCGATGCCCGCTGCACAACAAAGCCGGTTCCCCGAACGGTGTTACGGGTTGGCACATGGTCAATATGAACCACCGGGTCTAAGTAGATATCAGCGGGCAAACCGCCCAGATCGCGCAGGGTGCTCGGCCCCAAGAAGGGTAATACCAGGTAGGGCCCCTGATCCACACCCCAGATCGCGAGGGTCTGGCCAAAGTCTTCCCCGTCACTTTTTTCCAGACCCAGGTGCTTGGCCACATCAAACAAACCCACCACACCAACGGTAGAGTTGACCAGAAAGCGACCACTGTCATTGGCCGCCTGCCCCCACTTCCACTGCAAAGTATCGTTGAGGATATTGCGCAGCTCGTTCAGGTTGCTGAAAAGATTGCCGAAACTTTCCTCCACCGGATCCGGCGTAATAGCGCGATATCCTTTGGCCACCGGCTTCATTACATAGCGATCGACAGTGTCATTAAACGCGTGAACCTTGCGGTTGTAACCTTCCCACGGGTCCTGGTCGACCAGCTCCTGCGTGTAACCATATTGACTCAACCCCAACAGGAACAGGCTGCCAATAGAGATCCCTACCCGTCTGACGGTCCTTCCCGCCACCGCTCCGCAACCCGTTATGGCCTTGGCAATACACATCGGCTATTCCCCTTATTCCCAAATGTCCATTTTCAAACTCCCGGCCAGGCTCTACCCGTTTAACCACAACCGGAGACCGCATTGTAAACAGCTCTGGCCCGGAAAAAAAAGCCCACGCTCTATATAAGAAGCACCTATCTGATAAAGTTCTGCAAATACGGGATAGAGAAAACCCGACTGAACTGTCGAGTTTTCTTACATTGCTTATTCCACAAAGGGTTAAAAGGAGAATTGTAAACGGCCCACAATGGCATCGCCGTCATCTTCATTGTTGATGGGTTTATCGGTTTCCGCATCGACATAGTTTAATGCGATCTTGACATGGCTAGTCATATACCAGTTAACCCCCAGTGTCAGGGTCTCCGCCTCCTCACCGGTGACAGTAATGCCGGCACTGCTATTGGATACATCCAGTGTGTCATAACGCAAGAACACCTCCCAGGCACCGTCACTGTCACTTGGCTTGACCTTGTCGAAGGCCCCAATGCCCGTTTTATAGCTGCGGCTCTCACCGGTGAAAATCCATGCGCCCTGTACTGAGTAGCCATCTGCGTCCAGGTCGGGGACGCTTGAGGGGCCGGAAATCTCACCATCGAAAAATTCGGCTTCAAAATGGAATGGCCCCATAATCCCGGCCAGCTCGACATTGTAAGCTTCAAATTCATCGCCCTCGGCGCCGTCGTAGTCGGCTTCCACCCTGTTAACAAGGTCGCCATCTTCTCCACCCCGCACACCCAGCCGTGCATCGATGCCGTCAAAGATGCCGTCGCGACTGGTAAAGCCCACCCCCAGATGAAGCAGGTTGCCATCAGCGTAGATTGGACGGAAAACGACGCGACCGGTCATTGCGGTATCCAGGGAATTGTCATCGGAATCGATATTTTCCTTGTAGACGCCCACGCTGTATGTCCACATATCGTTGGCGCCGTGCAGCTTGATACCCACATTGTCGCCCGTGTCAAAGGCGCTGGAGGGCATGGAGCGCTCAACCGCTGTGATCCACTTGGAACTGGTGGTATCTTCCAGACCAAAGAACTCTTTTTGCTGACCCAATGTGAGCTTAGCCATCTTGCCCCAGGCAAGGTAGGTCATGTTCAATTTATCGATGGAGCCGCCGTCCGTCAGGTTATAGGAGGCAACGTAGCCCCAATCCTGGGCTTTGCCTTTCAGTTCCAAACGGGCACGGCGGAAAAACAGATCGTCGCCGCTTTTACCTTCTATATCATTGATGACACCGTCAAAGTCGTTGTAATCCAACTGTATACGGCCGCCAAGCTTAAAACTGTATATTCCGTCGGTGGTTTTAGCCTCAAAACCACCTTTGGTTTTAATCACAATATCGGCACCATCACTGGTCACCGTTCCCGCCTGTGCCTGAGATATTATTGTCAAGGCAACGACCAGCGCCCATCGATTTTTGTTGTTGTTCATCTTGCTTTCCTCTTGAATTGGAAGTAAGTATCTACCAACAAACACAACTGAAATTCCTGTCTTGATCACTGCCACAGGAACGACAAAAGACTACAGCTATCCCGGCAGCACTCCCGATCTTTTGTACTGGCAACAAGACGCCGTTAAAAACGCATAAAAAATGGGGAATTTCAGAAAGAGAATAGTGCAGAAATTGAACACTGTCAGGGATGATATACCATACAAACACAATATTTTTTGGATCTTCGAGTAAATTTGGGGATTAATTTGGCTCAAAGTTTCGTGATGATGTCTTTTGTGTGCCTGGAGCGGACACTGCCAATGGCACCTCTTCGAGCGGCACGGTCGGGGACGGAGGGACTTACGGCACGGTCGGGGACGGAGGGACTTAAATTTTGACCAGGCTTTTTCTGGGCTAAATTTAATCCCTCCGTCCCCCTCGGAGGGGACCACTCCCCTCTGCCGAGGCACCTATCGCAGGTTACTCCGATCGTGTTTTTTAGGGCGACGGAGTGAATTTGTGGTGGTGTCTTCGTTTGGTGGGAGTGGCCCCTTCACCCCTTGGCGGTCTGGCAGATTAAACCAAGCCGTAGCTACCGATAAACACGGGTAGTTTCTGGCACTTTACTGCGTATAGAGATTCTATTGGTGAGCGTCCGCTCTTGAGCACTTTGCTGACAATCAGGCAGTCTCTAAATCTTCTATAAAATGAGCCCGAATTAAAAAAACAGCCTGAAACAAAAAACCCGGCGATAAAGCCGGGTTTTTAAAGTGATAGGACAGACGCGCTCTTAGAAAGCCAGCTGGAAGCGGGCTACCAGGGCATCACCGTCATCCTCACCATTGATAGCAACATCGGTTTCGGCATCAACATAGTTCAACGCCACTTTAATATTGCTGTTCATGTACCAGTTTACACCCAGAGTCAGGGTTTCACCTTCTTCTCCGGTCACGTCGATGGTGGCGTCGTTATTGGCGACGTCCAGGGTGTCATAGCGCAGGAACACTTCCCATGCACCGTTTTTACCGGAGGGCTTGACCTTGTCAAAGGCAGCGATGCCAGTTTTATACTTGCGGCTTTCTCCGGTCACGATCCAACCAGCCTGTACCGCGTAACCGTCTGCTTCCAAATCAGCGATTCCACTGGGACCAGAAATCTCACCGTCAAAGTACTCGGCTTGGAAATGGTAGGGTCCCATGGCAGCAGCCAGTTCGATATTGTAAGCCTCAAGCTCATCGCCTTCACCAGTATTGTACTTGGCTTTAACCTTGTTGGCGGTTTTATCTTCACCACCGCGCACACCCAAACGCGCACCTAGCTCATCAAAGCTGCCATCGCGCAGGGTAAAGCCCGCCCCCAGGTGAACCAGGTTATCGTCACCATATACCGGACGGAAGACAACGCGGCCAGTCATAGCGGTATCCAGAGAGTTGTCGTCGGAGTCAATGGCCTCTTTGTAAACACCCAGGCTATAGGTCAACATGTCATTGGCGCCGTGCAGTTTAATACCCACGGTATTGCCAGTATCAAAAGCACTAGCAGGCAAAGAACGCTCGACCGCAGTGATCCACTTTGAGCTAGTCGTATCTTCCAGGCCAAAGAACTCTTTTTGCTGACCCAGGGTCAGCTGGATCAGCTTACCCCAACCCAGATAAGTCGTGTTCAATTTATCGATTGAACCACCGCCGGTCAGGTTGTAGGAGAGAGAATAGCCCCAGTCGTTGGCCTTGCCTTTCATTTCCAGGCGAGCGCGACGGAAGAAGAGGTCGTCGCCACTTTTACCTGCTACCTTGTTGATCACACCGTCGTAGTCGTTGTAATCCAACTGCATACGCCCGCCAATTTTAAAGCTGTATTTGCCGTCGGTGGTTTTGGCTTCGAAGCCACCTTTGGTCTTGATAACAATGTCAGCGCCATCGGTGGTTACGGTACCCGCGTGTGCCTGGCCCGCAATTACTGCGGCTACAGCCAGCCCCAATACATTTGATTTATTCATCATCTTGCTTACCTTTTCGTTAGGAAGTGAGTGTCTAACAATTTGTTCAACGCGGCCGGAGTTCACGACACCGGTTTAAAAAGCTCACTACAACCTGCGCGAGTGCGTTATGGGCGCTCACTGTAAAGGCGAAGTATTTCAGAAATGTTACAGACAGAAGGCGGGGCTGAATTAACTTTTACAACTGTTTATGACAAGCATCTACACTTGAGATGACAGTTACTTGTATTTATGGTGACATTAATTAAGTTTTCAGAAAAATGACGCATTGTGCAAAATCTAGTCGTCGCGATCGGCAACCAACCATAGCGATTGTTTTATGCCCAAGAGGGTTAAATGTTAACCCCTTTTATTATTCAGGCTCATTTTCTCTAACCCCGCAGATGATTCCCAATCCCAGCAACTGCTGTAACAGAGCCAAGCCATTTTCTATTATGCTGCCTGGGTCCGGCGCTTGCAGCTCAGCGGCTATCTGTTCCAGTGCCACCCTGCCACTCGGTGCCTCATCATCCCGCAATAGCTCCAGCAACCGGAAGGTCACCGCATTGGCCTCCATAAATGCCACCTCATCCCCACGGTTGCGATAAACCACCAGGCAGGTGGGCGGTTCCGATGCCGTTTGGGGTTGGAATTCTGGCCCGATCCTGTGTACCGGATATTGGTAGGACAAACACCACGCCAAGGGGGAAACCACTGGGCGGTGTTCCAGGGGATCGAGTTCCCGGGTAACATCCTGAGGGTATTCTTCCTCAGCCACGTCCAACGCCAACTCTACCCACTCGTAGTGGGCCAGCTCCAACATAAACGGAGGATCCTGCTCGCTGTTTGGCACCTGCGCTCGCTCCTGCTGCAGATAGCCTAAAAACTCCTGGCTGATCTCCAAAAAATAGGGGCTGTGGCTTTGATGCCGATCAATAAAGTCGCGCACTATGCTGTGCCAGTGATCATCGCTCAGGATCTGGCGCAAGATCGGGAAACCACCGCTTAAAAAACCTTCAATATTATTGTAGATCAGCTCGCGGTAAATTTTCATGCGTCGGTCTTCGATATCCGCCGGTGCCGGGTTGCGGTCGGGATTGCGCAGATGGGCAGAAAATTGCTGCTGTGTTACCTGAAACTCCATTAGACTACCCCATTTACTCATGGTTAAACGGTCGCCCCCACTGTCTCTGCCAACGCCGGGTCACCGGGTTGCTGATAGCGCTGCTGAATCGCTTTGATCTGGTTAACTTCGGCCAACAACTCTTCCGCACTGGGAATATTAAAATCCCGTTCCAACAGGGTGGGAATCACGCCGTAAAGCTCATAGGTTTTAGCCAATAGATCCCAGACATCGGGGATGACCGCCGCGCCGTGAGTATCGACCCGAAGATCCTCGGCTTCGTTATAGTGCCCGGCCACATGGATATAAACCGCACGTTCACCCGGCAGCTGGGCCAGAAAATCGTAGGCGTCATAGCGATGGTTAATGCTGTTGACGTAGATATTGTTCACATCCAGTAACAGATCGCAGTCCGCCTCTTCGATCACCGCATTGATAAACGCAATTTCGCTCATCTCCTGGCGGGGAGCACAGTAATAGGAGACATTTTCCATGGCAATACGGCGCTCGAGGATATCTTGTACCTGCTTAATGCGATCTGCCACATAAAAAACCGCTTCTTCGGTAAAAGGGATTGGCATCAGATCATAGAGGTGGCCACTGTCACTGCAATAACTCAAGTGTTCGCTGTAGTAGCGAATATGATGCTCCTCAAGGAAGCATTTGATGCGCTTGACCAACTCGACATCCAGGGGGGCCGGCGAGCCGATCGAGAGGGACAAACCGTGGGTCACAAACGGAAAGCGCTCGGTATAGGCACGAAACTTTTTACCAAATCGCCCGCCCACACCAATCCAGTTTTCCGGTGCCACTTCCATAAAATCTGTTTGCGCCGTGGTCCAGTCTTGAAGGTCATCCAGCAGGCTACGTCGCAGCCCCAACCCCGCCCCGGTGACAGGATAGATCCGTTTGGAATTGGACTGTTCAATGGAAGATGGGGAACTCATAGCATTACCGATCATAGAAATAAAACATCCCCAGTGTGGTGGGCACAACTGGGGATGTGGTCGTCAACGTTAACATCCGTACCGGTTAATCATTAACCGCCAGACTTGCTGCCGCCGCATTTGCCTTCTTCGCTGGCTTTTTCGCCACCGCATTTACCTTCACCGCACTTACCCTCCTTGCCGGCTTTCTCACCGCCGCACTTACCTTCCTTGCCGGCTTTTTCACCGCCGCACTTACCTTCCTTGCCGGCTTTTTCACCGCCGCACTTACCTTCCTCACCGGCTTTCTCACCGCCGCACTTACCTTCCTCACCGGCTTTCTCACCGCCGCACTTACCTTCGCCACACTTACCTTCGTGTCCTTTACCGGCCAGGTTGTAGCCGGCTGACAGCGGTTGCGCTGTAAAGGGGTTTTCGGCCGCACTAGCCACCGGCGCCAGTGTTGCAGTAGCGACAAAAGCCGCACCCACAGCAGCTGCAATAGGGGTTAATGTTTTCTTAGCCATAGGGTTTTCTCCTTAGTCCACAACTGAGGTTGTGATTTGTTATTGAGACCGCATTGAGATCACTCGAGAATACTCAGGTTCTGTGCGTGTTCGCGCACCCTGGGATCTTGCCATATATGACCGGGGTCATTGCAATTAGTTTCGGAAAAAAAAGCGATAACCGCCAGTTTTTAACCCCCCAATAACCACAAAGTTTATAGTGGATTCTCCGCCTCGCCAATTATTTTACAACTTCCGCCCACTGTTTTCTGAGCCGCTTGGCTGAAACGGGCATCAGGGTTTTAAGCGATTGGGCAAACAGGGAGATGCGGAACTCCTCCAGCATCCAACGAAATTCAATCAGTGCCGAATTGCCCTGCGCAGCGGCGTCACCCTCCTTGTTTAAAAAGTCGTCATATTGTTCCCAAAAGCCTGCCAGCTCCGCAATCATCACCTTGTCTTTCTGAATCTGCTGCGGGGCCTTTTCCAAGCGAACCAACACCGCTTTCAGGTACCTGGGGTATTGACGCAACCAGGCCAAAGGGGTGGCATAAAGAAACCCGGGGAAAATCAATCGCTTAAGCTGGCTATTAATATCACCCACCGCAAATGCCAGGGCCAGTGCATTCTTCTGTGTCTTGAGGCGCTTTTTAATTTCCACCACTGCACTCAGGATCGACAGCAACAACCCTTCGATCTCATTGGCGCAAGCGATTAGCTGCTCCCGCCCCGCTTCCAGGCATGCGTCAAAAGCCTGTTGATCCCGCGGCAGCTGCTCCCCGCTCAGGCAAACGTGGGCAAATGCCGCCATGGCAATATCATCGGCCACCTCCTCCCGGTTACCAATGCCCGCCACTGACAGCCCCATATCCTTGCCCTTGAGTATCTCCTTTTTCAAATATTTGGCCTGCTGTGGACTCGACAGCAACAGCAACCGGGCCACACCACGGCGGCTGAACCACAGGGCTTCTTTGGGGTTATCCAGCAGCTTCAGGGCCACTGAGCCGGTCTCGTCCATCAATGCCGGGCAAGCGCGAATAGACACCCCCGCACGTTTCAGCTGGGCCGTTTCCGGTAGTTCACCAAAGTCCCAGGCGACAATCCCATCACGCTCGAGATCACTGCCAGCCGATTGCAACGTCTGCTGCAGCTGATCCCGATATCGCTCGCGCAACAGGCCCAAATCACGGCCGCTGGCCATGCATTTACCCGCTTCATCCAGGACTTTGATATTGAGGCGGTAGTAATCGTCCAACCCCTCTATTGGCCAAGCCGACCGGGGAATATCCAGGGCCGTGTGACGCTTGAGCTGAAACCCCAATGCTTCGGTCAACGGTACATTCTCGACTTTCATGGCGGGAAGAGCCTTGTCCACAAACGCCGGTACCGGCACAAAGTGCTTGCGCCACTGCTTCGGCAGTCCCTTTACCAACGCTATACACTTTTCACGCAGCATACCGGGCACCAACCACTCCAGACGTTGCTCCGGCAACTGGTGCAACACGCTGACTGGCACGTGCAGGCTAACACCGTCGTCGGGGTTGCCGGGTTCGAAGTGATAGCTAAGAGGCAATACCAGGCCATTCAGGTCCAGTTCGTTGGGGAACTGGGCTTCGGTAATGCCACTGGCGTCGTGCTGCATCAGGTGCGCGCGATCGATAAACAGCAACTGTGGGTCTTTTTGTTCCGCCTGTTTGCGCCAGTGCTCAAATCCCGCCCGATTGACAATATCGGCCGGTATACGCTCATCATAAAAGGCGTATAAAACCTCTTCGTCAGCCAGGATATCCCGGCGCCGGGACTTGGCTTCCAGCGCTTCCAGTTCCTGCAACAACCCCTGGTTGTGAGCAAAAAACGCTGGTGGTTGGCGCGGCGTTTTGGTACCGGATTTAGGGCGATGAAAATATTGGCCCTCTACCAGTGCCGAGCGGATAAACACCTCTCGCGCCACTTTGACATCGATACGCGAGTAGTTGACCCGCTGTTTTTCCACCAATACCAATCCGTAGAGGCTGACTTTCTCGTAGGCCATCACCTGGCCGGCGCGGCGGTCGTAGTGGGGTTCAAAGTAGTGGCGTTTAACCAAGTGCTCCGCCGCTGCCAGCGCCCAGGCCGGCTCAATCTTGGCAACGGTATGGCCGTAGAGCTTCGCAGTTTCGAGCAACTCTCCCGCGAGAATCCATTTGGGCTTTTTCTTGAACTGGGAGGAACCGGGGAAAATATAGAACTTGCGATTGCGCGCACCCTGGTATTCCCGCTCTTCGCCGCGGAACCCCAGATTGCCCAGCAAACCACTCAACAGCGCCCGGTGTACAACCTCATAGCCGGCAGGTTCCGGGTTTTCCCTAAAGCCGAGATCCCTCGCCGCCAGTCGCAACTGGTGGTGGATATCCCGCCATTCTCGCAGCCGCAAATAGGATAGAAACTCGCGCTTGCAGAGCTTGCGCAATTGATTTTGGGACAATTCCTGACGCTGTTCCTCACAATATTGCCAGAGGTTAATGTAGGCGAGAAAGTCCGAATTCTCATCCCAGAAACGGCGGTGCTTCTCGTCGGCGGCTTGTCGCTTTTCCGCCGGACGTTCACGGGGATCCTGTACTGACAGGGCACTGGCAATGATCAGGAGTTCGCGGACACAATTGTGGTGCTGAGCCGACAGCAGCATGCGGGCCAATTGGGGATCCAGCGGCAACTTAACCAACTGTTGCCCCACCTTGTTTAAACGCCCCTCTCTATCGACCGCCTGCAGCTCCGCCAACAGTTTAAAGCCATCGTTTATCAAACGGTGGTCCGGCGCATCGACAAACGGAAAATGGCGAATATTGCCGATACGCAACTGCAACATCTGCAGGATCACCGCCGCCAGGTTAGTGCGCAGGATTTCCGCATCGGTAAACTCCAGCCGATTGTTGAAATCTTCCTCGTCGTAGAGACGAACGCACACCCCTTCGCTGACGCGACCACAGCGCCCTTTGCGCTGGTTTGCGCTGGCCTGAGAAATAGGCTCCACCGGCAGGCGCTGTACTTTGGTGCGATAGCTATAGCGGCTAATACGGGCGTAACCGGGATCGATCACGTAGCGAATACCCGGAACAGTGATGGATGTCTCCGCCACATTGGTGGCCAGCACCACCCGACGACCGCGATGGGATGCAAACACCCGATTTTGCTCTGCCAGGCTCAAACGCGCATAGAGCGGCAACACCTCCAAGTGTGGAAACTGGGCTTTGCGAATGGCCAATGCCGCTTCGCGAATCTCCCGCTCGCCACTTAAAAACACCAGGATATCGCCACCGCGCTGTCGTTGTCCCTGCTCCTGTTGCAGCAGTTCATCAATGGCACTGGTAATGGCCTGATAAAGATCCTCCTGGTCGTCAACCATAGGACGATAGAGCACTTCCACTGGGTAGGTGCGGCCGGAGACTTCAATGATCGGGGCGTTGTCAAAGTGTTGGGAGAAGCGCTCAAGGTCAATAGTCGCCGATGTGATGATCACCTTGAGATCGGGGCGCTTGGGCAGAATGGTCTTGATGTAACCCAACAGGAAGTCGATATTGAGGCTGCGCTCGTGTGCCTCGTCAATGATCAGGGTGTCGTAGCCACTCAAAAACCGATCCCGCTGGATCTCCGCCAACAAAATACCATCGGTCATCAGTTTGATATGGGTATTCTCTGTGGAGTGATCGGTAAATCGCACCTGGTAACCCACCGATTCCCCCAGCGGCGACATCAGTTCCTCCGCAATACGGGACGCCACCGTGCGCGCCGCAATTCGGCGGGGTTGGGTGTGACCAATCATGCCCTTGACCCCACGCCCCAGATCCAGGCAGATTTTGGGAATCTGGGTGGTTTTACCCGATCCGGTTTCCCCGGCCAGGACCACCACCTGATGTTGGGCAATGGTGTCGGCAATCAGCTCCCGCTTGGCACTGATGGGCAGATTTTCTGGATACTCGATCACCGGCACCTGCAGACGGCGCTGCTCCACCCGTTCACGGGAGCTGGTCACCTGGCGCTCCAGCTTGATCAGGCTTTGATCAACCGGTTTGCCGGATTTTTGCATCCGCCGCAACTCCTGCAACCGGCGCCGCAAACGGAAATGGTCTTTAGACAGCACCCCATCCAAACAGGACTCCAGAGTGGCTATGGCCTCGAGGGGGTGAACCGGGGGATTGACAGCTGACATAAGGATGTTTTTCTAAACGGCATAAATGGCGATAAAAGCCGCTTATTATATAAAGAAATAAGGCTATCAGAACACTTAAACTCGCCAAGGCTTTGCGTTAGGATTGAATCAGATGCCCCACACATTCCCCTGAAGGGTCTGTCGGCAGGCATCGGGGCAGGTAAACTGATATGCAATCTGTTGATCTCCTGATAATAGGCGGCGGAATCAATGGCACCGCCATTGCCTGCGAAGCAGCCAGCCGCGGTTTAAGCACCCTGCTGGCCGAAGCCCGGGATATCTCTGGCGGTGCGTCATCTTCCACCACGGGTTTGCTATCGGCCGGCCTGCGGCAACTGGAAACTCTGGAGTGGGACAGCGTTAAGCGCGCCCTGAATGAGCAGGCCCTGTTGCGCGAGCGGGCGCCCCACCTGGTACGCTGTCGCGAGTTTCATATCGCCCCCAATCCGGCAGTGCGTTCCACTCGCCGTATCAAAGCCGGTCTCTACCTCTACAACCTGATTCAAAGCACCGAGGTTCAACAACCACTTGCGGTAAATACGCCGGAGCTTTACCTGAAACCCGCTTTTAACAATAGCCTGACCTTTAACGACTGCACAGTTAGCGATTCTCGCTTAACCCTCAGTAATGCACTTTTGGCCAGGGAATTGGGCGCCGATATTCGAACACGTCATAAAGTCGTAGAGGCGCGTCGTCAAGGCGGCCTGTGGCAGGTCTGTATACAGCCAGGCCACTGTGCCCAGACAGAAACGCTGCAGGCCAAGGTTCTGATCAACGCCGGCGGCTGGCATGTCAACGATATTCTTCATAACACGTTGCATCTAAAAACCCGTTGCAGCGCCCGCCTGCTACGTGGAGACCATATTGTCATTCGCAAACCCTATGCCGGCGAACAGGCTTACGTACTACAAGCGGAAAACAAGCGCTTAATTTACCTCTTACCCTATACGGACGATTATGCGGTGTTGGGAGCAACCCAAACCCCAATGTCCGAAGATAAGAACCACAGCACACAGCAGCTAGTGGACATTTATAACCACTACTTCTACCAGCCTATCAAGGAATCGGACATCGTCCATCACTACTCCGGCGTACACGCCCTTTACGATGATCCTACCTGCCGGGATGCAGACAAGAGCCCCGACTACCTACTGGATTTAAACTGCCCGGATGGCAACGCACCGCTGATGAGTGTGTTTGGTGGCTGGCTAACCACTCATCGCCTGCTGGCCGAACAGGCACTGGATATATTACAACCCTATACCAAAGCGGCGATCAACCACGACTTTAAACACACGGTGTTGCCCGGCGGCGAAATCGCAGAGGGCAACTGCGAGGCGTTTCTTGAGGAGTTGCAGCGAGCCTATCCCCGCCAGGATAAATCGCTGTTGCACCGACTGGCCAGCAACTACGGCACTCTGGCCTACCAGGTTTTGGAGGACAGTCAAACTACCGAGGACCTGGGCCAGCACTTTGGTTGCGGTCTTTACGGTGCTGAAGTGCGTTACCTGTGCCACAACGAATGGGCGCAAACTGCTGACGATATACTGTGGCGCCGGACCAAGCTCGGGCTGATAATGAGTGACACGGAGAAGGCCCAACTCGCAGAATGGCTGACCTATTCCTTTGAGTAATTATTTTGTGAGATAACGGATAGCGTTATCAATGCCTTCGAGGCTTAAGGGGTACATATGCCCCTCCACCAGCTGTTGGGTCATATCGATAGTCTGGGTATAGTTCCAGTATTTTTCCGCCGTCGGGTTTAACCACACCACCTTGTCAAAGGTCTCGGTCAAGCGCTGCATCCAGACGTAACCCGGCTCTTCGTTCATATGCTCCACGCTGCCATACTGACTGCTGATTTCGTAAGGCGCCATAGAGGCATCACCGACAAAAATCACCTTGTAGTCACTGCTATAGGTGTGCAACACATCGAATGTTGGTGTGGATTCCGTGTGGCGACGGCGGTTATCACGCCAGACCCGCTCGTAGATAAAGTTGTGGAAGTAGTAATACTCCAGGTGTTTAAACTCGGTCTTACAGGCCGAGAACAACTCCTCGCACACCCGTACATAGGGGTCCATGGAGCCGCCCACATCCAGAAACAACAACACCTTGACCGCGTTGTGGCGCTCCGGCACCATTTTGATATCCAGCAATCCGGCATTGCGAGCCGTCGAACGAATGGTATCGTCAAGATCCAGCTCTTCGGCGGCACCGGTACGGGCAAATTTGCGCAGTTTTCGCAGGGCTACTTTGATATTGCGAGTACCCAGCTCCACCGAGTCATCCAGGTTTTTAAACTGCCGTTTTTCCCAGACTTTGGTAGCGCGCTTGTTGCGACTCTCACCACCAACACGGATACCTTCCGGATTGTAACCACTGTGACCAAAGGGCGAGGTACCGCCAGTACCGATCCACTTATTACCACCGGCGTGGCGCTTTTTCTGTTCTTCCAGGCGTTTTTTAAACTCTTCGATCAGTTTGTCCAAACCGCCTAACGACTCAATCTTGGCCTTTTCCTCTTCCGTGAGGTTTTTCATAAACTCGGCGCGCAGCCAATCCTCAGGGATCAACGCTTCGATAATATCGTCGAAGTTGGCCAGATCCTTGAAATAGGCGCCAAAGGCCCGATCAAATTTATCGAAATATTTTTCGTCCTTAATCAGGCAAGTGCGGGCCAGCAGGTAGAAGTCGTCGATACTGCCAAACGCCAGGTGCGACTGCATCGCCTCCAGCAGCACCAGCAACTCCTTGATGGAGACTGGCACTTCCGCTTTGCGCAGGCCGTAAAAAAAGTTTACCAGCATAGGTCTATCCCTGCTTTTGCTGTCTAGCGGGCTTCACGCCTTACCATAAACGCCAGGCGCTCTAACATGTGCACATCCTGTTCGTTCTTTAACAGGGCGCCGTACAGCGGGGGAATCGCCTTGGTGGCATCGCGGTCTTTCAAGACCTCTTCGGGGATATCGTCGGCTAACAACAGCTTTAGCCAGTCCAGCAATTCGGAAGTGGAAGGTTTTTTCTTCAGGCCGGGAACTTTTCGTACGTCGAAGAAAATATCCAGCGCTTCGTTGACCAGCGTCTTTTTCAACTCCGGGAAATGTACGTCGATAATCTTCAACATGGTTTCCCGTTCGGGGAAATTGATGTAGTGAAAGAAGCAGCGACGCAGGAAGGCATCGGGCAGTTCTTTTTCATTGTTACTGGTAATGACCACAATCGGACGGTGCTTGGCTTTGACGGTTTCACCAGTCTCGTAGACAAAGAATTCCATCTTATCGATCTCCACCAACAGGTCGTTGGGGAACTCGATATCCGCCTTGTCGATCTCGTCAATCAGCAGAACCACCTGCTCATCGGACTCAAACGCTTCCCACAGTTTGCCCTTTTTGATGTAGTTCTTGATGTCGTGCACCCGGTCGTTACCGAGCTGGGAGTCGCGCAGGCGTGACACGGCATCGTATTCGTACAGGCCTTGTTGAGCTTTGGTGGTGGACTTGATGTGCCACTGGATCAAGCGTTTGCCCATGGACTGAGCCACCTGCTCCGCCAACATGGTTTTACCGGTACCCGGCTCACCTTTCACCAGCAGCGGACGCTGCAATGTAACGGCGGCATTAACCGCCATGCTTAAATCGGCCGTAGCGACGTAATTCTCGGTACCTTCAAACTTCATGCTATATCAACCCCAATCTTGCTTGCCCCACTCTGGACAAGCGCTTTCTCCAATGGCATTTGAATCAGGGCCCAAGTCTACCACATAGCAGGTTGTGGCAGCATTGGCGAGATTGGTCACACAAAGTGACAAAACTGGCCTAAAAACCAGTACCCAAGCCTATGACCATATGATTAAAGTGGTTATCTGCAACAACCCATATCAGGTCCCTTAACGCGCCTGATTCCAGGGCATTTTGGCGAGCAGAAGCGCCATGCCACCCCAAATCCAATTTAGCCTGGCTCTCTCATCATCAACATTACTCCCCGACCGCTGCTGAGTAATCGGGTAAAACCATCCTGGATAAAATCAGGAACAGAGCCCTCATCGACCCGTCGAAACCCTATCTGGCCATAGAATAGCTCCAGGTGCTCAAAGGGGTAACAATAACAGGGAAACTCGGCCAGCTCCTGGGCGATTCCCTGCAAAAGGCGGGTTCCCAGGCCCTGGCCTCGCAGAGCCGGGTCGACGCACATGCTGCGCAAAAAATAATAGCCGTTGGGTTTGGGCACCAGGCGCAAGGCTGCCACTATCCGCGGACCCTGCTTTAGCACATACACTTTCTCTCCACGACCGGCCTTGGCCGAATAACGGCTCGCCTTGTAGAAGCGATTGACCAGCGGCAACCTGATGAGTTCCACCTGCTCTACAATAAAGGGATCTTCCATTGTCTCTCTCACACGGCGCGATTAAACCTAGATTCCGCAGTTGATCGCTTTGATACTATTTCAAGGCCTTGGTAATCAAGGCTTCAACTGCGGAATCTAGTGTACTGTATGGAACCCGGTTAAACGGAGTGATTGCTGCGACTGGCCTCATAGTGACGCAGAAACAGACGCAAATGCGCCAACAATCGTTGGCCGAGCACCTCCTGCCCAAGATTACGCAGCAGCTCTGCCGCCACTTCAGCTGTCGACAAATGGCCCGCCTGCAGATTGCGTCGCAGGTGGTATTGACTGGCTTGAGCGGGGGACAAGGACACCAAGGGCAACCGCTGTAAATAGGGGGATTGGCGATACATTTTGCGCGCCTGTTGCCAAGTACCGTCCAGCAAAATAAACAACGGCCTGGGCTGCGGTAACGACAAGCTACTCGAACAGTCCTGCCACAGCTGGTCTGCGGCTACCACCTCTACAGCGGCTTGAACCGCATCCTCGGGAAACAGCAGGTAGGGCCGCCAGCCGGGTTCGACCAACCGCTCCAGCAGTGTGACAGGGGGCTCAACCCGGGACCAGGCCGCATACTCACTGCCCGGCAGGCCGGTTAACAACAGATGGCCCGTATTGGTGGGTTTGGCCAATTCCTGAGGATGCACCAACAGGAAAAATCGGCACCACAGAGCGTCGTGTTGCGCGCGCATCAACTGCCGGAGCGCTGGACACAGGCAGGCCCGCAGACGCAGGTGACAATCGGGGCAAAATCCCGATCCCAGATTACAACCAGCTTCCGGATACACAACAGGGTATCAATGACTTCGAATATGAAGGCGTTAGCCCATATCCGTCAGGCTTTTTCATCATCAGTGCCGGGTGCAAAATCGTCTAGCGAGAATTCTCCACCCAATAGATCGTCGTCATCGCTGCTCACATCATCGCCACCGAGCGCCATAGCCTCCGGTGCGTCTTCCGATAGATCCAGATCTTCATTCATCAGGCTTTCCGCCAGCTGTTCGTCGGCTTCCGGCACATCGAGTTCAGCCTCCACCGCAAAATCAGCCATGGCTGGCTCGGCGTCCAGGGTAGGCGGCTCCTCCAGATCCCCCAAATCGGCCAACTGGTCCATCTCCTCCAGTGCGGGCTCCTCCTCCAGAGTCGGGGGCTCAGTCTCCGGCGCTGGCGGCTCCGTGGCGGCCGGTTCTGGCTCCTCATCGACAGAGGCGGCCGTTTCTTCCATTGCCTCTTCCATCGCTTTCAGGCTGTCGCCGCCGTCCTTGCCGCCCATAATCACGCGGTAGGCGAAAAAGGCCAACGCAATAATAAGCAAGTTACCCACACCCAGACCGGTGTACAGCATCCAGTTGTTGTCCTCTTCGGTCGCAGGCTCCTCTGGAGCGGGTTCAGGTTCTACTGCCGGTTCGGGGGTGAGAGGTTCAACCGGCTGCAGTGGAATCTCCGGCTCCTGCTGCAGCTCTGCAACCGGCTCCACTACCGGCTCCGGCTCGGCTGGCACTGCGCCAAAAGGGTCGGCGACGTCGGGGTAACTGAAGCGCACCGGCTCGGGCGTATATTCAAAGCGGTTGCCCTGTTTGTCGACCGCATTGACCCTCAGGTTTACCAGGTAAGCGCCCTCCTGCTCTGGCGTCAACGCCAGACGCCAGTTGTCCACGTCGGTCAGGAGCAGCGGCTTGATGGAACCTCGACCGCGCGGATCCCTCACCCGGGCCACCACTTGGGTTTTTTGTACATCCAGATCGCGACTAAAGGAACTGACCGTCACCACATACTGTGTCTGGCCGTTACCGGCATCCTTGCCCAAAGTCACCCCAAACGGTCGCCGTACGGACAAGCTATGGGAAACTTCGCGCTCGAAGGTCTTGCCGTCCACCAACAGCTTAAGCTCGTAGTCGCCTTCTGTGTCAAAGACCTGGTAGCTGGTTCGATAGATACCATCACCCGGCGGCAAACCGCTTGAGAGTGACTGTTGCCACTGGCTGCCGCTGTCGGCGTGCGCCACTTGGGAATTGATATCCAGCAAGCGCAAAAATTCGGCGCGGTCGATGGTCTTGCCGTCTTCCTGCAGCAACAGGGAAACATCCAGGGTTTCGCCGGCATAAATATTAGTAGGCAGCGGTTTGACCGCCAGATTGAGGTTACTGACCACCGTCACCCGGCTGTCAGGGTCCAGGTCCGCTTTAACCTTCCACTCCCCTTCCAGCGGGCGCTGCACAGTGATCAAGTCGTAGGCATCGGTGCGATACCAACTGACATCAGCCTGCTCTTTGTCGAAACTGTAGCGACTGCGATCGGGGCCAATCAACTGTGTGGGTTCACTCCCCGGCCGGCGGAATATCAGCGCGGTAAATTCCTCCACACTGGAATCGATCACAAAGCGGTTTTCTTCCAGTGGCACCTGCTCCGCAGGTGCTGCCTGATCAAACGCTTTGAGGAAGATTTTCATCAGCTCGTCTGCGGATTTGGCCACTGCCGCAATACCATCGGTATTGAGCGCCAGCTTGTTCATCAATTCCGCGTCGGCGTTATCAGACAGGGCAATGGTGTGAATGGTGTAACCGGCTTGCTCAAACGGTGGCAGAACCCGGTCCACAATACGACGCCACTCGGCCTGGTTCGCGGCGGGGTCGCGGGAGATATCCACCAAGCCATCGGTAAGCAGAATCAGACTGGTTCGGTATTTTTTGCTGGGGCGATCGACGTCGTAACCGGCTTTTTCGAGGGCTTCGCCGATATTGGTAAACAATCCCACTGAGTTGATCTTTGCCGCCTTGGCGGTGGCGTCTTCACGCCAGCGGCCGGTCACCGGACGATGGGGCACCAGCATGTTGATATTCTTGCCGAAGGTCCAGACACCTGCCTTGCTGCCTTCCGGCAATAGCTGCACCAACAGTTCCAGGGCTGGTTGACGCAGATTGTTGGGGTCGTTCTGCTTCATGCTGCCGGAGATATCAATGATCACCCTGACATCCGGCGGCAGCTGTTGCAGTGATTCATCCTGAGCGGATACCTGGACTGAGAGCCCCAGCGTCAAACCCAGTGCCGATAGCAGGCCAAGGCCTATTAACAACCGTCGCAGTATTCCCATAGTTTCACTTTCTTTTTGGTGTCCCGACATCCGAGATTTTATTATCAGAGCAATAAGATACCAGTGCACCGCCCGTTTGACACCCCAGCCCTGTTATCGCGACGTCTCAAGCCCTCTAGTGGCAGCGTTAGCCGCCTCTAGGTCCAGTGTCCTGTCCGCCGCCTCACTTTCCGCCAACATCGCCTCGCGAGCCTTGTACACCCGGGCTTTAACCGCTCTTTTTTTGCACACCAAGTGCCAGCAGAATTCCAGGATCAGCCACAGCAGCACCGTTCCTACCAATGCCAGCAGCAGTGGCACACCCGCTCGGCCCATGGTTTCGACGCCTTCAAAGATTCCTTCCAGTACACTGATAATCCAGGCCGGCGCCAGATAGGATTGCTCCGGATCTGCGGTAAATGGCGTCAGAATCAAAGTCGCTGAAATGAGTCGCAACAGGTGGCGCCAGACCATCGGTTGTAAACGCCGGGTCCAAAACCAGACTACCCACAGACAGCCGGCGGCGCCCAGTAAATAGAGCAGCCATGCCAGTGTGTATCCCCCCGCTGACGCCATAAGAACCTCCCTTAACCTGTTTTATTCCACCCAATGAATAATATGTTCTTCGAAACCATCGGGGTGCACATACTCCTCCGACAGCACGCGCCCACGCACCGAGACGCCGGCTTCATGTACGGTATCGGCAGAACCGGAAACCAGCGGGTGCCACCACTCAAGCGGCTTGCCTTCGGCGATCAGCCGATAGGCACAAGTGCTCGGCAACCAGTGAAATTCATCCACATCCTCCGGCCGCAACCACACGCACGCCGGCACCAGTGTATTGCGATCCCGATATTCAGTACATCGGCAGGTTTCCTGATCCATATAGCGGCAAACCACTTTAGTGTAGTAAACCTCACCGGTATCCTCGTCTTCCAACTTGTGCAAACAGCACTTGGCGCAACCGTCGCAGAGGGACTCCCACTCCTTCCGGGTCATCTCCGCCAGCGATTTACGCTGCCAAAAGGGTTGATCAGCCACGGCTTAATTACTCGGCATCTTGGTGTTTTTGGCATGAACATCCCGCATATAGCTGTCTTCCGCAGGGGGCATTTGCAGGTAGAATCCTTGATCGTCCAGCGCCTGAGCCACTTTTTCCGGTGTAGTGCTCGCCAGCTTCTTCTCCGGCGTCAGCAACAGTGTCATGGCGTGAGCCGGCTTGCCAAAGCGCTCCAATAGGGCTTCGGGTACGCGCTCCAGCCCCTCCTGTTTTTTTACATACAGGTACATGCCCTCTTTTTTGGGACTTCGATAGACGTCACAGATTACCTTCATGTTAACCTCGGTAAGATAATTCGGGTCAGCGGCTGGTGGGTTCAAAATTTGACGCCAGGTCGATCAGCGCGTCGCCGATCACCGGCCGCCGCCAGCCTTTCAAGCGCGGGGGCAACTGGTAATCCCCCGCCGCCATGCCTGAGCGCACGACAAATTCAAACTCTTTTTTGCGTACCAGCACTTCCGACGGCAAGGCCATGGCCTCTGCCGTGTCCCGGGCCTCGGCCTTCAAGGCCTTCAACAGGTCGCCCTGATCCGGCGGCAGGGGTGCCGGCAGACGCCCGGGCAGGCCTTGACCACCCACCTCAGTCGCTATCAGCGCCAACAGCGTTTCACCGTCGGTCTTGATGGTTCGCGGTGGCAATCCTTCAATACGGGTCAATTGCGCCATACTCCCGGGTTTGCGCTTGGCCAGTTCCCACAGCGCCCCCTCCTTGAGCAGCCGGTTGCGCGGCACATCGCGACTGCGTGCCTGCACCTCACGCCACTCACTCAAACGCTGTAAAATGGCCAGCTCTGTCCGCGTGAGTTTCCAGGCAGATTTAATCTTCAGATAATAGCTCGCCGGATCATTGCTGTCCCGCGACGCCTCCAACAACTCGGCGCAATCACTTTGAGCCCAGGCCAGGCGGTCACTGGCTTTTAGTTGCTGCAGGATTTTACCGTAAACCACCAGCAAATAGGCCACATCCAGCGCCGCGTAATGCAGCTGGGATTGACTCAAGGGGCGCTGCATCCAGTCGGAGCGAGTCTCCCCTTTTGGCACGTCGATACCCAGCACTTTGCTAACCAGACCCGCGTATCCCACCGAGAAGCCGTAACCGGCAAACGCCGCACCGATTTGCGTATCAAACAGCGGGCTGGGCACGACCCCCAACAGGTGGCGAAAAACTTCCAGATCCTCGGAACAGGCGTGCAGGACCTTGGTGACCGCCTCATTGACAAACAGGTCAATCAAGGGCTGAAAATCGCTGATCGCCAGTGGATCGATCAAGTAACAGCCCTGGCCATCCCCGATCTGCACCAAACCCGCATGGGGATAGAATGTCTGGCTGCGCATAAACTCAGTGTCAACGGCAATGGCGGCCTGTTCACTCCAGCGCTGGCAGAGTTCGGCCAGCTCGGCATCGCTATCCACCCAAAGGGGTTCAGTCGGTAACTGCATAGAATTCTACGGCTCAAAATCAGGAAGAGTTAAAAACGCTGCCGGCTACTTAACAACTACAGGGTCAACGACTACAGGGCGCGGCGACTGGAGAAAGCGTGCGCCAAGGTGCCGCCGTCAATATATTCCAGCTCGCCCCCCAGAGGTACGCCGTGAGCGATGCGGGAGACGTTTACACCCAATGTCTTGGCCCGGTCACTGACGTAGTGGGCAGTAGCCTCTCCCTCAACGGTTGGGTTGGTAGCCAGAATCAGCTCATCGACCGGCTCGTTCTGCAGCAACTGCATCAGCTGATCGATACCGATATCCTCGGGCCCAATACCGTCGATGGGCGACAAGTGCCCCATCAGGACAAAATACTTGCCCTGGTAGTTGCCCGCCTGCTCGATTGCCAGGATATCCGCCGGGGTTTCCACCACACACAGCAGCTGATCGTCCCTCCGGGGATTCGCGCAGGTACCGCACAACTCCTGCTCAGTCAGGGTACGGCAGCGGCGGCAGCGACCTACCCCTTCCACAGCTTTGTCCAGGGCCGCCGCCAATCGCGCGGCCCCTTCACGGTCCCGCTCCAACAGGTGCATGGTCATACGCTGTGCGGACTTGGGGCCGACGCCGGGCAGACACTTGAGCGCGTTCATCAGCTCATCAATCAAAGGGCTAAACATCGTGTTGACAATACCTACTACTGTGTCTTTACAGGCAAGAGCCGGGGTTTAGAACGGCATTTTAAAGCCTTCGGGCAGATTCATGCCGGCGGTCAGGTTACCCAGCTGTTTGCGATTGTTCTCTTCGACTTTACGCACCGCATCGTTAACAGCCGCCGCCAACAGGTCTTCCAGAATCTCCTTGTCTTCGCTCATCAAGCTGTCGTCAATACTGACCCGCTTGACATCGTGACGCCCGGTCATAACCACCGACACCAAACCGGCACCGGATTCACCAGTAACTTCGGCAGAAGCCAACTGCTCCTGCATTTTCTGCATATTGGCCTGCATTTCCTGGGCTTGTTTCATCAGGTCGCCTAAGCCTTTCATGGAGTATTCCTCTTGCTAGATCTCACTTCAACTTCGGACTATTACTGTGACACCGCTCGCCAATATCGCGTTCAACGTGCCACTAGCCAATGGGCTCCACAGTTTCCTCCCGCAGGGACGCCGCAAAGTGGTCCAGCAGCTGCTGTACCACCGGATCCCCTTTAATCGCGGCCAACGCCTCGGCCTGGCGCTCCTGGCGCAGGCGTATCGCCGTGGCCGCCGGTGTCTCTGTCGTCACCTGGCCCAGCTGGATGTGAACCGTCACCGGCTGACCAAAATAATTGGTTAACAGGTCCGCCAACCGCTGCCGGTGGGACTCGTCGAACAGAGTACTATTGCTCTGATCCAACATAAATTGTAGCTGGTTACCCTGCCGAGCCAGGAGCACACTGTTAGCCGCGGTGCTCTGTAAAACACCTCCCACGCCCAGGCCCAGGTATATTTGAGTCCAGGTCTCGGGGCCCGCCCGGTCCAGTGGCACGTTTTCTTCTGTAAGTACAGGCGCAACCACCGCCGGTTCTGGCTCCACCGGTACTGGGGGGAGCGCTGCAGCGTTTTGCGAGGGTGCCCGATTGGCCGTGGCACCGCTCATTATCTCGGCCACGCTGGGCGCCGCCACCGGTTTTTCCGCCAGGGAGGCCGCTATCGCGGATGCTGCCGACACCGATGGATCAGGCGCCGCGGGTGGACTCTGCCGCTGTGCGGGTGCCACCGGCGCCTGGGAGCCAGACGCCGCTTCAGGCTTTTTTACAGGATCGGCCCCACCCGACTGCGCACTGCCGCCCTGCTGCAGATTGGCCGTTGGCACCTCCATCACCCCTTGGGGTTTAAAGGCCAGCATCCGCAGCAACACCATCTCGAATCCGCTGCGCGGATCCGGCGCCATTGGCAGATCGCGACGCCCCAGCAAAGCGGTCTGGTAGAACAGCTGAACATCTTCAGAGGCCAGCTGTTGCGCCATCTCCAGAATCTGCTCCCGGTCACCGCTGCTATTACTCACCGCCTCCGGCAACACCTGGGCGATCGCCACCCGGTGCAAAACGGACAATAACTCCGCCAGGGCCGCCGCATAGTCGGGCGCATGTTCCGACAAGCGCTCAACCGCGGCCAATACCTGCTGCCCGTCCAAGCCCGCCAGGGCTTTGACAATATCGTAAACCAGTGCCTGGTCTATGGTGCCCAACATGGCACGGACTTCTGCTTCGGCCACCTTGCCACTGCCGTAGGCAATGGCCTGATCCGTCAGACTCATGGCGTCGCGCATACTGCCGTCCGCGGCGCGTCCAAGCTGCCACAAGGCCGACTCCTCGAAGGGCACCATCTCTTGTTCCAGCACAAACTGCAGGTGCTGGACGATGCGCTCCGGGTTCATATTCTTTAGGTTGAATTGCAGGCAACGCGACAGAATTGTCACCGGCAATTTTTGCGGATCGGTGGTCGCCAGCAGAAATTTGATATGGGGTGGCGGCTCTTCCAGCGTCTTGAGCAGTGCGTTAAAGCTGTGAGTGGAGAGCATGTGCACCTCGTCGATCAGGTACACCTTGTATCGTCCCCTTGTCGGCGCGTACTGGACATTTTCCAGCAGCTCCCGGGTATCTTCCACCTTGGTACGCGAAGCCGCATCCACTTCGATCAGGTCTACAAAACGGCCTTCATTGATCTCGGTACAGGCAGAGCACTGGCCACAGGGTTCAGAGCTGACTCCGGATTCACAGTTCAGGCACTTGGCCAAGATTCGAGCAATAGTGGTTTTGCCCACACCGCGGGTGCCGGTAAACAGGTAGGCATGATGCAGGCGGTTGTGATCCAGCGCATTGATCAGCGCCTGCAGCACATGTTCCTGGCCGACCATTTCGCGAAAAGTGCGCGGTCGCCATTTACGGGCCAGTACTTGGTAGCTCATCCCTCTGGTTTACCCTTTGATAGATGCTGACGAAAAGAGTCGATTATAGCCTAGCGGCCCGAAATAGACAGGGGCACAGTGGTACAAGTCAGTGATTTCCAAGGAAATTATGGGGGAAACGGGGGGAGGATCGGGTGGTGACCCAAACCAGCCACACCCCGGCACATGACGTCACTGCTACCGTTGCTCCCTTCCGGGCCTGGCGGGGTTTACAGTTAATCATTGCGGGGGGACCGGAAAGGGCCACCATAGCAGGCTTTGCCTATCACTGCAGCGAAGCGCGGCGCATTATCGGTTCTTTTACCGCCCTTTGCAAGCGCCTTGAACCGGCATTTCTAGCAGATAGTCATGAACCGCCCTTTTTGCAGACAGTGTCGAAAAAATCGTTTCTCGGCAATGGCTTAGCGTCCTACCCAGCAATACCCAGCAGATTGAGCCGGAAACGGCATCCTCCCCATCTATGACTATAATTACCCCTGAACATTCAAAATGGCCTATATCCGGGGGAATGCCATGAACCAAACCGAAACCGCCTCCTCCCCGGGGGCGCGACTACAACCGCCGCTACTGAGGGAGGTGATGACCGCCTCACCCATCTATGTGGATATCAGCGCGCCTCTCAGCACCGCCGCCGACTTGATGAAGCAGCACCAGATCAACCATCTGGCAGTAATGGCGGACGGCGCCTTGGAGTCCATTATTTCGGACCGCAGCATCAAGCGAGTCACCTTGCCGGGCCACCGATTGAGCGCCGAAGACGAGGAGCTGCGGGTCTCCGATGTCTGCCCCAGCCGTGCCTATGTAGCGGACATCAATGATCCTCTGGATAAAATCCTGCAAATTATGGTCGCCGAACATATCAGCGCTGTGATCGTACTCGCCGATGGCGAGTTGGCGGGCATATTTACCGAACGGGATGCCTGTCGGCTGTTATCGCAACTGTATTAATCGGCAAGTTGGTATATGATGGCCGCCTTTTGACCTAACCCCTTTCAGTGACGCCATCCTATGCACCTGTTTGTCGACAATCTGACCAATGTGGATTTCAGTTATTTGCACGCCGAGCGGGGTCTGCTGGGTGAGACTTGGCTGGCCCACGTGCAACTGGACGGCGCACTGGATCACCAGGGTATGGTATGCGACTTCGGGGTGGTGAAAAAGACCCTGCGCCAATGGCTGGATACCGAACTGGATCACCGCCTGGCCATCCCGGTGCACAGCCCCAACCTGAGCCTGACCGAGGAGGGCGACAGCCTGGATATCCGCTGGCGCTACGGCCAGGACCGGGAACTGCATTGTCGCTCGCCGCGCCAGGCCATTGCCCTGGTGGAGGCGGAGTCCCTAACGTCGGAAACCGTGGCCCAGTGGTGCATCGCCAAACTCACGCCCCTGTTTCCCGACAGCATCGACCAACTGACTCTCTCCTTTACGCCGGAAAACATTGATGGCAACTACTACCACTACAGCCACGGCCTGAAAAAACACGCCGGCAACTGCCAGCGTATCGCACACGGTCACCGCTCGCGCATCACTATCTGGAAGGACGGCCAGCGAGCCGAAGCGTTGGAGGCTCAGTGGGCATCCCGCTGGGAGGACATCTATATCGGCACCCGTGAAGATGTCATCAGCGATGATGACGGCAAGTACCAATTCGCCTACCGCACCAGCCAGGGAGAGTTTGCCTTGAGCCTGCCGAGCAGTTGCTGCTACCTGATCGACACCGACTCAACGGTGGAGTTTATTGCAAACCATATCGCCGGTGAGCTAAAAAAAGATCACCCGCATTCCCACATTCGTGTGCGGGCCTTTGAGGGTATTGGCAAAGGGGCGATGGTGGAACTCTAAAAAAAATCCAGTCAAAAAAAAAGCCCGGTCACTGACCGGGCTTTTTAAAGATGGCGGTGAGGGAGGGATTCGAACCCTCGATGCCTTTCGACATACACACTTTCCAGGCGTGCTCCTTCGACCACTCGGACACCTCACCAACTAATACCCGTTCCAACGGCGCAGGATGGATGTCGGGTTTGCCTCTCCGCCACAGGGGTACCCCTAGCGAAGAGGGCGCAACTTTACACAAATGAAATGGCAAACGCAATGCTATTTCGCCGGCCATGGGCTAAAAAATTCTTCCACTTGCAATTCAGGCACCGGCTTGGCAGTTCCCTCTGGTGTACCGAGATACACAAAGCCAACAATATGCTCGTTGGTCTCCAGTCCCAACCCTTCAGCAACCCGGGGATGGTAGGCCAACGCTCCGGTGCGCCAGTATGCACCAACACCCTGGGCAAAGGCCGCAGTGATCATATTCTGCACAGCCGCCCCTGTAGCAATCAACTGCTCAGACTCCGGCACCTTGGGGTGATCCTGGCAATTGGCTATGGCCACCACCACCATCGGCGCGCGCATCGGCATGGCGCGAAAACGCTGACGCTGGGTATCGTCAAGATCAGGGGTATCGGACAGGGCTGCCTGCTCGTAGAGTTCTCCAAGTGCGTTGCGAGCGTCACCGTCAACCACCAGAAACCGCCAAGGCCGGAGATTGCCGTGATCTGCCGCCCGCAAAGCAGCCCGGAAAATCGCTTGCAGCTTCTCACCGGCGGGTGCCGGCGCCACCAAACGCGGACTTGAAACCCGTTTCTGAAGTGCCTCTAGTGCATCCATAATCGTCCCCTGGGGTACTTGCACCCAACAGAATCGCGGGCGCCTACGTTATTGAACGGCGGCTATTGTAGGCTGGAACCGGGCCGTTGGCCACGACCGGAGTTCCCGATAACGGTTCGCGCATAAGAAAATCTTGAACCTGAATTAATGCTGTGTAAGTCTTAGCCGATAAAAACTATAGAAATCGAATGAGCGCCATTTCTAGGTAACCCCCTAATTTGTGGGCCAGACAACACCATTGGGCTTGATAGCAAAAAAAGAGACACACCCAAGCCCGTCAAAACGCGGAACCCTATGCAAGTCTCAAGCTTTGTACTTTTCGGTATTATCGAGAGCTATGTGGTACTGATAGCGGCGTGCATCTTTTTGTTATTGCACACCCGCGGCTTAAAAGCCCTGATTAAAAAGTTACAACAGAAACTGGAAGACCTGGTCACGGACCTGCGAAACACCAAAGCGTCCTATCAAGAAGCCCAGCAAGCCGCCATCGCTGCGAGCTCGTACAAGAAACAGATTAACGATCAATTATTGCTCACCCGGGTCTACCACGAAACCCTGGACGCCAACCAGGATATCGCCCTGGACCTTTCGCCGGATGCCCCCATTGAGCGACAAGTCGCCGCCTTCCGCCACGCCCTGCTGATCGCGGAAAAAGAAGCGCTGCACGCCAGTGAAGATGACAGCCCCAACTGGGACGTCCTGCAACAGCGCATGAACCAATTGATGCAGTTTTACCAAGGTGTCACACCGAACTCCCGGGGCGACAACGCTGCCGCCGTAGCACAACTGGATGCCATGCACGCCGAAATGGACGCCCTGCAGGAAGCGCTGGCCAACAGCGATAAGCGAGTAGCCAACCTGGAGAAATTCAAAAAGCTGTTTTTTGAGATGGAAGACCAGTGGCGGGACGCCAAAGCGCAGGCAAATGCGTACTATGAACAGCTCTCGGCCATGGCCGGCAGTGTCGAGGATCAGGAAAGCTACGAAGACATCCTGCAACGCTATAACGCCGTTTACGACCATGTTGGCGATTTGATCGCCAGTGGTGGCGCTATCGATAACCTGGGTGGCGACACGCTGGTCGTCGAAAAAGCCGGCAAAACCAAGGTCAGTACCATTGAGGTAGTGAAAACCGATAATAAGGCAGCCAAAGAGTTGCGTGAGCTGCGTTCGGTCGCCGCGGAACAGCACCGGGTGATCCACGAGCTGCAGCGCAAACTCTCCAAAGCCACCTCCGCCGAGGAGAAAGACAATCTGATTGCCGACCTTAACCAGGAACTGGTGCGTCAAAGCCGTTTCCTGCAGGAATCTGAGGCCTGCATGCAACTGCTGGAAACCGAGTTGTCCAGCAGCATGCAGCGGGTTGCGGAACTGGAGTCCCAACTGGAGACCGCCGGCAATGACCTGCAACACATCCCCAAAATGAAATCGGTTATCGAGAAGTTTACAACCGACAGCAAGAAGATGCTGCAGGGGTTAAGCCAGCTGGAACAGGAAAACCAGCAATTGGTTGCCCAACTTCAGCTCACCAGTGACAGCCACGGCGATTCGGCAAAATTAGAAGCAACGCAACAAGAGCTGCAAACCTTGCGTACGCAATATGCCGATCTGGAAGAGCGCTACTTGGAGCTTCGCATGCAGGCTTGAGTGAGGTGTCTACCAAAGAGCCTGGACAAAACCGTCTAAAGATCGTCTAATAAACTGAACCAAGGATGGCAACAGACCCCAAAAGGTCTGTCAACGGATTAAAAGACGGATCATAAGGACATGAGCGCGAAAAACACCCCGACACCCACTCTCACCCCACATCAACCACTGATCCCGGAATTTCGCGGGCATCGACACCTGTTATTTCTGGCCGTGTTAATGGCCCTGTTTCCGGATTCTGCGCTGCCCTACCCAGACCGGCACACGGGCACTGCCACAACCCTGGTGTTACTCTATGCAGTAATATCGGATCAAATGCTCAGACTCTCAAGCGCCCCCTTTCAAGGGCAGACGCCCTCCCCGTTAGCCTGTGGCGATGCGGCGTTAATTGGCTTTGCTCTGGGATTGGTCAACTTTAACCTGGCCTCATACTTGATGCTGTTTGGCACCCTTCAATTCAGCGCCCTGCTTCGGAGCGGTTGGTGTCACTGCTGTAGCAGCAGTCTCGCCTTTGCCTCCGGCACACTCACAACACTGCTGGTGACCGAGTTGTGGCCAGAACACAGTATGGCCTTTAATCCCATTTCGCTGTCGGCAATTAACTTGAACCCTACTATCAGCCTGCTGCCACTGATCACCGTTGTGTACTATTTCTGCGCCACCGCCCTACAGCTGTTCTGTCACTTGCGCGAACTTAGCGATCGACACATTCAGCTGGAAAGGGAACAGCAACAACACAAGTTAAGGAGCTACAAACTGTCACGGTATCTGTCTCCGCCGGTCTGGGAAGCGATCACTCAGGATCGGGAACAGACCCTGCAAACAGCAAGCAAACGCGTTACCGTGTTCTTTTCCGATATCAAGGACTTTAATCTGCTGACCGAAGAGGTGGAGGCGGATGTGCTCACCGGACTGCTTAACAATTACCTGACCGAAATGTCGCAGATCGTCAGCCAGTTTGGCGGCACTGTCGATAAGTTTATGGGTGATGCCATTATGGTGACGTTCGGTGATAACAAGAGTCACGGCGTCAAGGCTGACTGTCTGCGCTGTCTGGCGATGTCGATCGCCATGCGAAAACGTATAGCGGCCCTGCAAACGCGGTGGCGCGACCAGGGTCTGAAAAGGCCGCTACAGGTTCGCATGGGCATCAATACCGGCCATTGCACCGTAGGGATCTTCGGTGCCAGCTACCATAGGGACTACACGGTGCTGGGCACTGAGGTGAACCTCGCCAGTCGCCTGGAGTCCGCCGCCGAGCCCGGCGAAATTCTGATTTCCCGGAACAGCTGGTCGCTGGTGAAAGACGACGTAATCTGCCGCGATAAAGGCACGATCACAGTCAAAGGCAGCCGGCAGCCAGTCAAGGTCTACCAAGTCGTCGATTTCCGCTGGGGCCACAAGATCATTGCCTGATCAGACGGATGGCTGGCGGCACATCGCCACAATTCGTGCGAAACGGATTGATATCCAGCCCCCCGCGCCGCGTATAGCGGGCGTAAACCGTTAAAGCCTCGGGCTGACAGCGGGCCAGAATGTCCGTGAACATCCGCTCCACACAGTGTTCGTGAAAATCCTGATGCTCACGGAAAGAGACAATATACTTTAGCAGGCTTTCGCGCTGAATCGGCGCCCCCCGGTAACGGATATAGACACTGGCCCAGTCCGGCTGCCCCGTTACCGGGCAGTTGGTCTTTAGCAGGTCGCTGCAAAAGGCCTCCGTGACCACCGATTGTCCGCTGTTACATTGCAACAGCGCCGGATTGGGGTGATAGTCAACAATCTCCACCGCCAGATCATCAATACTGTCTGCTGCCAATTGCCCAATGAACTCACAACTGAGCATTTCAGCCGAATCTTTGACACCAGCAAGGGGCATCACCTTGACCCCCACTGTTGCTCCCACCGCCGCTCCCAGGTCTTTCTCCAGGGTCGACACAACCGCCGACCAGCTGTCAAAGCGGGTCTGGTTAAAGGAGTTCAGGTACAGCTTAAAGGATTTCGACTCCACAATATGGGGGCTGTCACAGGGCACGGTAAATTCAGCGACCGCCACCTGGGGTTTACCTGACTGGTCCAGCCAGGAGAGCTCATAACCGGTCCAGATATCCACACCGGTAAAAGGCAAGTCACCCGCCACAATCGACAACCCTGCTCTCGACTGCTCCCGAGAAATCGGGAACAGCAGCGACGAGTCGTACTCCGACACATATTGGGTTTTCTGTCCTAGCGGAATATCGGCCGGTACGGATGGCTGTTCGTTCATAAGACACCTTTTTTGAACAACACTGAAACACTCACAATTAGTGGCGCAACCGCTTGCCGCTGTTAAGCAGGTGGATACAGTAAGCAAACAGCGCCGCAATAAATACTATCACGCCGACAAAGGCCCAGGTGATATCGATATCGGAAATACCCAGAATGCCATAGCGAAACGCGTTCACCATATACAGTACCGGATTGAGCTGGGACACACCTTGCCAAAACGACGGCAACAAACTGATGGAATAAAACACACCCCCCAAATAGGTCAGCGGAGTCAACACAAAGGTCGGCACAATGGAGATATCGTCAAAGCTGTTGGCATACACCGCGTTGACAAAACCCGCCAGCGAAAAAAGCACCGACGTCAGCACCACGATGCTGACCGTGACCCCAAGGCTATGGATTTGCAACTTGGTAAAAAACAGCGACAAAAGCGTCACTATCAAGCCCACGCACAGGCCGCGAGCCACACCGCCCAAGGTATACCCCAATAAAATGACGTAATTGGGCAGGGGAGAAACCAACATCTCCTCCACGCTGTGGTTAAATTTGGCGCCATAAAAAGAGGACACCACATTGGAATAGGAATTGGTCAGTACCGACATCATAATGAGCCCCGGCACCACAAACTCCATATAACTGAAGCCCCCCATCTCACCGATGCGGGAACCGATCAAGGAGCCAAATATGACAAAGTACAGGGCCATAGTGATGGCCGGAGGCACCAGGGTCTGCACCCAGATGCGGGCAAAGCGGCGAACCTCTTTGCGGATAATGGTACAAAACGCTATCCACTGCTGGTGTAACGGCATCAGGCGACCTCCACGCTGGATTTGGCCCCTTCGCTGTTAGTCAGATTAACAAACAGCTCCTCCAGGCGGTTGGCTTTATTGCGCATACTGATAATGTTGATCCCCTGAGCCGACAGCACTTCGAATACCCTATTGAGGGACTGCCCCTTTTCCACCGCCACTTCAATGCTGTGTTCATCCACCTGCTTTACCTCATAACCTTCGACAATCGGCGCCCCGTCCAGCACTGCCTGACTGTCGAGAACAAACGTCTCCCGATGCAGCTGCTTGAGCAGAGCCTTGATATTGGTGTTTTCCACCAGGTTGCCGTGGTCGATAATGGCGATATTGCGGCACAGGCTCTCGGCCTCCTCCAGATAGTGGGTGGTCAAAATGATGGTGGTGCCATTGGCATTGATCTCCTGCAGAAACTCCCACATGGAGCGGCGCAATTCGATATCCACACCGGCCGTGGGCTCATCCAGGATCAGCAGACGCGGTTCATGCACCAGCGCCCGGGCAATCATCAGGCGGCGTTTCATGCCCCCTGACAACATACGCGAGGGGGTATTGCGCTTTTCCCACAGACCCAACTTCTTCAGGTACTTTTCCGCCTGCTCGATCGCCGGCCTGCGGGGCATGCCATAGTAACCCGCCTGATTAACCAGGATATCAAAGGGCTTTTCAAACATGTTGAAATTGAATTCCTGGGGCACCACACCCAGCTCCTGTTTGGCCTCAGAGAAGTGGGTATCGATATTTTTCCCAAAAATCTCCACCTGGCCGGCAGACTTTTTTACCAGAGAGCAAATAATGCCGATGGTGGTGGATTTACCGGCGCCGTTGGGTCCCAGCAGGGCAAAGAAGTCACCGGCCTCAACCTCCAGACTGATGCCCTTGAGGGCCTGAAAGTCGTTGCCATAGGTCTTGTGCAGGTCTTTGATCGAAAGTGCAAGAGTCATGCTTTTCTACGGGATAACGTTGATAGTGATGCGCTAAGACGAGAGCAGACTATATTAACAGCCTACTGTGTTGCCTAACACTGGATTACAATAGCAGGGTCTATATGGAGTCTGCTATGTCCCTTAACAACCCCCATTTTGAATACCATCACCACTTATTAACAGCACTCAAAGAGGCCGTAGCCCAACAGCCGCCCTTTAACCTGGCCGACGCAGGCGAAGCCGACCGTGAATTCCTGACCAGCCTGACCAGCCTCAGCGAGGCCAGCACCTTGACCGAAAAGATGGCCTACGAGGGCCAGCAGCTGATCTGCAAAGCGATTGCCAGCTATCCCCATATCACCCCCTTGATCCCCCGGGATCTATTCTGGTTTTTCGGTGGCGACTGCCTGCATTTTATGCCGGATGAGGAGATCGCCAACTACCAGCTGCTCGATGAACGCCGCTTTGAGGCCGAAGAGAAGGGACTGAATTTCCACTTTGAGGGCGAACGCGCCAAGATATTTGGCCTGCATTAACCGGGAGCACGAGGCAGGGATGCCTAGCAATGGGCGAAATCGCTCACTTGGTAACCCAGGCAAAAAGACTAACTAGCGGCCATCTGGAAACTCAGTTTTTGGATGCACACTAACTATTTGATAGTAAAGGAGAAATTGGAGCGGGAAACGAGACTCGAACTCGCGACCCCAACCTTGGCAAGGTTGTGCTCTACCAACTGAGCTATTCCCGCTTAATCGGAGTGCTTGGGCCCGCGTGCGAGCCTCTGCAAATATGGCGTCCCCTAGGGGAGTCGAACCCCTGTTACCGCCGTGAAAGGGCGGTGTCCTAGGCCTCTAGACGAAGGGGACGGAAACTGGCTTCCATCCAGTAGCGCTTGTCCAGACAACTTGGCGCTACCCTGGCTATTAAAAGCACAAACGCCGGTTGTGCTTTTAAAGTAAATTTGGAGCGGGAAACGAGACTCGAACTCGCGACCCCAACCTTGGCAAGGTTGTGCTCTACCAACTGAGCTATTCCCGCAATGGCGTCCCCTAGGGGAGTCGAACCCCTGTTACCGCCGTGAAAGGGCGGTGTCCTAGGCCTCTAGACGAAGGGGACCCGGACCTTCCTGAACGGCCCCGCCGTCAGAAAGTGGAGCGCATTCTATGGATGAGACGGACCTCTGTCAACACCTTTTGATTCTTTTTTACTGTTGTGGAAACAATGACTTAGAAGTCTTCCCTGACAGCGGGGGTGATCGCCACTCCAATCCGCGGCAAGCCCCGTCCTGTCGCGGGGAACGGAAATATGAGGATTGCAAGCACTAGGCCGAATCGATAGCATTAGCGCATGTCATCTATCATTATCGCCGGAATTATTGTCGCCCTGTTTCTAGCTGCCGTGGGCTATGCCTTTATCTCGCAGAATCTCGAGAAAAAGCGCAAGCAAAAGCGGCGGCTGCTTGGCGCCCTGAAAACCCGCCAGCGCAACTTCAAATATATGCTGAGTGGGTTTCCCACCGACTTCCTGACCAAGGAACTCAATATTCTGGTTTACCGCTGCCTGGTAGACGTTTGCGAACAGCTGGCAAAGCTAGAACCCGAAGAACCCAGCTATGTGGAGGAGTTGCAGCTCTATAGCAGCCAGATGGAAGAGGCGAAACGCAAACCAGCCACTCAAAAGCGCAAGCCCCTGGAGAGCCCCCAGCAGATCAAAGAGGTCAAGCAACAACTGGAGGAGCTCAATACATTTATAGCACTGCTGGAAAAGCGCGGCGGCATCACTAAAGTCCAAGCCGATGGATTTGGCCGCCAGATCAAGCAACTGGTACTGCAAATCTCGGTGGATAATTACACCGTCAGTGCCCGCCAGGCCGGCGAGAGCGGCAAAACGCGGTTAGCCATTCACTTTTACGGCCTGGCCCGCAAGTTGCTCGTGCGGGAAAGCGCCACCAGCAACTATCAAAAACAGGTTTCTCAGATTAACAGTGTGATTAGCCAACTGGAGGCCCAGCTGGCAGAAGAAGAACCCGAATACCAGCCCAGTGAGCTAGAGGCCCGGCAAAAAGAGGAAGCCCAGGAGGCCTGGGACAGGTTCCGCAGCGAAGAAGACGAACCCTGGAAGAAAAAGCGGGTTTACGACTAGTACTCAGTGCAACGCAGCTGAGAACAACCCGCTTAACGCTGAATAGGACAATGTGACATTGAAGGAGTACTACTCCTGCAATGTGATCGACGCAGAGTTAATGCAATAACGCAGCCCCGTGGGAGCTGGTCCGTCGGTAAACACATGCCCCAGGTGGCAACCACAGTGCTCGCACATCACCTCGGTGCGCACCATGCCATGGGAGGTATCCATCGCCTCCTTGATGGCCTGTTTTTCCAGGGGTTGGTAAAAACTCGGCCAGCCGCAACCGGCATCAAACTTGGCGTCTGACTCGAACAGCGGTTTGGCACAGCAGCGGCAGAGGTAAGTACCCGGGGTCGTCGTGTTCCAGTATTCACCGCTAAAGGCCGGTTCCGTGCCCTTTTCCCGGCAGATTCGGTACTGCTCCGGGGTCAACTGGGAACGCCACTGCTCATCGTCATTTGTTGTTTGATCTGACATAATCCGCTCCTGTCTGTTGCTGCTAACTGCGCTTTGTCACCACTCACGGCACCTGTTCCGTTACCCGGAGGAGCGTTGCGCAGCGACAAAACCCTTCATCCAGCACTGAATTGATACTAGGCATATTACTGCAAATGCACACCTATGATAAATCCGACAAGCTGCACGGTGTCTGTTACGACATTCGCGGCCCCGTACTCGACCACGCCCACCGCCTGGAGGAGGAGGGGCACCGCATCCTCAAGCTGAATATCGGCAACCCGGCTCCGTTTGGGTTCGAGGCGCCTGACGAGATCATCCTGGATGTGATCTACAACCTGCGCAACGCTCAGGGTTACACGGAATCCCACGGTCTGTTTGCAGCCCGCAAGGCCATTATGCAGGAGTGCCAGAAACTGCAAATCCCCCACGTGGAAATCGACGATATCTACCTGGGCAATGGCGTGAGCGAATTGATCGTGATGGCCATGCAGGCGCTGCTCAACAACGGTGACGAGATGCTGGTCCCCTCTCCCGATTACCCTTTGTGGACAGCTGCTGTCAATCTCGGGGGCGGCAATGCGATACATTACCACTGTGACGAACAATCGGACTGGCTCCCGGACATTGACGATATCGCCAGTAAAATCACCGATAAAACCCGCGGCATTGTGGTGATCAACCCCAACAATCCCACCGGTGCGGTTTACAGTCGCGAGGTGTTGGAGCAAATCGTTGAACTGGCGCGAGCCCACAACCTGATCATTTTTGCCGACGAAATCTACAGTAAAATCTTGTACGACGATGCCGAGTTTGTCCCTATGGGCAGCCTCGCCACGGACGTGTTATGCATTAGCTTTAACGGCCTGTCGAAATCCTACCGCCTGGCTGGCTTTCGCTCGGGCTGGATGGTGATAAGCGGCGCCAAACTGCGTGCCAAAGGTTATGTGGAAGGCCTGAATATGCTCGCTTCCATGCGCCTGTGTGCCAATGTGCCGGCCATGTATGCAGTGCAGACAGCGCTGGGTGGCTATCAGAGCATCAACGAACTGGTGCTGCCGGGCGGCCGCTTGCGGGAGCAGCGCGATATAGCCTACAAAACTATCCGTGATATCCCAGGTGTCTCCTGTGTCAAACCCAAGGGAGCGATCTACCTGTTTCCAAAGCTGGATTTGAACATCCACAAGATCAACAATGACGAGCAGATGGTGTTGGACTTCCTGCTTCAGGAGAAGATCCTGTTGGTGCAGGGCACGGCTTTTAACTGGCCTGATCCGGACCACTTCCGGGTGGTCTTCCTGCCTCGGGAGGATGAGCTAGGCAAGGCAATGGAACGCTTTGGAGAGTTTATTGAGCATTACACGCAATAGGCGATCTGACTGCCGGGCAATCAAGCTGAACTGGGGGTGTCATGAGTGATATCCACATTGACGATTTTTACCGGGATGTAGCCAAAATTCTGCTGCAGTTGTACAACTGTTTTCCCCGTAAAAGCACACTGTATGTGGAGGATATTTCCGGGCCGGATACGCCGGACGAATTCGGGCTGCACAGTGATCGCCACCAGGCGTGTTTTGGCGCTATGATCTGGCTGGCGGAATCGCACTATATTCACTATGCAGATACAGTGCGCCAGGAAGCGCTGGATCAGGTGGTATTGACCCACAAGGCGTTTACGCTGCTCTCCTCCCGCGCCACATTTTTAGCCGCCGACTCGCCGCAAGATCGGGAAGAACAACGGAACCTGCCGACTTCTGTTAAAGAGTCTTCGCGGACAAATATTGCGCAGCTGCGGAAGGCGCTACAAGAGGGTTCATCTACGGCGCTGCGGCAGATTGTGCATCGGTTGATGCTGGAATCTCGGCATCATCAATGAGCGGGCACTAACAATACCGAAACACCATCAACTTGAGCTGCCGGTTCGGATCAATATCCGGAAAATCTTCGCTGGCTGGCAGGCGTTCGACAAATTCACAATTCGGGCATTCTTGTGCAAACAACGTTCGCAAAAATGCCTCATCCAACTCCGGCGCGTTTAAACACGCGAGAATCTCGCCCCCCGGCACCAACAACTCTGGAATGCGGCGGATCACACGTGCATAATCCTTTTGCGCGACGAAACTGCCGGGCTGATAGGAAGGTGGATCAACCACCAGCAGATCATAGGGCCCGGGGCGTTTGATCCGGCCCCAAGACTTGAGGATATTTTCCGCCAAAAAACGGCTTTTTTCCTTGGGTAAATGATTCAGGCGATGATTGTCCCGGCCCTGGCTCAGAGCGCCTCGGCTCATATCGACGTTGACCACCCCACTCGCCCCAGCCGCCAACGCGACCACCGAGAAGGCACAGGTATAAGCAAACAGGTTTAGCACCTTCTTACCCTGTGCCCGCTCCTCAAGCCAGCGACGCCCCGGCTCCATATCCAGGAAAAAACCCGTATTTTGTCGCTGCCCCAGTTGTAAATGGAATCGCAACTCTCCCCGGCGGGCATATACCGACGCCGGCCCCCGCCCCCACACCCATTCCGCGGGTGCGCCTTGACGATATCGTCGCTGCAACAGTACCCCTTGCAGCCGCCCACCGGGCAACATCTCTTGCAGTGCGGCACAAAACATGGCTTCCCAGGCCGGCGGCGGTTCATTAAACAGCGTCACCGCCAAGACCGGGTCAAACAGATCCACACACACAAACTCCAGGCCCGGGTAACAATGTCCGCGACCGTGAAACCAACGGCGACTCTGAGCGGGCTCATCGGACAGCGCAGCCAGGGACTGGCCGATACTTTCCAGCAACGGGGCCATCTGCTGGTTAAGCACTGAGCGGTTCACTGCCGAGTCCCACCGGGTACATAATGTAATCGCGATATCCGGTGATTATCCGGATATAACCCTCAAATGCCTTGTCCAACTCGGGGTCATTGCTATCCACCAGCAAAGGACGGCCATTGAGCGTCAGAATTTTGGTCTTGGTGGCAATTACATCGATATTCTCTTTGCCCAGGCGACGTAAAACCTTCGGCGTCAGCTGCTGATTGCCGCGGCCAAGCAGATGGCCCTGCCCGCCAATCACTGTCAGAATAGCTCGCATCGGCCCACTGTGTTCCTCCAGCGCCTGTTCCAACTCCGGACCACTGACATCGTTGGCCAGCACTTGTTGGTTCAGTACCAGGTCCACCCCCAACAGCGTATTATCCAGCCCTAACTCCTCCATCACCGCTCGGGTTGTCGATCCCGGCCCCACGACATAGAGGGTGCCCTCTTCCATATTTTCAATCAGCTCGGCAGCGATATCCGCCAGGACCAGCTCTTCCACTTCTCTGCCGCCGTTTTTCACTTGCTGCAAAAAGCGCCCCTCTTCCGGCACCAGCAGATCGCCGTAGTACTTGGCTTTCACAACGCCTTGACGGAATGCCTCCTCGTCGATATCGCGGACTTCCTGTTCTCGAATGCTCACTAGCTGGCCGTCGATCAGCAATTTGACGATCTCCCCCGCCGCCTCAGGGGAAACGGCATAGACACCGGAGTGCATTTTCACGCCCGAGGGTACACCCAATACCGGTTGGCCGGCCCCTGCCGCACGGCAGATATCGCGGGCGGTACCGTCGCCGCCCACAAACAAGATCAAATCAACACCACGCTGTTGCAGGGCTTGCGCCGCCGCTTCGGTGTCCGCTGCAGTCGTTTCCACACCACAATGGCCTACGACAATGGGCTCAAAGCCCGCACCGCGTGCCTCCTCCTCGCCCATCTCTCCCGAAAAGCAGTAAAGCTCCAGCTTTTCCCGGTAATTGGCCAATAATTCCAGCGCCCGCCGGGCCCGCTGGGGCGCCCGCTTTTTCCCACCGCGGGCAAACGCTTCACTCACGGTCTCCGCGCCATCACTGCCTTTGAGACCGACAGGACCGCCAATACCGGCCAGAGGATTCACAATCAGACCAAGTTTGAACATCGTTGCTACTACTTTGCTGGATGGTTAAAAGGCGGCCATTCTATCAGAGATTCTAACCGCCACCCCATGGACAACGGTCACGAATGAACAAACCCTAGCGCCGCCAGGCTCTGAACAGGCAGCTTATTTTTTTCATTCATCCCATCTCTTGCCAGGCGGTAATTGTAAAATTCCCGCCGCTGTGGATAGTTTTTGCGTAACCTATCAAAGGATTGGGCGATAGGCTCAGCAATACGGGCAGCTGCGCGCAGGTTGGCATCGTCAGATCGGATATCGTAGGCCTGCAGCACCGCCGCGCGAATCGCCTTCCAGTCGTCGCCCGTCACTGCAGCGGAGAGATCCAGCACCGCCCCTGCCAGCGCTGGCATCAGATCCTTGGCCTCATATTGGGGTTGGATCCCCCGGTGTCGGCACAACGCCTGATAGATCATTTCGGTACCCCGTACCTTGCCATCAAAGCTGTAGCCAGCAATATGGGGGGTACCCAGATCCACCTTCTCCAGCAGTGCCAGGTCAATCCCCGGCTCCGGCTCCCAAACATCCAACACCACCCTCAGATCAGGCCGCTGCGTCAATACCCGCGCCAAAGCCCGGTTATCGATGACAGGGCCACGGCCGGCATTTAGCAATACCGCACCGGGCTTGAGCGACAGCAATTCCACCTCCCCCAGCAAGTGCCAAGTAGGAAAATCGCCGCCTTTGGTCAACGGTGTATGCAAGCAGACAATATCCGCCTGCAACACTGCCTCCAGGTCGGTCAAATCCGGATTGTCTGTGGGGGTCAGGAAGGGGTCATAGCAGCGGCAATCCACACCCAACGCCTTAAAGCGACGGTAGAGGTGCCCACCCACGTTACCACAACCGATAATCCCCAGGGTTTGGCCACGCCAGGGCTGATCCAAGGCACAGAGCGCGCTAAATACATACTCCACTACCGAATTGGCGTTACAACCGGGCGCACTGTGGTAAGCAATATCACGAGATTGCAGATACGCCTGATCCAGGTGGTCCACACCGATGGTACAAGTACCCACAAAGCCCACGCGGCTGCTGTCGAGCAACGCCCGATTGACCTCCGTTACCGAGCGCACAATCAAGGCGTCCGCATCCACTACATCCGCCGGTCGCATATGGCGACCGGGCAGTGACACCACCTCCCCCAGGTGGGCAAAGAAGGCTTCCGCCAGGGGGATATTTTCATCAACGACAATTTTCATGTTGCCCATACCCAATGCAATCAGTGTTTTGATGCCAACGCCTTTTCCGCCCGGCGCAGCAGGCGCCCGCCCAGGCCCATGCGCCCTATAAACGCCTCTAACCCGCTCCTATCCGGACGACGCCACTTGAGGTCTGCGGTGGTTACCCCCAGTGGCACATCGTTGACGATAGTCGCCAACTGTTTCGCCAGGGCAATCTGTTCGGTGTGGGTGGTCAATTTTCCTGCCAGAGACTTGGCGCCGCGTATCGGCAGCGCGTGCAGGTTGTCCATTTGCGCAAACACCTCGCGCAAGTTGCCAAAGGTATTCAGCAATGCCTGGGCAGTTTTGGGACCGAGACCGGGAACGCCGGGGATGTCGTCGATGCTGTCCCCCACTAACGCCAGGTAATCCACCAACTGTTCCGGTTCAACACCAAATTTATCCCTCACCCCCTCCCGGTAGATTCGCTCTGTGGCCACAGCCGCCTCACGGTCGGTATTTTTGAAGTCGGGGTGCCAAAGATAATCCTGCTCTCGGGTAATCAGCTGACCCAGGTCCTTATCCCGGGTCACAACGGCTATGGGACGCTTGCTGCGGCGCAACACTTTAACCAGACTGCCCAATAGGTCATCGGCCTCATAGGTCTCGCTACCAAAGCAACTGATCCCCAACAATTCGGCCACCTCGCGGCAGGCTTCAAGCTGAAAAGCCAGGGCCTCGTCTGGCAGCGCCCGACTGGCCTTATAATCAGGGTAGATGGCATTGCGAAAACAGCTGCCCAGACTCTCATCGTAACAGGCTGCAATGACCTGGGGTTGTTCGCTCTCGAGCAGGTTCAGCAGAAACGTGGTAAAGCCGTAGACAGCCGCCGTGGGGTAGCCCTCTTCGCTGAACCAGTTGTCGGGTAGCGAGAAGTAATAGCGAAAAATATAGATGGAGGCATCGATCAGACAGGCCGGCCTCTGACTGCAGGTGACTATTCGGTCGGTCACTGTTTTACAACTCCTCCAGGGCGTAGTCGCGGGTGTCCAGGGCATTGTCCACACCGTAGTGCTGCTGCAGAGCCCGGGTCATAGCCAGGGCCCGGGGATTCAATCCCAGACGGCAGTAATCCAGCACCTGTTGGTAGATATCGGCCTTGAACTTATCACTGGCCCCCAGCCCCATCGCCAGATTGTCGGCGCTAACCCGAAAACGGCGCCGGCTGGCCACGGTAAAAATCCACTCCATCGCCTGGGGCTGCACTTCTACCTGCTCAAACGCCTGCTGCTGCGCCTCGCTGCGGCCATCCGGGGCATACCAGTAGCCATAATCCAGCTGCTGACGACGGGCGGCACCCGCCACACACCAGTGGGCGATTTCGTGCAGACCACTGGCGAAGTAATTGCGGGTGAATAAAATGCGGTGATAATCGCAAGCCGGGTATTCGCTGTCACTGTAGTAGGCAGGGACATAGGTGGGCTCTTCCGCCCCCTTGAACAGTCGGGTATTCTCACTCTCGGCAAAAGTGCGATCAAACAGGCGCACCAGAATATCACACTGGAAGTCATCGTCGGTCGAGCCGTCTATGTCCCCGTCAGAGGGGTATTTATCGATCGGCTCAGTCACAAAAACGCTCAATCTCCGACCTCTTCTATGGCGCAAAAGTTAACATTTTTTGCGCGTTATAAATTTATGTTATAAAAAAGTTTGTAAATTATTGTCCAAAGTATTGTGCTTTTCGGATTCTGCATATACCTTATGTAGTGATGGTTGACCTAACCCATCCTGCTCAGAGGCTGCCAGTTGGACAGTGTCCACAGCGCACGCCATGAGCCTCGGCAAGGAGGTGGTATTATGAAGACCTCAACAGAAGGCCACAACATGGATAACGTGGTTGATCTCTTCACTGGGAAGTCCTACACCGCACTTCGTGATAATCGCTTTATTCGTCTCGCCCCGGAACTCGATGGTTTGGAGATGCTCTATTCCAACGAGACAAATCCCGACAAGCTGTTTAGCCTGAAGGTACTGTGCTGGGGTCTGCGCGCCAACGGCGAAGTGGTTGGCTTGGTGCCCTGGTTAAACGACATTATCGCCTGCCCGGAGATCTGTGATCCACTCAACGGTCATTGGGAGGGTTACTACGATCCCGGAATCGACGAAGTCTTTTTCGACGCGCCTATCCACAAGATTGTGGAGCTGGAAACTGCCGCGGAGTACTACGAGGTACAGTGTGAAGACCCCTCCGATGTCGTGCAGGAAGTCCCCGATACTATTGGGACTCACGCGGTATTATCGGACAACGGTTTTCACAGCATCACGTTGACAGAAGTTGTCAGCTGGCGACTCCATTACGACGGCACCCTCAGCGGCATGCTGGCGGACGAGACAAAAGTGGTCAGCACACCGGTTCTGCCCGGTGACGATTGTCTGTACTCCGCCCAGAGCCGAGATTCATTTCGCTACTTCTTCCAACACCAGATAGCGAACAAGATTAAAGCCGAAGATCCGGAGGCCCTGGCCGCCATCTCTTTGTTGGTGGACAAGCCCTGATTTGATCGCCCTACAGCGAGCGCCTCGATAAAATACGGTGTTTCTGGATGGCCGCTAATTAGCCCTTGCGAATATAGTAAAGGTATTTGCCATCCCGTTGTTCTTGCACCAACAGCTCGTGGCCCAGGAAATTACAAAACTTGGGAATGTCGCGGGTGGTTGACGGGTCAGTCGCAATCACCTCGATAATATCGCCACTGGAGACATCCCGAACCACATTGTGCAACATCATGACCGGCTCCGGGCAGAGCAGCCCGGACGCATCCAGTGTTTTAGCGGTATCCAGTGCAGGGATTGAATCGTCGGTCATCTGTATAAACTACTTTGATTGGCGCCATTTCCAGGGTTTAGCAGACATCTTTTTTGGCCATCTGCCGCGCAAAGGAACACTAGTCTATCAAAATTCCGCTACCTGGGGGCAGAAGAGTGTAAAAATGCCGTCTACACTTACGTTGTTAGCCAACATGAGTTAGCCAGCAAGCGTTAACCAATAACAATAACCCTGATCTGTGTCGCTCCCACTTGATTGCTGCATGGATCCCAGTTGTATGGTTTGCCGTCGTGAGCATACTAAGAAAGTCCCAGCCTCAAGCCGAACACACCTTTATTCGCCAGGATTTAACACTGACCCAACAATTGTTGCGGGCTCAATACCCGGACTTATCCCGTGCAATCACCTCAGCCCTGACTCCCAATTCCCCCAAGACTGCGCACATCCAGTACAGCGCCATTGAGATCGAAGCACTCACCATTGGTAAAATCGTGGCCGCACTCACCCAAATCGGCCAAAAAGCGCTCAACCGACGCTTCACCCAGCAGGACAAGAACAGTGATGAGCTGATCATTTTGCGAACACTGATCCGAGCCTGGATCAACCTGGCTGAATGGCTGATCCTTCAGAGTGAACCTGCCCCCTGTCCGGAAGGCTGCAGTACATACTATCACTGACTGCTGATTGGCAATCGCGCCCGGCGCGGATCCACTTATCGACGGTATAAGCGCTATACTTGGAATTACAAGAGCAATAAGTTAACTCAAACCGGCGAGGGTTTGCACGATATTTACCGCCAGGAACACAGAAACAAACAGAGGAATAACATGATTCATGTATTAATCGAACGCCACATTGCGGAGGGCATGGAGTCCACCTACGAAGAAGCCGCCCGCAATACCCTGCATGCCGCTTACCAGGCTGACGGTTTTATCAACGGCGAAACCTTTTACGATATGCAACACTCCAACCACCGCTATGTACTGTCAAGATGGCGCTCAGCTCAGGACTGGTCGCGTTGGCAACACAGCGATGCACGCAAAGAGTTGATGAATCGTCTCAATCCCATACTGGATGACCAGGAGAAGATTACACTGTTGGAGAACTAGTACTCCTTCAAGGAGTACTAGTCTGCATAAAAGCGGCTATTGCGGTTGCCGCTGTTTGCATGTGTTGCGAGTGGGTGTATCCAGACTTTACCCGGGGCTTTAGATCGTGGTCGCCATCCTCCAACCAAAGGATCTCAATCTGCGGTGACAGCGTATAAGCCTCTGCCTCCTCGCGGTTACCGAGAGCATCTCGAGTGCCCTGTACAACCAAAGCGGGGGTCTGCAAGGTTTTCAGGTGTTCGGTACGCAGCTGCTCGGGTTTGCCCTGAGGGTGAAATGGATAGCCCAGGCAAACCAGACCATCGACAGATTCCTCGTCCGCTATCAAGCTGGCCATACGTCCCCCCATGGACTTGCCGCCAATAAACAGCGGCATCGACGGATCGTGAAACTGCGTACGACAGTCTGCCAGCGCTTCGCGCCACGCCTGCAGTAACTCGGGCTGGCGATTGGGGGGGCGACGTTTGCCACTCTGCCGGCGCTCCTGCATATAAGGGAATTCGAAACGTACCACCCTCACGCCCCGCGCAGCCAAAAGCGCCGCCACGATTTGCATGAAATCACTGTCCATGGGGGCCCCGGCACCGTGAGCCAACACCAATGTCGGCACCAGGGCTTTCACCGGGGCGCTATCAATCAGGTACAGACCGTGTTCCAAGGTACTCATAACAGGCTCTCCGCCTCGCCGCGCAGTAGAATATTGACAGTTTCCGAACTCTCATCAAAGGCAATCACGACCTCCCCACTGCGCAGCTGCACCATCACCTGTGCCACTTTGTCTGCCAGGCTGCACTCAACCTCCCCGTAGTCGGTCCCCTCTCGAGCAATAAAGGCTTCAATCAGCCCCTGCAAGGCTTCCGGTGACAGTTGCTGGTAGGGAACAATCATTAACGTTTATACCTGTGACTATAGCGTGTTGAAAACGGGCATTTTTGTCGGAATAATGGCCGCTGCATTCTCTGCGCTCATGGGCCACGCTGATTCCGACCTACAGCGACCATGTAGGTCAGGGTTTGCGAAAACGCAGGGTCATGCGGTCACTTTCGCCGATAGCCAGATACTTGTCCCGGCCCTGCTCCTTTAAACGCAGGCTGGGCGGCAAGCTCCAGACGCCGGCCGGGTGATTGGCAGTGTCTTTGACATTGGCATTAATTTCGGCTCGACCATCCAGCACCAGGCCAGCCGCCTGCGCCAATTCAATCACGTAGGCTTCGGTGACATAACCGCTTTCAATCATATCCGCTTCGCTGGTGCCGGGTTTGGCCCGGTGCTCTACCACTCCCAGTATACCCCCCGGTTTTAGCAGACTGGCAAAGGTTTTAAACGCCTCAGGGGCATAGCCGGCTTTCATCCAGTTGTGCACATTGCGAAAGGTCAACACCCGATCCGCTGCCGCCTGAGGCCCGGCGCTCACGGCACTTGGCGGGTGGAATTCGCTGATGACTACTCGATCATATACCTCCGGCACCGCTCCCAACTTGTCGACAAAGCGCTGACGGAAACGCTTGAAAAAAGCCACCTCGGTCTGCACCGGGAAGTGTGCAGCATACAGCTGCCCCTTATCGCGCAAATAGGGGGCCAGGATTTCAGTGTACCAGCCACCGCCGGGCCAGATTTCAACCACTGTCATATCGGGTTTCACACCAAAAAAACTCAGCGTTTCACCCGGATGACGGAACTTATCCCGCGCCACATAGGCACTTGTACGGTGATCTTTGGCAATCGCCGCCTGCAGCAGGGCATCGATACCCTGCTGTTCCGCCACAGCGGCGGCGGCAACCAGCCACAGCAGAGCTCCCAGGGTTGCGAATCGTTTAATCATGCATCAACTCCTTCTCTCAGACCTTTACCTTCACGTCATTGCTGTACAGCAGGCTTTTTTAAGCCGCATTCCACTGGTGCGAATATTAGTGGGAGTGCTACCCTATTACCATGACTTTTATACTGCGACTTGCCTCAGTCAATCGCCTCATTAGCGGCAGTATCTGCCGGCCCTTATTGAACAACAAGGACAAGCAATGAACAACGACCTGGTTCTTACGGTTATCAGCGATGACAAACCCGGCGTGGTGGAAACCCTCGCACAAACCATCAGCAGCCACAATGGCAACTGGCTGGAAAGCCGTATGGCGCATCTGGCTGGCAAATTCGCCGGGATCTTGCGCGTCAACGTGCCCTCTGCCGATACCAACGCCCTGCGCCAAGCCCTGGAAGCTTTGAGCGACAGAGGGCTCAAAGTGATTGTTGAGGATGCCATCAGTCAGAGACAGGCCGGCTCAGTCCCGGAAAGCATCCAACTGGAGTTTAAAGTGGTAGGCAATGACCGCCCGGGCATTGTGCGCGAAATCGCTCAAGCGCTGGCCAGTCGCCATATTAGCGTGGACGAACTCAACACCCACTGCTCCAGCATGCCCTGGTCCGGTGAACCGCTGTTTGAAGCCCACGGACTGATACTTGTGCCGGCCAGTGTTGATCTGGATGAGTTACAGGATCAACTCAATACCATCGGCGAAGAGCTGGCGGTTGAAATTGATATAGAGCAACCGGAAAACGAACAGGACACTACACTAGACTAGACTAGTGTCCATCCGGAAACTCTGTAGGTCGGACTGGGCCTGCCCCGCGAGCGAAGCGAGTGCTTTGGGTATCAGTCCGACAGTCAGAAAGATCAGGGCGTTCGCACCGCGAAAACCTGCAGCGGCTGAACCTATCTTCTTGACGGCTAGGTTAAAGAGAAACGAGCCCTCGAAGCAGCATGCCCACGCCATAGGCTATCAGTGCCGCCACAGCGCCGACCAACAGCGTCTCCAGGCCTGATTTGTACCAGCTTTGGCTGACATAACGCCCTTTAAACGCACCGACTACAAAAAAAGACACGAGGGTCAAAACACTACTCCAGAAAAAGGGGAGGGCAATAGTGCCGCTGACAAACCAGTTGCACAAAAACGTCACTAGCGGAATCACGCCCACCAGCACAAATGCGGCAAAAGTCACCAGCCCTGCCATCCAGGCACTCTCCGGTGTCAGACTCATGCCGTGTTCCTCCAGCATCATGGTGTCTACCCAGCGCTCGCGATCCGCGGTGATCACTTCCACCACCATTTCCAGGCGCTCACCGGTAAAACCTTTATTGGCAAAGATCTGGCGGATCTCCTCTCGCTCCCCTTCTGGGAAGACCCGAATTTCCCGGTGCTCTTCTGCACGAGTGAACTCACGTCGCTGATTTTCCGCCCGAGTCCCCAAAAAATTGCTGATGCCCATGCTAAATCCGTCGGCCAGCAAGTTGGCCAACCCCAACACGATCACCACACCGCTGGATAAACCGGCACCGGCAACGCCGGTCACCACGGCAAAAGTGGTGATAGCCCCGTCGATTGCACCATAGACAAAGTCCTTGAGATAGACTTGGCTGGGCCCCTTGGCCAAACGCCGGGAGATGGCCTCTGGCGAATGATCATGGTGCGGGTATGCTTGGCCACGGGACATAAAGTGCCCTCCTGTTACTGCAAGACCTCGCGCCAGTAGATCACGCGGTCGTGACCGCGGTAGGTTTCAAAGTTGATGGTCGCGGAGGGTGTATTGTTATCGTTAGTGTAGTCGCCATCCTGATTCCAGTCGAAACGTAACCAGGGGTAGCTGGACAGATCCACATCCATGGTGAATAACCCGGTCGCTCCCGGTGCCCCCACAAACATGCCGGCATCGCCACTGCCATTACCCGCGCCATCACCAAAATCGATGGTGGTATTGCCCGCGGGATCATTGGTGTAAGAAACCGCAGGATTGCTGCCCACTGGGGCGGTAATGGGATCCACCGAAATATCGGCACTGTTGGAGCTGGCGTCGGTAAAGGTAAAATCCGTACGCAGAATCTGGGTTTCATCCTCCGGGGACGCAATCCACGTTGAGCCGTTCCAATATTCTACCCGCAGCGGCACTGCCAGCCCGGCACTTTCCGGCCCCCATGCACTGGCGGTGAACAAGCGGCCAAAGCGCTGATTGGTCGCGCCGATCAGTACATGATCATCGGTGGAATCGAGATCTACATCCAAATCGAGATTAGTGGTTAAAACCCCATCCGAATCAGTCGCAAAGGCACCGACTTGAAGGTTGGATAACTGCCCTGTCAAATCATTGCTATCTACATCCATGTCACCGTCAGCATCTCGGCTTACTGTGAGTGACGCCGCAATAGCAGCAGTACCGCTACTCCAACTGAGGCTCTTGGAGTTACTGATCCGTGTCGTCAGCGATGCCGGGGAAGTTAGATCCAACAAACCAAAGGTGATATCAGCCACAACCATTTTGGCAAAGACACCGGTATAGTTTGTGGTCCTTGCGCCGGCGCCGTTTTGCGCCTCCAGATCAAACGTCGCAGTGAACGCCTGAGCAAGGTAGGTAAAATCGTTGGCTCCGCCGCTGTGAGCATCCGTAACATTACCGTTAGAGATTTCGAACCTGGCTGGCACAAAGCGCCCAACATAGCCGGAACGACCTATCATTTTTGCGGTTGCACTCGCCCCTGTTCCCAGGTAATCCCCATCATTAATAGTTGCGGCAATTTCAATAATCCCCACCTCGGTATATTTGACTTGCGTTGTGCTATCGCTACCCGCACTGAAACTGTTCAACACCGTGGTGCCGCTTAACCCCGGGTTGGTGCCGCCGCTGGGCTGACTCAAATAGGCACTGAGAGCGACCTCTTCTGCAACGCCTTCCTGACCAAACGAAGGCAAGGTGGCGTTGGTCGATAGGCTGGCGTTGTTACCGGGGGCACTGCCACTGGGGCTGGTATCGTCGTGATTGTCCGGTATGCCATCGTTGTCGCTGTCGTCACCGCTGGCCCAGGCCACTGCCCGCACGGTGACCGTGAAATTGCTGCCCGCGGGCGTAAACGCCGCACCACTTTCGTCAGTGGCAGCCGGATTGCCCGTCACCTGGACATCAAACCCGAAGGGTCGAACCGCCAGGGTATTGGAGGTGCCCACGATGGACTGATCGGAAAACGTCAAACCGTCGTCTTTAAAGGACAACGAATACTTGCCCACATCACTGGTGCTGAGACTGACATCCGCCACCCCCGACACAAACGGTAAGGTCAAGTTGGTTGAGCCCGGCTCTGCGCTCGGCAAGCTTTGTGTTTCACTGGCACTGACCGCGCTGGGGGCCGCTCCGCCGGGGTCATTGCCATCCCGTGTGATCCACGCTTTGACATCGGTGACATTGTAGTTGGTGGCCACACTGCAGTTCCCGGTACTGGGATCTTTTTGCCACATTTGAGCGCGAAAACTGTGGTTGCGGCCGGCAACGACATCGTCCCCGAGGGAATCGATACTGCTGATCACAAAGGCGTTTTCACTGAAGGTGAGGTTGGTGGATGTAGCGGTCATGCTAAGGGAAGTATCGTCGGCACTCACCGTCAGGGTTTCGGCGTGGGTATTGGTGAGATCCAATACGACGTCCCCGCCATCTGCCACCACAAAGGTATAACTCGCAGCGCCGTCATCGTTACTGTCCGGGTCGGGACTTAGGGAACCACTGCCCGTATCGATCGCCCAGTCGCCGTGATTGGTGGAGGTAGTCAAATTAACGGTACCGACATAGTCGGTCACCAGAGAGCTGCAATCCGAATTGGCGCATACGCGCAGGGTGATATCCTGGGGAGAACAAACACTGGCGTTGCTGCCTACGTCGACCTCAAAGTGGTCGACGCCGGCAACTGCGATGTCACAAAATGCTCCATAGTCCCCACCGGCACTATTTGGATCAACATAGTTGATCGTCGCATTGTTTTTAATGTCGATTTTCTCGCTGGCAGACACCCCGCCAGAGATAGACGCATTATTCTCAATCACCACATCCTTTTCGGAGTAAATATAGCCATTGACAGTAGCGCCGTTGTAGACCGTAATACTCTCTTTAGCATACAACAGCAGTTGACCCGCATCACCAGGGTTATTGAGATCGACACCACTTTTAATATCCACCGACTTCTTAACATAGATACGCACCGTGCCGGCGGGGCTTACGACCACGTTGGTATTGTTATTTAAAACCAGACTCTCCTCAATCCAATAATCCCCCGGCGCCATGGTGATCGTACCCTTAACATCCCAACTTTTTTGAAAGTAATACACACTCTCGTTGGAAGAAAAGGTCAGACTGGAGTTACTATTGCCTGTTTTAACTTCTTTGAATTCGTTGTCGCCACTATCACCCACGGTCTCGGACTTGTTATTTCCAACATCGATATCCCCGTCACTGGCGTCACCTGTTTGTATTGTCACGCTGGAGGACTCAGCAGTGGAGCCACTGGCCGTACAGTTGCTGCCATCACAAGCACCACTACCCCCGGATAAATTATTGGTACTTAATTCCGTTCCTCCGCCGTTGATGCTCGCATTGTTTTCGATAACGATCTCACCGGAGCCGGAATTATTTTGGACTCCACCGGTATAAATAGCGTCACAATCGACGGCACCTGCAGATGTTGCCAGTAGTAAACCAGCCAGTGAGCAGAGTGTAGTCACAGACTGTATTAATGAACGTCTAATCACAGTGACGCCTATTGAATAGATGGAAAAATGCTGTCTAGAAATTAACTATCTGAAATAAATGACGAAACCTCAATCACCCGGCTCGCCGCAACAGCGCCCGAACCACAAGTAGCGCTGCTAACGATCTGATAATAACTGGTGGTGTCTGCCGCATCTGTACTCCGGGCACAGGTGGCATTAACGCTACAGTCACTCAACCCAGTAGCACTAAAATCTATCTGCGCAAAAGTTCCACAACGCCCATCCACCTCTGAACGGGTCAGTGCACTACTTGTATCGTAAAACAGCTGTGCCATCGCCGATTGGGCACCACTTTCCGCCGCGTACAACGCCTGGAGCGATATCGCTTCCTGCACCGTGGCAATGCCCGCCTGACCGGTGGTGCGCGACAGATTCAGGGCCATAAACCCCATCACCACCAATATAAACACCGCCATCGGCATTAAAAAGCCGCGCTGCTGTTTTAGAAAAGGTCGCTTAGGGCACATTGCGAATACTCACCTCTTGGGAGAAGGACACCTGCTCGCCACCCTCGCTAAAGCTCAGGTTGATAGTCACCTTGGTGTTGCGCTCCTCGGTACCCGAGGCAATCACAAACAGGTCACCATCGGCCGCCACATTTTCCGCCATCACCTCTCCACCGCTACCGGGATCGACGTTGCTGTTGAGGGGGAAGCTGCTATCAAAATCTTCAAATACCCTCAGCTCGGCCCCTACCACACAAAAAGCCAGCGGATGGTCCAGCAGGAAAATACGCCGCTGCAACGAGTTGCGCCGCCATATTTTGGCCGCACTCAGGGTCACACTGGAGGCTGTGGTCCCCAGGGCCAGATCACTGTTGAGCGCGGCCAGGGACACCGGTGAACTCGCGTAGATTTCCGTGTCGCCCAAAGCGCCAATGGCGGCATAGCGGGCGGTGCCAAAGTCCACACTGAAAGAGGCTGTAGTAATACTGGCGCTGGCACTGGCGCCGTTACTCTGGTCGGGCACGTCACTGACATAATTGGCACCCGCCGCCACCGGTAGAAATTCCAGGCAGGTGCCGCTATTGCTCTCCCGCAGACTGTAGGGCAAAGCCCCGCGCAACTGCCGCGCCATCCGCTCCAATGCCTGGCGGGCGCGATGAACCAGTTTGGCGCGCGCCTGGGTCTGGATATAGGCTTCGGTGGAAGACACCATAAAATGGCTGCCCATAGCGGCGACTATCGCCAAAATAACCAGCACGGTGATCAATTCGATCAGACTGAAGCCCCGCTGCTTCATCGCCACGGACCTCCCCATCAGAAATTTGCCCGGTAGGTGGAGAGGGTCATACTGTCCCCGCCGGGAGATGTCACGGTCACAGTAATACGCTTGGCCGCTACCGACGCCCCCAGATCCGAGGAGGTTTGTACGCTCACGGTGCGGCTATAACCGGTATAGGGAGTGTCACTGTAATTGTGAAAGTCATCCACATCATCCAGGGTAGCGACGTTGCTGAGAGACTCGCCGCTATCGAGACCAATCCCGGCACAGGCAGGCGCCCCGGTTTCCGCACTGCCACAGGCAGGAATGCCCCCAGACGGGGTATTTTCATCGTATTTGCGGGCGATCACCTCATCCAGCTGGGACTGGGCCAGCTCCAGCAACCGCACCCGCACAATGGGATCGACACTGTTGGTCACCGAGTGTTGGTAGACAGACAGCAGTCCGGCCAACGCCGTACTGATGACCACCAGAAAGACAATCAACTCGATCAAGGTGACACCGCGACTGGCGCGGTAACGCCCGGCTTTCAGACGCTGATAATCATCCAGCGAGTTCATTGTTGCGCATACCCGCTGTCAGAGACGGTAACCATCGTCGAGGCCCCACCGTGGGACAGCGTGAGTGTGGTACCCGACGTGCGTCCCAGCTTGTCGTAATCCAGGGTCAGGGAAGTGGGACTGATAGTAACCCCGGAGGGCAAATCCAGCGGGTAGGAAACGGGACCAACAGCCAGGTCTACGCCGTTTTCACGCACGCTAATCGTATTGTTGTCCACAACCACAAAGGTCACCGGGTTGCTGCTGCTGTCCCGGGCCATGGCTACCTGTTGTGCATAAAACAAAGCCGCGACGGTATCGTCGCGGCTTGTAGACAGGGCGGCGTCTATGCCGCTGAAGCGGCTGGCCAAGGCTACGGAGAGCACGGCCACTAAAATCAATGCCGTGATCAACTCGATAAGGGTAAAACCCCGCGCACCTTTCACGCCGCTCCTCTTGCCCTGATGAGGCTAACGATCAAATTACTGCACGTTAAAAGCAGTAAAGGTCGCTGTTTCAGTCTTGGAGCCTCGGGTATAGGTCAGCGTGCAGGTGTCTGAATCCCCCTGGGCAGAACCGATAGCATCACTGGAATCGAGCGAATAGCCTGATGGTAGCCCACCGTCCAACAAGCTGGATACGTCAGCGCAATCGGTGGTTGCCACAACCGTCGTGGTGGTGGTCAAACCGGCATCATCGGCAATATTGTTGGCGTGGTTAAGTGCCGCAGCACTACCCAGGTTGCCGGCCACGCCCTGCACAGCACCTTCCATTGCCGCTTCCTGCAAGTCTACGAACTGCGGTATAGCCGTCGCCGCCAAAATCCCCAAGATCACAATCACCGCGATCAGCTCGATCAAGGTAAAACCAGATTGCATTTTTTTCATACTGAGCGCCTCCTAATGACCCCAAATTATTTATTGCGAAGTATATCCTCTAAATCAGCTCAGCCAAATCCCTCGAGCCAATTTCTGTGATAAATAGCCAACAAAACCTGAGAAATTTCACGCTTTAGCGCAAGACTACTTACTGTAACCATTCAAAACTCAAGCCGAGACGATCACAAATCGTACAGCCCACTAAGTCGCCCCCTGCACCTGCGCCAAATTCCACATAGGCAAAAAGATACCCAGTGCCAGAACCAGGACAAAGCCGGCCATAACGACAACCATAATCGGTTCGATTTTATCGCTGATACTTTTCAGGTCGTAGTCCACTTCCTGTTCGTAAAACTCGGCCATCTCGGTCAACAGGCTATCCACCTGGCCACTCTCCTCCCCCACGGCAATCATCTGCATCACCAGCGGGGTGAACATTTCACTGTTGCTGTGGGTGCGATAAAGGCTTTCCCCCCGCTCAATGCCTTCGCGGATTCTAAGGATTTTATCCCCCAAAAAGGGATTATCAATCACACGGGAACAGAGTTGCAGGGTCTGTACCAGAGGTACACCAGAACGCAACATCAAGCCAAACGAGCGGGCGTAACGAGCCATCGAGGCCCGCTCGACAATATCGCCGACAATGGGCAGACGCAGCTTCCACTGCCCCCAACGGCGACTGCCCTCCTCCGTCTGGATATAGCGGTAAAAACCAACAACTAACCCGCTGCAAACCAGCAACAGATAGGCCCAGTAGTTGACAAAAAATGCAGAGGTGGCCAACAGGATCCGGGTTGGCAACGGCAACTGGCTATCAAACTGGGCGAACATATCTGCAAAGGCGGGGATGACCAGCAGGTTTACCACCACCAGCGCGGCAACCAGCGCGATCAGCACAAAACCGGGATAGCGCAGGGCTGCTTTAATCCGCTTGCGGGTATCCAGGTCCCGCTCCAGGTACTGGCTCAGCTGCAAAAACGCCTGATCCAGTTGGCCACTGTTTTCCCCCACACTCACCAGACTCACAAACAGGTTATTGAAGATCTGCGGGTGACGGCGCATGGCCACCGAAAGCTCAATACCGGACTCCAGTTGTTCGACCACATCGTTCAAAGCGCGTTGCAACGGCAAATGACGCAGGGAGGCCGCCAAACCGCGCACCCCTTTAATAAGCGGAATGCCCGCCTTGCTGATGGTGTACATCTGGCGACTGAACATGATCAGATCAACGGTTTCCACCCGGCCGCCGTGACGCCACTCCAGCCAGCGCTGCCCGAGATCCGGTTTGGGGTTGTGGGCCCGGATATCGACCGGGGTGATACCGCGGCCAAACAACTGGCTGGCTACCGCATCCCGGGAGGCCGCCTCGAGCTGACCGGTAACCAGTTCGCCCTTGGGGTTGCGGCCGCGGAATTCAAACACAGCCATGGGTTAGTCGTCCATGGCCAGTTCGTCTTCGACTTCCGCCGATACCCGCATCACCTCCTCCAGGCTGGTGATCCCTTTGACCGCATACTCAAAGGCGCTGTAACTGAGAGGGCGGAAATGGGGATTTTCGTGGGTCGCTTTGGAAAAGCCGGAAATACTGTTCTCCCGCAAGGCTTCGGCCATGGCGTTGTTAATTTCCAGCATTTCAAAAACCCCCACCCGGCCACGGTAGCCGGTGTTGAGGCAGTGGGGGCAACCGGCACCGCGCTTAAACAGGGTAGTACGGTGGTCTTCTCCCTTAGCCACGCTGGCAATCAGCTGTCGCTCGTTGGCGTTGGGTTCATGGGTTTCGATACAGCTGTCACAGATTCGCCGCACCAGGCGCTGGGCAATAATGGCCTTCAGGGCGGTCGCCACCAGATAGCCATCCACCCCCATATCGATCAGCCGCAAGGCTGAAGACACAGCGTCGTTGGTGTGCAGAGTCGACAGCACCATATGACCGGTCATGGAGGCGCGCAAGGCAATTTCCGCCGACTCGCTGTCCCGAATCTCCCCCACCAGCAATACATCCGGGTCCTGTCGCAGTGTTGCGCGCAGCACCTGGCCAAAGTCGAGACCGATTTTTTCGTGCACCTGGACCTGGCTGATACGCGGCAGGCGGTACTCCACCGGGTCTTCTACGGTAATGATCTTTTTCTCGGGGCTGTTGAGCTCCGACAGCGCTCCATATAGGGTGGTGGTTTTACCGCTCCCGGTGGGGCCAGTCACCAGCACCAGGCCGTGGGGGCGATGGATAGCGCGGCGGAACCGGGTGATCAGCTCGTCGGGCATACCCACTTTTTCCAACGCCAGCACACCGTCGGTGTGGTCCAGCAAACGCATTACCACCGATTCGCCAAACTGTACCGGCATGGTGGAAATCCGCACATCGATGTTGCGGTTTTTGACCTTGAGGTTAAAGCGCCCGTCCTGAGGCAGGCGCTTTTCCGAGATATCCAGCCCCGCCATCAGTTTCAAGCGCACCACCAACGCAACGGCAATGCGCTTTTCATTCATCACCTGCTCGGTCAAAACGCCGTCGATGCGGCGGCGAATACGCAGCACGGTTTCATCCGGTTCGATATGGATATCCGACGCCTTGGCATTGACCGCTTCTTCAAAAATCTTTTGCAGCAGTTTTACCACTGGGGCATCGGTATCGCCCACATCGGTGGCAATATCCCCCAGGTCTACGGCACTCTCTTCCAACTCCTCGTCCAGCTCGCCGGCCAGGGTGGCGATTTCCTCTTCGCGGCTGTAGACGATATCGAGAATATCCAGCAGTTCCGATTCACGCACCACTGCCGGTTTCAGCGGTTTCTTGATAATGCGCTGCAGCTCATCCAGACCAAAGATATCGGTGGGATCCGACATACCCAACAGCAGGCCATCCGGCACCTCTTTCAGGATCATAACCCGAAAGCGGCGCGCGGTGGTTTCAGGCAAAGACTGGACCAGGGTTTTATCAAAGCGGAAATGCTTTAGTTCAACGAACGGAATATGTAGCTGCTGTGACAATAGCGACAGCAGGGAGTTTTCATCCACGTAACCCAGTTCAACCAGGATTGCCCCAAGCTTGTGGCCAGTCAGCTTTTGCTCCTGCAGGGCGTGCTGCAGTTGCGGTTCGGTGATCATATTGTGGTTGACCAGCAAATCACCGATTCGAATACGCTTGGGAGCGACAACGTCAGTCATCTGCTAGCCCCACTCCCGGGTTTTGATTCAGTAAACTCATTTTCCCACTCCTAACTGGACAAGGCACGGATACGCTCGGCGATATAACGGGTTACCGCTTGGCTCTGGCGGCCCTGTTGCGCCTGCTTGAAGGCGGCCAGCGCCTTGGGTCTGTCCTGCAACGCATCCAGTGCCACCGCCAGGCCTAACCAATAGGCCGGCCTGTCACCGTCCTGTCGCAGCAGCTGCTGATAACTGGACGCCGAATCCCGGTATCGCCCGGCTTTATGATACACGCCGGCCAGCATCGACAGGAAATCTACCTGTTGGCGATATACCTGGGGTTGCGACTCCAGAACCTGTAACGCCGCAGTGACATCGTCCTGCGCCAGAAACAGGTGCGCCGTCAGAGCGGCCTGGGTCGGGGCAGGCAAGAAATCCGCCTGTTCCAACAGTCCCTTCGCTCGCTGTATTTCACCCAACTGCAGATAAAGGTGAAACAGGATTTTGGTAGATTCCGGTGCCTGCGGGAATGCGGCGAGGAACGCCTGTAATTGGAGTTTGGCCGATGTGTGATCGCCCTTGTCAATCAATCCCCGGACCTGGCGGACCTTGTCATTATCCCGCCACTGAGCGCTCTTGGACACCGAGAGCGCCTTGGGAGAAGTCGCGGTCTCGGGCGTCGACTGTGGGGTAGCCGGGACGCTGGAAATCACAGTGGAATTTACCGCGGCAACTGGCGCCACTGGCGTCTGCGCCAGCGTCCGTTCAAAAGCCAACAATTGAGGTGAAGCGGGATTGACGACAGCGGCGCGGCGCAATAGCACCTTGGCCCGTACAATATTGCCCTCACTGGCATATTCTTGCGCCAATCGCAGATAGCGTTCGGCAATGATGTCCAGCCCCTGCCGAGCCTCCACATTACCCGGCTCCAGCGCCAACACCTGTTGAAAGCGGCTGTAAGCGTTGTCGTCGATGGGCGCCGTCAATCGATCTCGCTTTAAGGCTCTGCGGGCGGTTTGCAACAGTGTCTCGATTTGTGCGCGATCGACAGCGTCTAGCTGTTGCTGATCGGCAGAGGCGGCCTCGAGCTGCTTATCCGGCGGTACATAGTAATTTAATACCGGCGTCATGGCCGGCAGAGGTTCGCCCTGAGCCGGGCCCGGTTCGCTCTCTGTGTCTGTTTCACTGCCACTGTGCACCAGAGCTGCTGTAACCGAGTCGTTCCGCGGCGGTAAGTTTTCAACCGCTGGCGTGGCAACCTGCTGCTGTTGTTCGTCGATTTGCAGTTGATCACTTTGCTGCTGCCACAGCACGGCAACGGTCACCACCACAAACGCCACAGCCGCAGGCAACAGCGTTCTGCGCGCTGGTGTCCGTGGCACCCCGGATTGCAGTACCCGATCGCCAGCGTTTGAAAGTGCGCCATTTTCAGTGGCGCCAATCCCGCGCTTGGTTTCCAGATCCCGCAGCATGTCATTGACCAGGCTCACGACCACACCCCCATCCAGTGGGGCACACTGGTCGCCAACAGTGCCGACAAACCACCCAGCAATGGCCAGAGCCAGTATTCACTCTTCGCCATGGCCGAACCCAATTTGCGGCTTTCCGCGGTATCCAGTACGGCGGCGACCATATGGCTGCGGGTGATGCGCTGATCACCCTTGCCATAGGCAGACAGCATCGCTTTGTGGGCGAGGATATTCATCAAACGAGGAATGCCACCGCTAGCCTGATACAGCAGTGTCAACGCCGCACGGGAGAACATCGGCTCTCCACTGTGGCCCGCCGAGACCAAACGGTATTGCAGGTACCCTTCAATATCGCGCCGGGCAAACGCGCAAAGATTTTCCGCAAACACAATGCGCTGTTTGAGCTGCCGCAAATCGGGACGCTCAAGCAAATCGTCCAACTCCGGCTGGCCGATCAATACCACCTGGAGCAATTTGCGCTTTTCCGTCTCCAGGTTGGTCAGCAGGCGCAGGGCTTCAATGGTTTCCCGGGGCATGGCCTGGGCTTCGTCCACCACCAGTACCACTTGGCGGCGCTCTGCGGCCAACGCCATCAAACGGGCGTAGATTTCCGCCAACAGTTTGTAGGACGGCATCTCCTTGCTAAAACTTACGCCAATCTCTTCCGCTACGAACCACTTCAATTCGTCGGGCGTCAAATAGGGATTGGGAATATAAGCGGTGATAAAGCTCTCATCCAGCGAAGCCAGCAACTTGCGGCACAGCAGTGTTTTACCGGTGCCCACTTCGCCGACGATCTTCAAAAAACCTTCCGTGTGTCGCAGCGCCAACAACATGGTATTGAGCGCGTCCCGGTGACTGTGCCTGTTAAAAAAGAACTGGGTATCCGGCGTCAGCGAAAACGGTTTTTCATCCAGGCCAAAGTGTTGTAAATACACGCTCAACCATCCCCAAACGTCTGTCGGTGCTGATCGCCCAGGCGGCGAATCTGTCGCTGGTGTTCCGTCACGGTTTTGCGCCAGACATTGTCATCCACCACCAGAGGGCGCAGCAAAATCACCAGCTCAGTTTTGACGCTGCTTTCATTTTTGGTTTTAAACAGGGTGTTCACCAGCGGGATATCCCCCAGAAACGGGCGTTTGCCATCCTCTTTGAGGGTGGTTTCCTGCATCAGTCCACCCAGCACCACCACCTGACCATTTTTCGCCCGCACAATGCTGTCGGATTCACGGATATCGCGCAATGCCAAGGGCAGGGAAAAGGCTTCGTCCCCCACAGTCAGGTTTTTTTGCTGGTCCTGCACATCGCTGACGACCGGGTGGATATGCAACACCACGTCGCCGTTGTCGGCAATTTGCGGGGTTACATCCAGGGCAATACCGCTAAAAAAGGGCGTCAGCTCAATATCTGGCGAGGTGGTGGTGGTCGCGGCACTGGCTATGGTATTGGTTTTGATCCCGGTGACAAAGAATTCGTCCGAGCCCACCCGAATCACCGCTTTTTGGTTGTTGACGGTGGAGATCCGCGGACTGGATAACACCTGAACACTGCCTTGGGTTTCCAGCAGACTCAACAGCTTGGTGATATCGGTCACCTGCAGCAGAGCGGCAAAGGTGCCACCCACTTCCTCACTGCCATCCAGTACCAGGTTACTCAGGTTGCCGTCAGCATCGATAAAGGGGTTATTGGAAAATGTCGCCCGGGACTCGTTAACCAGGGCATTTTGCGCTGCCGACAGGGCAAAGCCGTCGGCCAGGTTTTCCGCGTATAGCAGTTGACCGCTAATCTCCCCCCAGTTTATGCCTGCCTCGAAGTCACTGTTTAAACGCACTTCCAGAATCTTTGCTTCCAGTATCACCTGGCGTTTCACGCTCAGTTCCGAGCGCTCAAGAAACTCCCGCACGGCATTCAGCTCGCTCGGCAGGGCCTTAACCACGACCATGCCCGCTTGGGGGGTGACCATCACCATGCGGTTAGCCTGTTCTCCACCGATAATGGCGGCAATAGTATGACGGAGGGAGTTCCAAAAGTCCGTCTTGTTAAATGTCTGCACGCGAGACCCGGCGGGCGTACCCTCACTCTCCTCGTTATCCCAAAATTCACGGGGCCCGTTAGTGGTCTGGTTTTCACCGCCGTCGGCGGTATCGATTCGGCTGACCGAGACACTGGTATCGGACATGCCCAATCGCTGCACATCCAAGTAGTTGATATGAAAGATCTCGGTGCGCAGTTTACTGGGGTATATGGTGTAAATGCCGCGATTAAGCTTGTACTCGTACCCGTAAATATCCCGGGCCACCGCCAGCACGTCTGCCACAGTCACATCCTTCAGATCCAGGGTAATGGTGCCGCTGACTTCCGGGTGTACCACCACATTAACGCCAGTACCCTCCACCAATCCCAGGAAAAACGACTGTGCCGGCACGTCGCGTACTGCCAGATCAAAACGCTCTTCGGCTTTCGCCGCCTCCCCGCCGGCCTCCAATCCGGTGCCCAGCAAAGCATCACTGACAGCATCGGGCAACGGGGCAGCCTGTGGTTTAGACGGGGCCTCAGCCATTTGCGCCACCGTCTCATCCATAACCACTTCTACCGGCAGGCGATTATCCACCGGCGACTGCGCACAGGCAGTTAACAACAGACTGGTCAACAGCAGTTGTTTGCGCCCAACAGCAGCCATTAGACGGCTAATCTGCACCTTCAACGGACTTGATACTATCACGCCTAATTCACCTTCTGCCCGTGAGCAGCCACAGGGCGCTTGCGCAGCTTGCCCGTCTCATTCAATTTCAGTCGCCAGGTGCCCCCGGCCTGTTGCAACACCACTTCCCCCGGCAGTATACGGTTAACCGCAATACCGTTGGTACCGCGAATGGTTTCCCGCTCCCGCACCCACTGGCCATTAATCACGGCCACTTTGCGGTTATTGCCCAGCAACACCGAGTTTAGCCTCAGACGCTGAGACGACGACTTCTCTGCGGCCACGTATCCCAGGGGGCGCGTCGGGTCTTTCAGTTCGGCCCAACCGCAAGGCGCGCCGTTCAAAAAAAGTACAGCTATAAACGCCCATCGTTGTTTTTGCCTAAACACCCAACAGCCCCTCTTCCGCACTCAGGGTATATACTCGCAACACCACCTCCCCTCGGGGATAGTCCGTAACCCGATACTCCAGCCACTCCCAGTAGAATCCCCAAGGCAAGGCTTCCAGCGCCTGTAGATAGGTGAGCACCTGGAAGTAGCTGCCGCGCACGGTGATGGCCACCGAATGCTTAAAAACGCCGTCGGTCACTTCCTCAGCCGCCTCCGTGATAGCCGGCGATGTGACCTGTTTTTCAGCGCTGACTTTAGTCGTCAGCGCCAGCTTCTCAACCTCCAGGGTTTGCAACTTCACCAGGGTCAATTCACTGGAACTGTGTAACACGTCTTCCAGCACTCTGGGCAACTGATCGGCACTGACCAGCCCCTGTGATAATTCCGCTAACCGTTTATCAATATCGGCCAGCTCGCGCTTTAACTGAGTCACCTGTTGCTTTTGCACCCGATCCGGATCGATACCGGCAACCACCGACAAGGTTTTGGCCTCGGTTTGCAAGTGCTTGACCTGACCCTGCAACTGCTCCAGCTGATGTGCCAGCTCGCCGGCCCGACCGCGAATCGACTCCATAATCAGCGCATCCCAGAACAGATACAGAACGGCGAGCACGGACAATAGCACCAGCCCTCGCTCGCGCAGGGTCAGGCCGTCGATTTTTTCCTGCAACGATCTGGCCTTGTCCTGCAAAGGCTTAAATCCACTGGCGTTTATCCCACTGTCCATTATCCAGCCCCGCCTTCGACTTTCGCCACACTAAACTGCAGGGCATCGCTGCGCTGCTCGGACTGCTCAATGGTCAAGACGCCAAAGCCCACTTGTCGGAAACTCGGTTCACGCTGCAATTGCTGAATATAGAGCGGTACCTGGTCGGCGCTGCGGGCCCAGCCGGATAACTCCACATAGCGCCCGCCCGCGCGGATGGCAAAGGAAGATAACGACAACGTGCTCAACGATTGGCTGGCCAGGCTTTCCATCTGTGCCGAAAAACCCTCCGCGTTGCCCAATTCTTGATCAGCCATTAAAGACTCCAGCCGCTGCCGGCGAGTCAGCTTCTGCTGCAAATCGGCAATTTCCCGTTCCAATTTGGCTTTTTGGCTTTTGGGGCGCTGGTTGCGCAGTTGCTGGCTCCGGGTTTTTAATCTGTCCACTTCGACCTGCAGTGCAGCGACTTCTTCCGCCGTGCTGCGGTTTTGCCAACTGACGACCAGGCTCATTAACAGCAGCAACAGTGCAAAGCCCCCCCCGATGGCCGCCATCTGCGTCGCCATCAAAGGTGCTTGATTGGGCTGGAACTCCGGCAGGTACAGATTGACCTGTTGCACTAGCTGGTCACCTCCGTGTTGCGCAGGGCGCCACCTATGGCGGAATAACACAGGGGGAGAATATGATCACCCAGGTTCGACGCTATCTCGATGCCCTCCTTGATATCCAGCACTGTCACCAGACCGGGCAAGCTGCTCTTTATCTCAGCGGTTAACTTATCATCGCTGATATTCTCACCGCAGAAATAGATCGTCGACGGTGCCGCCTGCCGCATCTGCCGCTCGTAGTAATCGAGCGAACGCTGCAGCTCCAGCACCAATGCCTCTTGCGGCAGGTCATCCAGCAGGCCGCCGTTGTAGTTCAGGTCAAATTGACGACAAAGGTAGAGGTTGCCCTCGCGCATAATCTGCAAGTTGCCCCGCCCCTGCTGCAGTTTCACCAGGGCGATACCGCGGGTATCCGGGTTGCAGTGGATGACCAGGTTGCGCAGGGCCAGCTCGTTGATATCGATGGTTTCCAGTTTTAGCTTGGCCGCCTGCACCTGTTCAATAGTCTGCTGGATAAGCGATTTTTTGACCACGACCACATAGGCCATGGCCGGCCCAGCGCGGCCTTTGTCTTCCGGCAGCAGCATCACATCAATGGCCGCCTCTTCGATGGGATAACTGATCAGATCCTTGACCCGCCAGCGCAGGGCGTCGCGCAATTCAGAGGACTCTACGTTGGGGGCTTCGACGAGAAAGAGCTGATAACTGCCGACGGGCAACACCGCATTGCAGGGGGTATTCTGCAATCCCAGAGCCTCGATTCGGCTATTCAGCAGTTCGCTGTCCCCAGCGTCGTCAGTGTTATTGAGTGAGTTCCCAGGTGGGGTATCGAACGGCAGAAATTCACACCGCTGCAACCGCAAGCGACTATCGCAAACGGGGGATTCGCTAGTGGCCTTATTTTCCCCAGGTGGAGATAGGTCGTCCGCAGCGCGGGTAACATAAGCCAGCGCCACACCGTGTTGCCCGAATTCAACAGCGACCTTGCCTTTTGCGCCCTTTTTCTGTCCAAACCAGTTAAGCAGAACAGCATCCCCCAGGTATTCTTGTTGTTTAGCCGCGAGCCAGTCTCTGTATTATTTTTGATCAACCCTGATAATCCGACTAACTTCCCTGACGTTACGCGGCGATTGGGGTCCATTTTAGCGATTTTCTCGAATAACACTAGGTAGTTAACAAGAATTGCTACGCTACCAGATTAAAAATCACTCAACGAGCATGGGTTAGAGATAATATGCCTAAATTCTGCACCGGTGCCCTATCTAAATATCTCGATCAAATTGACATGTATCAACATGTAATAACGAGTGAGTGCTATGCTTTAAACCATGAAAATCTCCGCGATTTTGCTATAGCTTGCGGCCTTGCTGGTAACGGGATTGGCCCCAGCGCCTAGCCACTGTGATTTACCACCCCCTATCAGCTGAAATACCAGAATTAGGGCAGAACCGATCTGTATCTCTGTCGGTAAATAACCAAGTGAGCTAACACTGCGCTCATTTATCGAAAATCACTTCAACCCTGTGACTTGACCTATGTCCTAGACAAAGGTTTAGAGTATAGCTTAATAGCCCATTCTATGATCAGGAGCATCGCCATGCGTGTTTCCGAAATAGCCGGGGCATTGGAGACGACAGCCGATACCGTGCGGTACTACACGCGTATTGGTCTGTTAACCCCTGTTAAAAGCCCGGCCAACGGCTACAACGAATACGGTCAGAAGGATGTCCGGCGTTTGCGCTTTATTCTGAGTGCCCGGCAACTGGGTTTTACTGTCGCGGATATCGTGCAAATTATCGCCGTGGCGGATCAGGGCAAGACACCCTGTCCACTGGTACGCGAGTTGATCCAGCAGCGGCTCGATGAAACCAGTGTGCGTTACCAGGAGATGCTCGAATTGCGGCAGCGTATGGAAACCGCGGCCCGCAAATGGCACAGCAAACCCAATAAAGCGCCCACAGGGACCATGATCTGCCATTTGATTGAAAACTGGGCTCAGTAAAGACCACGGGTGTCACAAAAGGAGAGTGAACAATGGCTCGCAGCGACAGAACACAACCACCCACTGCAAAAACGAGTACTGAACACCATTGTCCGCAGGTAAAGGCACCTTGCCACAATAAGGCCAGCCACCCTGGCGATCAGCATGGAAGTGAGCAGCTCAGTCCGTTATCCCACCAGGGACATGAACACCTAGCTTGGCCAAAAGCGCGATTGACCGTACCCGGCATGGGCAGCAACCACTGTGCCGGCCTGGTCACCACCTCGCTGCAGCGCTTGCAAGGGGTGGGTGAGATCCACACCAATATCGCCTCCCACTGGGTGGAGGTCAGTTACGATCCCGGTCGATTGCAACCCGATGATCTCAAAATTACCGTCGAACGCGCCGGATACGATGTCGACGCTATCCAGTTTCCCGATGTCGCGGAGCTGCACCTGTCCGTACCCGGCATGGGCAGTAACCACTGCGCCGGATTGATCACCACCTCCATCACCCGCCTGCCGGGCATCCAGCAGGTCAACACCAATATCGCCAGCCATCGGGTGGATGTGCTTTTTGATGGCACCGCGGTCGATGCCGACGACATTCAACAGGCGGTGGTCAAAGCGGGTTATGAAATCGCAAGCGTTGAGACCGGCAAGGTCGCCCCCGCCCCCGATGAAGCCGAAGAGCGCTATCTCAAACAGGCCTGGCGACGCCTGTGGTTTGCGGCCATCCCCACCATTCTGATTATGCTATTGATGATTCCGGAGATGTTTTGGCAGCACATTCCCGGCTACCTGTTGATTATCGCCCTGCTGGGATTTCCGGTGGTGTTCCTTGCCGGCGGCTGGGCCACCCACCGCTCTGCCTGGCGCTCGCTTACCAACCGCACTGCCAATATGGATGTGCTGATCTCCATGGGCAGTATGCCCCCCTACCTGATTGGGCTGATCGGGTTTGTCTACCCGATGACCTCGTTTATCGAAATGGCCTCCACCATCATGACCTTCCATCTGCTCGGCCGCTATCTGGAAACCCGGGCCAAAGGCCGCGCCTCACAAGCGATCAAACGGCTGCTCACCCTCGGCGCCAAAACTGCCTCTGTCTTGCGCGACGGGCAGGAAGTGGAGCTGGCCATCGCCGATCTGGTGGTGGGCGACGTGATGGTGGTACGCCCCGGCGGCAAAATTCCGACCGATGGTGAGGTCATTGAGGGCGCCAGCCATGTGGACGAGTCTATCGCCACCGGTGAATCGGTGCCGGTGGAAAAGCAACCCGGGGACACGGTGATCGGTGCCACCCTCAACAAGGAGGGGTTACTCAGGGTACAGGCCACCAAAATCGGCGCCGATACCTTCCTCTCACAGGTGATTCGCCTGGTGGAAGAAGCCCAGGGTTCCAAGGTGCCCATACAGGAGTTCGCCGACCGCGTGACCGCCCGTTTTGTGCCAGCGGTGATCCTGATCGCCCTGACCAGTTTTGCCCTCTGGTTGGTGTTTGCCGACAACCTGCGACCGATTCTGGTCTGGGGCGCCGGCTTCTTGCCCTGGGTGGATCCCGGCCTGAGCCCGTTAATGGCCGCCATTCTCGCTACCGTGGCAGTGCTGGTGATCGCCTGCCCCTGTGCTCTGGGACTGGCGACCCCCACCGCCATTATGGTGGGCTCCGGCATGGGGGCAGAACGGGGTGTACTAATTCGCTCCGGCGAGGCCATCCAAACCCTGAAAGACATCCGCATGGTGGTACTCGACAAAACCGGCACCATTACCGAGGGGCGACCGGCATTGACCGATGTCATAACCAGCCCTGACTTTAGCAATGACACTGTGCTTCGAGCCGCCGCCAGTGTCGAAGCCGGTTCGGAGCACCCCCTGGGGCAGGCCATTGTCACCGGCGCCAGCGAGCAAGGCATCGCCATCCCTGCCGTCACCAATTTTCAGGCTCTGACTGCCCGCGGTGTCAAGGGTGAGGTGGACGGCCACACAGTGCATGTCGGCAGTCGCCGCCTGTTGGACGAACTACACATCGACCTGGGTGAACTCGACGCGCCGCTCACCCGCCTTGAAACCGAGGGCAAGACCGCCATGCTCGTTGCCATTGGCGACCGGGCTGCGGGCCTGGTAGCGGTGGCTGACACCATCAAAGCCGATTCCCGGACCGCCATCACCAGTCTGCACAAACTGGGCATCCAGGTGGCCATGGTGACAGGGGACAACGAACGTACTGCGCGTTATGTGGGACAACAGGTCGGCATTGATACAGTGCTGGCCGGGGTATTACCAGAGGGCAAGGTGGACGCCATCCGCCAGCTGCAAGCTAAGCACGGCGATCGTGTGGCCATGGTGGGCGACGGCATTAATGATGCCCCTGCCCTGAAACAGGCCAATGTTGGAGTCGCCATCGGTGCCGGTGCCGATGTCGCGATCGAGGCGGCCGATGTGACCCTAGTTAAAGGTGAATTAACCAAATTCGTGGAGGCGTTCAAGTTGTCCAAAGCCACGTTCCGCAAAATTTTGGAGAACCTGTTCTGGGCCTGGGTCTACAACCTGGCCGCCATTCCCATCGCCGCACTGGGGCTGTTGCACCCCATGATTGGGGTCATTGCCATGACCACCAGTTCCTTAACGGTCGTCGGCAATTCCCTGTTACTCAAGAACGCCCCCGTCAGTACCAAACCGGAGTGATCCTTATGAGCAGCAAATCCTTTTGGTTCTCCAGCAACGGGCTGGCCGCCCTGGCATTTATCGCCGCCGTCACCTACTTTTTGCTGGTTGAACACCGCGAGCACCTATTCCAAGCCCTACCCTACCTGATCCTGTTGCTCTGCCCGCTTATGCACCTGTTTATGCACGGGGGTCACGGCGGTCACCATCACCACCGTGACCCCGACAGCGACCTCGACAATGAGGCCTATCGCCGCGGCTTTGAAGAGGGCCGCCGCCAGGCCCGCGACCGGCACAACGACAGCTAGGGAGGACAAACTGATGCATGGCGAAAGCGGCTACGGTTTATGGGGGCTGGTGATGTTCCCCATCCTGGTGGTGGTTTATGTGCGCCTGGCACGCCGGGAAGAACAGCAGGCGCTGATGGAATTTGGCGACGCGTACCGTCGCTATATGGCCGTAACCCCGGCGTTTATTCCCCGTTTTACCCCCTCCGAACGTGTGGTCGACTAATCCGAGTAAATAACCAAGGAGATTCTGATGAAGAAGTTACTATCCACCCTAACCCTCACGGCCCTGCTAACCACTCCCGTCTACGCCGACAAAGAGCATCAACACGATAGCAGCAAAATGCAAGGCGGCATGATGCAAGGTGGTGGCATGATGATGAGTTACGACCAGATGATGGCCATGCATGAGCATATGCAGGAAATGAAAAAAATGATGAAGGATATCAAAGCCACCGACAAACCGGAAAAGCACCAAAAAATGATGCAGGAGCATATGCAACACATGAAGGAAGGGATGCAGATGATGGGCGGTGGTATGGGTGGCGGCAAGCACGCAGACAAACCGCACGCCAAGGAGATGTCCATGGAGAAACGCATGAAGATGATGCACGAACGGATGAACATGATGCAGATGATGATGGACCAGATGCTGGAACACCAGGCAGAAGCCAAGCGGATCCACCGTCATAAAAGGCGCTAGTGAGTCGCCACTCGCCCCTAATAGATCACATGGAACAAAGGCCCGTGAGTGAATACATTCGGGTCTCCCAACGACAGGAGCAGCATGATGCAGATAGAAACCATCAACGACGTCCTTACTTGGACGCAGCATACCCACCAGGAACTGGCAAACTGCTTATACCATTGCGCGGAACAGAGTGACAGGGAACGCCTCAGAGTCCTGCTCGATTACCTGGCAGAACACGAACAACGCTTGGCCACCACATTGGAGCGTTATAAGGGAGAGGCCGACCACCGTGTATTGGACACTTGGTGCCTGGAGTATTTTGACAAACGCCCGGTCCAAACCCACCAAGAGTGCAATCAGCCATTTGATCAAATGGACACCAAAACCGTAGTCAAGCACATTGTCAGCCTCCACGAGCAGCTGGTATCGCTGTACCAGTATTTAAGTGGCCGCGCCGAAACCGGTCGCACCCGCGAGTTGTTTGACGATATGGCCAATCTGGAACAGCATGAATCCATGGTCATGGTGAGGGATGCCAACTGGCTAGAGGATATCTAAATGGTGTTACGGCTGCTCGTTCTAGTGTTGTTATTTTCTGGACAAATAGCGATAGCACAGGGCGGTACCTCATCTGCCCTGGAACGCGTCAAACAGATGGAACAACAACTGTGGGCCGCCAGCAACCAGGGGGTTTACCAAATGACCATTGTGACCCCACATTGGCAGCGCACCCTGGAGATCAAGGCCTGGATGATTCGCCCGGAGAAAACCCTGATCCGCATCCTGGCCCCCAAAAAGGAACGCGGTGTGGGTTCCTTGCGGATAAGGAGTGAGATGTGGAATTATATCCCCAAGATTGACCGCGTGATCAAGATACCGCCCTCCATGATGCTGCAACCGTGGATGGGATCCGACTTTACCAACGATGACCTGGTCAAGGAAAGCAGCCTGATTACCGATTATGAGCACAGCCAATTTGCCAGCACGAGTGAGTCGGGAATAGCGGTAGTGGGTATTCGGGCAATCCCCAAACCCGATGCCCCTGCGGTGTGGGGCAAGCTCGAATTCTGGCTGCGCGCCAGCGATAACCTGCCCCTGCGCCAGCTTTATTACGATGAGCGCGGTCGGCTGGTGAAACAGCTGAGCTTCGACAACATACAACTCTTGGGGGGGCGCCTTATTCCCACTCGCTGGACCATGCGCTCGGCAACCAAAACCGACCAACACACGGTGATCGAACTGCTATCCATGCAGTTTGATATAGCGATCGATGAAAAGTTATTCTCTATGCGCCGGTTGCGCACCCCAGACTGGTAAGAGCATTGCCTGGCGCAGTGTATGGCCCTTGTCTCTACTGCTCAGATGGCCGTCTGCGGTGGGGGCTCAAAAGCGAAACATCTCGACGCCGTTAAAGCGCTGCACAAGGATTAGATAAGCGATGGTAAGATCGGGAGTCACGTGTTTACTGCTGTTGTTACTGATGGAATCCGCTCATGGGAGCGAAAAGGGACAATTCAGCGGTTATTTAAAGAGCCTCTGGATCAGTGCCGAAACCGCCCTCGGCCCGGAGGAAGATTACTGGCTGGCGATCAATCGCTGGCACTTCGAATATCAGCAGCGTTTTGGGCGCGCCAACATTGAGATTCACTACAATCACGAACTGCGGCTTGGTGACTACCTCGATACATTTCAGTACCAGTTGCAGCGTGACCTCCCCCCCAAGCCTTACTGGCATATACAGACCCGTTACCGTCGTGAAGCGGAACTGGAGGCCCGTCACAGCTTGTACCGAGCAACCCTGGCAGTGCCACTGGGCCCGATGGAAGCGCGCCTGGGCCGCCAACAGATCAACTGGGCACGCACCTTTTTGTGGAGCAGCTTTGATCGATTCAACCCCTATGACCCCTTGCAACTGGAACCCGACGAACGCCAGGGCGTCGACGGAATACTACTGCGCTGGCCAATAGATACGCTACAGACACTGGAAATCGCTTGGGCAGGCCAGCACACATCGGACAACAGCGCCTACGGTATCCGCTGGCAGCAACACTGGGGGCAAACGGACTGGGATTTTTTGTTGAGCCGATTTGGTAATACCGAAGCGGTAGGGGTATCCTTCGGCAGCCAGTGGCACGGGGTGGGCTTACAAGCCGAATACACCTTTAACAATATCAAACACCATTCACTCACCAACAACCCACTGGCTATAAATTGGTTAAACCGGCGCGACCACTATAACGACCTTGTGCTGAGTGGCAATTATTCATTCAGTACACAAACCACCGTGACGTTCGAGGGGCTATACCGAGGTATCGGCGCCGAGAACCCTCGGACCTATGATCGAACAAGGCAACTGACACAACAACAGACCACCCTCGCCCGGCACTATTGGGGGTTGATTATTCAGCAAGTTTACAGCCCTTTAACCCAGATCAATTTCACCGCGCTTTACAATGCCGATGATCATTCTTCCGCGTTGTTGCCAGAGATCATCCATAGCCCAGGTGGCAACGATGATTTAGCGTTACGGATAGGCGGCCAATGGTACTTGGGTTCAAGCCAGAGTGAATACGGGCCATTGGAGCCGCTGTTATTTGCGGAAATCAAATGGTACTACTGATCAACTATGCTGCAAATCGACAAAACTCGTCGCTAGAACATTCAGATAACAACTGAGGGCCGCCGAGGTAATGATCTCAGGGCAATATGTCTGGTTAATCTGGTCCAGCGCTTTCCTCGTTCCTTGGCCAATCATATTTTTGATGGGACTCGAATGGACCGCACCAGGACATATAGACCGAGAGTGGAACCTGAAGAATTTACTGGGTATTAACATTGCATTTATGCCTCTTGAAGAGCTTTTGTTCGCAATCACTTTCGGCATGTACTGGTCAGGAGCCTATGAACATTTCACATGGCGCCGAGGAGTCGCCATTGAGTGGTGCTAAACCGCGTACTAGCTTCAGAAGCATATAAATGCTGTCTTCAGAATCGGTAGCGGAGGGACACGGCTAAAGCATGGGCATCGTAATTGGGTTCCTCCCAGGCGAAGGCAATCGTTGAAAGTTCACGACGATCCCAGCCCCAATCGTCACGCCGGTAGCGCTCATAGGTATAGCGGCCATAAAGCGTCGTCTGTTGAGTAAAGTGCCAGCTGGCAGTCACCTCACCCCGTTGAACTCCCGTACCCGCGTTGGGCATGGCACTCGGCTCAAATTCATTCCTCAACCAAATGGCAGATTGGTCGCTATCGGCGTCAAGATAGGAGAGGTTAAGCTCCAGCTCCAGTTTTTCTTCCGTAGACTGCCAATTCACCTGTAAACCAAAAGACTCGGTATCATCCTCCGTCTCGATTTGCCATTGACCAACAACAGTACCATCCGCCTGACTCTGCTGCCCGGTCTGCTCCCATTGTGCATCTTCATAAATGGCATAAGTTGTTACTGATAATCGGGGGTTGAATGCCCACGAGAGTTCAGCAGACACTCGCTGAACATCCCGTTCCTGTAACCCGAAAAACGGGTTATCAAAGTCTTCTCGATCGAATTCTATATTGCCACTCAGTAGCAGCACCGCTGTAACTGGATAGCTGGCATTCAGCCGATAGCTGTCCACTGTACGTTCAGCGAGGAACACAGGGAGAGCCGCTTCCGGGGTAGCCTCCGGTTCTGCGGAGTGAAGGTGGCTTTCGCGCGATTGACTCAGATCCACATCCAGCTGGCTGCGTTCCGCCCGCAGCTTAACGCTAACCGCTCCGATCGATGGCAACCTGTACTCCAACCAGTAGCGGTCATTCTCAGTTTCATCGGAAAATCTTTCCTCAATCTCTGCTGTATGTCTCTCGACCGCCTGGCGCCCCCATCCCAGCTGTAATCGGGTGCGGTTATTAAAGCGGTAACCCCCTTCAATACGGAAGGTCTCCGCGTCCCTGTCATACACATGGGTGGTACCGGTTGCTTTGAACACCAAGCCACTATAGAGAACAAAGTCCGCTGGCAGGGCACTGTGCTGACTGTCTTTCTCTCTATAACTGTATTCAAGCTTGTAGTTTAAACGACGACTTGGTCTTGAGCTGAATACAACCCGAGCATTTAGCCGATCCACTTCGCCATCCAGAGAAGAGGCCGGTAAAGGGCTGAAAGGAGTGCCGGAAAATGAGAAGTAGTAGTTGGGATTTCCAATGCTATAGGGTAGAAATTTATCGTTTTGCGTTGCCTCGTTCCAGTCGAGAATCAGAGAGAGGCGGGTCAAGCTATTAATGCTTAAACTTGCGTCCAAACTCACACGCCAAAACTCATTATCGGGATAGAGGTCCAGCTGCTGCAAACCGACAAGGTGGTTCTCATCGGTTAGGGGATTACTGAAGGTCACTTGATCATTATCATTATCAAGCTCTGAGTAGTAACCACTTAGACCCCACTGCCAACGGTCGCCAATATAGTCAAGCCCCACGGCGATCTCCGTGTGCTGATAATCAATCGGCTCGACAACCAGGGTACTACCAGCGAACCCCTGGCCGGCACCCGTGGCTTTTTCTCCCTCTTTCTCCTGCGTGCTGATATCCACACTCAGTGCCCATTGTGGACCAAAATGTTTGATGGCACTCACCCCAATCGTGTCACGCTTGACGGCAAAATCTTTTTTACCGTAAAAAGTCGGATCAGCGCTGCTATTGGGATTGCCGGCACTGTCGGGATTGACATAACCGGAGGGGAGCTGTAGGTTATCTCCTCCCGATCCGGCAAAGGGTGTCAGCGTACTGCCCATTTCCACCTTTTCACTCTGCCAATAGGTAAGATTAAGCTTGTAGCTCCCCTGCTGCTCAATACCGGCGATCAGTTCCGGATGGGTTTCCCCACGCCCCTTGACATACCACTGCCGCAAGAAGTTGTCGTCCCATCCGTTCAGTTGAAGGTTCAAAACCCCATAACTGCCACTGCTCTGCTGTGGTTGCGTGAATTCCCCAAATTTGCCGTCGCCGTTTTCGGTAACGCCGATACCGACTTCAATTGAGTTTCTGAAATGAGGCTGATCTGTGTTGTCCTCTACGCCATAGCCCTCCTGGCCCCACACGACATTCACGGTTAAGATTGGGATAGCAATGACGACATTGAGCAGTTGACGCTGGCCGTTCATGATTGTGCCCTTCTGGTTAACCTGTTGCATTAGCGACGAAAGGTCAGGCCGGCCGGATGGTTGGTACCGTGCACCTGACCATGGCAATTAGTGCAGGATTTGCCGACAATACGAGTATTTCCCGTGACGTCCCCTGTAACGTAGCCGGTACCCACATGACGGCTGGCAATATGACACTGCTGACACAGAAACGGCAGTCGTGCGGACAACAGATTATCGTTCACCGAACCGTGCGGCGTATGACAATGGGTACAGTCGTCCTGAACCGGTTCATGCTCGAACAGAAAAGGTCCGCGTTTTTCGGCGTGACACTGGTAGCAGGTTTCGTTCACTGTCGACTGGACAAGCATACCCTCGCCTTTGCCTCCGTGCGAGTTGTGGCAGCTGGTGCAGGTTACGAGACCTTCCCTCACGGGGTGGCGTGAGTATTTCAGCAGATTTACGCGTTGCTGTAGATGACAAGCGGTGCACACCTTCGCCTGCTGCTTGTTTGAAAGTACGCGGTCGCGAGGAGCGTGAATTGTGTGACAACTGGCGCAGGTAATACCCGCCGTCGCATGCTCACTGAGATGCCAGTGCTTCTGATTGCCGCCTTGATGACAGCCTAGGCAAACAGCATTGGGTTCAGCTGCTGTATCGACCCCGAGGCTAACAAAACTGATGCCCGCGCGAAACTTCTTTGACCACTTTAGATGTTCGCCGGAGGGGCCGTGGCAAGACTCACAACCCCGATCTGCCAGCGGTGTTCGAGAGTCCCCAACTCTCCAGTGCGGTGTATATAAAACCGCACGATCCCGCTTTTCATCGTGGCAATTGAGACAGGCCTCAGAATCCCCACTGTAAACAGTGGAAAGTGGCAGTTCCTCCCTACTCTCAGCGCCAAGCGCTTTACCGAACGCTGCAGTTAATATCAATACCGCGCTGATAATCGTTATTACCACCCAAATAAGGCTTTTCATCAAACTCGCTCCTCGCACCAATGCAGATACCCGCAATGAGGATACTACGACTTAAAACTCTACCGCTCTGACATCTATGCCCGGCCCCTTGCCACCAATTCCAAGGACGTGGCCGAGGGATACAAAGTGTTTGTGGCCTTCTGTGCCACTATCGTGCAACACCAAACCAAAATAGTAGGTCATCCCTTCTCGTAACGCGACTTCACCCGCGTTTAAGGCTCTGAGCGGTCGACTGATCTCGATCACTTGACGATCCGCTGTAGCTTCAACCCTTATCTGGGGAATCGATGCCTGAAGATAATAGTGTCGCTTATGAATGTAACCTCTGCGCCCAACGCCATCGGTAGAGATAGACCACAATTCGAGAAATTGACCTGGCTTTAGCAGTGTTTCAACCGCCTCTTGACTGCTGTCACTGCCTCCATCAGCTTGTTTATTCGGATAGCGGCCGCGAGAAAGCAGCGAGGTTAATGGAGATTTTATAGTGCCTGAGCCAACTTTTAGCCCATCGTGACATGCCGCACAGCAGCCAACTTGCGCAGGCGACTGATAGGAGTCCTCACCCAGAATCAATGACAGTTGCTTTGTGGCCTCTCCCATCGTAGGCAAAGACAGCCACAGATAGAAGGTACCGGACTGGAAAGCCGCTTTTACGTCAACAATCAGACTGGTTCGAGCCTCTCCGGCCGTCACCTCGGTCTCCGCGCCTCCCCATTCTGCCAGGACCGCCCCCAATTCAACCTCTTCCTCCGAGTGACAATTGTGGCAACTTTTACCTCTGCGTATCTTGGTGGCTCCTCGATGCGTGGAACGGTTTAACAGCTTGCTCCAAGCCCCCTGTCCCGGGTAAAACAACACGACCTGCTGGCTTTCGACCTGAGCCCAATCGATACTGTAGGTGTTGAGTGGATAACAACAAAGTAGGGTAAATAAGCCTATGAACAACAGAGACGTAAAAGGGCCCTGCTGGGCAATTACAGGTATTCCCGCATTCATCATCTAATGACTATTGCCTCCTATAGAAAATCCAATGCTTCAATAACCATGGAATTGACCACTCACTCCTTTAGCGGTGTATGGGCTATGCCCTGGTGGCAATCGATACAGGTTTTACCCTCAGATAATTCCTGATGCTCTTTCCTCGCTTGGGAGGACTGCCAGGCCAGATCCATACGTTCTACCTTATGACAATGGCGACAAGGCCCAGAGTCATTAGCTTTAAATCTTGCAACTTCACGCCTTTTCATCTCATCCACATGGGCAAGGTATTTTTCATCGCTATCTATCACCCCCTGTATATGGGACAGAAGCTCCTTAGTTGCTTCAACTTTCCTTAAGAGTTTTGGTAAAGACTCATGAGGCACATGACAACTGCTACAACTTGCAACCACGCCGTGAGCATTGCGGTAGTGAACCGTTGCTTGAATTTGCTGATAGGGTATTTCATGGTTGTGACAACCAAGACAAAAACTGTCGGTATTGGACCACTCCATAGTCGCGTCAAAGCTCACCGTGCCGACAACACCCATGACAATGCCTACCAATAACAGGCTGAGGACTGTCAGCTTTCTGTTAGACCGAAGCAGTTTATGCCACATTGTCATCTAGCCATTGCCTCACCAAACCAGCCAGTCTTCTGAAAACCGCAAGGTCCTACAGGCTTCCCTGCCACTAGAGCCCTACAGGACAAACCCCACCGCGATCAGTAGCGGTGTCACCAGAGTCACGAGCACATTCCTCGCCATAGCCGGGATAAGCTCCGCATTGTGGCGCACATTAGCCAGCCGGCGTAATCCCAAATAGGCTGCCACCGCTATTGGTGCAGTCATTAAACCCAACAGACTAGCGATGGGCATCAGTTCCAACAGCACACCAACGATGAGCGCAAGGTAGCTACCCATCAGCAGGGCACCGTAAAGGTAGCAACTGGCAAGGCGCCCAATCAGAATTGGGTAATGGCGACGGCCAACGCTGGCGTCAGCTTCGATATCTGGCAGCTGGTTGACCAACAGCAAACCGCTTGCCAAGAAAAATGGTATCAGTGAGACACTGATTGCAGTAGCATTGAATTGCCCAGCCACCACAAAATGGGTGCCTACTACCATCAATGGCCCAAAACCCAAGCCCGGAGCGATCAAACAGAGGAAAGGGTGGCGTTGAATCCATGTGCTGTAACTGGCAATAACCCCAATTCCCAACAGCCCAAGCGGCAAAAGCTCAGCCCCCCGCAAGTAGATGAACCCTAGGCCGATGATCACAGTCACGATTAGCGCACCGGTACCAATCCACCAGGCCCAGGGAGCCAACGTCGGTGCTGCGGGAAGTACACCACTACCACCACTAAAAGGCGTACGCTGGGTATGAAAATCCAAACCACTTTGGAAGTCGATATATTCGTTAAGCGCATTGACACTGATATGGGCCATAAATGCACCGAGCAGCGCCAGTAGCGCGTAGGCGATGGCAAGGTTCTTGGTCACCCAGTAGGCACTCGCGACTCCCAACAGAACACAGACCGGTGTGAGCGCGAGGAAGGGAATGCGAATAATACCTAGCAGCTGACCTAAACGAGGCATCGGTGGTAGTTCTGCAAACCTGGTAGTCTCCAAATACTGTAGTTGCTGAGAGCTATTATCGCAAACCTATGTCTATACACACAGCCTACCCTTACTCGCCAACACAGAAAACCATCCTAGATGCTGGGTTTATACAGGATGATTTTTATTAAAAAATCATCTATTGAAAAAGAGAGCAATTCCTCCTGAGAGCGGAAACACCGCCCGAATTAGAATATAGTTACAAGAAATGAGCAACTCGTATACCAACAGCTTATGATTACTATATTGGCGGGAATACTCGCGTTCACCGTTATCATTATGCTGCTGGTGGCAGTGTTACTTATCGCCAGGGCAAAGCTTGTTTCCACCGGTGAGGTGAATATAGTAATCAATCGGGACGAGATTAATGCCCTTAAGGTACTGACTGGAGAAAGTCTGCTAAATACATTGGCCAGCCAGGGTATCTTTATATCCTCTGCTTGTGGCGGAAGAGGCACCTGTGGCAAATGCAAGGTGAAGGTAAGCTCGGGGGGCGGTGCGATCCTCACCAGTGAGCGCTCCCATGTAACACCAGCAGAGCTGCGCCAAGGCGTGCGGTTAGCTTGTCAACTGAAGGTAAAACGTGATCTCACGCTCGAAATGCCTGCCGACTTGTTTAACGCGCGTAAGTGGCAGTGCACCGTGCACTCGAATCGCAATGTCGCCACCTTTATCAAGGAGTTAAAGCTAGACCTGCCGGAAGGAGAAGCACTGCCCTTCCGTGCGGGCGGTTACGTCTTGGTGGAGTGTCCCCCCCATCGGCTCAGTTATGCTGACTTCGACATCGAACCAGGCTACCGCGAACGCTGGGATGAATTTAATTTGTGGCGGCACAATTCGTTGGTCTCTGAGTATACCCACCGCTCCTATTCGATCGCAAACTACCCAGAAGAGAAAGCGGCGTTAACCCTCAACGTACGCATCGAGCCCCCTCCCCTGGACCACCCCAAAGCGCCTCCAGGCATCGTCTCGTCGTACCTGTTTAGCCTGAAACCGGGCGACACGCTGAGCATTGCCGGACCCTTCGGTGACTTTTTTGCCCGGGAAAGCGATAATGAAATGATCTATATAGGCGGTGGGGCCGGCATGGCGCCTATGCGCTCCCACATTTTCGATCAACTTGTACGCCTCCACACAACGCGCAAGATCAGCTTCTGGTATGGAGCTCGCAGCCTGCGTGAAGCCTTCTACACAGAGGAGTTCGAACGTCTATCCTCCCAGCACGATAACTTTGACTTTACATTGGCGCTGTCAACTCCCTTACCCGACGATAACTGGAGCGGACCCAGCGGCTTTATTCACCAGGTGCTATATGATCGCTACCTCGCCAGCCACCCTGCGCCCGAAGATGCAGAATACTATCTGTGCGGACCACCCGATATGATTGAGGCGTGCAATCATATGCTCGAGGACCTTGGCGTAGAACCAGAGAATGTCCTGTTCGACAAATTTGGATAAGCAGTGTCTGCTACTGTTTACACAACCGATCAGAAATTATGCCAACAGTTTTGACCCGTTTGAGCCGAAGCCATTAATGCTTGTTAAACGACTTATTTATGATAGGACCACCGGCTTCACTTGTTGCACTATACTGATGATGTGATATATCTCCCCTATCGAGATCTTTTCCTATACCAGTGAATAACGTTGAATTAACTATGCCGAGCACAAAAACTGAACACAAAACCATTTATATAAAGGGTATGATTGGCCCGCAGTGTGCCAATGTTGTGGAGTGGTCCTTGAAATCTGTAAAAGGAGTCACCCCCGTGACCATGAATTTTGCCGACGCCAGGGCGGATGTCGACTATGATCCTGAGCTGGTTACAGCCGAAGCGTTAGAGGACGCCATACGCACCAGCGGCTATATTGTTTTTCGCAAGTAGGCAGAGCGGCTCACAATTCACCGTGCCCCGGCCGTTCACCACCAGTAGATAGCTTTAGCCCTTTGGAGCGATACGGTCATCCAAGATAGTCCAAAAACCGTTTGCCATCTCGGTATCGAAGTGATAGCCGGCGGCGAGAGCGTCGGCAGCTTTTGGACCGGCAGCCAGTATACCCAGATCACTGAGATATCCCTGGCGATCTCTAAATTTGACCTCGACACCCAATGACTGCGCTTGTTGTAGCAGCGCAGTATCCAGCGATCGGGGCCCCGAACCGCGCTCAATCATATAGAACAAGGCGTTGTCGCTATGGACCGGGTAGCACTTTCCCCAGACATCGAACACCTGGCCTGAATGACAGGGATGTGTTGCAAACGAGGTAGCGATCCTTAGCTCTTCCAGCCATTCAAGAACATCCTGCGGGTGACTCCAATTTTCCAGACCTTGCAGGTCCCCGGTGAACCGTCCACCGGGCTCCGAGCGCGCTTCGTGCACTTGTACCTGGCGGCCCGCCTGTGCCAGCGTAATGGCCGCGGTTAAACCTGCGATGCCGGCACCTACGACATGAATAGGCTCGCTTGGTTTCTGGGTGTTCATAGCGTTATCTCCTGATCGGCTACCGCGCGGCAACTGTTTTACAGCCTCATGACGGTCTACTGGTCGTTGTATATAGATCATGACGGGTTAGCGGCACGGGATTCGCGTACGGTTCCCGTTTCGAAATCAACACTTGAAAAACGGCAATACCGCCCTCTTCAAATTGTTCGGCACAGGCCGCCATATAGAGCTTCCACACCCGATAGGTTGCCTCACTAACACAGTGTAAGGCCTCCTCATGGCGAGATTGCAACCGTTTCACCCATTCACGCAGGGTCAGGGCGTAATGGGAGCGGAGGTTTTCAACATCGTGAATTTCAAAACCCACATCCTCCATAATTTTCTGTATATTGCTGACAGTATCCAGCTGACCATCAGGGAAGACATACCGGTTAATAAATTCTGTGCCGACACTTTTACGCCAGCCCTGGGTATCTATCGCGATGCCGTGATTTAAAAACAAACCTCCGGGCTTAAGTAGGCGGTGGGCAATCGAAAAATACTGTTTCATATTTTTCAATCCGACATGCTCGAACATGCCCACGCTAACGACCTTGTCGTAGATGTTGGTCCCACTGAGTTCTCTGTAGTCAAGTAGTTCAACGGATACGCGTTGCTGCAATTTTTTGCTAACAATTTGCTTCTTCACATACTCGTACTGCTCTTGGCCAAGCGTAATTCCGTGACAGTTAACGCCATAATGTTCTGCGGCCCAAAACATCAGAGCACCCCAGCCACAACCGATGTCGAGTAATTTCTCATCACGGCGCAGGCGGAGCTTTCGGCAAATGTGGTCAAGCTTATTACGCTGAGCGCGTTCCAAGCGATCTGTTTTATCCTCATAATAGGCACAGGAATAGACCATCTGCTCGTCGAGCCACAATCGGTAAAAATCATTGGATACGTCATAGTGGTAGGCGACCGCTGCCTTATTGAAAGCTTTCGTGGATCTGTCTCGAAAGTGTTTGCGTAACGTACCGGGCGGACTTTCGGAAATATCACTACAGGCTGACTTGTGGCGTGCTTGAAGAGGTAGTAATTTGATGGCTAAATATAGCTTTTCACGAAAAGATAAACGAATTGAAGAAAGATAGTGGCGAATATCTAAGGCCTCGTAGATATCCCCCTCCACATCGACAATGCCGTTAAAGTAGCACTCGGCGAGATAGAGGATATCTCTGCCGAGCACTATTCTGGAAAAAGCTGCGGGACTATGAAACGCCAAGGTTACCGTGGCAGATTTTTCGGTACCGGTGTAGATTGCCGAGCCGTCCCACAGTTTAATACTGAGATTTCCTTCAAAATCCCTAAACAAGCGCTTAGCTGCCATTATGGCGTTCTGCGCATGACCACTGCCAGGAATGGTATGGCTTTTACTCAAACTTTGATTCTCCATCGCCCTACCTCACAGACGAGACCAGTTAATCGTTGGTAAACCACTACCAAACCTCTTTCGGGAATGCTAGTGCCCATGCAAAGCCTCCACCGGCTGAAGGCGCGCTGCCTTGAACGCCGGATACACAGCAACCAGTACGCCCAAAACGTACAGCAGCAAGGCCGGTACCAAGAGGTTACCGGGAATCAAGACCGGATAGACGCGGTCTGTCATGCCGGGAATGGCGGCCATACTCTCCACGAAAGCCGACAGGTTGATCCCCTGTTCGTGGTAATACTGGGCCAATGAGCTACCCACCACCGCCCCAATCAGAATGCCGCCCGCACCGAGAATCAGCGCCTCATACAGAACGGTTTTCATTACCTGGAGGGGTTCAGTGCCTACTGCCAACAGCATGCCAAACTCCCGGGTCCTCTCCAGCACGGTCATCAGCATAGTGTTCATAACCCCCATACCCACCACAACATAGATCACCGCCAGAATTAGGTAAAAGTCAAGACGGGTCATATCAACCATTTGTACCAACACTGGCATTATCTGTTCCCACGGTGTCGCTTGGAGGGAGGTTCCGGACAAAAGCCGGGTCAAGCGTTCAGCGACAGCAGCACTGTCCCGGCGCTCTTGCAGGCGTATACCCCAGTGCGAAATCTGTTCTGGCGGATAACCGAACAATTCGCGCACCTGGGTGATGGGGCTGAAGACATAACCGCGATCGAAGACTTCACTACCGCTGAAGAAGATACCGCGTATCCGTACTGCATTGGCAATGAGTTGGCCGGTATCATCCTGTGCAGTGATGACGATGCGCTGGCCAATGTCAACCTCCAGGTCTTCGGCGAGAGAACTGCCGATCACAATACCGCTTTGGCCCTCGCTAAGGTATTGACCTTTCACGATAAGCCTGTGTAATTTGGTTACCTGAGGTTCCGTCTGGGGGTTCACACCTACCCAGCTAATCGGCAAAGACTGCTGGGCGCTGCCCACCATCGCTTCAACCACCAGACGCTCACTGCCTGCCAGGATTTCCGGTTGCTCCAACAGCCCTTCAGGTATTTGCTCGCGGCTGAAGAGTATCTCTTTGTTGGCGATATTTTCCGTCTTTATTTGTATTTGGACTTTGGACTGATTATAGCGATGCCAAGCAATAATGTGACGATGTTTTGAAAAGTAGTTGACATTTCGAGACCTCTTCGATTTTCGTTTTTTTGCTGACAAGCAAAAAAACGTGTTTCT
>Ga0213841_1000133_pt1 | contig 170369 bp, 153 predicted proteins | sample SWPATP23_FD_160125 | JGI IMG/M metagenome (GOLD analysis project Ga0213841, IMG submission 160125) | Coastal seawater microbial communities from Marineland, Florida, United States - SWPA TP2 #3 | ecosystem: Environmental > Aquatic > Marine > Coastal | place: USA: Florida | collected 2016-08-14
CCTCCTTCAGGCGAAGGAGGGATGTAGCGTGGTCAGTTGCCCGCCCCCGAAGGCGTGGTCAGTTGCCCGCCCTGGCGATGGTCAGTTGCCCGCCCTGAGGGGGATCACTTAGGCCGCTCTGTGACACCTTGAGGTTGTCCTGGCCGTCGAGCCAGGCGCCGATGTCGTCGAGAACAGGCGCGAGCGTCGACTTGTCGGCACCCATCACCAGCTTCAAAGCCAGGGCACTCCAGTCTTTATCTGCGGACGTTGAGAAGTAGGTCCAGACGGCTCGGAAGTCCTCGGCGAGGTGCTCGCTGACGCCAGCCTGGACGGCTGCACGCAGACGGACGTGACGGAGCTTGAAGCGTTCTTTGTCGTCGACCTCGTTGGTGGCAAGCCCGTCTGTTGCGAGCTTCACTGCGGCGGTGGCTCTTCCTGCTCGCAGATGGACGTTGGCGGCAAGTGCGGAGAACCGAAGTTGGGAGAGGCGCAGTAGGGCCGCGGCGTCTGACGTGGCTGTCGCGTCGATGCAGATGAAGAGGTTCTTGGCGTCGATGTCGCTGATGTCACCGCGCTCGATGGATGCGCGGTAAGCGTCGAGGGCCTCGTGGAGGCGGTTGTCCTCGAAGAGTTGGTCGGCTTCGCTTTGCTGGTTTGGAATCAGACCACCTCGCGAACAATGTGGATGGTGCTCAACTCCAGCTTCGACAGACGGGCCGTCGCCAAAGGAAGGCCCATCCGGCCGAGTGAGAGCCGGCCATCCTTCAGCTGTTGCAAAGCCTCCGAGCGTGGCGTCTTCACGTCGAATGCCTTGAGCACCTGGGCAAACTCTTTGACGTCCACGTCGGAGACGAGGCGGGCCCAAACATCAACGTCAACAACACCAACCGCCGTCGCATCCCGTCGGAGCAGCTCTTCGACGTCGACCTTGTTGAGCAGGGCGGTGCCGAGCGAGTCGGCGACGAAGACAGCGTCATCCCAGCCGAGGTTTCCGCTCTCAGAGGCGTAGACAGGCGGGTCCGGCTGTCCGTTTCGAACGTCGAGTACGTAGTGGACGCCGCCCCCGTTGAGCCCAATCGACACGCCGCCCGGCATGTATTCGTTGAGCTCATAGGCCTCGTTCATTTCTGTGAAGACGTCGACCTCAAAGAGGCCCCACTCCCAGTTGCCGACGACGAGGGTTGCCCCGTTTGATGTTTTGTAGATGTCTTCCAAGAGCCGGGGGAGCGGCGCCCCATTGGAGAGCTTGAGGTACTGCGCCCGCAGGGCTGAGAGCTGTTCGTCCGTCGCTGGAGGTGGCGACTCGCTCCGAAGGTCTTGCGTCACGCGATGCATGGCCGCTCTTTCTTGCTCGACTTCAATGCAACTCATTGCATTGCGCAAGGCCCGAGTGGCCTCCCGTTGGATGAGCTTCTCGTCTTGCTTGTCGATCGTGCGGGCGTAGATGCGGAGTGCGTCCACAGCGGTCGCGCGAAGTAGGCTCGGGAGCCAGCGGGCGTCCTGAAAGGGAAGCGTGACGGCTTTCTCGGGTGGGCGCGAGTCGGTCATGACGCCGAATCGTGCCGACAAAAGAAGTCGCTCGAATTCATCGACGGGAAAGTCGCCCTCGCGGTTTCGCAGGGAATAAAGAGCTTCGTCGTCGTTCCCAAAGGTCCAGTGGTCGAGGTTGAACTGCCAGGCGGCTTCGGCCGAGCTCCGGACGGCGGACGCTGCCCACGCACCGGCGTCGTCGACGCCTTGCTCTTGCAGAAGAGCTTCGACGGCAAGGACGAGTTCGTTGGCGTCAGAGCCGCCGGTCGAAACGCCGACAAACGGTGCGGCCAGCAGCGCTGCTTTGTGTGCGTCGACGTCGGCGGGGAGGGGGGACTCAGCCCAATACCGACGAAGGTCACGCCACTCTTCGAGGCAGAGGACATAGGGGTGCCATTGGGCATGGTCCCACCAGCCGAGTTCGTGTTCGTTGCCGTCACGGTCGACGAGCAGAAGGTTGAGCGACCAGACTTCGAAGGCAACGTCGACCTTGAGGGCATGTCCGTCAGGGAGTGGGAGGCTCCATGCGGCGGACTCGGCTTCCGCGTCGAATTCGTCTCGCTCCTCGTCGACGCCGAGGAAGTAGTGCCAGAAATCGGGGGTGGCGAGGAGGGACGTTTGGGTCATGCCTTCCACTTCTCGGCTTCGAAGTCGACATAGTCGTCGGTGCGGCTGGCGTATTCGGATGCGAGGTCGTCGATGCGGTCATCGATGTCGATATCCTTTTCTTTGGCGAAGCGAACGAGTGCGTTGCGGACCATGTTTTTAACGAGGGCGGGCAAGTAGAACACTTGAGGCGCGACGACGAACTCGGTGCCTCCGCAGACTTCAAGCCACTTCTGAAAGACGTCCACGCCGTTGAGGCGAAGCACACTTTGGCCCCACAGACGAACGGCATCGGACGAAGGGTCGCCGCAAGAGACGCAAAGGAACGCGCCGTCCACACGCCCGTCCTCCCTTAGACGTCGCAAAGCATTTCCGTGCATCCGCCAATTCGACTCGCGGATTTGCGCACTCGTCCTCCCCTGGTTTTCTGCCTGCACGTCGAGCGCTTCCCACAGCTGCAGCAACTTGGCCGGCGGGCGCGGAGATGGGCCTGCCCATTCGTCGTGCGTGTAGAGGCATTCCTCGTCGACGGGTTCGACAAGAACATCAACGAACGAGCCGAAGGACTCTTCGGTGACACCAAAGGCGACTGCGACGGGCGGCGTGTTGATGTCTGCAACTGCCGCTTTCGCCCAGTCGAAAAGCGCTTGTTCGGTCTGCTCTTCCAGAGTCGTCATGTTGTCTCCAAGTCGTCGGGAAAGAACGGAATCCGCATCGGGTCGGCCTTCAACGCAATGAGCAGGTCGAGCAGTTGCATCGACGTCGCCCAGTAGTGTTCCTCACGCATGGGGAAGACGATGATCGCGGGGGGGCCCTTCCACCACGTCGTGCAGAGGGTCTCGCCGTTGTCGGTGTTGGCGACGGGAATCAGCGTGCATCTGTCGAGGTCGAGCTTGAGCTCCGACGTTTCATGCGGGCGGAAGGGACGGCGCCGGTGGGACCCGCGGACGGTCTCCACTGCGTTTCGGACGTCGGCGATGTGTTGGCTCCCAAAGTCAGTGCGGGAAGGAGACCAGACATGGATGAAGTTGAAGAAGGTTGCGTGTGTCCCCATCACTTCAGTGAGCTGAACAACGTCGGCTGGAGGAACAAGGTCGCCCAGCTCTCGACGAGGAGGGCCCCAGTCGGGCACAGGGGTTGGTGGCTTGACCTGGAAGACGTTTGCTGCGGCGTCTGCTGCCCTTTCTGCGTGGCGGTAGACATCGCTGTACACGAGGAACGCCTCCTCGACTTCTCCGCCACACAAGAGCGCGGTCAGCGCTTCGGCGTAGCAGGCGAGCCAGTCATCCAGCCTTCGCCAGTCGGCTTCGCAAATGAGGTCGTTGCGACGCAGCATGCCCGCCTCGTCGACGCCCCAGAGACGGGGGAGGGCGCCAAGCTCGTGGAGTTCGTACATCAGCTCCTTGTCGACGACGCCGCCGTCGAATTTGGGCTTGAGCGCGGCGAGGATGGACTCCAGTTCGGCGAGCGTCTCGTCGTGGACGGTGCCGCCGAATGGACGTAAGGACGGAAGAAGCCCGGGAGGCTCACCCGGCCCGTGCTTGACCAACGGGTCGATGTGCTTCTGCAGTTTGGCGAGGGCTTCTTCAGGGGTCATTCGTTGTCCGTACTCCCACCATGGTACACCACCTCGAACAACAGGAGGTGCATGGGCATGTGGGGAAACGAAGCATGGGACAACGACGGGGCCGCCGATTGGTTCGGCGGCTTGATGAGCAGCACCGGGCTCCGCGACAAATGGCACGCGACCATGACGGAGGAGTTCTATGACGACGAGGCCGAGCAAGCTCGGGCTGCGCTGTGGCTGTTCGCTCAGCTGGGTCGCGTCTACATCTGGCCCATCGACCACCTCGACGACGACGTGAAGTTGGCGTTGGAGGTCGCCGACAAGATGCTGGCGAGAGACTACATCGCCGAGGTCCCCGACTATCGGGCGGGCATTCAGCGCGACCGCGACGCCATTGCTCAACGGCAGAAGAAGTAGCCACCCATGACACCCGACGCATACGTCCGCATCACGCTCATCGCTACAGTAGACGGTGGGCGCCGACGGCCGTACCCGAACAACGCCCGGCCGCAATACAAGCTTGTCGTCGACGGCAAGCCATACCAAACGTCGACGTCACATACGTTCATCGACGCGGACGGCGTTTTGCCTGGTGGCAGTGCATTCGCCCATGTCGCGTTCATCACGCCAGAGGCGTATCCGCACTCTATGGCGCCAGGCGACGTGTTTGATGTCTGTGAGGGAGCCCGTGTGACGGGACACAGCGAGATTCTCGACGTGTACAACTCCCTGCTGCTGAGGCGCCCCAGAGACAACACAAGTGCTGCGAGGCCGAACAAGGTCGTCACTCAGGAGGCGAAGTGACGCCGCCCGACCTCCGCGTTCGTCTTGAGCTGCTGCCGCCAGAAGAGGGAGGTCGCACCCGTCCAGTGGCGAGCGGCATTCGCCCGCACTACGAGCTTGTCGTCGACGGTAAGCCACTGGTGACGACGGCGATGCACACGTTTGCAGGCGGTGTCGTCGTCGAGCCCGGCGGCTCAGCTGAGGCCGAGGTGCGGTTCATCGCCTACTACCCAGATACCCTTTGCGTGGGAGACGTCGTTAGCGTGAAGGACGGGCCCCACGTCATTGGGTATGCGACAGTTCTGGAAGTGTCGAACCCAATTCTTGAGCGAAAACGAGAAGCAGAATGAGTGTCCAATACATTGGTGTTGCCGAGCGACCCGACGAGTTTGAGGTCGACGCGCGGACGCGTCCGGCCCATCAATGCGGCGGAGTTGCGGGCGGGCTCCTGGCGCTTGGGTTCACGGAGCGCGGCGACATCGACCCTGCCTTCCTCGCCGGTCTGCCCGACGACGTTGCGCAACGTCTGCGGGAAACGCGGGAGTTCAACTGGAGCGGCGACGGGTTCGTGCAAGTGATGCTGACCGCCACCGATGTCACCGTGGAGCACGGCTCTGGCGGCGATGCGCTGGACGATGCGCTGAGCGAGGTGATGAACATCCTGCAGGAGGCTGGCCTCTACGTGTGGGACCCACAAACCAGCCAATGGCTTTGGTAGCCCGTCAACGGGATGACCCGTGAGCATTCTTTCTGCAGTGGCACTGGTCATCAGCGACGTCAGCGACGACGATGCACTCAACAAAGCTGTCGTCGCGGCTGCCGATGACTCTGGGTGGACGACCGCGCCTCCCGACACAGACGCATATGCCGACCTGCATACGTCGATGTCCACGGATGGCGATCGAAAGCGATGGGTTTGGTTTGAGGAGTTTGAGGGCGTTGCGCATCACCAGTCGCCGATGGCGACAGCGTTGGCCAAGCGCGGCTTTCTCTGCCGGGTGTTCGTCGTCAGTCTCAACCGCGAAAGCTACAGGCTTGGCGACAACGACGAGCACGGCTGGGACATTGGCCTTGCCCCGGTTGAGTGGACACTTTCTGAAAGGAATGGAAAGTGTCGTTCATGACCAAAAGAACCTTCACCCCCGAGTTCAAAGCCGAGGTCTGCCAGCTCGTCTTGTCTGAGAAGAAGACCGTGGCCGAAGTGGCCGACGAGCACGACTTGCATACGTCGCAGGTCTACTCCTGGCTCAAGAAGGCCCGTGAAGACGGCGTCACCGCACCTGCCACAGCGACGAGCGAAGAACTCGAAGAGCTGCGGCGACTTCGCAAAGAAGTCCGCGAGCTGCGGGAGGAACGCGATTTTTTAGCCGATGCGGCGCGGTACTTCGCCAAGGCCAAGAAATGAAGTGCCGGGCCATTGAGAAGTATTCTCGTCGCTACTCCATCCGAATGATGTGCCGCGTGCTCAACGTGTCGACGTCGGGCTTCTACGCGTGGCGAGGTCGAACAGCGTCGGCGCGGGCCAAAGAAGATGAGCGTCTGCGGGTGCACATCCGGGTGGCCTTTCGTCGAAGTCGAGAGACGTACGGCGCGCCGCGCATCTTGAAAGATCTCCGGGACGATGGCTTCAAAGTCAGCAAGAAGCGCGTGGCGCGTCTGATGCGCGAGGAGGGGCTCGTCGGCCGCGCCCCTCGACGGTTCAAGAAGACGACGTTGTCGGAGCATGACGAGGGCTACGCGCCGAACCTGCTCCAACGCAACTTCGTCGTCGATGAGCCCAACCGCGTTTGGGTCGGAGACATCACGGCGATTCGAACGTGGGAGGGGTGGATGTACCTCGCCGTCCTCATCGACTTGTACTCGCGCAAGGTCGTCGGGTACGCGCTCGACGACGAGATGCCCGCGCAGCTTTGCGTCGACGCTTGGACAACGGCGGTGCGCAAGCGCCGTCCGGGCCCTGGGCTCGTGTGCCACACCGACCGGGGCAGCCAGTACGCGAGCAAGGCGTACCGGGCAGCGCTCGACGACGTGGGCGCGCAGCAGAGCATGAGCCGCAAGGGCGACTGCTGGGACAATGCCGTCGCCGAGAGCTTCTTCTCGACGCTGAAGACGGAGCTGGTGTGTCGACGCAGTTGGCCTACCAAGGCGGGCTTGAGAGAGGCCGTCCGCGACTACATCGACGAGTTCTACAACCCTCAACGACGTCATTCAGCGAATGGCGGATTGAGCCCTGTGGCCTACGAGGTACGCTCGATGCGGACCTTGGAAGCCGCTTAACCAACTGTCCACGAAAGCGGGGCAAGGCCACATCGACTTGAGCATCTTCGACGTCGCTGGCGACGGCTCGCGGAAGTTGGTGGACCACGGCATGTCGGATGGCGAGTTGTTCGCGAGCGCCGGGGATGAGTACGAAACGGTAACGTGGTTCTTGCAGACCGCGGCCGACGCACAGGAGAACAGCGTCGTCGTTGAGGGCTCGGAGTTGTTGCTTTGGGCGAAGCCGACGGATTTGAGCACTCGTCTGCAGAGCCTTGTGGCAGACGTTCGGCGCGCTGGCGAGTACAGCGTCGTCGACATGGCGGGGCAGCAGATGGTTCGCCTGAAGTTCGAAGACGGCTCAACGCGGATGAGTGCGGTGTCTGACGATGAACTGGTAGAGCTGGAGGAGTTGGGGCCTTGGTAGAACAGGGGTCCAATCGGAACCGGTGCGTTCCATCTGGACCTGTGGGAGCCGCTTGCTTCGCCGTCATGGCACGGGCCTCGCGAAGCTGGCACTTGGTCCGGTTTGTGCTTTAGACCATCGAAAGGAGTTTGCTGTGCCAACTGTCCTCATTTCGATGTTCGCCTTCTCAGCCGCAGCCCAAATGGTTGCATGCAGAGGGCTGTCGGGTCCGGCTTCACGACGACGACAACGTGGCGCAGGTGTCGCCGTTGATCATCGAAGACAAAGCGCTGGGTCACATCACGAAGTACGAAAAGGTGTCCGGCAAACTCGAAGCTGCACTGCGATTCGTCAAGCTTCAGCAGGCGACTGTGCGCGGGACCTCGTACAAGCGGACCGGCAGCGTTCGACGTGGCGCGGGCTGGGCTGTGGCACCTTTTCAGCAAGCACAGTCGCGTTCTCAGCTTGCGACCGCAGTTGGCTACGTGAAGACCGAGGCTTGCCTGATTCGCATTGATGTCATCGGCGGGACGCAGCGGAATTTCGAACTGCTCGCCGACCAAGCAGAGCTCGTCGCGAGGAGACAACTCACGTCGGAGGCTCAGGTGCTGCGAGTGCAGCTGCCCGAAGGTCGAGGTGACATTTTGTTGCCGACGCCGCGTGGTTTTGTTGTCGACGCTGCGACGGGGCAGCTCCGCGACACAACGAGGCATGTTCTCTTCCAGCCTTCAGGGTTTGCAGGGGCTGACGTTTCGCACGGGCTTCAGGCGGCAGCGGGTTCGGCCCGCCTGACGCGGCAAGGAACCGATGGCGACATCACATGGGTGGAGGCCGAAGTGCCGAATGACCCGCAGGGGGTGATGTCGGCGCTCTTCCTGGGGCGTCAAGTTGGCGCCCATACGTTGGTGCTCAGCGTTGGCTTTCGGAGTGACAAGAACACGCAGAAAGAGGTGCTACAGCGTTTCGCGTCCGCAATGCAGCGAGCCAAGTTCAATCCGAGTGTACGGTCGATTGACGTCGAGCAGGCGAATCGCTTTCTCGCAGGGAGAAAGTTCTCACGAACACTGAACACCCGCCGCACGTCGTCCTTGATTGTCCTTTCGTTTTGCGGAGACGGTACAACGCGCGAGTCGGATGGGTTTAGCGGCGGGAGGGCCGACGTTCGTTCGAACTTCAGCGTGAACGCCTCCAGTAGCAACCGTCGAAGATGGCGGGTGTGGCAGAACGAGCAAGGCCAGCTGATGCTGACACTTGGGCAGACGTCGAAGCGACTCAAGGTGATGCGAAGCGCCATCAAGGTCGGCGGGAGCGCCTACTGGGAGAAGGGCCGCTCGGGCTGTTGATGCAGGCCTGAAACCTGACAACTCCTGACGCTGGGGTGTGGTTCGCTGCACGCAGTACAGGAGCAAACATGACCTACATCGCGAGCAGCGGAGACCTCTTCGCCACGACGACGCTTCGAAACTTCGCCCACGGCTGCAACTGCGCTGGGTCCATGGGGAAAGGCATCGCCGTCGCCTTCAAGCGCCGCTGGCCCCAGATGTTCAAGGAGTACAAGGCGCGGTGTGCCGACGGCCGCCTCGTCGTGGGCGGGGTCTTCACGTATGCATCCGAGACCGAGGTCGTCTTCAACCTCGGCACGCAGGCGCATTGGCGGGCGAAAAAGGGGGGGCCTGCGGCCGACCTCGGTGGCATCGAGTCGGCCTGCAGACAGATGGTCACCGAGGCGGAGGAGCGCGGGCTCGACGTTGTGGCGCTTCCGGTCGTGGGTGCAGGTCTCGGCGGACTGAGCACTGGTGACGTCGTCAATTTGCTCCAGGACGTGTTTGGGCCGTCGTCCGTCGAGTTTTGGGTGGTTGAGCGGTTTGTGGCGGGGGAGCCGCTCACGCGCTTTAGGTAGGCCGCTCCTGGCTGATGACGACGTCAGTACCACCAATGCCGCGGCACACCATGGATGCGCCGGATGCTCCCAGTCAGATGTTCAAAAACCCGAGGCGCCCGGAGCATCCACACCCACAAGTCTGCATCCTTGAAGTCGCGCGTCGACGCCAGCCGAAGCTTGCCGTCCGTTGGTGACGTTGTCGTCCAGGTGGCATTGACCTCGTCATGCTTCGACAGCGACCTGCAAGCACGGCCGAGCCAGACATCTGAAGGCGGATCGCGGAACTCGATGTCGAGCTCCATGACGAACAGTCCGTCGACGACGTGTTGCCGAGGAAGGCGAATCGGTTTGATGCTGTCTGGGCCGTGTTTCTCGGTGGAGACCTCATCGAGCCACCAGCGGAGACCGAACTCGACATCGTCGAGTGCGTAGCTCTGGTGCTCGTCGGTGTACTCGTTGTGGATGGCGGCCCCGTTGGGTTGGAGGGTCAGCGTGTAGGCATTGCCGGTCCCTTCCCAAGTTTCCCCGTCACGGGCAGCGTACACCCGGTGTAGCAAATTGCGCGTGTAGTCGAGGTCGCCTTGGACATCGCTTTGCAGGAAGTCGACGAAGAATGCGTCGACGTCGACGGCGAGGCCACGAAGAGCTGGGCGCTATCGGCTGTCACGGCTGACACCACGGGTCACGGAGCAGCCCAAGGCGAATGAGGAGACGTGAGACAGCGGTGTTGCGGTAAGCAAGGGGCATGCTGCTGAGCGGCAGGGCTCGCTCGTCGTCGCCGCTGAGGACCTGCAACGGCTGGACAAGTCGACGCGGACCAGGCCCTGTCCGTTTCCAATCCGCAAACGTCGTCGTCACCCTGCCGTGAGGGTGGTCAATGACGACGAGGTCGGTGTCTTTCAACATGTGCTCCTTGTCGGCTGTGAACCCACTTCCCAGGGTTCACTATGGTATTCCAAAGTGGGACCCTTGTGTCTGGAGGGAGCAATGGCGGACGACCCAACCGATGAAGATGACGCGCGACTTCCGGCGACACCGAACGAGCACGGAGCCGTGCGTTGTCCACACTGCAACATCAGCTTCAAGCTCACGGACACGGCACGCTGGACCGGCTGGCGTCACCGCACTTGCGGCGGCGCCATCGATATTGGGCAGGCGTTCGACGACGAGTTCGTTTGGGGGGTCGTCGCCAACATCTCAGAGAAAGTGGGTGTCGACGGAAGCCCCTTTGCCGGGACGAAGGAGTTCTCGCCGAAGAGCAAGGTGTATGTCCTGCCGACGCGCCAGAGGGACCTGGACCGGGTTGAGGTCCTGGGAAGGCACCGCACTTCTGCGCGGTGGGTGAAGATGTTCGTGCGCACAAGGCAGCTGCGCGCGTTTCGCCCGAAAAAGCTCTACAAGCCGACGCTGGTTCGGCTTTACGTGAAGAGCTTCGACCACACCGACGGGTCGGAGGCGGCAGCGAGAAGGTTCGCGCAATCGCTGAGCTACCTGAACATGGAGGATGCAGATGGCTGACCTCGACGAGCGCCTGCCAGCGACACCGAATGAGCTCGGCGCCGTGCGTTGTCCGCACTGCGGCATCAGCTTCAAGCTGACGGACACGGCACTCTGGACCGGCTGGCGCCACCGCACTTGCGGCGGTGCCATCGACATTGGCCAGGTCGGCGCCGAACCGATAATCGCCGACAAAGCGAGGGGCCTTGAGTACGAAACCGTCGAGGCCTACCTAAAGACGTATTCGGCGGACGAGCCCCCGTACGACATTGGCGGCATCGCCCATCTTCTGCTCGCCGTCATCGAGAACCTTCGGTCGCAATACATTGACGCCGATGCAGAGGTCGTCCGAGAAGCCCTTGGTGAAGAGAACGTGCGCTTTTTGAGAGGAATCTTGGACGAGAGCTGACGCCGTTCTTCACCAAGCGAAGTAGGCATTTGCTCGGACGACGGCTTCGGCGATGCCGTCGTCGAGGTTGTCAAAGGGGCGTTGCCCAAGCAGCGACGCCAGCGCGTCGATGGAGTCGGGGCCGCCGACAATGACAACGGAGAATGGCGGCTCATCCGGCTCGAGCTCGTCGTTGGCGACTGATCCAATTCTTGGATGGCACCAAGGATGGTGTTGCCCCACCGGTAGGTCAGTCGCGAAAAGTCGAGAACGACGGCGTCCGGGTCGAACGCGAAGTACCCCGACATCGTGTGGTGCTTGATCGCGTGGCCGTGACCATTGCCAAGCGAGCCGTCTGGGTATTCCCCGACGGCCGAGACCACCAAGATGCGACGTCCGTCGACGTCGTCACGCGGAGGGGACGACCATGACAGCTCAAGGCCGGCGGGGCGTTCGATGTGGAGGGCAGACAGCTCGAATTTGGGCATGGGTCACCACTTTCAGTGCGACATCAAACGGACGTCGTCGCTTGCCGCTCATTCACAGAAACAACGAGAGTCTCTTCTGAGGTCAACTGCGGGAGCGCCCGAATCGAGATGCTGCCGCCGCCTGAGAACCGAACTTGAACCCAAGATGCGGTGACGTTGTTGGTGGGCTCGGTGTCGCCGAAGTCAAACGACACAATGCTCTCGCCCACGGCGTCCAGCCCGTGGACCTCCTTCAGGCTCACCCGAACGTCTGTTGGCGGCGACGGCGGAGGCGGACCGTTGAAGATGTCGACGACGATGAGGTCGCCGTGGGTGGACGTGAAGAGCGCCCTGCAGTCATCAAAGACGAGTGTGACTTCGTCATGTTCAGTCGGGCCATCGTTGAACTCTGGCCACCACGTCACGAACGCGTCGACAATCGTTTTTCCGACGAGCCTGGCAAGTGCCTTCATTCGTTGTCTCCGTCGGCCGGCGCCCCACCGTCGAGGAGGACCCCATACTCTTTGCTTGCCGGGTCCCACGCCAAGACGAGCAAGCCGGGCTTGCCGCGCAGCACGTCCACGTCGACGGGCAAGCCACCCACGTAGACGACGGAGAGGCTTGGAAGGCCCGTCACTTTGGTGTGCCCAAGGTTGACGTTGTCAAAGTCGACATCAAGACCTTCGAATGGCTTTGTCTCGAAGGGCTCCCACCAGTTGTCCGGTCTTTCGTCGGTCATGCCTACCTGCGCTTTGCGTCGGAGCGTCTGCTGTTCATAATGGCATAGGTTGGAGGGTTGGGATGAAACGAGAAGTTCCCATCACGGTGCGTGAACTCATCCAAATGCTTCGCACCAAGAAGCACTACGGTGAGCACTACAACGTCTACGGCACGGGCGACGGCGAAAACGTCGACCTCAGCACGTACTGCTACATCGCCGACCCCCAAGAAGTCACCGACGACGACGAGGAGATATTCCCCGCGTTTGTCGTCGAGAACGACTTGGAACTGTGGTTCTACAGCGAAATCCTAGAGGACGTCCTCGACAAAGCGGTGATGCAAAAGCCCGGCGTCTCCGACGAGACGATTCTTCGAGCCATCGAGTACTACAACTCGAAAGACACCTTCATGGACCTCTGAGGTCCTCATCATCACAGCGTCTGCGCCTTGTACTTGCCGGCAATCGGCTGCCCGACGAGCCGATTGAGACTGGCCTGCGTGGTGTCGGCAAAAGCTCGGAAGGTTGATGTTCGAGCAAGAAGCCCCTTGCTGTTCGTTCGCGTGAAAGACCGGGTCATATTGGCATAGGCTGTCAATGAAGACTCGTCAGCCTGACCTGCATGGGTTTTCAGACAGGAGCAGCATGTCCATCGACACCGAGAAGGCGAAGGCATTACGGGCGGCCCTTGCGGAGGCGGTCTTCGAGGAGGCCTCTCAAGAAATCGGTCGAATCCGCAACGAGACAAACGGACGCGCCATCCTGGCTTTCGCATTCAGCGTCATGGACGATGGGCTCGGACCGTCGCTGGGCTATCTGCTTCACGGTGACCGGTCGGAGTTCTTCGCCGGCAAAGTGATGCTGTTTCGTCCAGAGGAGTGGCCCGTCCGGCCGACTGACGCCACGTACCTCAACACGAGGGCGCAGAGCGAGCCATTGGAGGCGTTGATGGAGGATGGGGGTGGCGACGATTTCCTCATCACAGACGCATTCGAACGTGAACTGCGCGAAAACATCAAGATGTTCACGTCGGTGGCAAAGCGGCTGCGGGACGAAGGCTTTGTTCGTGACGACGAGAAGTTCGTTCTCCACTTTCCGCATGAGGAGCCGTGGCTCGTGAAGCTCGAAGCTGCGTTTGTCGGGGCATTGAACTCAAAGCCATTCAAACGAGATTGGTTGTCGTTTCGCGGGGCCAGTGAGTAGTCGCGCTTTTTGGCGGACACGTTGCAGCTGAGGACGGAGGCCTGATGCCAGCATGTGCTAGCTGCAACGTCGACGTTCTCGAGTCGACACTGACGCGCAACGACGGACTGTGCGCCAAATGTCGCCGCGTCGTCGACGTGCGGGAGCAGTTTCCCGACGCTGTGTTGAGCGCTCTTCAGCATGCAGCGGCATCGCCTCCCGGCCATTTGGACACGGTGGAAGGCCCGGACGACGCTGAGGGTTGGCTCGTCGACTTGGTCATCGACGTGATCTCAGGCTGGCGGCAACCAAGCACGGTCTCATACGAGCGGACGGTCTTTTGCGATGGAGAGTATGAGTACGCACCCGTCGTCATCTTTGAGAACGCGCTCGACTACCTGTACGTCTCAGAGGACCCGAGCACTGGCGTGGTGAACGTTGGGAAAGCGGCAGGCGACCCTCCTGATGACCTCGTCACCCCGGACGTGGAGTAGGCATGACCGACATAGGGGACATCCTCGACGCGTTCCGTGAAGGCGGGAAGCCTTGGCGCATGATGCTCAACGCGCAGCAGTTGAAGCCACAACGAGAGAAGGCCGGTTTGGTCGAAGAACTCGTTGAAGTGCACCTCGTCCTGGCCTTCATGTTTGCAGAGCGGGTCGGCGCGACACACGGCATGAAACAGTTGCTTTCACGGCTCCTCGAGCGAGATGCGTCCTACCCTCGGAAACCGATTCGTTTCGCGTTCGAGTGCTTGGGTGAGAGGAGCTTTGTTCGCGAGATGGAGAGGCTTGTCGACGAGCCTGGTTTCGAAAAGCTCGCGTATTGGGCGGATGGCGTTCAAGGAAAGGTGAGGTTCAGACGGATCGCGGAGCAGAAGCTGCTCGCCGCTGAAAGTGAGTTGAACAACGACGACGCAGCCGTTCGGGTGAATGCCGCACGGACGCTTTCATGTGCAGGGCTGAGTGAAAGAGCAGACATCCGAAAGGAACTGCTGACGACTCCGGCGACAACCACCTTCCTACTGGAGTGCTTGGGGGCCGCGGATGCGACCGTGCGTGCGCAAGCAGCGCTTGCCCTGGGCGAGGTGTCGTCGCGGTACGACGGCGGCACCGAGCGCATCTACGATGAGCTGTACCGTTTGTTTGCAGTGGCACGAGAAGACGACGTGAAGCTGGCCGTCGCCAAGGCGGTTTCGCACCTTGGGACGACCGAGAGCTGGGCCATCGTGAAGGGAGCACTTGGATGTCTTCCGAGGTGGCGGGCGAGCTGGTTTGTTGGGCGCGCTGTCGGACGGTACGGAGAAACAATTCCTTCGGCTGAGCAGGAGGGGTGGGCCGAACTCTTGGTCGAGCGCATCCTCGACGAACGAAACGTCGACGCGGTTCGGGTGCTCTTCTGGGGGCTGGAGACGTTGGCGTGTGAGTTTGTCGTCGAACGCCTGGACGCAGTTCCTCTGGCCGTTGACGGCGACGAGGTCAAGCACGCCGTCCGGCGGGTGATTGGGGCGTCACGGCGAAAGGCGACAACAGCCTCATGACGACGAGGCCCTCGCTCACGACGAGCAGCTGTAGTGCGATACCCCACCGCGGTGGAAGAGGTCGCGCGGCCGCTTCGCGTAGTACTTCTCCTCAACCTCCGGCGACTGCTCGTCGTACGGGCGGGTCAACACGCGTTGCACCTCGCGCACCAGCTCGTAGTCGCCTTGCATTGCTCGTTCATAGGCGGGCACGACGAGCCACTCTCTCCACACGTACTTCGGGTTGACCTGCTTCATCTCGGTCGAGAGCGCAGATACACTCTTGTTCTGGGTGGCGAGGGCACGCCACGTCTTCAGCCAAGACGCCCATTTCTCGTCGAGCTCTGGGGAGACAGGCTCGTAGAAGCTATTGCGCAAGCCAGCCATGTCTTCGGGCACGCCTGACAGCTCGCGGAAGAACATCGCGTAGTCGACGTCGGAGTTGCTCATCAAACGAAGCAAGTCGAGAACGACGTCGGGCCGGTGGTCGTCGAGGCCCAGCTTGGCGTCCCACATCTTCTCCATCTCGTGCTGCATAACGCTGGAGAACCCTTGCCGCACGTCGTCGAGTTGCTCTGCTGCCGCCGGCTGCTCGTCGACCAGCTGGCGAATGGCTTTGTAGAACATGTGGAAGTTCGTCTCGGCGGCGCGAGGCTGGTTCAAGAAGGAGAAGTGCTGGCCGCCGCCCGTCCACGGTTGAAAGACGGGGTCGAAGAGCTCACAGAAGCCGAAGGGGCCGTAGTCGAGGGTCATCCCGCCCGCGGCGCAGTTGTCGCTGTTGAAGTTGCCTTGGCAGTAGCCCACGCGAATCCAGTCGGCGACGAGTGCGCAGAGACGTTGCCGAAACTGTTTGGCCAGCTCGACGAGCTGGTCGGCAAAGGGGAGGGCGGGGTCGATGTCACGTCGGTACTCCCGGTCGATGAGGTGGAGCACCAGACGTCGAAGCTCTTCGCGCGCCTCTGGGTAGGCGTCGGCTCGAGCGCGACGCGCGAACAACTCCAGTTGCCCCACGCGGATGAACGACGGCGCCACCCGCGTCGTGATCGCGACGGGGTTGTCGACGAGGACATCCGGGTCATGCGAACGCGCGCGCTCCGAATACCAGGGACGCACGGCGGTCTCGGCGTGGGACGTGTACAGCGTCAGCGAACGGGACGTCGACACGCCGAGCGCATGCATGTGCTCCTGCGCCAGAAACTCGCGCACGCTCGACCGAAGCACAGCACGTCCGTCGCCACCTCGACAGTAGGGGGTGGGGCCGGCGCCCTTGAGTTGCATTTCCCAGCGCTGCCCATTGAAGACGCCTTCGAAGACAGAGATGGCGCGACCGTCGCCGTACCCGTTGCCGGTGCGAAACGGACATTGCTGCGTGTACTCGCTTCCGTAGATGGAGAGCGCGTAGCCGGTTGCCCATCCCAGTTTTCGCATCGGCGCCGTCGCCACCGACAAGTCGCCCGAGAACACCCGCCGGAAGTTGTCGTCGAGGGCAAGCTCGTCGTCGAGGCCGAGTTCTTTGAACAGTTGTTGGCTGTGCGCGACGTAGCCGGGCTCTGCGATGGGCGTGGGGGCGACGGGAACGTAGTGACCAGAGAAGACTTGGCGGGGCTGGTGGTCGTGTCCGTCGACGGTCGCGTCGGGGTCGGCGTTGAGGGTGTCCATCAAGGAGTAGTCGGCGAGCTCAGCGAACGCGTCGAAGTGCGCGACAGGGGCAACGTCGGTTTCGTTGGATTCGTGAGACATACGTCGACCTGCTTTCGATGAGGACGCGGAGAGTGCGCTGACATCTGTGCTGTGGGTTTAGCGTCTTCGCGTCGTTGGCCCCACTGCTTTGGGATGTCGTGGGACGTCTTCTCCGGGCTGTGGGGCGTCGTTGTCGCAAACGTCTTGTACTTGGGCCGCCGCGGGACATCGTCACCGGGCTGCGGGACGTCATCACCGTGAGCGAGTTGCCCACGACGTCCTCGCCGAAAACTCGACACAAATCCGTCGTGCGGCGAGTCCGCCGGAAACTGCCTCGAGCATGGCGTGCCCTTCGATGACGACGCAGCCGATGGCGTGGTGCCGCCCATGGCGTCTCAAGGGTTGTCAATCACGTCGATGGGGGCGTCCAGCGGTGGCGCCCCAGGAAGGTTCGGGTTCACCGGCGCCACAAACACGGTGACGCCAGTCGCATCTTCGACACCGTCGCCCGACACCGCGTAGGCCCGGGTGACAATCCTCAGCCCCAAGGTGCACCGAGTCGGCCCTGTTGCCAGCCCATAGTCGGGGGCGACTTCGACCGTCCACAGCCGCAGCGAGGTGTCGTCCAGGAGTGCCTCAAGGACGACTCGGTCGCCGTCGCAGTCGCCAAACTGGAAGGTGGCAACGGCAAGCCGTTCTCCGACGTTCAAGGTGTCGAGCGCACGTTGGACTTCGGCCTCGTCCTCTGCGTTCAAGTTGTTGAGGTCACCGACGTCGTCGATGAAGCCGGTGCGACCGGATGCCCAAGCGGCCACGTCCACCTGCCGCGCATCCACCGCGTTTCCGTCGGGACGGAAGCCGCTGTTGTCGCAACCGGCGAGCAGCAGCCATCCAAGTGCGACGACAAAGGGGCATGGGGGAGTGCGCATGGAACACCTGATTTGTGAAGGACGTGGGCGAACCCTGAGCGTACTTCGCCAAACACGGTGTTCCAAACAGAAGCGAATGTCCCTGTCCAAGGCGCGGTGCGAAAAGTCAGCATCTCACCATCTTCAGTTTCGCAACTGTCGAACTCACTTCGTCACGCAAGGTGAAAAGGCGTACTCCCAAACTGTCGTCGAAGGTGTCGTCCGATGCTCGCTTCGCTCACCTTGGGAGGCGAAGAATGCTTTGCATTCCTCGACGAGCGCGTTCATGGCTTTTGGAATGCGCCCTCGTTCGCCCGGGCGCGAGGCAACCTAAAATCGATGATTTCAAAGGCATCAAACTGCGGCAGGTCGTTGGTGCTGAGGGGTGTCGTCGCAGGGCGTCCGATTCCGAGCTTGAACGCGCGACCAAGCGGGCGATGCTTCGTTGCGCGCAGCACCGGGGCATTCGATGGCTGACTTTCACTTTTCACCGACCTTCCAGCTTTTGGCGCACCTGCAGAGCCGCAGTCGGGCTCGGGAGGCGCACCGGGCAGGTCGCACGGCAGTGCCCGACACGGCATCCGACAACGTTGATGTCGGGGCCTCCAGGGACACATTTGTCGACGTCGACGCCCCTCTCTTCGATGCTTCTGTCGTCGGCGATGTGACCTCTACGATCGCAGAACTCACAAAGCTGGCAAGCGTCGCTGTCGACAAGGCAGGGGCGGCGAAGACGGCGCTGCGCGGTGAAATCCAGAGCTTGGTGTCGGTCAACCAACAGACGCTGTACGCCATGAACGCAGAGCTCACCAAGACGAAGAAGGTTCTGTGGCGGTACGACAACAACATGTCGGCCCGGATGTCCATCAACCTCAACGCTGCGCTCGGGGCGAGAGCATCAACACCATTCAGAAGAACTACGACCGTGGTGTCGAGAAGCGCGACCGCCTCCAGCAACGGCTGACAGCATGGAGGGCGTCCATTCCAAACGTCGAGGCCCAGGTTGCTGACCTCGAGAAAGACGCGGTTCGTCTGTCACAGTTTCAGGCGCCGTCTGAAAACGTCGCCGTGCTTCGAGCCCAGGTGGGTGCCGTGGGCGGGCTGCAAAGTCTGCAAGCGAACCTACAGAAGCAAATCGACCTCCTGACTGGCGTGCGTGACGCTGGAGCGCGTCTGTCGGTGGCGATGTCAAAACACCTGCGTGCGCTGGTCGACCTGCGCGACCGCGCCGACGCCACGATGGCGGATGCCACAGCGCTGTTTGCACAACTCGTCGACGCCTTTCTCACGGCAGACCCAGCTGTCGCCGTGCGGGCCATCGTCGAAGACAGCCTGCAGGCGCGCATTCAGTCGACACTTGACGACGCAGGGCTGACGCCGACGTCGTTTGCCGACAACCTGCTGCAAGGGCAGCACCCAGAAGTGGCCAAGCGATTGCGCCCGCAGCTCGAACACCTGTTTGCGACACAAATGCCGGCTGGCGTCGTCGCAGCCGGAGCGGGCAACGTTGACTTCAGCTAGATGCCACCGTCGAGGTCGACGCTTCGCTGAGCGGGGTCCGGCCCGCTGGAGCGCATGCGTGGTGAAGCCGCTTGGAAGACGGCGTCCTTGACCGTTTGGCGAGCCCGATGCACAAGAGGCCCGACTGGAGGTGTCCGCCCGTTGGCGTCGACATCGCACTGTCGACAAGCAGCCTTTTGTGAAGAGGGCGCCGAGCTCGAGGAGAACGCCGTGATTCCGCACTTCCTACTGCTCCTTCTGGCGGGGGCTCCACCGTGTCCGTCGTCGCCGACGTCGTGGGCCGACGTCGACGCTCCTGGGGACGTCGTGGCCATGCACGGCAGCAGCACTCCGGCGGTGGTGACGCGCGACGGCGACACACACGTCGTTTGGCGGCGTGGTTCTGGTGAACGTGCCGTGAACGGCTGGGTGCAGGTGCTGCAGTCTGCCGACGCGCCCCGCGACGTCGCTGTCGACGACGCAGGCAATGTCGCGGTGCTGCAGGCGCAGGGGCACATCAAGGTCTTCCCAGTTGGGAGCCTTGACCCCATCTCAGTGGACGTGCCTGCGTCCGACGACATTGCGACGCAGGCGACGGGCTTCTGGCTGTCGTTGTCGGTGCCGGCCGACACCACGAGGACGCTGACGTGGGTTCCCATGCGAGGGCTGCCTGTTGAAGCAGGGCACCACGACGCCAACGTTCGCGGGCTGGCAGCGCACGCTCAGCACGCGTACTTCACCGTCGACAACGACGGCAAGCGAGACGTCTGGCGTCGGGTGGTCTCGGGTGAAGCGCCAGCCACCCAAATCACCCAGAAGGGAGGCTGGGCGCCGGCCGTGTCACCGGGCGGAAGCTGGGTTGCCTTTGTGTCTGACCGAACAGGCGGCCCTGCTGCGTGGGCCCTCCACGTCGACGACGGCCGCCTGGTGCAACTCTCAAAAGAACAGCCAGGTCTGCAGGGCCTGGCGTGGGACCCCGCCGACACCGGGCGCCGTCTGGTGGGCCTCGTCGACGACGGCGACGGCAAACGTCTGCGCGTGCTGGATGGCGTGGGCCTCGGCGTGGAGACGTGTGCGCCCTCCGTCTCCGACGACACGGCAGCCAGGCCTGAGCCGTCGGTGACTGACGCGACGAACCGTGAGCCATCCGCGCCTCCAGCCACGACGTCACCGTCAGAAACGCCGGCAGAGAAGGCGTCTGCAAAGGCCAGCCCTGACGACGCAGCCCCCGTCGTCGCCGAGGACACCCACAGGCTGGGTCTGCTTCCCGACTGGTTTGCTGTGCAGGTGGGCTTGGCGGCGTCGACGAAGAACATCGGCTTCGGGTTTCGCTTGCGCTACGCAGGCGTGGCCCAGACGAACGTCGCCACCGACTATCTGACGTCGAGCTTTCTCAACGGGCTGTGGGTCGATGATGTCGATGCCTTTCGCGTCAACGCCGCCCAGCTGTTTGGCTTTCGCATGACGCCGTGGCCGTTTGAGTTCAAGTGGCTGCACGACGAGAAAACGGCTGGACCGTGGCCCGACATTGCCATGGGCATCGGTGCATGGACGACCGTCGAAGTCGACCACGCGCTGCAGTTCTTTCGCATGGGCGACGCTGGCGTTTTTGCCGCGGCATCCGTGGGCGCATTCGTCACGTTTGCCTTCAGCGACGTCAGCTTGAGCCTGCAATACCGGCCGTTCGGCCTGACCGCCTACTGGATTGACGGGACGATGGACGCGACCCCCTTCAACCTCCAGAACCCCATCCTCGACGTCAACGTCACCTACACCTTTCCGCTGTGAGGCGAGCAAAGATGCAAAGGGCAACGATGAAAAACGCATTCCACATCAAGTGTCGGTTGGGTCTGTTGCTGGCGTGGGCGACGTGGGCCGCGGGGTGCGCACCCACGTCCCACCCCATCATCGCCCACCGGGCCCAAGGCCTTGGGCTCGGCGGTGAAAACGAGGTCGCCAACATCGTGCCGGCGCTTGATGCTGGGTTTGGCGTCGAGATCGACATCCGTGGCGACGGCGCGCTTCCGTTTGAACTCGGGCACAACGCGCCCGAAGGCGAAACCCTCGACGACGCACTCGACGCCATCGATGAGGCTTGGCGCGACGACTTTGTGGGTCTCCCGTTTGTGCTCGACATCGCCGACGACGAGCAAGACCGCGTCAGCAACGAACTCGTCGCTCATCTCCTCGACCGCGTCGAAGGCACAGACCTCGCCCGGCTCGACTGGATTGTGCAGTCGTCGAACGAGACGGCGCTCGGTCGACTGCAGGCCGCCTGGGCGGCTGCCGAGACCGATGTTGACGTCGGGTTTGGCCTGACGTTGTGGACGACCATCGAATACGCCGTGCCGTCGTGGGTCGACTACGTCGTCACCAACGTCAACGAAGTGCCGTCGTGGCCCCACCCCAAGCCGCTGATCCTCTTTGGTGTCGCCGACCGCTCCAGCTACCGGCAGCTGCAAAACAGCCCAAGCGACGTCGCGGCCATTCTTACCGACCACCCCCGTCGGGTGAAGGGGCTGCAGAGCCCATAGGCAGGCTGTGGCACAGCTATACGCCCGTCGGAGTCGACGGGCCTGCGCCGCGAATCTGCGTCCGGCGCACACGCGCGACGTTGTCGTCGTTGATGTGTCGCAGCTGTCGGTAGGGCCGGGCTTCTTCAAGTTGGGCCGCGCCTTCGCTGCCCACTGCTTTCGCCAGCATCGCGACGGCCAACGCCCCCCAGATGGATGCCTTGAACAACACGCCGACGGCGATGGTGGCCAGCGCAATGCCTCCGCCGACGGCGACAAGGCCCACCAGCTTGCACATGCGGGCGTGGGGCCGGCGCAACGTCATCAACGCTTCAAAGGTGGGGTCGTCATAGGGGCCACAACAGGAGCAACACGGTTCGCTTGCGAGAACATGTGCGCCACACCGAAGGCAATTCATGCGGACCTCGTCGTCGACGTGCACAGTGCCGGGAACAGGAGAGCGTTTTGCGGCATACGGCAGAGGCGGGCCTCGACGAGCGGTGGATTAGCTGCCGTCGACGAGACGCACGGTGCCAAGCACGACGTCCAAGGTGTCTGTCGACACCGTCGCCCAATCCACCGGCCAAGGCCGTTGCGTGCCCGGCGAAAGGCGCAGGCGCTGGGCACGGTGCCCGTCGAGGGGGGCGTCGGTGACTTCACTGCGGGACGAAAAGCGGTACAGCCAAGCGGAGCCGTCGCCGACAACCGTGACCTGCCCGTCGTCGATGACCAGGGCGGTGCGTTCATCGATGCCCACACCGATGACGCCGTCGTCCTCCTCGTCGTCGGCGAGCCGGGCCATGAACGTGAGCAGGCGTCCCTCCCGGTCGCGCTCGCTGAAGTGGGTGTCGACGACGACGCCGTCCAGCTCCCACTGTGCAAACGCCGAGCGACCAACCGCGACAGCAGGCGCACGCGGCGCATTGAGCGCTTCGCTCGACGTCACCGAGCCTTCTCGCGCTGTGAACGCGTAGGCGCCCAGCACCATGGCGCCCGCACTCGTCCCGCCGATGGTGCGGTCGGCCGACGTCGACAACGCTTCTTGCAGCGAGGGCGGCCACGCCAGCAGGTACTGGCTTTGGTCGCCTCCCGCCAGCCAGACAGCGTCTGCCGCGCGCACGCGGCACAGAACCTCGTCGTCACCAGCGTCGGCCACGTCGTCGACGCGCAATACGCTGACGCGCGCAGGTGCCGGCGAGGCGTCGACCTCGACGAGCAAGTAGTCAAGGTAGCTTTCCACCGACCCACTGGCGCGGGCGACGAGCACGTCGCCACCCCCTGCGCCGGCCACGTGGAGGGCCATCGCTGCATCCACTTCTGCGCTGCCGCCCATGAGCACGATGCGTCGTTGCGCCGACACGGGCAGCGTGTCGGTGAACGCAACGGTCGTACTGCCCTCGGCAACGCCCGCTGGCAGCGCTCCGCATTGCAGAGGGACGGAGCCGGCATCCACCTCGACGGCGGCATCCGGAGGTGCCGTTGTTGGCGGCGTGCATCCGGCGAGCAGAAGCAGGCCAAGGGCGGTTCGTGTCAAGCGCATACGGCGGCTCCCAACAAGGCCTGGGCGAAGCGGGTCAGGGGTAGGGTTCGACGACAAGCTTGCCACGAACCCGTCCGCTCATGCTTCTGGTGAATGCCGTGGCGACGGCGTCGAGCCCCTTGTAGGTCTCTTCGATGTGCACTTGCAGCCGTCCGTCGTCGAGCATGCCACCGAGGAGTACGAGGTCGTCCGCGTTGGGTTTGAGCAGCACCGCGGTCAAGCGTCGTCGGCTGTACATGGGGAGCAGCACCTGCCGGAGCAAAACGCTGGGGGCCGGGACGACGGTCCCGGCGTGTCCGTCGTCGGCGAGGGCACGCTGAAGGCGCGGCCACGGCACGCCAACGCAGTCGAGGATGGCGTCGTAGGGCCCGCCGTCGTCTGCGCTGGTGGTGTAATCGACGACGTCATCGGCGCCCAAGTTGCGAACAAACGCCGCATTGGCTGCAGAGCAAACGCCGGTGACATGCGCTCCAGCGTCGTGCGCGAGCTGCACCGCAATGTGCCCCACACCGCCAGAGGCGCCGAGCACCAACACGCGTTTGCCGTCGGCGAGCCCGCCGATGGTGCGGAGGCCCTGAAGTGCAGTCATCCCCGCGAGAGGCACGGCTGCCAGCTGTGCGTCGTCGACCCCGTCGGGGGCCAAAGCCGTCACGGACGCTGACACCACGGCCGATTCGGCAGCAGCGCCGCCAGGCATGATGTCGTTGCGGACGAAGACGCGTTGCCCGACGACGAAGTCGTCGACGTCAGGGCCGACTTCTTCGACGACGCCTACAAGGTCGAAGACAGGGACGGCAGGACGCTTCACGGGGACGACGAGGCGAAACTTGCCACTCATCACCTTCCAGTCGATGGGGTTGATGGCCATGGCACGGACGGCGACACGAAGCTGCCCAACGCCAGGCGTCGGCACGGGACGCTCAACGACATTGAGGACGTCGACACCGCCATAGGATTTGTATTCGACGACCTTCAACGACGTCTCCAAAGCAAGGGGCACACTCGACATGCAGTACGAACACGACACCGCGCTGGCAACGTCTGTACCCGGAGCGCGCGGTGTCACCGGCCCCTATTCGTCGACCATCTCGTCGACACGCCGCTGCAAAAACGCGCGGTCAGATGCGTTTGTCGTCAACGACAGGGCCTGTTGGTACGCCGAGCGGGCGGCGTCGTTGCGGCCGAGACGCCGAAGCATGTCGGCGCGGGCGGCGTACAGCGGTTGGTATCCGTCGAGGTGGCGTGGCAGAAGTGCCAGCCCTGCTCCGGGGCTGTGGGCATACGAAACGGCGACCGCATGGTTGACGGCGACGACGGGGGAGTCGGTCATCTCCAACAGCCGTTCATAGATGAGGGCGATCTCCGTCCACGGTGTCGACGCAAAGTCGGGCGCCTCGACGTGAATGGCCGAGATGGCGGCCTGCAGTTGAAACGGACCCGGCCGTCCCCGCCGCAAGGCCAACTCCACGAGGGCCAGGCCTTCTCGTGCCATCTGCGTGTTCCACCGCGAGCGGTCTTGGTGCTCAAGAGCCACCGCGATGCCGTCGTCGTCGACACGGGCTGCACTGCGGGCGTGGTGAAGCAACATCAGCGCCAACAACCCCGCCGTTTCGGTTTCTTGCGGGCAAAGCTCCACCAGTGCGCGTCCCAGTCGAATGGCCTCGTCACACAGCCCGGCACGCACGGGCGCATCGCCAGCCGACGCCGAGTGGCCTTCGTTGAAGATGAGGTAGATGCTGTGCAGCACCGACGACAAGCGGGGCGCAAAGGCGTCGGCATCGGGCACAACGTAGGGGATGCCCGCCTTCGCAATCTTCGTTTTCGCCCGCGCCAAGCGCTGGGCCATGGCCGACTCTTTGTCGAGAAACGCGCGGGCGATCTCCGACGTCGTCAGCCCGCACAACGTGCGCAACGTCAGGGCGACGCGCGTCTTCGGCGCCAACGACGGGTGGCAGGCCGTGAACATCAGGCGCAGCCGCTCGTCGGGAATGTCGTGTGCGTCCGCCACCTCGTCGGCATCGAGCGCGCGCAAGTAGGCGAGGTCGGGCTGCGACTTGGTGCGCGTGGTTCGACGTCGAATGCGGTCGATGGCCTTGCGCCGCGCCACCTGCAGCAGCCAACCCTGGGGGTTGTGTGGACGTCCACGTGGCCAATGCTCGAGCGCACTCGCAAACGCATCGGCCAGCGCATCCTCCGCGAGCTGAAAGTCGCGAAGGTCTCCAATGAGCACTGCCAACAGCCGCCCCCAGTCCTCCCGCATGACAGCGTCGAGGTCGGCCTGGAGGCGGTCGTTGGGCACCAGTGACGACGTCAAGCGTCGTCCTCTGAGAACGCCATGATGGGCCGCACCTCAACGGTGCCGGTGTCGTCGACCGGAATCATCGCCGCATACTTCAGCGCCTCGTCGAGGTTGTCGCATTCAAAGAGGTAGTACCCACCCAGCTGTTCTTTGGTTTCGGCGAACGGGCCATCCATGGTTTCGGTTTTGCCGCCTCGAATTCGCACCCGCGTCGACGTCGCCGACGGCTGCAAAGCTTCGCCTCCGACGAGAACACCCGCCTCGCGAAAGGCGTTGTCGGCGGCGTGCCAGCGTTCCATGTAGGTGTCGAACGCGGGCGTGCCGGGCTCGGGTCCTGCGTCTTCAACGTCGTAGATAAGCGCGAGGTATTTCATCGGTGTCTCCTGTGGGCCAGTTGCGGCCTTTGCTGAGATGACGTGTGGGCCGGCTGCAAATCGACATCCTCGCAAAGATCCGCCCGCAATTGGTCAGGAGCGGGATCTCCATTGCAGGCACAGCCAACACAGCGCGGCGCCGCTCGCCACGTCGGCGAGGTGGTGCTGGCCGGTCAGCAGCGTCGAGAGGCAGACAGCGACGGCGAAGGCCCACAACACGACGCGGGCGGGCGCCCGGGCGCCCCCGGCAGCCGCCGCCACCAAGAACAATGTGAAGCTCACGTGTCCGCTGGGCGCAGCGTTGCGGGCCGTGCTGTCGACGGCATAGGTCAGCCGCAGCAATTGGGCACTCCAGCTGTCGTCGCCGGCAAAACTTTCCACCACGGGACGCTCGACGACGGTCGGCACCAAGGCAAACAGCGCCAGCGTGACTGTCACCAGCAGCAGTCCTGGACGGAGCAGCTGGCGAAACCTGGCTTCGTCGACGGTGAACGCCAGAGCGGGCGCGACGATGTAGATGCTGAGGTACACCCAGACGGCGGGCGCCCACCTGGGCACGGCGTCGTCCAACGGCGAGTGGGTGGACCAGGCGGGCGACGTGCTGTGGGCGAGCACGAAATAGGTGGCCATGGCGGCGGTCATGACGACCGCGACGATGAGAGCGCGCAACGGAGCAGACATGCCTGTGGGGTTGCAGGGCGCGCGCCAGGTGCGCGACCTTGTGATTTCAGGGCGTTGGAGCTGGTGGAGGGCGCGTTGGTCCCTGCGATGATGGCCACGGTGGCATGAGGTGTCGGCAAGTGGGGAGGCCGGTCGGGCGCCCGCCGGCCTGTCCGGGCGCCCGCCGACAAGGCCTTCATGCCCGGGCGCCCGACCGAAGCGTTGCAACAGCTATCCGTCGTCTTCGATGTCAAACCCGCCCAACAGACCTGCGGCCTGCTCGTCTTCCCACTCCTGCACCGTGAGGTAGCGGGTGCGCAGCAGAAACTCAGCGACGGCATCCGACCGCACTTCAATCAAGTGGTCGCCCGCGCGGGTGACGTGCATCTCTTTGATGTACAGCCCGTCGCTGTTGGAGTCGGCAAAGATGTCGACACCCTGGCTTTGGTAGCTGTAGCTGGCGATGCAGGCAGGTTCGTGCCAGATGACCTCGGTGTCGGCCCCCGGGAACTCCTGCGTCCGCCAGTAGATGAGCACCTGAATGATGCCTTCGCGCTCGGTGGGAACGATGAGCTGCTTGGTGCCGGGGAAGGCGCCTTCGACGTAGTTGTTGTCGTTGATGAGAATGCAGCCGGCGGTCGTGTTGCACACCGGGATGTCGGAGTCGCAAGGGTGCAGCGAAGCGTTGTTGGTGAAGGCGGCTTCGGAGCCGAAGTTGCACGCCGCCACCTGCAAGGCCAGGGCGGCGGTGCTCAACAGCAAAATGCGCGCACAAAGAGGTGTTCTCGACGTCATGGCTCAGTCTCCGAACAGCACAAAGTGGTACGACTCCACCGGTTGGTCTGCGATGTTGGGCTCTTTGGCCTCGGGGTCGGTGGTGTGGGTGTACGAAAACTGGGCGACGCGGAAGATGGCAAACGCATCCGGCGTCGCTTGCGGCACCTGCCCGAAGTACACGCGGATGTCGTTGCGTCCGGCACGGCGTCCGTCGGCGGCCAACGTCTCGGCCAGCGTCACGTTGCGCACGCGAAAGTCGGTGCATTCGCGCTCTGCGACGTCGACGCGCAAGAATTCGTCCACCGGGAAGGGCGGCAACAACCCTTCCGTGACGTCGACGGTGATTTCGCGCGGCACCTCTTCGGCATCGCAGTCGACGCCAGCTGGGCAAGCGGCGGGCAACGTGTAGGTGCCGTCGCCGTCGATGCGGACGCCCTCGCCAAAGGAGACGCCGCCGGGGTCGCGCCACGCGAGCAACGGGGGCGTTCCGGGGATGTAGCCCAACAGGCCGTTGCCGAGGTTGGTCGACGCGCTGACCGCATCCACGACGACACCGCTGATGTCGCGTGGCTGGCTTGAGAAGCGGTGCTCGCGGATGCCGATGTTGACCTCGCGGTAGTAATACGAAAGCTCGGCACGGGTGAGGGTGTCGGCCGAGGAGGCATCGGAGTGGGCGCGCACTTCTGGCCCATTCAACATGCCGTCAAAGTCTTTGTCGTCGAGAACGTCGTCTTCGAGGTAGTTGGTGTCGGCCAAAAACTCGATGAGGTCGGGGATGCCGTCCCCGTCGGAGTCGAACAGCGTCGGGTCCATCCGCAACAGGCGCTCTTCGCAGTCGGTGAGCCCGTCACCATCGGTGTCGGCGACGATGGGGTTTTCGATGCCTGCGCATTGCACAGGTTCATCGAAGTTGAGCGGGTCGAGGCCCACGGTGGCCAGCAACGACTCGACCTTGTCGCCGATGCCGTCGTCGTCGGTGTCGCGCTTTTGGGGGTCGGTGCCAGCGTTGGATTCTGCTGCGTCGGGGATGCCGTCTTGATCCGAGTCGGGCACGGCGCCCTCATTGGTGTGGAGCACGTTCAGGTTCGAAATGATGAACGACCGTTGCACCAACACGTTGCGCGCCGAGCGCAAGTCGAGGCCCAGCAGCGACAGGTTGAAGGGGCCGCACGTCGCTGGCGTCAGCTCGCCCGCCTCATTGCGACGGCAGACGGGCGCGTATTCGCCGCCTCCGATGGTGGCCATGGGCTCGAGCACGTCGTGGGTGGCGGTGCGCCAAGCGGCGTCCTCGCTCAGCACGCCGACATCGACGGCGTGAAAGCGAAAGTCAGCAGCGCCGTTGTCGAGGACAAAGTTGCGCATGGCCTCCACGCGGTTTTGCAGCGTGCAGATGTGATCACAGTCGGCGTTGGTCTGTCCGTCGAGGAGGTTGTCGTCGACTGGGTTGCTCTGCACCAACACCACCAGATACGACGTGCGCGAACGCGGCCCCCGTGCCGTCGACAACAAGTCGCCCGTGATGAGGGAGTCTGCGATCGACAACGCCTGCGAGGTGCGCACGCAGCCATCGCCGGTGCACGGCATGGGCTGGGTGAGGGCGCCAGCGGCTTCTGAGATCACCGACGTGTTTGCCGTGAACACGCTGCCGTCCGGAGCGGCGACGGCGTCTCCGCCAAAGCGCACGAGCGCGAATTCGGTGTCGTCGCCACGAAGCACGTTGACGGCGTCGCGCACCGCATTCACCCGCTGCACGACGAGGTCAGAGCGGCCCTGCACGTTGTTGGGCTCCAATGGCAAATTGGCGCTTGCGTCGACGAGAAACACGACCTTCAGCGGAAACCGACGTTCAGCAGGGTTGTCGGTGCACACCCGGCCGGTGAAGGCGATTTTGTTCGGCAGGTTCGGCAGGTTCTGCAGGTGGTAGAGGTTGGCGTCGGTGCATCCGCCGGCCACGAGGCCCACCAAGGCCAGCCACAAACCCCACCGGCTTGCTCTTGATGTTTGGCGCCGCCGGCTGTGAAAAGGACGGGCCGCAGCCCCCTCCGGACGCCAATTGCCGTCTGTCGTCGACGGCGGGCATTGCTGTTGGGCTGTTTTCTCGGTCATGACCTGTCCCATGGCACGCAAATTCACTGCGCAGACGGTAACATGTGTCTGTCGAAAGATCCTACGGCTGCCTCAAACGACGTCGACCCTCCTTCAGGGGTGGCGTGCGGCAGCAGCACCGAGGGTGTCATGCGTCGCGAACTGGCTTCTGTTTGTCCTGAGCTCACTTCTGGCTTGCCTACTCCTGGCCTTGCTGCTGCGCGCGCCGCCTGCGCCGTCGGCTTGATGCTGTGCTCCGTCTCCTGCCTGCCCATCGACGAAGAAGAGCCAGAGCCTCCAGAGCCCACCTGGGTTGAAGAGCGGCCCTTTCCCGACGTGCAGGTGCTCACCGGGGTGCACGTCCACCATGCCGACCTTGCGTTTGCCGTGGGCTCAGAAGGCACCATCCTCCGGTTCACCGGCGAGGTGGTCGACGAGCTCACCGGTGAACGTGAACCTGGAGGCGGATGGGTCGAAGACGAATCCGGCGTCAACGTCCTGCTCACCGACGTTCACGGCCGCTACTGGGCCGACGACGACCTCGACGTCACCTTCGCCGTCGGCGAGCAGGGCACGATTTTGCGACACACGGCCGACGGGTGGATTCAGCTTGCCTCCCCCGTCGACACCCGCCTGAATGGGGTGTGGGTGCGCAACCAAAACGACGCCTACATCGTCGGCGACGACGGCCGCATCTTGCGTTGGACGGGCGCTGAACTCGACGCCGTCGTCGAGATGCGGGCGGAGTCGGTGCAAACACGGATGGTCGCCGACACCGACGCCGACGGAAACCCCATCCTCGACGGCAACGGCGACCCGGTTCTCGTCGAAGAAGACTACTGGCGGTCTGATTCCTTGAAGTCGGTCATGGGCACCAGTGGTGAAAACATCTTCGCCGTCGGCCCCAACGGGTTCGTGTTTCACTTCGACGGCACCGCTTGGACGCTTGAAGAATCGCGGTCGTCACGGCCCTTCCAGCGGCTCTACACGCAAAATGGGGTGTGGGTGAGCACCACCGACGGATACCTCCTGCGTCGACGCACCGAGGAGGTCGAAGGCGAGGGCACCGTTGTCACCTGGGCCGACGATGATGCCTTTCGCACGCCACTCGAGGTGACGCTCAAAGACGTCTACTCCCTCGGCGGCAACGACCTCTTTGCCGTCGGATATGCCGGTGCCGTCTTCCACCGCCATGAGGGCGGCGACCCCGACGACAACGGCTGGGAGACGGTGCGCCTCGACGACCGCGACACCCAGATGCGGTCGATTCATGGCACCGTCACCGCCGACGCCACCGAAGTCGCCCCACGTGAGCGTCTGGTGATTGCCGTGGGCGCAGGCGGCCGCATGATCCGCGGCCCAACGGTGATTCCGTTTCCCGTCGTCGACGAAGAAGAGTAGCCCCTTCACGCCGAAACCGTCTTTCTTGTTGGGCGGCAACGGCGTAGTCCTGGGCCATGGACGAAACACACCGCTTCTTTGACGTCGACATCCGTCTGCCAGCCGGTTGGGACAACCACAGCACACTCCTGTTCACGGGGCCTCCCATGCCTGCGGTGGATGGGCTCCCCACCGTCGCCGCCCAGCAACCTCTGCATTCGGGCAGCGTCGTTCTGCAGCGCTTGGGTCGTGTCCCTGAGAAGGTCGGCGCCAGCGAGCTCCTCGCGGCGAAGGTGCAAGAGCTGCAAGCCCAAGGGGTGTTTCTCCCCAAGCGGCAGGAGTCGCACGAAGATGGCGCCAAAAGCTGGGCTTGGCAGGTAGGAACGGTGCAAGACGTTCTCCCTGCCACGCAACTGGTGGGGGTTGCCCTGCAGCGCACGGGCGATGACGTCGTCGCTGCGCTGGTGTTGGCCACCGCACCGGCAGCCGTCTTTGCCACGCAAGAGGCGAGCTTTGTGTCTGTCTTGCAGAGTGTGTCGTTTGCGACACCAGAAGGATCCGCCTCATGAGCGACATGCGCATTCCATCCGGCTCCCGCATCCCTGCCCAAACCACAGCGTCGGACGCCTCGCCGGCAGTCCAAACCAACGCGGTCCAAGACCCACGTGCGCCCGCTGACGATAAGGTCGCGGGCCAGGGCTACACGTGGTTCGACACCCCATGGGAGGCATTGGAGTCCGTCCCCAAGGGCACCAATGGCGAGCCGCAGCTGGTCACCACCGAATGCGTCGACGGCAAGACGCGCTACCGCCCCTACGACGCCCCAAAAGACGACCTGCGTCGCATGGGCAAACCGCTTTTGGCGGTCATTGGCACCGGTGTTGTCGCAGGCGGGGCCACCGCCACGGCAGCGTTCTCGTCAGGCTCGTTGCTGTTGGCGGCAACGGCGACGGCGGCGTTGTCCATTTCAGGCATTGGCCTCATCGGGGCGACGGCAACGCTGGCCTACCTCGGCGTGCGGTCGCTGCGGGCGGGCAAGCCCGGCGATTAGAGCGCATCCCAAAACCCAAAGAACGCGCTCGACGACGAATGCAACGCACTCGTCGCAACTCGACTCGCGAAACGAGCTTTCGAGACTAGGCGTGTCTGGCGAAAGAGGGTTGCCGACAGCCCCTTCAGTGAGGGGACGGACCCGCCAAGGCGGGCGCCCGGACGACGAAGGACCGGCCAGGGCGGGCGCCCGGACGACGATGACCCGCCAAGGCGGGCGCCCGGACGACGAAGGACCGGCCAAGGCGGGCGCCCGGGCACCGCGCGGGGAGCAAGTGGGAGCACCACCTACAGGCCAAAGGCGACACCCGCGCTCTAAGAGACACCCGGCGCTTTTCTCGTCGGAGACAGCTGAAATGCAGACAGAAAAACCACACAAAAACAGCGTCCGCAGGTGACGCAGCCAGCCGACGTGTGCTTTGCTTGCCGACGGAGGCGTTCATGAAACGTTGGCACCCCTTGTTGCATCCCCAAATGCTTCGCCACGCGTTGGCGACGTCCGTTGCAGCGGTCGTTCTCATGTCTGGTGCGGTCGTCGCGGCGCCGACCCAGGGCAAAACGAAGTCCAAAACCGCCGTGACGACGACGAAGGGCAAGCTCGCCAAGCGCAAAAAACGCCGCCGTGTGAAGCCAAAGCCCGAAGACGCGCCGCCCCCTGAAGAGGCCGCGGCCCCGATTCAGACGAACTCGCGGCGCCCCTCGCGCGTCGACTTCGACGAGCGGCTCATCAAGGGCGAGACCAACAAAGCCGACGCCATCTACCTATTCGAGCGTCGCTCGAGCGAGATGCGTTCGTTGGTCAAAAAGCGCAAACACTTCCACCCTGAGATCGACGAGACCCTGCAGTAGTGCGGTTCGTTGACAGCCATTGTCCTGCCTGCGGGCAGGCACACGCCCCATCCAAATCGGAGTCGCGGTGAGTCAGGTTCTCCAGGTCTTCATCTTCAAGGCCGGCCAGTTTCAGGGCACAGAAATGGCCATGGGCGACCAGATCGAAATTGGTCGCGACCCCAACTGTGCCGTGGTGCTCGACGACGACAGCTGCTCACGTCGGCACGCCCTCATCTTCTCGCACCAAGGCCAATACGCGGTGCAAGACTTGGGTTCGGCAAACGGCACCCGCGTCAACAACGAGGCCATCACCGCCCCCCGCTTCATCACCTCGCGTGACGAAATTGGCGTCGGCGTCTACTCCATCAAGATCAAGCCGATGGCGGCGCAACAGCCGGTGCCCAGCGCGCCACCGATGGCTGCGCCACCACCAACGCAATTGCTCGACCCCGCTGCACATGGCGTGGCCCCAGCTCCGGCTCCCGTTGCTGCGGCTCCGACTCCGGCTGCTTCGCAAGCCGCTGCGCCCACGCCCCAAGCGGTTCCTCACGCGGCCCAAGCCCCCGCAACCGTCGCCGCCCCATCTGGGATGGCACCTCAAGGCGCGATCCCGCCGTCGGTTGACGCCCAGCCGACTGTGCCGGCGATGGCGCAACCGGGTGGGTCGCCGCAGCCTCCGCCAGGTCCGTTGGGCGACGTGCCGCACACCTTCGAACCTTCTGGCCCCAACGCCGGCGCTCCAGGCCCCGGCCACGACCTTCCTCCGCCTGCGACGGCCCCAGCCGCAGCCGCTCCCGCCGCACCGTTGGCGGCCGCACCCCAACCTGCTGCCGCACCGGTGTCGACGGAGGGGCTGGCCCCCGTGTCGTTCAGCTGGACACCAGGCGTGCGCGACGAGATTCCGGTTCCGCAAGACGACGACGCGCTCGCCGCCGAGTGGAGTCTCATCGACAACCTGCTGCGCGAACGCCAGGTCGTGGGCAAAGTCAAAGAGAGTGTCGTCGAGGTCATTCACTACCGAGGGCAACACGTCTTCGACAAACAGGTGTTGCGCGAAGGCGAGTCGTTTTCATTCGGCCGCAACCTCAGCCGTGAAGACCTCGAAGCACGAGGGCTGAAAAAGCCCATCCGCCTCGTCGCCCACGGCAAAAAGAACGTCGGTGAACTCACGGTCAGCAACTCGACGCAGGGGCAAGTGGTGCGCAACGGCGCTCCGATCCAGCTGTCGCAGTTGCCTGAAGCGTCAAGCGGAAAGGTCCCACTTGTCGACGGTGAACTGGCCCAGCTGGCCGTGGGCGGCGACCACGTGTTGGTGCGCTTTTCCAAGATCACCAGTCTGCCCAACGAAGAGGCGTACGACCGCGAAGCGGCGCGGGAGCGCAAGCGCAACACCATGATCACCGGCGCTGCCCTCGGGCTCATCGGCGCCATGATGCTTGGCAGCTGGATCTACAGCTACATGAACCCGCCAGAGCAAATCATCTCCCTCGAAGACGACGGCTTTGCCGAGGTGAAGAAGGAGATCGAGCTTGAGCTGAAAGAAAAGCCCAAGCCAAAGCCCAAGCCGAAGAAGGCGGCACCGGCCAAGAAAGATCAGCCCAAGGCGCCAAAACCCGACCCCGTCCCCGAAAAGAAGGCCGGCGGCCAAGAGAATGCGCCCAAAAAGCCAGGCGTGCTCGACGCACTGAAGAACATCCCCAAGCCCAACGCTGGGCGGCAGTCGCTGACAAAGGCGTTGTCGAATGTGAAGGGCGTCAAAACGCCAGGCGCATCGAACTTCAAAGTGTCGTCGATGGTCGGCAAAGGCGTGAAGGGCGTGTCCATTGGCGGCGCATCCGGCGGCGTGTCGACGTCGTCGCTGAACAGCATCTTGCGCAAAGGCGGCGGAGGCAAAGGCCCCGGCTCTCTCTCGTCGCTGGGTGGCAAACGGGTCAAGGGCAAGGTGAAGGCGTTGAAGCGCTCCGCCAAGACCAAGGGCAAAGGCAGCTTGTCGAAAGACGAAATCATGAAGGTGCTGCGCACGCTGTTTGGCAAAATCCAGTACTGCTACGAGAAGCAGCTGCGCACCAACCCTGGATTGCACGGCAAGGTGATCTTCGAGTGGGAGATCAAGAAGAACGGCCGCGTCGGCTTTGTGAAGAGCGGCAGTGGCACGACGCTGAAAAGCGCAGCGGCCGTGAACTGCATGAAGGGCAAACTGAAGTCGGCGGCATTCCCCAAACCCAGGGGGAACGGCTCAGTCATTGTGAAGTTCCCGTTCGTGTTCAACACGCTTTGACTCAGGCGCCCTTCGGGGCGCCTTTTTCGTGGGAGGCGCCACCTTTGGCGGGCGCCCGGACGGCCGACGCCACCTGGGGCGGGCGCCCGGCCGACCGACGCCACCAGGGGCGGGCGCCCGGCCGACCGACGCCACCGAGGGGCGGGCGCCCGGCCGACCGATGCCACCAGGGGCGGGCGCCCGGCTGACCGACGCCACCTTTGGCGGGCGCCCGGCCGACCGACACCACCTTTGGCGGGCGCCCGGCCGACCGACACCACCTTTGGCGGGCGCCCGGCCGACCAACACCGCCCAAAGCGGGCGCCCGGCCCAACCTCCACGCACAATCTGCCGCCAACTTGGCAGGTCCTGCAACATGCAGCCGACACCACCATTCTCGTCGACAACGCCCGCCGCACACCGCCGACAAAAAAGAGAAAAAAACACCGCTGTTTTGCTGTGTCGCTCTATCCGCAGCCACCACCGACGTACTAAAAGCTGGGGCCGAGGAGAACGCAACATGACCTGCTCCCCCCGCTTGCCCCAGCAACCGTCTCACCGTTGTGGACTGTTGGCTTTGACGTTGCTGCTGGCGACGTCGTTGTTCGCCCCCGCTTCATTCGCCGAATACGACGACGAAATCGGCGGCGGCCACGCCGTGGTCATCCAGAACCGGCGCTTCAACATGGCGCACGAGTTCACCTTCGCGGGCGGCCTGGTCCCCATGGATGCCTTCTACAAAGGCATCTCCGGCACGGCGCGCTACACCTTGCACCTCGACGAGTTCTTCGCGTGGGAGATGGGTGGCGGCACCTACTCCTTCAACCTCGACACCGGACTCAAGCAGCAACTTGAAGACAACTTCGCGGTGCGCCCCGAAGACCTCGACACCCTCGAGGGATTCGTCGAAACCAACATCATGATCAAGCCGGTGTACGGCAAGTACGCGCTGTTCAATCGGCAGCTCATCTACACCGAGCTGTTCTTCATCGCCGGGGCCGCCATCGCTCGCTACAACGATGCGGGCTTCGGTGTTCGTCCGGGCCCCGACTATGGCGCCGGCATCCGGTTCTTCGTCACCAACTGGTTCTCGGTGCGCGGCGACATTCGACACTACATCTTCTTCAACGGTGTCCCCGTCATCGAGCCCAACGCCCGCATCGACCACGTGTTGCACTTGAGCATTGGCGCCAGCTTCAACTTTGGCACCGCGCTGTTCCCCTTGCTGTTCGGAGAGAGCTGATGAACCGCCTCATCCCCCACGCCCGCGCCACACGCGGGCTGTTGGCGGCGGTGATGTTGGTCTCCTCGACGAGCATTGCCTACGCCCAAGACGAAGCCCCTCCCGCAGAGGCTGAAGCACCTGCCGAAGCCGCACCCGCGGAGGGCGAAGCACCTGCTGAGGGTGAAGCCGCCCCCGCCGAAGACGAAGAGCCGGCGGAGACATCGCTTGAGGTCTTCGACGAGGGGCTCGCCGCCTACAAAGACGAAAACTACAAGGTCGCCACGGCGAAGTTTTTCGCCTACGTCACAGGCAACGACGGGGGCGCCGACTTCTATGAGAAAGCGCAGTTTTACCTCGCCAAGTCGCTGCGCAAACTCGGCATTCACCACGCCGCCAGCGAATACTTCTTCGTCGTCGCCAAAGAGCAAAAAGACCCAGCGCTGCTTCCTGGTGCCCTCGAGGAGATCGAGCGCACCATCGAGTTCTTGCCCCACGACGAGGTGTTGCTGATCAAAGACCTCATTGGCAGCTCCGAGTTCGGCACCGTTCGCCCCGAGCTCCGCGCCTTCGTCGAGTACCACAAGGGCATCCTCGATCTGCGCACCGACAACAAAACCTGGGCCGACCGCCACTTCGCCTACCTCGACGAGCACAGCGACACCGAAGAGAACGAAGCGAGCCCCAAGCTCAAGCAGTACATCGCGCGCGCCAAAATGGCGAAGGCGCTGACGACCATCACCCGCACCCACAACCCGCCGAGCCTGGCAAAGAAGAAGCTGCGCGACGACGCGCGCCAAGAGCTCGAAAAGCTCATCGACGACCCCGCCATTCAGATGGGTCTGAAAAACGACGCCAAGAAGGTGATCGCTCGGTTGTACTTCGAGGAGGGCCGCTACAAACGCGCGCTCAAATGGTACGAAGACATCGAGACGCCGTTTCTCTCTGTCGAGGAGGCCGACCTCTTTCTCGAAAAAGCTTGGAGCCTCTACTACGCGGGCGACTTGCGCCGCACCCTCGGCATTTTGCTGTCGCTCGATGCGCCGAGCTACCGTCGTCACTTTCAGCCAGAGCGCTTTGTGCTGAAGGCGCTCGCCTACCAGGGCTTGTGCCACTACGCCGCCGCCAAAGGGGCCGCCCGCGAGTTTGCTCGACGGTATGGCTCGTCGTTGAACGAGCTTCGCCGCACGCGCAAGCCGACGTCCGACCCGGTGGTGCGACGCGCTGCTGTGCAACGAAAGCGCTCCAAACGCGCCCTGTCGTACTTGGCGAACTTGCGCAAAGAGCGCACCGCCGTCGACAAACGGCTGTCTGACCCCGAGCTCATCCGGTTCTTGACGCGCATGTACGACCTCAAGATCGACGAGACCGTGCGCAACCTCGACCGCATCGTCAACGAAGAGGCCGACCGCGTCGCCAACACCCTCCTCGAGAGTGAGGCGCAAGTGCGCTTGGTCGACTACGAAGTCAGCCTCGAAGTCTTTCGCCGTCTGAAGAAGGGCAAAGACAAAGACGTGCCGCCTGCTCCTGAAAAGTCCATCCCCATCGGCGGCCAGAACGTCTACTACGACTTCGACGGCGAATACTGGAACGACGAGTTGCACAACTACCGCTTCCGCATTGAAGACCGCTGCGTCGGCGAGGGATTGTTCAAATGATGCATCCCAAAAACCGCACTCCGTCCTTCTTGTTTCGTGTGCTGCCGACCCGGCGGGCCATGCAGGCCTGCGCGCTGGCGGTGACCTGCGGCCTCAGCGTGCCCCTGGCGTCGTCGTGTGCGTCTGACGAGGCGGCGAAAGCCCCACGTCCCGACGAGTACCTGCAGCGCCTCAAGCGCGACATCTTCAAAGTCGACAAGAGCATCGAGGTCACCAAGAAGCTCATCCAGCGCAGCAAGGGCGAGCGCTACCTGCCCGACCTGTACTTCCGCCTCGCCGAGCTGCTCATCGAGAAGGCGCGGCTGGTGTATTTCAGGGTGCTCGAAGAAGCCGGTGCCGACGAGAAGAGCGCGGTGGTGGCCCCTGAGGCCAAGCTGTTGAAGCAACAAGCCGTGACGGTCTACAAGCGCATCCTGGCCGAGTTCCCCGACTGGCAAGACAACGACAAAGTCACCTTCTTCATCGCGCACGAGTACCGCGAGCTCGGGCAGTACGACAAAATGATCCGCACCTACGAACGGCTGGTGCGGAGCTACCCGAAGTCGAAGCTGCGGTTTGAGGCGTGGCTCATCCTTGGCAACCACCACTTCGACAAAGACGACATCAAGTCGGCCGCCCGCTACTACCAAAAGATTCTCAAGAACCCCGAGACGTACGCGCACAACATGGCGCGCTACAAATACGGCTGGTGCTTGATCAACGAAGACAAGACCAAGGCGGCCGTCGACTACTGGGAAGCGGCGGTGCGCACCCCGACCGTTCCCGAAGACGGCGACAAACCCCGCAGGATCGGTGACGACCGCGGTCGTCTGGACGTGCGGCGCGAAGCGCTGAAAGACCTCGCCTTCTACTACGCCGAAGCGCGCAAACCGAAGACGGCGCTGAAGTTCTTTCAGCAGCTCACCGAATCGCGCGACGAATACCGCGTGGTGCTCGAACGACTCGCACGACGCTTCAACATCAAGTCGCTCTACAAAGAGTCGGCCGAGGTGTACCGCGAGCTGTTGAAGACGTCGAAAGACCTCGACCGCAACATCGAGTGGGCGCAATCGCTGTACGAGTCGGTGGTGGCGTCGAAGAACCTCAAGCGTGCCGACAACGACGTCATCGCGTTGGCCGAGGTGTCACGTCGTTACCGCGCGTCGTTCAAGGCCACCGAAGAAGACAAAGTCGTCATCCAAGACTTTGAGCTGCTGACCCGCGACCTCGCCACCCGTTTGCATGGTCTCGCCAAGCGCAACAAAAACCAAAGCGACTACCGTCGAGCCGCACGGGCCTACGAGGCCTACCTGTTCACCTTCTACGATTCGCCCGAACGCCTGGCCATCGAGTGGAACTACGCCGATGCCTTGTACGGCGCCAAGGACTACGTGAAGGCGGGCAAGCAATACGAATCCATCATGGCGCTGCTCGGCGACGACGCACCGCCTCCGTTGCCGCCAGGTGCCGAGCAGCCCGAAGGCGAAGAGGGCGAGGGCAAAGACGGTGAGGGCAAAGATGGCGAGAAGGCCGCCGGAAAAGCCCCTGCCGATGCTCCCAAGAAGGGCAAAGGCAAAGACGCCAAGGCCGCCGTGGCCAAAGCCGAGACCAAAAAACCCGATGCAAAAAAGGCATCCGCGAAGGCTGTGAAACGCGTGGTGTCGACGTCAGGAGGCCCTGGTGGCGCCGACATCAAAGAAGCCATGTATGGCGCCGTGGTGTCGTACTTCGAAGCGTTGAAGAAAGAAGACACCGGCACGCGCCTCGATTCGATGATGGCGCGCGAAGGCATCAAGTACATCGGCGCGCGCTTTGTGCAGACCTTCCCCGACGACAAGAATGCGTCGCAGGTGAAGTTCAACGTGGCGCGGGCGTACTACGAGCAAGGGGAATTCGACGGCGCCATCAAGTTGTTCACGGCGTTTGTGAACGAGCATCCGACGCACAAAGACGCACCTGCCGCCGCAGAGCTGGCGCTCGACGCCTACGCGCAAGACGAAAACTTCACGGGGCTCGCCGACGCTGCACGCAAGTTCGCGAAGATCGAGCGGCTGGCCGACGCCAACTTCCGCAAGCGCTTCGAGAAGATGGCGAGCCAGGCCGAACAAGAAGAAATCAACCGCAAGACCATTCAAGCCGAAGGCAAAGTCAAAGAGGCTCTGGCATCGTTCATCGTCGACAAAAAGGGCACGGAGATCGCGGCGAAGGCTTTGCACCAGGCGTTTGTCATCGCACGCGACCGTCGCAATGTGGCCGACATGCTCGACGCCGGGCGCCCGCTTCTCGAGGAGTACGGCGACACCAAGTACGCCGTCGAGGTGCTTCCGTCGTTGGCGGAAGCCGCGGTGCGCACCCTGCAGTTGGAGCAAGCCGCCAACTTCTATGAAGAGTACGGACGGCGTTACCCTCGAGGTGAAAACGTCGACGGCTTGATGGAGGCCGCGGCGAACATCCGATTGGCGTTGGGCGAGTACGACGCTGCGCGCGCCATCTACGAGCGACTGACGCGACAAGGCGCGCCCGAACGCCAGGCGTCGTACTGGTCGAAGCTGGCGAAGGTGTCGGCCCAAGCGGGCGACTACCGTGCGGCGGAGCAGGCGGCCATCAACGTCCTCGACGACGCCACTTTTGCGTCGCAAGCTGGGGTCATCGCCGGCGAAGCGGCGTTGCGCAACGGCGAGTTGGAGTTGGCAGCGGAGCGCTTCCAAGAAGTCATCGCGCTCGGCGCCACCGGCGAATGGCTGGCGCGCGCGCACTATGGCATCGGCGAAGTGGTGCGCACCCAGTTCGAGGCCATCCGCATCGAGCCCGGCAACGAAGGCGAAGCCATCGGCGCCAAGTTCGAAGTGCTCGAGGTCATGAGCGGCGCCTATGTCGGCGTCATCCAGACCGGCGAGCCCGAATGGACGATGGGGGCGCTGTACCGCATCGCCATGGCCTACCGCCAAACCGCCGACTTCCTCGACAACGCGCCGTTGCCACAAGGCATGAGCGCGCAAGAAGAGAAGGCATTCAGGGCGGCGTTGAAAGAGCGCTCGGGCCCCATGCGCAAAGAAGCGGCCGACACGTTGAAGGCATGTCGCGACAAGTCGAAATCCATCGGTGCGTACAACCGGTTCGTGAAGGCGTGCGTCACCGAGAAAGAGGTCGACGAGTTCGGCGACGTGCAGAAGTCGCGTCAGGCGGGCCTGGTGATTCCGGGGCGTGCTGCGCTTGAGAAGAAGCTGGCCGACCGTCCGAAAGACATCGAGTCGTACGTGACATTCGCGCAGGCGGCTTTGTCGGTGGGCGACTACCACTTGGCCCGTCTCGTCGCCCAGCGTGGCCTCGAGCTGCAGCGCAAGAACGCCACCTTGCACAACATCGCGGGCGTTGCGGCCGTCGGGATTGGCGACCTTCAAGGAGCGGCGGCGTCGTTCAAGACGGCGCTGAAGCGCAGCTCGCGCATGGGCGCAGCACGGGCCAACCTCGCCGGCCTGATCTTCATGATGGGCGACACCCAACGCGCCGTCACCGAGGGCAACCGGGTGAAAGAGATCGACCCTGCGAACCCGACGATTCCGGCGTGGGCTGACGTGCAAAAAGCGGGCGGAGGTCCGAAATGAGCAAAGCCATGAGCGCACACCTCAAGCGCCTGATGCTGCTGGCCGTGGCCGTGTCGTCGTTGACGACGATGGCCTGTGGCCTGTGGCACCGCGTCGACCGCGATTTGTTGGCCACCGTTCCCAACGACGAAAAACTCCTGTTGTTCGACGCCGAGAACGGGGTCTACATCGCGCGCGACGAAATGGAGACGGCGGAGCGTCGCCTGCAAGAGGCCGAACGCGCGCTGTTGCGGGCCCGCAAGTACATCAACGTCATCGACCAGCGTCGTGATTCTGGCTCGGGCGTCGACACACCTGAAGTCATCCAAATGCTCGAGGAGTGGAACACCATCCGCATCGAGCTGCGTGAACTCGAAGTCGACCTCGCCGATTTGAGTCGTGACGTGGCGGAGGCACGCCTTTGGACGGCCCGCGCCGAATACGAGCGCGCCAAAGCCAAGCTGGTGAAAGACAAAAACCCCGAAGAGGGCACTTCGTTGGACATCGAGTCGTTCGACGACCAGGTGAAAGACCGCCAAGAAGACGAACAAGAAGAGTTCGTCGGCTACCAAGAAAAAGAAGCTGAGGTGCTCAAGCTTCGCGACCAATACAACGCGCTGAGTCTTCGCCTGCAAGAGGCGTCGCGCGGTGCTTACGGCGGCCCCTGGGCTGACCTCGTCGACGAGTAGGGGGAGTCATGCCGATGTTCAATCGCAAGCACGCTTTCAGGTGGCATGGCTTCAAGCGGGTGGTGCGTCCGCTGGCGTTCGCCTTGTTGTTGCCCGCCGTGGGCGCCCACGCGCAAGACACCAAACTCGCCGACGACGATGGAGCGCCCCAGTCGGGTGCCGGGCTCGCCTACTACATTCGGATGGTCGACGAGAATCCCGGCGACATCAACAACATCCACATGTTGGCCATCGCCCACTCCCAGATGGGGCAGCATGCCGATGCCAAGAAGGCCATCAACACGGCGTTGGCCCGAGAGCCGGAGAACCCCAACCTGTACCAAGGGCTGGGACTTATCGAGGAGGCGGCCAAGAATTACAAAGCCGCCGAAGCTGCGTTTCGCAAGGCCTTTGCGTTGGCGCCGTCGGTGCACTTTCGCATCGACATCGTGCGTGTGCTCGAAGACGACGGCCGTGGTGTCGAAGCCGAAAAAGAGCTGAACGACATCGCGTTCGAACACGCCGACAACTATGGCGTGCAAATCCTCGTCGGCGAATACTTGCGGGAGCAAGGCGAAGAGGCGCGGGCGTTCTCGGCGTACGACCGGGCCATCAAGATCGACGGAAAGCGCCCGGAGGCATACGTCGCCAAAGCCAAGGCCCTCGGCGACAAAGGGCGCAACCGAGAAGCCATTGGTGTGTTGCGCCGTGGCAAGACCAACGCCACCGCCGACGAAGAAATCTTCTACAACTTGGGCATCGCGTTGTTTCGCGAGCGCGAATACGAAGCGGCGGTGCAGGCCTACGAAGAGGCAGCGAAGCTCAACCCGCGCATGGAGCGGGCGTTCAACAACATGGGCGTCGCCTACGACAAGATGAAGAAGCTGGAGAAAGCCATCAGTGCTTTCGACAAGGCCATCGCCGCCGACGAGGACTACGCCGAGGCCTACTACAACAAAGGGCTGGTGACCTTTAAGTTGCGGCGGTTCCCCGTCGCCGAAACCGCCTTTCGCAAAGCGCTCGAAAAAAACCCAGACATGGCCGACGCCAAGTTCTTCTTGGGCGAAATCTACTTTCAGCAAGGCAACCCGTCGAAGGCCTTGGAGATTTACAAAGAGGCCTTGAAGACGAACCCCGACAACGCCGGCTCGCACCGTCGCATGGGCGACATCTACCTGGAGCAAGGCAAGCTCGACAAGGCCATCAACGAGTATTGGGAAGCCGTCGGTGACGACGAGCGCAACGACGACAACCGCGAACAGTTGATGCGCGTGCTCATCGCCCGCAACACCGGCGACGACATGCGCCGCGCCGTGACGCTGGGCCAAGAGGGGCTCAGCAAGAATCCCTTTGCCGTCAATGTGCGCACCGTGCTGGCAGATGCGTTGTCGCTGCAGCAAAAGCCGCTGTCGGCTGAAGAAATCCTCGTCGAGGGCGTGAAGAAGATGGGCAAGAACCCCAAAGCCCATGCGGCGTTGGGGCACCACTATCTCGGGCGCGGCAAACTCGACAAGGCGAAGGTGTCGTTCAACAAAGCGCTCAAACTCGACAAACGGTCGGCGGACGCGCTGTTCGGCCTGGCCGTCATCGCGCAGAACGAAGGCTCTGACAGAGACGCCGAAAAGCGGCTGAAGCGGGTCTTGGCCATCGAACCCGGGCACGCCCAGGCGCGCACCGACCTTGGCTGCATGTACGTGCGGGCGGGCAAGTTCAAGACGGCGAAAACCCACCTTGAGCGAGCCACCAAAGACGAGCCCCGCATGGGCGGTGCCTGGTATTGCTTGGCGTTCGTGAACAACTTCTTGCTCGAAGGCAAAAAGGGCGAGGATGCTGCGCTGACGGCGTTCAAAAAGGCCGTCAAAGTGCAGCCTGACCTCGCTGAGGCCCATTTCAAGATTGGCGAAATCTTGCTGAAGCGTGGCGACAAGCCCGGTGCCAAACTCGCATTTGCCGCGGCCGTAAAAGCCGACCGCAAACATGAAAAGGCCCTGGTGGAACTCGAGCGGTTGAGCAATGTGAAGGTCGAAACTTCGGATCCCCCGAAGTAGCTGACGCTTGGTTCAGAGCCTGCAGCTGCAGCCTGGGTGCCAAGCCGGAGTGCAACGTGAGCAACGCGGTTTGTGTGGGCGCCCAATGGGGTGATGAAGGCAAAGGAAAAGTCACCGACCTGTTGAGCGAAAAAGCCGACGTGGTGGTGCGCTTTCAAGGCGGCAACAACGCAGGACACACCCTCGTCGTCGACGGCGTGCAAACGGTGCTGCACTTGGTGCCGTCGGGCATTTTGCACAAGGGCAAAGTCTGCGTCATCGGCAACGGCTGCGTGCTCGACCCGGAAGTGCTGCTGCAAGAGCTGGAGATGCTGCAGGCGCGGGACATCCTCGAGGACGAGCGGCGGCTGATTCTGTCAGACCGCGCGCATGTCATCTTGCCGTTTCACAAACACATCGACAAAGCGCGCGAAGTCGCGCGCGGCAGCAAGAAAATCGGCACCACCGGCCGGGGGATTGGGCCCGCCTACGAAGACAAGGTCGCGCGACGGGGGATGCGCGTCGAAGAGCTCATCGACCCTGAGGCCGTCGCCGTTGGCGTGCGCGAAGGCGTGTTGTTGGCGAACTCGCTGTTGGATGCGTTGGGGGCCGAGGCGATTGCGGGCAACGACGTCGAAGAAATGATTCACCGCCTGCGCGAACACGGACAGCGGCTGAAGCCGTTTGTCACCGACGCTGGCGACTACCTGCACCGGTCGATCAAGGCTGGGAAGAAGGTGCTCTTTGAAGGGGCGCAGGGGGCCATGCTCGACATCGACCACGGGACGTACCCCTACGTGACGTCGTCGAACTGCCTTGCCGGGCAAGCGGCCGTCGGCAGCGGGGTCGGGCCCAAGGATTTGGGCGCCGTGCTGGCTGTGGCCAAGGCCTACACCACCCGGGTGGGCGAAGGGCCGTTTCCGTCGGAGATGGACGCCGAAACCGAGGAGCGCTTTCGCAAGGCGGGCAGCGAGTTTGGCGCGACGACCGGGCGCTCACGTCGCTGTGGTTGGTTGGACTTGGTGCAGCTGAAGACGTCGGTGCGGCTCAACGGCGCGACGGAGCTGGCCATCACCAAGCTCGACATCCTGGGCGGCGTCGACGAGCTCGATGTGTGTGTGGCCTACGAGATTGACGGCGAGCGGGTGGAGACGTTTCCGACGGGGAAGCGCGTCGCGAACGTGAAGCCGGTGTATGAGAAGCGCGAAGGGTTTGGGCCTTTGCCGGAGACGTTGTCGTCGCTGGAAGAGCTTCCGGATGCGGCCCGAGCGTATGTGGAGTGGGTGGCGAAAGAGGTGGAGTGCAACTTGGCGCTGGTGAGCGTGGGCCCGCAGCGTGGGCAGGAGTTGATTCTGCGCCATCCGTTGGAGCTTTGAGGGCTGGTTGTTGTTGGGGAGACGCCGCAGCGAGAGCTGCGGCGTTTTTGTTTTGGGGGCGTGTTGGGCGGGCGCCCGGGTTGTGGTGGTGGGCGCCCGGGTGCGTGCGAGGTGTTGGGGCGGGCGCCCGGATTGTGTTGGAGCGGGCGCCGGGGCGGTGGTTGTTCGGGCGGGCGGGCGCCCGGGTTGACGGGCGCCCGGGTTGTGGTGGTGGGCGCCCGGGTTGTGTTGGGGCGGGCGCCCGGGTTGTGTTGGAGCGGGCGCCCGGGCGGTGGTTGTTGGGGGGCCCGGTCGGGCGGGCGCCCGGGTTGGCGGGCGCCCAGGCGGTGGTTGTTTGGGCGGGCGCCCGGGTTGTGTTGGACCGGGCGCCCGGGCGGGGTTGTTGGGGGGGCCCGGTCGGGCGGGCGCCCGGGCGGTGGTGGGCAGACAGAAAAATGCACTCACAAGCCGTTGAAAAAAAAGAGGCCTGACCGGAAGGCGAAAAAAAGTACCGGATCACCTGCAGGATCACCGCTCCTCGAAACGGATTCTAATTAGGAGGTCTGTTTTATGAGCCGGTCCAACATCATCCCAGTCGCCATCAAGATGTTCATCAACGATGGTTTCTCTGCGGCCACCACACGTCGCATTGCCAACGCCGCTGGCGTCGCAAAAGGCACGTTGCACGACGCATACGGGTCCAAAGACGCCCTCTTTCGTCATGCCATACGTTCGCTGGAGGCGGCATTCTTCGACGAATTCTGCACCACAGACTTGGAGAGCGCGTGCAGCGCAGTCGGCGTCATGCAGAGGCACGTCGAGGTGCTGCGGTTGGCGTCGGTGCAGCACGACCGTCGCGGTCTGCAAGAAAAGGAGGCGTTCCTGTTGCGGTTCAAGGACGCACTGCAGGCGCGCACAGTGCCGCTGCACGCATCCAGCATTGTCGACGCCCTCGACGGGGCGATGTCCCTTCTGGCTGGGGGTGCGCATCCACGGCCGCGGGTTTGGGAGCACATCGCTCTTCTTTGGCCAGCTGACGCAACGTCGACGGTGGTGCAGTTGCCCAAAAAAGCCGGGCCAGAGCGCCAGAAGAAGAGCTCTGTGTTCGCCCGTCATGACGTCGCGCTGCCGCCCAGTGACGAGCGCGACAAGGATGGGGGGATGGTGCTCGAAGACCTTCGCATCCAGCTGCGTGGCGTCGTTGGCGGTGAAGAGCGCAGGATGCGGCGTGACCAGCGACGACGAGAAAGAGACGCGCTGGGCCTGCGCTCCGACGAGAGGGCTTGGCGTTTGCGTCCCAAGTCGGGCACAATCCGGCTGCGGTGACTGCACAAGAGGAGGCTCCGTGGTGCCAAACGCTCGGCGAGCCAGAAGACATCTCGCATTGGCAATTCGTTCGATGTTGTCGTCGACGACTGCCACAGCCGTCGGGATGTCGGTGGTTGCGGTGGGGGCATCGGCGTCCCACGCGAACGAGGCCGCGCAAGCCGCGATGGCATCCGGCAAAGCTGCGTTTCGCGCCAAGAACTACGACGATGCGGCCCGCCTGTTTGCCGAAGCCTACAAGCACGATGCGTCGCTCGTCTCGGCCCTGTACAACCGCGCCCTCGCCCTGCGAAAGGCAGGGCGCAAAGCTGCCTCCCGCGAAGCGTACGCCTCCTACCACCAGGTGAAGCCGTCTGACCCCGACGGGACCTTCGGCCTGGCGGAAGCCGAGCGCCTGCTCGGCAACGACGGAGAAGCCGCACGCCTTTTCGAGCGCTACGTCGCTCAAGAGTCGAGGCCCGGTAAGGAGTCGTACGTCGCCTTCGCGAAGAAGCAGATCGCGGGTCTGAAAGAGCGGCAAGTTCGGCGAGCCGACTCCGCGTCGGGCGGGCGGTCGGCCGACGAGGCCATGCAAGCTGGGGCGGAGGCGTACCGTGGGAAGCGGTACGACCAGGCCGCTGCCGCGTTTGGTGAGGCGTTTGCGAAAGATGCGTCCAACCTCGAGGCCAAGTACCGAGAGGCCCTCAGCTTGCGAAAAGGCAAGCGCTACGACGATGCCGTGTCCGCCTACGGGGTGTTGCTGAAGCGCAACCGCAACCATCTCGACGCCCTGTTTGGTTTGGCCGAAACCCGTCGCTTGATGGGGGATGAGCAGGCGGCAAAGCGCGGCTTTCGAACCTATCTCAAGCGCGAAAAGCGGCCCGGGAAAGAAAAGTACAGAGCGTACGCGGAGCAGCAGCTGAAGGCACTCGAGCAAGGGGCGACCGGGGCGGAGGCGTCGTCGTCAACAAGCAGCGAGGGCCCCCGAGGAGACATTGCCGAGCAGCGCTTTCAAGCAGGCAATGACGCATACAAAGCCAAGCAATACGACGAAGCTGCACGAGCCTTTGCGGCGGCCCAACAAGCCGACCCTCGACGGATGGATGCCCTCTATCGTCAGGCCCTCAGTCTGCGCAAAGCAAAGCGACTGGTCGAAGCCAAGGCTGCCTATGAAGCCTATGTGGCGTCTGTTCCGGCCGACTTGGATGGCTTGTTCGGCCTTGCAGAAACCGAGCGCTTGCTGGGTGAGACCCAAGCGGCAACGAAGCATTTTGCCGCGTACCTGGAGCGAGAACAGCGCCCTGGCAAAGAGCGGTTTCGGTCGTATGCCGAGCAGAAGCTGGCCGAGCTTGGGTCGTCGCCCCAAGAGCAGGCGCAAGCCGTTGCTCCCGTGGGGTCGTCGAAGCGTGAGGCGGCGGTCAAGCACATGCAGGCGGGCGCCCGCTCCTACAAAGCGGGGCGGTTTCGCGAGGCGGCCCTGCAGTTTCGCGCAGCGCATGACGCAGACCCAACGCTCGCAGAGGCGCGCCTCAAAGAGGCTTTGTCGTACCGCAAGGCGAGCCTCTTTGACGACGCTGTACGCATTTACACAGAGATGCGGGCTGAGCGGCCAAACGACCTGGATGCACTCTTTGGCTTGGCCGAGTCACACCGCCTGCGAGGCGACGACGAAAAGGCGCGAGCGCTGTTTGCGTCGTATCTGAGCCAAGAAGAGCGTCCCGAGCGAGCGTCATACCGCAGCTATGCGGAGGCCAAGCTGGCAGAGCCGTCGACGACACCGAAGAACGACGCCACTCCGCAAAGCCAAAAGACGTCGACAGACTTGGATGAGCTGATGCAGCTCGCCGCAGCACACTACAAGGCCAAGCGCTACTCGCAGGCGGCCGACGTGTTTGCCAAAGCCATGCTGCGCGACGGTGCCGATGAAACGGTGGGCTTGAAACATGCCCTGGCGTTGCGAAAGGCCGGGCGGCTGGACGAGGCCGGCCTCGCCTATGAAGGGCTGCTCGATTGGGAGGCTGTCGGCCTCGATGCGCGATTTGGCCTGGCCGAGACTCGGCGTTTGCAGGGGAACCTCGCCGAAGCTCGTCGGCACTTTCAGGCCTACGTCGACGCAGAAGCGCGGCCGGAAAGAAGTTCGTATGTGCAGTGGGCGCGAGACAAGCTCGGGGAGTTTCCACAGGCGCCTGCACAAGTCGCTGAGGCGGCCCCCGCCTCGGAGCACTTTGCGGACGGAGCGCGGGCCTACCGCGAGCGGCGGTTCTCAGATGCCGCGCAGTCGTTTGCGCGGGCCTACGAGAAAGACCCCGACTTGCTGGATGCGCTGTACCGCCAAGCGTTGAGTCTGCGGCGGGCCCGTCGCCTGGCGGAGGCAAAGCGCATCTATGAAGCGTTTTTGCGTGTGCAGCCCAATGAAGCCGATGCGGTCTACGGGCTGGCCGAAACCGAGCGGTTGTTGGGGCACCAAGACGAAGCGAGAGCGCTGTTTGCGAAGTACATCGAGGTGGAGAAGCGTCCTTCTGAGGCTCGGTACGTCGAGCGGGCGCGTGCCTTTGTGGAGGGGCGCTCGCCCCAGGCACCCGACATGGGGTTGGCCCACCGCCCAGCGTTGGGGCTGGGCACAGCAGTGCGTGCTTGGATCGAGTCGGGTGAAGCCGCCCTTGCGCGAGGGGAGGCGCACTCCGCTCACGGCCAGTTTGCATTGGCGTTGTCGCGTCGGCCGAAGAACGTTCGGGCGCGATTGGGGTACGCGAAGGCGCTTTGGGTTGCCGGACAGAGCCAGGCGGCCCAACGGGCGTTTGAGAGCATTGCGCAGGAGCATCCTGGGACGGAGGCCGCTCGCCAGGCGTCGATGTGGATGAAGCGGACACCGACGTCGGACGGACGGCGCAAAGCTTCATCGCAGGAAAAAGACAAAGCGCGTGCGTTGTTCTTTCGGGCGCGCGAAGAGCTCGCTGCCGGCGCGTTCGACGAGGCACAGGCCTCGTTGCGGGATGGCGTTGCCATGGACCCCGAGGCGTATGCGCCGACGCTCCTCTTGGGCGACTTGGCGATGCGCGAGGGAAAAACGGGAGAAGCGTTGCGGCACTATCAGCGTGCCTCGTTCTTGAATCCGGGACGCGCCGCGTCGGTGTTGGCTCAAGCGAAAGCCTACGAAAAGTTGGGCGAGGTGGGCGCGGCGCGCAAACTCTACGCCCGTTATGTGAAGTCAACGGCGCCCGACGTCGATGCCGACGCCCAACAACAGGCTCGAATGTGGTTGGAGGGATATGACGCCCGCCAGCCGTGGGTGCGGCGGGAATGACGCGGGCGGGCGCCCGGACGTGAAAGGCGGGCGCCCGGATGACAGGCTGGGTTGCCATGACCCACCGGCCTGCGTACGCCGCCCAAATGAGCGTCCTTCGTGCCCGCCTCCGTCGTGCTGCCGTCAAGCGTGTTCGCCAGCGTCATCCATGGGTCTTTGACCAAAGCATCACCCACCTAAGCCGGGAGGGAGAGCCTGGTGAAACCGTGGTGCTGTACGACGACAAGCGCAAGCAAATCGGGCTGGGGTTGTACGACCCAAAAAGCCCGATTCGCGTGCGCGTGATGCACCATGGTGGACCCATCTCGCTCGACGATGCGTTCTTCGCGCAGCGCCTCAAAGCGGCCTGGGAGGCCCGCGAGCCTCTGCTGGAGTCCGACACCGACGGGTACCGGGTGGTGCACGGCGAAAACGACGGCTTGGGGGGCCTCGTGGTCGACAGGTACGCATCGACGCTGGTGGTCAAGCTCTACAGCGACGTGTGGTGGCCTCGGCTCGACCTCGTCTTGCGCACCCTCGAGGAGGGCATGCGCCCAGAGCGGATTGTGCTGCGGTTGGCGCGCAACGTCGCCGCACACCGTGCCCAGGATGGAGACGTCGTCGTCGGCGGGCCCGTGGATGTGCATCAGGGGCAACACAGAGTCCCGTTTCGCGAGAATGGGCTGTGGTTCTTGGCGGACCCCATTCGTGGCCAGAAGACGGGGTTCTTTCTCGACCAGCGTGACAACCGCATGCGCGTCGGCGACATGAGCCACGGCAAACGTGTGCTCAACGTCTTTTCGTACTCGGGCGGATTCAGCCTCTACGCCGCGCGGGGAGGGGCGACCGAAGTGGTGTCGCTCGACCTCAGCCAGCCCGCTCTCGACGATGCAGAACGCCACTTCGCAGCGAACAACGACGACAACAACGTGTCGCGGTGCATCCATCGAACCGTGCAGGGGGATGCGTTTGCCGAGATGCGAAAACTGGCGCAACGCGACGAGCGCTTTGACGTTGTGGTTGTGGACCCGCCTTCGTTTGCAAAGCGTGCATCGGAGGTCGAGGGAGCGCTGAACAGCTATCGACGTCTGATGCGGTTGGCGCTGGACCTGCTTGAGCCTGATGGCCGCCTGGTGTTTGCCAGCTGCTCCAGCCGGGTCGACAAAGACGCGTTTTGTGCCAACGCCCTTGAAGGGGCTGAGGAGGCGGGCGCCCGCCTGGTGGTCGACGACGTCACCGGCCACGCCATGGACCACCCGGTTGGATTCGCCGAGGCTGCGTACCTGAAAGCCATGTTTTGCAGACGAGCTCTGTGAATTGGAACGGTGGTTGCGCGCTGGGGAACAGACGGATACAAAAGAAGACGTGGTGTGGGGCTGAAGGACACGCCAGTGCAGTCACAACTTGAGGAACGCAGCGGTCACCTGGGCGACGTTGAGGTCGTCATCAGCACCTATCCAGTCGGAACGAAATTCGCCTGCCGCATTTCGAACCTCGACGGCGCCGTCATCGGCCGCGGGATGGGGACGTCACGCGACGAAGCCGAGACCCTCGCGCTCAAGAGCGCTGCTCTCAAACTCGACATCGAGGATGCCAAGCAGATCCTGCGCGCGAGCGTCCAGGCGCTGCCGTCCAGCCGCAAGGTGGGATAGGCCATCGCGACAGGCGGGCGCCCGGGTCACGACAGGCGGGCGCCCGGGTCACGACAGGCGGGCGCCCGGCCGCGACGCAGAAGCCCCAGGCCGAATCCCAGCAGCACCACCCCCGCCCACGACACAGCCCGCGGCGCGCGCACGCAGGCGCATCCGTCGTACGTCGGGTTCGTCACCCCCGTCACCAGCGCAACGTCGGCACATTGGTAGTAGAGGTCGTTGCCCGTCTCAAAGTAGCCGGTGACGTCGTAGGGCGCCTTGTCGGTCATCATCTGGATGAGCTGCAGCGTGCAATTGTCGCACTCGACGTCGGGGAGGGTGACCGTCGCTTCGTAGACCCCTTCGCCATTCGCGTCTGAAATGCCGTCGACAAGGATGGTGGGGTCGTCGTCGGCGGAGCGCACATCGTCATAGGCGGTGGGGACGTAGAACGAGTCGTCGCCGTCGGGGTCAAAAGCGATGCGGTAGTGGCCCGGGTGGTCGACGGTTTCGTGCCAGTGCACCGTGATGGTGGAGCCGGGGGCGAATGTGGTGACCGCTCCCCGGGTGGACCCAGCAAGGCCACAGGGGCCTTCTTTTTGGTCCAACGTACGTGGCGCTGGAAAGTCGAGCTCGATGTGCGCTGAGGCAGGGGACGATGCGAGGGCGATGGCAAACATCACCCAAGAGCGGAGGCAACGAAGAAACATGCCGCAGCATGCCACAGCTGGCCTGGGTTAGGCCTCGCTGGCGCCTTCGTCGGTGGCATCCACGAGCAGCGATTGCAGCTGGTGCACCGTGGCCTCGGTGCGAACAGCGTCGCGTCCCGCTCGGCGCAACATCGTGGCGGCATCTGCCGACCAGCTGCAGAACGGTCCGCGGCAGTAGGCGACGACGGTGCCCGTCTCTGGGAGTTCTCCTGCGCGTTCAGCGAGCTCGACCAATGGGATGGAGATGGCACCGGCCGGAGCGCCCGCGGCGTGCTCCTCCACCGGCCGAACGTCGACGAGAATGACGTCGTCATTGCGCATGCGCTGGCGCAGCGTTTCAAGGTCGACTGCTTCAACCTCGTCTTTTGCGGTGAAGTAGTCGGACGTCAACTTGTCGAGTGCTGCAAGGTGCGCCTGGGCGACCGCCTGCAACTGCTCCACAAGAGCGGCGACGTCGTCACCGGCGATGGCGTACCGAATGTAGGTGCCGTCTCGCGTGGTGCTGACCAGGTGGGCTCGCTTGAGCACCTGCAGGTGGTGGGACGTGTTGGCGACGCTCTGCTCGACGGCATTGGCCAACTGCTCGACGGTGCGAGGCGCGTTGGTGAGCAAGTCAAGCAGCTCAAGCCGCACTGCATTCGACAGCACTTTGCCGACGTCGGCGACGTGTCCGTAGGCGGCAGATTTGAAAGCGCGGCTGGGGGTCGACATGCAGTCCTCTTCTCCTGCCCCGCATATCTCCGTCTTGGGCGCCCTGCAATGGAGCAACGTCGTGCGCGACGCACATGCGTCAGGTACGGTCCGGCTGCGACCACACCGCAGGCGACAGGGAGGACACCGTGAAACACGAACTGCTGGCCACCACCATGGTGGCGTTGGCTGCCCTGCCGGCCTGCGGCCCCTCGCGCATCGACGTTGCAGGACTGTCGGGCGTGCCGGTCACCGTGCACGTCAGGTTGGAGCCGTTCGACACCCATCTCGACGACGAGGCGCTTGGCCCTGTGCTGTCGACGCAACCGGCCGGCGCATTTGAGGCTGGGCTGTGGGTGTCTGGGGACACCACCGCATCGGGGTGTGTGCCGCTGACCGACGACGTCGACGTCCGCGTGGAGGGGCGAGCGGCGGGAGTGCTGCGCAGCGGGGGCCCTGCGGAAGACGGCACGTGCCGTCCGTTCGTCGTCGGGGCGGCTCTGCCCATGGTCGAGGTCATACCGCCGGGGGAGGGCGTGAAGCGCTTGTCGTTGACCATGACGGACGCCAACGCTGAAGCCGTCGTCATCGTCGACGCGGTCACCGAGCGGCCGGCGTTTGTGACGCCTGTCGCTGACGATTGCCAGCGAGACAACGACGGGGTGGCGGCCGCCGGCGAGGTGGTGGTGGTCTGCCCCACGGCGTCACCGCGGCCGCTGGCAGCCGACGACGTGGTGTGGGTGCACACGACGCCGGCGGTGGTGCCGAGCACGGAGTCGGCACCGTTTGCGCCGAGTGAAGACGACGACGGCTTTTTGGTGCCGGCCCTCACGCCTGGCGTGGGAGAAGTATGGGGACGCCGCATCGACGACCACGACGACCGCATTGCAGTGTGCGAGGGTCTCGCTTCTTGTACGACCGACGGCGCTGTCGAATTGCATGTCGCGCCGCTGCAGGTGGTGGCCGACGACGCCACCTGAGAAAGACGACGCATGGGCGGTGCGCTGAGTCCTGTCGAGATTGGCATCGCGGTGGCCGCGGCCATCGTGCTCTTTCTCTTTGGCGTCGAGCATTTCTCGACAGAGATGCAGTCGGTGACGGGGGAGCGCTTTCGCAAGTTCATCGCGAAGGGCACCAAGAACCGCTTTGCCGGCTTCGCGTTGGGCGCCGCGGTCACGGCGGTAATTCAGTCGAGCACCGCCACGTCGGTCATCGTCGTCGGGTTGGTCAACGCTGGCGTCTTGAGTTTTCGCCAAAGCCTGGGCGTGCTGTTCGGCGCCAACGTCGGGACCACCTTCACCGCCCAGCTGGTGGCCTTGAAGCTCACCAACTTTGCACCCGCCCTTATCCTGGTCGGCTTTGTCGTCGGACTGCTGCCTTTTCGGTGGCGGGTGTTTGGGCGTTCGGTTTTCTATTTCGGGCTCGTGTTCTTCAGCCTCGACTTGGTGTCGGCAGCTGTGGCTCCTTTGCGCGAGAACCCCGACGTCTTGGCCGTGCTCAGCTCGCTGGACGGCGCCGTGGTCGGCGTGCTCGTCGGCGCCGGGTTCACGGCGTTGGTGCAGTCGAGTTCGGTGACGACGGGGGTGAGCATTGTTTTGCTGGCGGAGGGGGCCATCACCCTGGAGCAGGCGCTGCCGCTCGTCATCGGCGCCAACATCGGCACGACGGTGACGTCGTTGTTGGCGGCCATGCGCCTCGACACGAGCGCCAAGCGTGCCGCGGTGAGCCACGCGCTCTACAACACCATCGGCGCCGTGGCGTTTTTGCCGTTCTTGGGTGTGTTGCAGTCGTTGTTGTCGTCGGCAGGGCTGAAGGGGGCTCCGGCTTTGGCCACCGCGCACTTGGTGTTCAACGTGGCCACGTCGGCGTTCTTCTTGTTGGGCACCGGCCCCTTCGAGCGCATGGTGCGCAAGCTGGTGCAAGACGAAGACGACGAGGTGCGCACGGTGGTGCCCCTGTCGCACGAGACCTTCGCGTCGGGCGGGGCAGAAGCGCGTGCGGCCATGTGTGCGTGGGCGGCCGACGTCGTCGACACGCAGATGCACTGCTACACGGCGTCGGTGCTGGCCATCGAGACCCGCGACGCCCGCATCGACCACAGAGCGCGTCGCATTGCCTCCATCGTCGACTATGCCCTTGAAGAGGCGTCGTCGCTGGTGCGTGACCTGGCCGACGGTGAGCTGGGCGCCGAGCGCTCTGAGTCGATCCTCCAGCTCGTCGTCACCATCGACCACCTGCGGCAAATCATGGATTCGCTCGTCGACCTCAGCGAGATTTCTGCACGGCTCGAGCGCCAGCATGGCCGCTTCTCCATCGACTCCATCTTGGAAGTGCAACTCGTCTACCCGACGATGGCGAAGCTGTTTGAACGCCTGACCGAGCTGCTGGAGCGGCCCAACCACGACGCCCGCCAAGAGGCATTGCGTGACCAAGAGGCCCTCTTCGACGACGCGTTGCAAGACGCCTACCGCAACTTCTTGGGGTTGGTGCGCAAACTCGACGAGCGCGGCGAACTCGCCGACGTGTTGTCGGTGCACCACCGGTTGCGCACCAAGGTGCACGCTTTCTCGCGCTACATCGTGAGCGGCAACGCTGTTCCGTTGACCGGCGGCGAACCCGAACTCTGAGGCAGGATGTGACGACGTCGACCCAACCTGTAGCCCCCCCAGCTCGCCCCGCGCTGCCCGCCTTGACGGGGCTGCGCTTTTTCGCAGCGCTCGCCGTCGCGGTCTACCACTTGTGGCGCTACGACGCGTGGGAAGCGCCGGGGCTCGTCGAGCGTGTCGTCGGAAACGGCTCCGTCGCGGTGACGTTGTTTTTCGTGTTGTCTGGGTTCATCCTGACCTACCGCTACGCGTCTTCGGGAGTGTTGTCGACGACGCCCGTGAGGTTTTGGCAGGCGCGGCTCGCGCGCATTGTTCCCGTTTACGTCCTCGGGTTGGTGGTGTCGTTTCCTGTGGTGATGGCCCTGGCCAAGCGTGGCGGGGGCGACCTGTCGACGGAAATGCTCAAAGGCACGGCCGCGCTCGCCATGGTGCAGGCGTGGTGGCCCGACTGGGCGCTGGCGTGGAACCCGCCGTCATGGTCGTTGTCGGTGGAGGTGTTTTTTTACGCGCTCTTTCCGCTGCTGTTGACGACGCTGCAGCGCCTTCAGGCTCGTCAATTGCTGCTGGTGGGGGGGGCGTTGTGGGGGGCCAGCGTGTCTCTAGGTGCGGCCTATGTCGCGCTCAACCCCGACGGCCTCAGCCACCACGCAACCCACGCCGACCACGTGTTTTGGTGGGAGGCGCTGAAGTACCACCCGCTGGTGCGCCTGCCGGAGTTCATCATCGGTGTGATCGCGGGCCGAGTCGTCGTCGACAGCAACGGCGAGCGTCCTTTGCTGCCGGCATGGTCGGCCGCGGCCGCGCTGACGCTGGTGGCGGCAGCGATGGCGGCGCCAATGCCCGCCGCCTTGGTGCACAACGGACTTCTGGCGCCCGCGTTTGCCGTCGTCATGGTGGCGTTGTCGACGTCGACACCACCGACCGGCTGGGGCTGGCTGGCACGTACCCCATGGCAACGGCTGGGGGAGGCCAGCTATGCGCTGTACATCGTGCACGTGCCGGTCTTCTACTACATCGCTGGCATCGGGGAGCGGCGCACCGGGCAGAAGGTGCTGGAGAACCCCAAGGTGGCGGTGTTGGCCTTGGGGCTGGCGATCGCGTTGTCGCTCGTCGTTCACCGGGTCGTCGAGGAGCCGCTCCGTCGTCGTCTGCGTCCGAGGTCGCCGGCCTAGGCGTGCAGCAGCGACGCCAACTCATCTTGGTGCTGAGCGGCCGGACGTGGCGGTTGCAACGGCGGCCCTGACAACAGCGGCAGCTGCCACCAAGTGACGTCGTGCCAAGCGTCAAACTTGAATCCGACGTCGACGTAGGTGCCGACGCGCGTGAAGCCGAAGCTTTGGTGAAAGCGTGTGCTCCCGTCGTTGCCGGCGGTGATGCCGGCCAACACGCGGTGCACGCCAAGGTGCTGGAGGCATCGAAACAATGCCTCATACAACGCCTTTGCGATGCCACGACGGTGCGCGTCTTCGGCGATGTACACCGAGGACTCGGCCGTCCACTGGTACGCGGCGCGAGCGCGATGGGCGCAGGCGTACGCGTAGCCGCAGACCTGCTCATCGTCGTCGACAAACACCAGCCACGGGTACTGTTGGGCGACCTCTTGCAGACGCTGGCGCATGTCGACGGCCGACGGTGCCCGCACTTCGAACGTCGCCGTCGACGACGCCACGTACGGGGCGTAGATGGCGGCGATGGCGGCAGCGTCGTCGTCGTGAGCAAGGCGAATGGGCATGTCGCATCATAGCCGCGAGACTGACGACCGGCACAACAAAGCGCCCCTTGGGGGCGCTCGTCGAGGTGCAGTCGGGGCGGTGCCGTCAGCCGTCAGCGCCTGCAACCGGTGCCGGTGCCTTTTTCTCGACGACCACGATGTATTGGTGCGGCAGCGACTCGGCGTCGGTGCGCACATGGGTGAACCCGGCTTTGCTGAGCTCGTCGAGAACGACGTCGGTGGCCAATCGCATGTTGGCGGGAGGCCCAAAGCTGGTGTCGCCTTCGGTCTTGAAGTCGACGATGACGACGCGTCCGCCTTCTTTCACCTGCAGGTCGTTGAAGTACGCCACACGCTGTTCGATGTGGTGGTAGGTGTTGACCATGAGCACGACGTCGACCTCCTCGGGGAGGGCCGCCGACGTCGCTGTGCCCAACACCGAGGTGAGGTTGGTCAGCCCCTCGCGGGCGGCGCGCTCGTTGAGGTAGTCGACCATGCTCTGCTCAATGTCGACGCCGTAAACCTTCTTGGCGAGAGGGGCGATGCGCACGGGGAAGTAGCCGGTGGCCGAGCCGACGTCGGCGACGACGCTCTGTGGCGACAGCTCAAGCGCAGCCAGGACGACGTCGGGTTTCTGCCAGCCGTCGCGCGCGGGATCTTCGAAGCGCTCCGCCCACTTCTTGGGGTCGTCAAATCGATGGTGGCCGTGTTTGTGGGCGTGTTTGTGCTCGTCGTCAGACATCATCGGCTTGTGTGACCCGGCTTTGTCACCGTGGCCCTCGTGGTGATGCTCGTCGCTGTGGGCGTGTTCATCGTCTTTGGTCGGCGTCGACGCACACCCAGCGATGGGCAGTGAAAGAGACAAACAGAACAGGGCGGCGTTGGACACGAGACGCATGGCGGCTCCTTTCGAAGAGCCCGCTCATGGCACTTTGCCGACAGAGCGCAAGGCGGTGTCGCTGTCAGTTGTCGTCGTAAAATGCCGCCGAGGCGGCGATGCCCCACTGCCCACTCCAATACGCGAGGATGCCGTACTTGGCCAAAGCGAAGTCGGCGATGAACATGCGCACGGCGATGAAGCTGTCGGAGAGCCCGAAGAGAAACGCGCCCAAGAACCCGAGCCACTGCGCCCTGGTGATGGGCCGGCCCATGCGCGCGCACGAGCGCCACATCATGACGGTGATGACGGCGATGTAAAAAGCCACAGGCCCCGCCATGTTCTTCTCGACCATGCCAGGCCACGCCCACATGGCGACGCCGCCACCCCACAAGGCAAACGGGACGAACCAAGCCAGACGCAACGGCGGCTTTCCGACGAAGAAGGCTGCGACATACAGCAGGTGGCCACACAAGAATGCGGCGAGCCCTCCGACGAAGTGCAGGTCGAGCACGACGTCACCGATGACGCACAACAACAGTCCAACCTGAAGCAGGCGAGCGAATGACTTGCCGTTTGTCGACGTGGGCAACGACATCTGCACCCAGGTCATCAGCAGCAGGACGGGGACGGCTTTGAAGGCCAGCCGCACGGCGAGGTGGTCGTCGCCCCACGAACGTGTGGCCATATAGAAGACGGCAGCGGCGACGGCGATGACGATGAAAAGAGCGCGGGTCAGCATGAGGGGAGCCTAGCTCGTTTGTTGTGAATGTGGTTCAAGATTTGTCGGCAGCGTCGAGCTCATGAAGTCGAGCGAGAAGGCGTTGCCATTCGCTGTGGGGATCGCGGAACCAATCGGGGGTCCAGATGCGGTGGAGGGTCCAGCCGAGTGCCAGCAGGCGTGCGTGCCGAAGCCCGACGTGGTCGACGATGTCGGCCGTCGACGTCGGGGGAGTGGGCATGGCGTCGCATTCGAGCCCCAGGAGAAAGCGCCCAGGCTGGCGGCGACTGCGCACAGCGATGTCGACGCGCGTGCTGCCCATGCCGACGTTGGTGACGACGTCAAACCCCGCGTCGAGCAGGAGATGCTGCAGATGCGCCTGCAGTGGGGAGAGCTCCGTCGTCGTCGACAGGCCCACTTTTTTGTCGAGCAATGACGTCGACTCCAAGAACGCCCGCAGGGCACGAACACCGCGGCTGCGGGTGTCGTCGGCGCGAATGTCACCGGCGCGCAGCGACGAGAACCACAGAAGCTTTTCTTTCGCGCGGGTGAGGAGCACGTTCAAACGCCGATGGCCGACGTCGGTGGTCAGTGGCCCGAACCGCTGGTGCACCTTGCCCTCGGGCGTGCGCCCGTATGTGCCGCTGACGAAAACCACGTCGCGCTCGTCGCCTTGGACGTTTTCGAGGTTCTTGACGAAGAACGGCTCAAGGGTGTCGCTCCACCGTTCGACAAACCGTTGCACGTCGTCGTCGTCGGCACGCAGCGCGTCGATGGCCACAAGCAGGTGCTCCCGCTGTTTGCTGTTCATGGTGGCGACGCCGAGCGACCGGTGCGGCTCCTGCTGGGCGTGGGCGCGCACGGCATCGACGATGGCATTGGCTTCGTCGAGGTTGACGCCTTTGTGAAACACGCCGTCGACGTGGTGCACCGAGGTTCCCATGTGGGGGCGGTCGTCGGGGGCCGCAGACGGAAACACCACCAGGCGTCCGTCATAGAACTGGTCATTGGAGAAGGCGATGAGCGACTCATGTTTGGAGCGATAGTGCCATCGCAAACCGTGGGCGGGGACGAAGCTGCGCAGGGCGTGCTGCAAGATGGATTCGCCAGTGGCGTGGTCATCGTCATCGTCGTCGTCATCGTCGACGTCAGCGTCGCGGTTGCGGGCGAAGAACGATGTGGGCGGCAGTTGCTGTGGGTCGCCGACGATGACGGCTTGACGTGCGCGCGCCAAAGCACCGAGCGCATCCTCTGGGCGCATCTGGGACGCTTCGTCGACGACGACGAGATCAAAGTCGACGCAGCCGGGCGCCAAGTTTTGCGCCACCGACGACGGGGACATCATCACACAAGGCATGAGCGCGGTGATGGCGTCGCCGGCACGGCTGAACAAGTCGCGCAGCGGCACATGCCGCATCTTCTTGCTGAACTCATGTCGCAGGAGCGACCGCTGGGTGTAGGTCTTGCGCGCCCCACGTCGATTGCCTTCAGGCACATCCCTCGTCGACAACTCTGAGGCCAGCTGTTTGCGTTGCAGCGCCAAGAGTCCGTCTTCGAGTTCTGCCAAACGTCGACAACGCTCCTCAAGAAGGCGCCCGTCGGTGGTGGTCAATGCCGGACGCGCCTGCAGCAGAGCCCGCAGCAACGACCGGGCGTGCACCCATTCGACGACGAGAGGAAGGCCAGCGTAGGGCCGCTGTTCGGCCTGGTAGGCAACGAGGAGCCACTGCAGGGGGCTTCGCATGGCGCGGTGCTCCAAGAGCAGGAGTCGGCTGAGTGGCGTGAGCAGGTGGACGTCGTCGACGTTCGCGCGCAACCGGCGTGCCCAATCGTCGAGAGACGTGTCTGCCGGAACGTCGGCCTGCAACCCATCAAAGGCGTCGGCCCGCAGACGCGCGTCTCGCTCGTCGTCAACGGCGTCGAGCAAGCGTCGCATCGCGTCTTGGGCGCTTCGGCGTCGTGCATGGTCGTCGTGGAGGTGTTCTTCGAGGAGGGCGGCTCCTCCAGGAACGTCTTGCCAGCACTGCAGGTCGTGCAGCAACGCGCTGCAGTCGGCGAGGTCATCGACATGGACGTCGTCGAGGAGCGGCAGAGGCAGCGCTTGGGCATGTCGCTTGACGTCGTCGGCGAGCGCGTGGAGCGCAGAGAGTTGTCGGAGGACGTCAGGCAGAGCGCGGAGGGGGACGTCGCTTCGGAGGTGGGCCCGCTCGACGTGGTGGAGGAGGGCGGCGGCGTCCTCGGTCTGCTTTGTGGCTGTTTGCGCCGCGGGGGCCAACAAGGCGGCGGCGCTTGAGCGCGCGGCCAACCAGTTGAGCGTGGACGTGGTGTCGTCGAGGTCTTTGAAGCGCGCCACAAGTCGAATGACGTCGTCGACGGACCCGCTGAGGAGAAGCTGGCGCAGCCCCGTCTGCAACGGCGACGTCGAAGGCAGCAGGGAGTGCACCAGCCGCGCGAATTCCTGGACGCGCCACAGCAGGTCAACGTCGAGTTCAGGGCCGACGACGTCGGGGGCTGCCAGAAGGCGGTGCTGCTCGTTGTGTTGGAGGTCGTGCAGGGCCGACGACGTCGCAGCTGCAAGACCTAGACGCTCGACGACGGATGCGGGCTGGCGGTCTGGCGGGGTGAGGGGGCCGTTGCGCAACGTCTGCCACGCGCGCAGGGCCCGCCGCCCGGCACCGAACCACCTCGACCACCAGCCGGATCGCGCCAGCGTTTGCCTGTGGGCATCCAGAGTGGTCGCCGACGGCAGTTGGGCGATGTCGACCCAGGTCGACAGCTGCGTCGCGTGTTTGCGTAGGGCACGCACGTCGTCGACAAGGGACTGAAGAGCGGTGCGCTGTCTGCCGTCGAGGAGGGCTGCAAGTCGGCGGCCCCACATGGCATCGGTGGTCGGAGGGAGGGCGTTCACCACAGCGGCCAGCGCCACAGCGTCGTCGACCGTGACGCTCGCGGCGGGAGCGTCCACTTGGCGGGCGACGTCGACGACGACCGCCACCACGGCGTCGAGTCGGGTTGACTGCTGCACATCATGGGCAACGTTGGCGCTCCATTCCGACAGTGAGCGCTTGTCGCGGGTCTCGACCTCGTCGACGACGGCGTGGGCGAGCGTGAGCACGCCGTCTGACAACGCAGCCGCCGACACCCGCGGCGCATCGCTGACGTTGGCGAGGGAGGCTGCAGCCGCGTCTGCCGCCTTCCGCGACGTGACGAACCGGGCGAGGGCAGTGCGAGCGGTGGGTGTGCTCCACGACGACGACACCGCGTGCAAAGGCGGCAATGATTCGAGGGTTGCGGCGCGTTGGACAATGTCGGCCAAGGAAAGCTGCGGGCCCAATGTTGCCGCCCAGGCAGGTGCGCTGACGGCGTCGACCAGCCCGGCGGTCGCCGTCGCCCACGCTGACCACAAGAAGGCGACCTCTTCGACTTGTTGGGCATCCAGCGGGGCCGCAAGCTGTGCCCAGCTCCAAGTGGCACGGTCGCCGAACTGGTCTCGCACCAGGCGGTCTTGATCTTCGAGGAGCTGGGCGAGCGACAGGAGGTCGTCCAGCTCCGATGCCGCCCACCCGGTGACGTCGTCAAACCACACCGTCGGCACCCCGGCAGGTGCCCGCGACGCCGTTTGCTGTCGCAAGCGCAACTCTTGCCAAATGAGGTCGGCCGGCCGCACGCCGCCGCGCGCGAAGGGGGCATGCAGCGCGGTGTAGTGCGCACGCAAGGCGTCGACGACGTCGTCGCGGTGTCGCTGCTTGGCACGCAGCGCCCGGGCGAACGACGGCAATGGCGCCTGGACGTCGCGTGTCTCGAGCACCCGCAATACATCCTTCTTGCGCGCCTTTGTGGAGTGCAGCTCCAGGCAGAAGCCACCCAAGCCGGCGTCGTCGAGACGCTTCTTGACGACGTCGAGGGCCGCCATCTTCTCGGCGACAAACAACACGCGCTTTTTGTCGTGCAAAGCGCCTGCGATGATGTTGGTGATGGTCTGCGACTTGCCGGTGCCAGGCGGCCCTTTCAGCGCGAGGTCACGGCCGTCGACGACGGCTTGCATCGCGCTGCGTTGCGACGCATCCGCAGGGGCGATGGTCACCGCAGCGGATGACTGTTCTCGCGGGACGGGCGTCGACGGCCCACCCGCAGGCCCTTCGCCAAACAGTTTGCGCAGCAATGGACGTGTCGTCAGGGTCGACGATGCCGCCTGCCACGTGGACGGCGCAAGGTCGTGATGCATGGCGACGCGGGCGAATGAAAAGTGGCCGATGGTGACCTGACGGCGGACGCGAAATCCGGGGTTGGTGCGCACTGCGTCAGCCACCAATGCGAGGTACGCCTCGACGTCGTCTTGGGTGGTGTCGAAGTGCGGAAGGTGGACGTGCGCGTCCAGCTGGAGTCGAGCCTGCAACGCCAGGTTGGCGACGGGATCTTCACCGAGGGGCACCAGGCGGTGGCGGTAGCGATGGCCGACGAGCTTGCGCTCGATGTGCACCGGCAAGAGCACCAGAGGGGCCAGTCGGGGCCGGGCGGAGGCTGCCTCCACCCACTCCAAAAAGCCGAACACCGCGAACAGCGTGTTGACGCCCATCTCAGAGAGGGATGTGCGGGCGCGGTCGGCAACGCCGGCCAAGGTGCGCTGCATCTCGACGTCAAACAGCTTTGTCTGTAGGTGGTCGTCGACGTGCTTGGCTTCGGGGGCCTCTGTCGCCGGGGCAAACGGCAGTTCGAAGCTGGGCGCCAAGCCGACGGACCGTACATGGTCGTCGAGGAGCATCCATTCAGGTGTCTCTGCGGCTGGAGCTGCGTCATCGACCGGGGCGGGCGCCCGGGTGCGCACCACGACACCGTCGGGCGGAGGGGGCAGGGGACGAAACGTGAGAGGCTTGTCGCGCCGCAGACGGCGGAACAGCTCTTGGGGATGTTCATCAATGATGCGGATGTGGCTGCGTGCACCTGCGTGGTGGCGAAAGCTCAGCAGCCGGTTTCTCGACGACAAGTCGAGCAGGCGGTCGCGCAACTGAGCGAGGCTGGAGGCGGTGGCGGCGGTGACGTCGTCGTGAACAGCAGGGGGAGCGTCGTCTGCGTTGAGGTCGTCGGCCACGGCGTTTCTCCTGCGACGAGCTTAGCGGATGTTCGACGGCGGGACGTAGTGCTGCAGACATGTCTCGTCACACACCCGGTTGAGGTTTGGCGTGGATTCTCTACATCTAGAGCATGAAGTCTTTGAAGCTGTTGCCCGACACGTCGCGGTTCTTGCCCATCAGCCGCGCCGAATGCGTGGACCGTGGTTGGTTGCCTCCCGATGGTGTCGACGCTGGCGACGAGCACGGCGTCGATTTTGTTTTCGTGTCGGGCGACGCATACGTCGACCACCCCAGCTTCGCCAACGCCATTTTGCCGCGCATGTTGGAGGCAGAAGGCTACCGCGTCGCCATCCTGCCGCAGCCCAACTGGGCGTCGGTGGACGACTTCAGGCGGTTTGGCCGGCCGCGGCTGGGGTGGCTGGTGTCGTCGGGCAACCTCGACTCCATGCTGAACAACTACACCGCCCACAAGCGGCCTCGCAGCGACGACACCTACGCCTCCGGTGGTGAAGGCGGCCGCCGCCCCGACTACGCCACCATGGTCTACACACAGCGCTGCCGTGAGGCCTACAAGGGCGTTCCCGTCGTCATCGGCGGCGTTGAGGCGTCGATGCGGCGCGTTGCGCACTACGACTACTGGAGCGACAAAGTCCGGCGTTCGATGTTGCTCGACGCGCGTGCTGACCTCCTCGTCTACGGCATGGGCGAGGTGGCGTTGAAGGCCATCGCCCGTCGCCTGCACGACGGCGAAGACATCTCGACCATCCGCGACCTGCCCGGCACCGGCTACTTCATCGGCAAGAAGGGCAAGCCTCATTTTGCTGCTGCTGACGACGACGATTGGCGCGAGCACCTGCCCAAGAACGTCACAGAGCTGCCGGCCTTTGAGGCCGTCCGTGGAAACGACGACGAGAGCAAGCGGCTGTTCGCCCAGGCAGCGCACACCTTTCATCTCGAGCAGAACCCGCACCGCTCCCCGATTCTCCTGCAGCGCCATGGCGACCTCACCGTCGTCATCAACCCGCCACAGCGTCCGATGACGACGGAGGAGCTCGACGCCGTTTTCGCGTTGCCCTACCAGCGTCTGCCGCACCCGGCCTACCCAGACCCCATTCCCGCGTATGAAATGGTGCGCTTCAGCGTCAACGTCATGCGCGGCTGTTTTGGCGGGTGCACCTTCTGCGCGATCACCGAGCACCAGGGCAAGAAGATCCAGAGCCGTTCGAAAGAGAGCGTTCTCGACGAGGTACGCGCCATGCGCGACCTCCCTGGCTTCACCGGCGTGCTGTCTGACCTCGGGGGGCCCACCGCCAACATGTACCGCATGACGTGCAGCGACCCGAAAGCCGAGGCTGTGTGTCGTCGGCCGTCCTGCGTGCACCCATCGGTGTGCAGCAAACTGACCACCGACCACACGCCCATCAAAGAGCTCATGCGCGAGGTGCGCAATGTCGACGGCGTGAAGAAAGTGCTGATCGCGTCGGGCGTGCGCATGGACCTCGCCAACCTCGACCCCGAATACGTTGATGAGCTGGCCGCCCACCACGTCGGAGGCCACCTCAAAGTGGCGCCTGAGCACGTCGACGACGCCACGTTGCACCTGATGAAAAAGCCAGGCGTCGACGTGTATGTGAAGTTCGAGGAACTGTTCGCGAAGGCGTCTGAGAAAGCGGGCAAAGAGCAGTACCTCGTGCCTTATTTCGTGTCGTCGCACCCGGGCTGCGACGTCGACGGCGCGGTCGACCTGGCGATGTTCTTGAAAGAGCGCAACCTGCGGCCGCGTCAGGTGCAAGACTTCATCCCCACGCCGTCAACACCAGCGACGTGCATGTGGTGGACGGGCGTCGACCCCATGTCGATGAAGCCGGTCTTCGTCGAACACAAAATGCGCAACAAGCGAAAGCAAAAGGCGCTGATGCAGTACTTCCTGCCCGACAACAGCCAACTGGTGCGAGAAGCGCTGCGCGACGCCGGACGCGAAGACCTCATTGGCTACGGCGACGGCAAGCTGGTGGCCGCGTACGACAAGAAGAACGGTGGCGGCGGCCGTGGCGGCAAAGCGTCTTCGGTGCGGGCTGCCAAGCCTTGGGAGGGCGGAAAGCCGAAGCGCGGTCGTGGACGCGGCAAGGGGCCCCGCAAACAGCCTTAGGGCGAGCGCCCGGGCAAGTTGGTTGCAAGGAGGCGGGCGCCCGAGCGAGTTGGCGACAGGAGGCCGGGCGCCCGACTGGGCTAGGCGTCTTCGTCGAAGCCCTGGGCCTTGCGCGCCTCTTGGTCCCATGGCTCCTCGTCGTAGGCGCCCATGTAGCGCGTCATGATGGCCAGCACGCCCAGCGTGAAGCCGAAGATGGCGCCGCCGATGCTTTTGCGGGCCAGGCCGATGTCATCGGGGCCGAAGGCGATGCCCAGCACCACGCCCAACACCAAGAAGATGACGGCCACAAAAGAGAGGAACTTGTTGTTGCGTAGGAATTCGACCACGGAGTCCTCCTGCCAGCAGCCCCTCGCTCTGCGACATGTTTCAAGCATGCACGCTCAACGTCGGGATGTCTCGCCAATTGAGATGCCCACCGAAACAAATCGTTTCACAAAATCAGCACGTTGCAGTCGGTGTTTCACTCCTCCATCGGCAGCTGGCCACGTCACCAAAGCCCCAATTCACGACGCCTCACCCACATTCACTGTGCGCGCCGCCACACCGCCTTGCGAATGCAAGCGGACGACGCTCGCAAAAGCCGCGTCTTCATTGTCGCCTGTTGAAGAGGTCTGAGATGCACGCCACCGCCACCGCCACCTGCACACACCCTCCTGCGCCGACGTCTGTGGTCGCTGAATTCGCCACCGAAGAAGACCTCTTGGTGACGCTCTACACCTTGCTCCTCGACGGTGACGCGCGCATTCCCGTCGCCACGGCGGTGGCCCCGAAGTCAGACATCAACGTCGTCGCCCGCGTGGCCGGGCGCCCGGCCACCAACGTTGGCCTTCGGCTCCGTGCGTTGCGCTCCGAAACGCGTGACGAGCGTCGGTTCGGCTATGTCCGTTTGCGCGACGCCATGGATGCGGCCGCCGTCAACGCTGCGATTCAGCGCCTGTCACGCTCGACATCGGTGCCTGCTGCGGCCTGAGGCTTGCGCACCAACCACAGTTGCCGTTCGTGGCTCTGCTGCAGCACGTCCATGAGGCGCCGCATGCGTCCGCCCGTGAAGACCTCCAGCAACACCTGCTCCGACGACGACAAGCACGACACCAAGACACCAGCGTGGGCAGGGCTCACCGCCACCTCTGCGTTTAAATCGACAACTTCGCCGGTTTCAGCTGTGAACGCGGCCCATACTTGCGTCAGTTTGTCGACGTCACGCTCGGTGAGTTCGACCAGGGCACCGTCGTCGTTGGAGGCGTCCAACCAAGAGAAACAAAGCATGTGCCGCTGATAGCAGAGCACGGGAGCCAAGGCGACGTCCGCCAACACCGGCGACGTCGCCATGGGCTCGACGCGCACCACAGGCTGGCGTCAGTTCGTCAATGTTGAAGATGGAGTTCATTCTCGATATTGTTGGGGATGCAAAAGTGGGTCAAAGATCTCGTCGCTTGTGCCTTTGCCGTGGGGGCGCATGCTGCAGTGTGGGTGTCACTGCCTCCGCCTCTTCCGGTTCAGCAGACGATTTGCATCGGCACCATCCGTCAGGTTCCGGCGCCACCCCAGGCCCCGGCTCAGTCGCAACCCCGACCCGCCAAACGGGGGGCGACAGAGACCGACCCCGGTGTGAGGCGTCGCGGGGCGGGGGCTTCGCGTCAGACGCCAGAACGACAGCCAGAGGCACCCGCTCCTGTATCCGAACCGCCATCGCCACCGCCTTCGGCGCCAGCGGCCGTCGGGCGCCCGTCCAGTGCCGGCCGCGGCGACAACCGCCCCTCAGAGGACCCGCCGCCCGGGCGCCCGGGCAGCGCAGACGGGCGCCCGGGCGACGCCCACAAACCCGCCATCCGCCGCCGAGCCGCTCCCCCCAAAGGCCCCGTCCTGCTCAAACGGTTTGTGCCGCGCTACCCGCGTGTGCTCGTCGACGACGGCGTGGAGGGCGACGTCCGCCTCCGGCTGCGCGTCGGCACCGATGGCAAAGTTCTGTCGGCCGTCGTCGTCGAGGGGGTGCACCCCCTGCTGGACCGCCTGAGCCAGAGGGCCGCCCTGCTGCACCGCTATCGACCGGCACAGGCCGACGGGCGCCCGGCCGTGTCCACGGCATTTTTGACCATCACCTGGGACATCGACGATTGACGGCAACGTCCACGCGCAAGGCCACGTCCACGCGCACGCCCTACAGCTTGCCCGACGACGAGAAAGGGGCCGTCAGTTGGTGCCACAGTGTGCGGCGCTTGTGCGGCAAAATGCCGATGCGCAGCTGCGCCATGTCGTCGAGGTCGCCGGCTTCGAACGTGCCAAAGAGCCGGTCCCACACGGTGAACATCTCGCCGAAGTTGACGACCTTGCCCGCAATGCGGTGGTGCAGCAGGTGGCACCGCGGATGCTGCCACACCATGCCCAGCAGGCCCGGACGCATCCTCACGTTGGCGTGGTTCATCAGCTGAAAGAGGTTGTCGAGACACACGTACACGAGCACCACCTCGTGCGAAAAGCCGAGCCACACCATGATGAAGATCTCGGCCGAGTACAGCAAAACGTCGTCGACGGGGTGGGTCCACCAAGCCCGGGCTGGCGTCATGTGACTCGGCGTGTGGTGCATGGCGTGAAACCGCCACAGAAGGGGGATGGCGTGGCTGGCGCGGTGAATCGCATAGCGCACGCCGTCGACCAGCAAGGCCAACACGCACCACTGCAGCAGAGCCGGCCAAGCGCCGACGTCGACGAGGTGGGTGTCGACCAGTGGCAGCATCGACTTTGCGGCGGAGAGCATCAGCGCGCTGTGCAGGGCGAACCACACGCGGCTGTCGAAGAGATACCAGCCATAGGTCTTGCCCAGCAGACGCCAGCGCACGCCGTCGTCGTCAAACGGCAGCCAATCCCGTTGAATGGGGTGAACGCACTCGAGCGTCGCCAGCAGCATCACATTCACAAGGTGCACGACGACGAGGCTGCCTTCAGACAGCAGGTTGAACGCCGCCATCCACAGCAGCACCGACGTGTTGCCCAGCAGCAAGCAGGCGAAGCCCGCCCGCTCGACGACCGTCCGCAGCAGCGTCACTTCTTCTTGCGGCGGCGCACCGACTTGGTGGGCGTCGTGGAGATGGCGTACGACTCACCGACCCAGGCCTTGACGACGTCGGCTGGAATGAGCTTGTGCACCCGCAGCGTCGTCCAACCGGTGGAGCCGGTCTCGACGTGGTCGTCGCCCACTTTGGCCTTGGCGTCGTCGATGGAGGCCTTGAGCTTGATGCGGATGATGAGCCCGCCGTCTTTTTCTTGAACGAACAAGAAGGTGCTGCGCTTGATCTTGTACGACTTCTGTTCGATGGCGGTGCCTTCGCAGGCGATGTGCTCCTCCACGTCGTCGAGGGCGAGGGCTGCGCGGGTCCAAGTCGAGGCGTTCATGTCGGTCTCCGATGAACGAGATGTAGCCCTGGTCTCTGCCCCTGGGCAAGAGGTTCTGGCTGGAGGGCGATGAACGACACTTGCGGCAAAAAAAGAGTGAGAAGGCGTGTCGATCACGCCAAAATACGGCCAAATCCACGTTCCCGGCAAAAGACGTTTTCATGAAGACCACGAACCGGAGCCTGCACGGCTTCCAGCGCATCAAGCCCAAATCCACCCAGGCCCTGGAGCAGGTGCTCGACCGCAGCACGGCCAACGAGACGGCGCAGACCTACGCCACAAAAACGCCATACGGCAGTGGCTTCGAAGACGGCGTACAGCACACCGTTGCGGCGCAACACGTGGTGGGTGGTCCAAGCAGCACATCGACGTCGTCGACGCAGGCGGCGAAGTCGTCGCGGTTGGGCTTTGCCAAGCTCGGCCGCCGCGTGCGCAACATGGCGTTTGCCGCGGCCGTCACGTCCATCACGTTGTTTTCCTGCAAGTCGGAGGCGACGCAAACGTCCAACGCCAACCGCGACGCGAACCCGACGGAGATGGTGCGCCAAGGCAGCAGCCCCCTGGCGGTGCGCATGCAACAGTTGACGCCGGAGTTTTCGGGGCAGGCGCCCGACTCCCTCGTGGAAGACGCCGCAGCAGGTGTCGTCGACGGCCGTGGCGTCGAGACGCCGAGCCCGGTGCAGGTCTTCGGCGCCGCCGTGGCCAAGCTGGGGCACGACAACCTCGCCCACAAAACAAAGGCCCACGCCGACGCGCAGGCAAACACGGGCATCGGCCTTTACTACGGAGACCACTCGTCGTTTCACAAGCTTGGCGCCGACGCCAAGCAGGCCTACCTCGACACGCACAAGACGGCCGACCTCGTCGCACAACCCAAAGTCAGCTCGTGCATTGGCTGGGCGCTCGAAAACGTCGGCGATGCTTACAAAGCAGCCGGCAAGGGCGACCGCTGGAGCGACATCTACCGCACCGTCACCCGCAATGGCTCCAAGGGCACCGACCTCGCCAAAGAACTCCAAAAAGACGGCTGGGAAGCGGTGTATTTCAACCCCGACAGCAAAACGCCCAACGACGGCAACAGCGAACATCCGTACACGGCGGCCATCACCGCCAAAGGCAAGCCCTACTACGGCATCGACGTCGACCATCGCGTTGTCGACTACCGCCCAACGTCAGGGTCGTCGACGACAGAAAACGCCCAAGGGTTGGCCAACCTCGACCAGGTTCCCTTCTGGTTTGGCCTCGCCAAAGGCGGCATGCACACCTTCGTCGGACACGGCGACACCGTGAATGAATTCCACTGGGACCAAGACCCCGACGACACCAACGCCATTGAAGAGACCCAGCTGAAAAACTTCGCATGGAACTCGGGGGTCATCATGGTGCCGCCCGGCACGTGGCCGACGCCGTAGAGCGTTGCCGCCAAGTGGCGAGCGACTTCCATCACACCGTCGACGACGACGCCTCCTCTGCGGGAGGCGTTTTCATTTGTAGCGCGCTGTTTTTGCCGACGTCTCTTTTGCGTGACCGTCGACGGGATCCCGCAAGTGCCCACACGCCCCACCACGTCGAACGCAGCGTCATGCAATCGAGCCCACGACAGTCGTGGAGCCGGGAGACATCATGAAGACCAAGTCCATCCTTCTCACCACGGCCGCGTGTGCGCTGTTGTCGACGTCGGCAAGCGCGAACATGACCTTCAACGCTGCACCGCCCCCCAACGACGTGCAGAAGAAATACTTCGAGTGGGAGAACGTCGCCGGCGGGCTGCACTGCAAGACGAAAGGCAAGCTCAAAGAACTCGTGGGCGAGCCCAACAAGTGCTACCTCAACCTCGACGAGTGCCAGGCGGGCAAAGACGCCCTCGCCGGCAAACTCGACAAAGAGATGGTGCAGCTCTTCGCCGACATGATCGCCATCGACGACAGCAAAGACAAACCCCACTTCGTGAACCAATGCCCCGGCGACGGCCCTCCCTTCTTGCACCTCTTGGCGATGAAGGGGCTCGGCTACGCGCAAGCGAAGGAGCACTTGCCGGCGCTGCTGAAGCTCGTCGACGACAAGCGCATCAAAAACGCAGGTGCGAACATCCGCGGTGCCGTCACCGACGCCATTTGGCACATGGGCGACAAGAAGCAGGGCATCCCTGCACTCAAGCGTCTCATCGAGTTCGACACCCGCAACGACGACTACAAACCGCTCGCGTTGCAAACGTTGGGACGCTGGAAGTCCGACGTTGCCGTCGAATGGTGCGCCGAAACCCTGAAGGGCAGCAGCAACAAAAAGCTGCGCGAGCCGTGCATCTTCTACCTCGGCACCATGAAGGCCAAGAAGCACAAGAAGCTCCTGGTGCGGTCGTTTGAGCAACACCCTGAAGTCACAGCGCGCGCCTTCGGCCTCATGGGCGACAAATCGGCCGTGAAAGAGTTGGAGTCGTTTCTCGACGAGAAAGACTGGCCGCCGCAAAAGCGCATCCCCGCCATCGTCGCCCTCATCAACCTCGGCAAGAGCAAGAAATACGGCAAAGACCTCGACCTCTACCTGCAAGGCAAAAAGCCGCTGACGAAAAAAGAGCTCGAGAAGCAAAAGAAAGAAAAGGCCAAGATCGCGAAGAAGAAAAAAGCGAAACAAAAGAAGAAGGCGCAAAAGAAGTTTGCCGAGAAGTGGAAGAAGCGCACCGACAAGGTCGACGTGAAGATTGCGCAGGCCGCCGCCATGGAAGCCGTGCTCGTTCAGAGCAAGAAGGACGGCGCCAAGGTCAACAAGGCACTCAAGGCAGCCATGAACAAGAAAGACAAGAAGAAGTGGCAAGCCCACGTCTACGCCACCATTGCGCTCGCCCAACGCGGCGACAAAAAAGCCGCGAAGGCCGTGGGCAAGTTTCTCGACGACCCGCAAGAGAAGGTGCGCAACAGCGTGCTCGACGCCATCGGCGGACGTGACGACGTGCCAGGCGCCAACTGGATGAACCGTGGCCAAGGCGCTGTCGCCGACAAAGCGCTCATCAAGAACGTCTTCGACTACTACGACAACGAGGCCAAGAAGCAGCGCAAGACGAAGGCCCTCAAAGCCGTGGTGGCCATTCGCCAGATGTCGGCAAAGTAAAACGGCCCACCACTCGACGACGAACGCCCCTCAGCGAGGGGCGTTTGTGTTGGCTCAAACCGCGCTGACCCTTTCTTGTCGACGCGCAGGCGCTTTAGGCCTCGTCGTCGAACGCTGCCGTCAGCATATCGGCCATGCGCTCTTCTTCTTGTCGCCGGGCATCCGCGCCGCCGGCGGTGACCTCGAGGGCTTGGGGCAGTGTGAGCCCGAAGAGAAAACGAAGGCCGCGAATGGCGTCTTGGCGACGAAGACCATCCGCCTTCATCGCCGACCACGCGGTGAGGGCGTCGTCGCTGCGGTATCTCTCGAAGTCGTCGCCGGGCAGCAATTTGCTCATTTGTCGTCGAGCTCAAACGTCTTCAAGAACAGCTCCATGTCGTCGACGTTGCCGAGGCCGTCGGGCACGGGCACGGTGACCTTGGCAAAACCTTGCCGGTTCAACAGCCGCTCGATTTTGTCATTGATGACGGCCGCGCCGCCCAGCTCCACCTTGGATTTGCCGAAGGCACGGGCAAGGTCGCGTCCGTTGGAGCGAAAGGCCATCAACGCCTTCAAGCCAGCCTTCTCGTCGTGCACCGACACACACACGTTGCGCAGGCAGTCGTCTTTCAGCTGCAAGGTGCCAATGGTTTCGTCTTCGGTGATCGCAGGGAGGGTGAACACCACCTCTTTGCCGGCGAGGAGGTCGGCCTTGTCGTCGTCAGACAGGCCATAGGGCGCAAGCGCCTTTTGTTGGGCTGCAGTGAGCACCTTGGGCTGTTGCATCTGCAACTGAAGCGGGTTGACGCCACCGTTGGGACTTGCGCCGAGCCGCTGCAGGGCATCGTCGGCGTTGCCTGTGAGCGCACTGTCGGGCACGTCGGTGCGCACGTGGGTGGGTTGCTCTGGGGACGTCGGCGGCACCGTCGATGACGTCGACGTGCGCTGGGTGTTGCGCAATGACGTCGTCGAACGCAGCCGGGAGGAGTTGCCTCCTTGGGGAATGCGCGAGCTGCTCATGGGGCAGCCCCGCTGGCGTCAGGCCCTGGTGAGGCGACGCGGTCGACGAGGTCGGGGTGGTCGACAAACGGGTTGCGGTTGCCCTGGTGTTTGGAGATGGCTGCGTTGCGCGCCACCTCGTCGTCGGTGGGGGGGTGGGCAGCATTCCAGCTTTGCATGAGCGCAGCACCGCCGACGTCGTCGATGTTCAGGTCGTAGACCGTGGCGACGTACATCAAGGCGCGGGCGATGGCGCCCTTGGCTTCTTCGGGGGGCTCAAACACCAACTTGCCGTTGGCGTCGAGGCCAAGCTTGCTGTTGTCTTTTTGGTATTCGACGTTGGTTGTCACCTCGCCAAACGGATGGCTGGCGCGCATGCCATTGGTGAGGTCGTCGGTGGGAAAGAGGTGGTGCAGGTCGCTCAGTGCCGGAGTGTTTTTCACGCCCTTCGACTTGGGGAAGGTGTGCTCCGTGTTCATGCGCTGCTCTTGCATGTTGCGCGGCGTGCCCGTCGTCTCGATGGTGCGGTCGGTGTAAAAGCCGTCGACTTTGCCGTCGTCGTTGTGCAACTCAGAGAACAAAATGGTGCGGGCGTAGGAGTAGCTCAGCTCTTTGTGCTCGGCGGCAACGTTCTTGATGATGCCTTTGAGCTCGTCGCCAGTGGCGTCGCCGAAGACGTGTTTGGCGGCGGCTTCGACCGGCTCTTGGGCCGCCAGCGTTTTCGCCAAGTCGGCGGCGAGGCCGCCCACGGCGTCGAGGGTCTTGCGCTCTGCGGCGCTGAGGGCGCCGCTGTCGTCGACGTCGGCTTTTTGCAGAGTGTCGATGCGGGTGTCGAGCACCTGGATGATGTGATCGCGGGTCGGCAGCTGGCCGTCTTTGACGACGTCGTCGAAGAAGGCTTGCAGCAGCGGCTTTTGTTGGGGGGTCGCTTTGTCCATGGCGACTTCGAGGCTGGCCACCGACACGCCGTCGGCGTTGCGCGAGCGGGAGCGAAGCAGCCGGTTGGCGATGCGCTCAAAGGCGGCAGCGCCGGCCACGACGTCGACCTGGACAGGAGCGCTCGGGGCGTCGGGAGTTTTGGCGTTGAGGAGGGCGTCCATCCAGTTGACGGCCCCGGTTTGGGTGTGCCCCTCGGTGTCGACGGGAATGGTCTGGTAGGCCGCGAGTTTGTCGAAGAGCTTGTTGAAATTCTTCTGCCGTGTGGCTGTGCTGACGTCGAGCTTGTCGCTCGCCAACGCCCTTTGCACTTCGCTGACGATGAGTTTGACGTCGTCGGCGCTGACGCCGTCTTCTTTGGCGGCGTCGACGATGCGCCCGACGTCGGCCGATGACAGAACGTCTTTGCCCAGCCGTTTTTGGGTGGTGCGGCTGTTGGTCAGGGCGCGGGTGACAGCTGCTTGCAGACGGGTGGCGGCCATGTTGGCTCCGAGAAGGGTGACAACTGTATGACAGACGCCCTGATTTTGGCGCAGAAGCGGCTGATTTTGTGAACCGGGCGCCCGCCAGACCCGGGCGCCCGCCAGACGTGACCCGGGCGCCCGCCAGACGTGACCCGGGCGCCCGCCAGACCCGGGCGCCCGCCAGACGTGACCCGGGCGCCCGCCAGACCCGGGCGCCCGCCAGACGTGACCCGGGCGCCCGCCAGACGTGACCCGGGCGCCCGCCAGGCATTACCCCAGGGGTGCTTGTTGCAGCAGACGGCCCAGTCGGGTGAGGGCCGTCAGGTCACCGTCATAGGCGACTTCGCCCTCGGCAACAGCCGTTTGGATGTCGAGCGTGCTCTGGATGAAGTCGACAAATGCACCCCGGTGAAACGACAGCACCAAGTCGGCGTCGCGAGCGGCGCCCGACACCACAGGAGCATCCGGCGTGCCCAGCTGCACTGTCCAGGCGCCGGTGTCTTTCACGATGAAGGCAATGCGGCCGTGCAGCGCCGCAAACACGCCAGCGTGCTCTGCGGCGAGTTCGGGGAGAGCGACGTCGAAAAAGCGCTGCGTGTCCATGGCGACTCCGGTGGCGAGGCTAGGCGCCCCCGTCCGAGACATCAACGGCAGGGCAGAAGTCGACGACGTCGGGGCAACAGTCGGCGCCGCCCGCGCGGGCGCAGTCTTCGGTGCAAAAGCAGCCGATGGGAGCCTGCAGGCCGCAGCGGCCGCTGCAGCTGGCGGCGTCTTCGCTGCCGCCACATTCGACGACAAAGTCGTCGCAGCAGTCGCCCGACTGCAAGCACCTGGTGTCGCAGAAGCAACCGTCCCGGGTTTGTCCGCACTGCTGGGCACACGACACGGCCGACTGCTCTTCAGAGGTGGTGTTCTGCGCTTGCACCCACAGTGTGCAGCCATGCAGGAGCAGCAGGGTCGGCAGAGCCAAGACGCGAACGAGGTGGGGGCGCATGCGACGACCATATCTGTTGTGGTCGTCGCCCTCTACTTTCCGGCTGCTGCCCGGGCGCCCGCCTGGCGTGGCCCGGGCGCCCGCCCAAAGAAATCCGGCGTCTTCCCTTAGCCTCCATCTCACCTGTGTCGACACGTTCGGAGTCCTCAGGTGCACACCTGCGGGGGGCGTTGCTGGAGCCCACCACACATTGACGTTTCAAGCTGAGCCGACCGGTTCAGCCTGCACGTGTTGGCGTCGATGACAAGAACTCCAGCAACCCCAACCCCAACACAAGCCGACGCGAACCCCCCACCGGCCGAGGCTGAGACGTGTTGCCCGAGGACCGTCCATGCTCTCCATCCGCACCAACATCGCTTCGCTCTCCGCGCAGCGGCACATGTCGACGACGTCGAATCTGCTGCAAGACTCGCTGAGCAAGCTGTCCAGCGGCTACCGCATCACCAAGGCGTCTGACGACGCTGCAGGGCTCGGAGTCGCCACCAACCTCAACGCCCAAATCAAGTCGTACGACCAGGCCATTCGCAATGCACGCGACGGCATCAGCGTCACCGAGACCGCAGAAGCGGCCCTCAACGAGACCGGCAACCTGCTGGTGCGACTGCGCGAATTGGCCGTGCAGTCTGCGTCAGACGGCATCTCCAACACCGAGCGCGGGTACATCCAAGAAGAGGCCAACGCGCTCATCGCCGAGGTCGACCGCATTGACGCCACGACCGAGTTCACGGGCAACACGCTGTTCGGTGCCGCGGCCGCGTACAACTTCCAGGTGGGCATTCGTGGCACCAACGACGACTTCGTCGCCCTCGACACCACCGCCATGAACGTCGACGCTGCGAGCTTGGGCGTGGACGCAGGCACCATCGACCTGGCCACAGATGCGGCCACCTCGCGCGGCACGCTGGCCGCCATCGACACCGCACTCGACTCCGTGTCGAACTTCCGCTCCGAATTGGGGGCCACGGCGAACCGGCTGAACTCCACCATCAACTCGCTGCAGGCAGCTGCCGAGTCGGCGGCCGCGTCGCACTCCGCCATCAAAGACGTCGACATCGCGGCCGAATCCGCCCGGCTGTCGTCGCTGCAAGTGCTCAGCCAGGCAGGCGTGAGCGTGTTGGCCCAGGCCAACCAGGGCGCCCAAGTCGCCCTGAAACTGCTCGGCTGATCCCGACGGGCGATGGCCCGTCCACCGACCCGCGCATCTCAGAAGAAGAACGGCACAGGCTCGCTTTGGCGGGCCTTTGTCGTGTTTGATGCTTGGATCACGCTCGCGCGCGTACAGATTTGGTACACAGCCACCAGGAGCGTGCATGGTCAGTTTCAATCGACTTCGGATGGGTCTTCTGACGGCTTTGGTGTTTCTGTCGTCTTGCACCGACGCCCTGCGAACCCATTACACATTGCCCCCGTTTCGCACCGACGTGGCCAAGCGTGACGTCGTCATGCTGCCCATGCGCGACGGCATCAAGCTGGCCACCGATGTCTACTTGCCGGAGGGGGAGGGGCCTTGGCCCACCATCCTCATCCGCGACCCCTACAACGCGTTCGACGTCGTCGATCCCATCAACCGCATCCTGACGCGCTACGGCTACGCCGTCGTGCACCAAGACGTGCGGGGCCGGCTGCGCTCTGAAGGCGAGTGGATGCCCGTGGTGCACGAAGCCCAAGACGGCAAAGACACCCTCGACTGGGTGCTGCAGCAGCCGTTTTTCGACGGCAACCTGGCGCTGTATGGGCCGTCGTATTTGGGCATTGCCCAGTGGGCGATGTTGGCCGACCTCCCGCCCGAGGTGAAGACCATTGTGCCCCAGGTGTCGTCGACAAATCTGCACGACGCCGTCTACGAAGATGGGATGTTTCGGCATGAGTTCTTGTCGTTTTGGGCGTCGGCAATGCCCCATGCCTCGGTCGCGCCGTTCAACTTGTTGACCTACCAAAGCGCCATCCGCGATTGGCCCAACGATGAAAACGCCATCCATTTGGGCGACGACCTGCAGTGGTATCGCGAGTGGCAGCATTCGCCGTCGCCAAGCGCCGCCCTGTGGCAGCATCCCGACCTCAAACGCATGCCGCAGGCGGTGCGCGACACCCACATTCCGATGCTGTTTGTCGGCGCTCAATACGACATCTTTTTTCGCGACCAACTCAAAGATTTTGCTCGCATCGGCAGCCATGACCAATCGCGGTACGTGATTGGCCCGTGGACTCACCTCATGGGCTTCTATGGCGACGGGCAGAAGCCCTTCGACGACGCAGAGGGCTTTGGCATGCTCGACGCCAAAGTGTTGAACTGGTTCGACCATCACCTCAAGGGGATGCCGCTCGACGACTGGGGCCCCCTGTGGGTCTACCGCATCGGCGAGGGCTGGCAGGCCCACAACGCGTGGCCCACGCCGAAGCCGTGGCGCTTGCACCTCGGCGGTGCCCGCAAAGCACGACGTTGTGAGGGAGGGCAGCTTGACCATGTGGCTCCGTCGTACCGCAGCGAGGTGCCTTACACCTACGACCCGGAGGACCCCGTGCCCACGCGGGGCGGGTCGCAGCTGTTGGCCTGGGTGCTCCCGCCGTATGGAGGCGCGCCGGCGTCCAATCGCGACCAGTCTGGGCTGTGCGAGCGCGACGACGTGCTGACGTTCATGACGCCGAGGCTGGGAAGCGCAGTTCGGCTGTCGGGCCCCATTCGCGTGCGTTTGCGGGTGAAGTCGACGGCCGAAGACACGTCGTTCACGGCGAAGCTCATCGAGGTGGACGCCGACGGCAAAGCGCTCAACATCCGCGACGGGATCACGTCGTTGGCGTGGCGCAACGGCGCAGTTGAAGAGCAGACGTATGTCCCCGGTGACGACGTGGATGTGGTCATTGACCTCACACGCATCGAATGGGCCGTGCAGCCTGGCAGCCGGCTCCGCCTCGACATCAGCTCCAGCAACTTCCCAGCGTTTCATGCGCACCCCAACGTGGCCGGGGTGTGGAGCGAGGTGGAGCGCCCGCAGGTGGCCCAACAGACACTGGTGCTGGGGCAGGGGGCATCGGTGCTTGAGCTTGGGGTTCTCGATTGAGGGCGGGCGCCCGGGCGGCGGCGGACGCTTGCGGGCGGGCGCCCGGGCTGCAGCAAATCCCACAACACGAGGTGAACCCAATTCGCACCCTGTTTGTGTTTGAACCACGTCTGCCAGACAGAAACAGAAGTGGCGGAAAATGCCGATTCCTCCTGCGGGAGGCGGCATGGACATCACCGACGACGTTGCACAAGAGGGCTACCGCATCGACAAGCCCATCGGACAAGGCGGCATGGCCTGCGTCTTTCTTGCCGAAGACCCTTCGGGCCACACCTGCGTCATCAAGACGCCTCTGGAGGCGGGCCAAAAGAAGACGCTGTCGCGATTCTTCGACGAGGCCAAGCTCGGCATGTTGGTCTCGCACCGGGCGCTCGCCCAGACGTTTGACTTCTTTGTTGTGCGCGACCGACCGTTCTTGGTGATGGAGCACATTCAGGGCTGCACCCTCGCCGAGCTCATCGTGCAGATGGGTCCGTTGTCGCCGAGGTTGGTGGCCGAGGCGATGTTCGACATCTTTGACGCTGCCCAGTGCCTGCATTCAGCGGTGTCGTCGGATGGGCTGCCGCTCAACGCTGTTCACCGCGACATCTCCACCAAAAACATCATTGTCGACGGCACTGGTGCGGCGAAGCTCATCGATTTGGGCATCTGCCGTTTCTCGTCGAGGGTCACCCAGCGCACAGAAACCGGCGGGGTTTGTGGCACCGCCCGCTACGTCGCGCCTGAAATCTGGCACGGCGGGGCGTTCTCGGCAGCGTCCGACATTTGGTCCATCGGCATGTGCGCCCTCGAAGCCTTGCTCGGGCGCCCGGCCACGCCAGGTGGCATGGAGTCCGTCATCCATGGCATCGGCTCCGGCGGCTACCTCGACGCCATCGCCGAGGTTCCGTGCGCGCATTGGCGTCGGTTTCTCTACGACGTCTTGGCGCCTGCCCCAGAGCAGCGTCCACGTTCGGCGGGCGTGGCCGCGGTTGCCCTGCGCAACATCCTCGCCGACGTCTCGCACCATGATCCAGCACCGCGGCCGAAGCCGGAGCCGAACGACGACGTCAACGCCGACGACACCCAGGTCGACATGAAGAGCTTTGTCTTTGAGGCGTCAGCTCCATCCGAAGAGCTGTCAGATGCGTCGAGGCTGCTGCGCGACTACGTCGGGGACCTGCGCACGTTGGAAACACCGTTCAGCCTGCGTGAGAAGAAGGCACAAAACGGATGAATCAAAAGCGGTAGGCGAGTCCGACGGCTGTTTCGAGTTCGACCGGGGCCGCGCGAGAGACGTCAAACCCGGCGTCGGCCTCGACGAGGACGCCGAAGTGCGACGTGACCCACCAATGTCCGCCGGCGGAGGCCATCAACAGCGGATGCACCGACCAAAGGCCGTCGTCTGCCAACGCCACTTCAAGCCCCACGGCCGGCCCCGCCGCCACGAAGACGTCGATGGGCGCCCCATGCCAAAAGGTGTGCTTGGCGAGCAGGTCGACCGCGACGACGCCCGTGTGAGGGCCGACCAACACGGCGCCGCCCAACTCCACCTCCAGCCAGTCGGCGAGCACCTCGTGCTCGTACAGGGCACTCATGCCCGCCACCGCTTCGGGGGTGTGGGCGAAGACGCCGCCACCGACGGCTTTCACCGCGATTTGGTCGTGAAACCCATGAGCCGACTCTTGCGTCGAGAGCTGAGACGGCTCATGAGACGCAGCGGATGACGTCGGCGACGAGTCCGGGCGCCCGGGCGCCGCAAACGCGCTCTGGGCCAGCTGCAGCGTGCACGCGCAGGCAAGAAAAGCGGTGATCCATCTGGGCGTGTGCATGGCGGGCTCCTTGGGCTCCTCCATGCATTTGCATTTGTGATGCCAGCTACTGAGGTCGCTTGCGGCGTCGGCGGCGTGGGCGCGAAGGGGCCCCGCTTGGCTCTTTGGGGCTCCCCTGACGCTCCCGGGGCGGGCGCCCGCCTTCACGGGCAGGCGACGCCGGCGCATCTGGCGTCTTCGCCGAACGCCGCGGTGAAGACGCCGTGCGCTCCACCACCGGGGCGGCCGGGCGCCCGGACGTCTTGGCTCCGCCCCCGCCACCCCGCTTGCGACGGGTCGGGCGCCCGCCTCCTCGGCGGGCGTGGTCGTCAGACGCCTCCCGAATGAACTGCAGGCTCTCGTCGACGTCGGCTCGTTTGCCCTCACGGGGGCGACGTGGCTGCCGGTTTTTCTGCGGGGTGGTGTTCGCCGTGAGCGTGCCTCGCTCATAGTGGCGAAACAGGGCCAGCCCGCAGTCGGTGTAGGCCTGCAATCGCGGCGCAAACCGCGCCAGGTATTCGGTGACGTTCTTCAAGTCGCGATGCAGGATGTCGCGCGCCTCTTGGTTGGCCGACGCGTTCACGGCCTGCGGGAGGTCGATGAGGTTCAAGCCGTTGTACGCCACCAAGATGTTGTAGACCGACAGGTCGCCGTGGATGAGCCCACATTGCAGCAACAGACGCACCTGCTGAAACACCTCTTGGTGCAGCAACTCGGCAACCTCGTCGTTGAGCTCCAGGTCGGCGAGGCGCAGGGCTGGGTTGCCGTGCTCGTCGGTGAGCAGCTCCATGAGCAACACATCGCCGTGCAACAAGATGGGCTCGGGCACGCGCACGCCCGCGGTGTGGGCGGTGCACAATGCGTCGTATTCCATCTGGCGCCAGCTCGTCTCCATGAGCTCGCGGCCGTAGGTGGTCTTCTTGGCCTGCGCCCGCTTGTCGCGGGTGTTGCGGGTCTGGTTGCGGCCGTCGACGTAGCTGGCGATGTTTTTGAACGAGCGCTGTTGCCGCGGCTTGTAGACCTTGGCGGCGATGTAGTCGTCGCCTTTGCGCACCACGAACAGACTGGCCTCTTTGCCGCTGAGGAGCCGTTCGACGACCTCGTCGATGTATCCCTCTTCCAGCATGTCGTGCAGGGCAGGGGGGATCTTCTTGGTCTTCAAGGCGAACTCTCCTTTGTGCGTTGGATGCGCTTTGCCAGAGATCCATCGGCGTGCAAAGCGCGAAATGCACGGCATGGGCCCGCCGCCGCCAGCGCATCCCTTGAGTGTGCGGTGGAGGTGCCGATGTGCACTGCATGGGGCACGCGCAACGTCTCCTGTCTGACGACGCACACGAAGACGACCTGGCCACCTCGGCCAAGGCGACGCGTGCGCTGCATCCGTTTGTGCCCGCCAGCATTTTCACGTCGCTGTTGGTGGCGACGTTGGAGTCTCCACGGCCGCAGGCGTTTGCGACCCTCTCGGCATTGCTCCTGGCGGGCAACATCGCCTTGAGCCGCGTCGTGTTCGCCTTTCACAACCGCGTCGGACGCGCCCAGCGCTCGCTGCTCCAACTGGCGCATGGGCCGGTCCGCCTGCTGTTCGCAGCCTTCTTGCTGCCGTTCTTGGCCGTGGCGTCTCCTGCGGGTTGGCTGGTGTCGCTGCCCGTCATCGTCGTCATTCCCATTGCGTTTCGCGGCCGGCGCAGTGCACTGGTGGCTTTGCTGCTGATGGCTTTGGTGTGTGCGGCGGTGTGGATGTGGTCTCAGGTGCCGGTGTTCATCCCTGCGACGGCGTTGGCGACGACGTGGATCGTGGCCACGCCGTTGATTTGGCATCTGCGGGAGCAGTCAGACGAACTCCGGCAGCTGGCCCTTGAGCTGCAAGCCCACCAAGTGTTTCTCGAGGAGCGGGTGCGCGAAAAAACGAAGCACGCCCTCGACGCGCAGCACGCCGCTGAAGAAGCAAATGCCACCAAATCGCAGTTCGTCGCCAACATCACCCACGAATTGCGCACCCCGCTGCACGGCATCCTGTCGTTTAACCGCTTCGCCATCCGCAAGCTGGGCAAGGTGCCCGACGCAAAAATGCAGGGGTATTTCACGCAGATCGACACCAGCGCCCGCTTGCTGTTGTCGTTGGTGTCCAACCTTCTCGACCTCTCCAAACTCGAGGCGGGACACATGTCGCTGTCGTTGGCGCCGACGTCGCTGCGCAGCATTGGCCAAGGCATCGTCGACGAGTTCGAGCCACGGTGCAGCGAGGCCCACGTGGGGATGCGCCTCATCGGAGACGACGTCGACGTGTGGGCCGACGCCGACATGCTCGCGCAGGTCACGCGCAACTTGGTGGCCAATGCCGTGCACCATTCGCCGGTGGGCGGGCACATTGACATCAGCGTCCACCGAGCAGGCGACCGCGCTCAACTGGTGGTCTCCGACGACGGCCCAGGCATTCCCACGGGCGAACTCGACCGCATTTTTGAGAGCTTTCAACAGAGCTCATCGACGTCGAACGGCGCAGGAGGAACGGGGTTGGGCCTGGCCATCTGCAAAAGCATTGTCGACTTGCATCACGGCCACATCTCGGCGCACAACCGGCCCGGCGGCGGCGCCTCGTTTGTGGTCGAATTCCCTGTGTTGAAGGCGAGCGCGCCCCATTTGCTGCCCTGAGTGTGGCACGGCAAACTGCGGCTGTGCCTCCACAACCCTCTCTCCTTGTGGCTCTGTTGTCGTCGGCCCTGCTGACGCACATGGGGTGTGTTTCGCCTGCGTCGGCCCCGTCGCCGGGGTTCGCTGCAGACCTGCCCGACGTCGACGGCGACCCCGGCTTGCTGCTGCGCAGTCATGCCCACAACGACTACGAACACGAGCGTCCGCTCATCGAGGCGCTCGAGCACCGCTTCTACAGCGTCGAGGTCGACGTGTACTGGCAAGGTGGCGAGCTCGTCGTCGCGCACTACCCCTGGGAGAACCGGGGAGAGCTGTCGTCGCTGTACCTCGACCCCCTCGTCGAGCTCATCCACGAACGAGGGACGGCCTACGGCGACGGACACCCCTTGACCCTTTGGGTCGACCTCAAAGACGACAGCGATGACCTTGTCGACGAGCTGCACACCCGACTTGCCGCACATCCTGACGTGTTTGCACGGTTTGCTGGCGACGACGTCGTCGACGACGCTCCGGTGCACGTGGTGCTCACCGGCGCCAGCGCCAAAGCGCGCTACGTCGACCGCGACGAGCGCTTCGCCATTCGCGACAGCAACGACTTCAACGACGCAGACCCCGCTGCCAACGCGCGTTGGGCCCACTACGCCCTCAACGCGGGCGCCGTCGACGACATGGCCGCCACCGCTGCTGCGGTGCACGACAAGAACAAGCAGGTTCGGCTGTATGCGGCCGTCGACGACGACAACAGCTGGTGCACGCAGCTGAATGCCGACGTCGATTTCATCGGCACCGACCGCATTGCAGACTTGGCCGCATTCCTCGACGACGGGTGTTGATTCACGGCGCGGCGCGACCGGACGACCCCGGCGCAGGCACCAGCCGTTCGGCGAGGTCGCCCAAGCGAACGACGTCATCGCCGAGCACACTGCAGTCGTGCATGGTGTACGAGGCGAATGTTCCGCCATCCTGCCCAGCGATGTCCAAGGTCGTCGAGGTCGTGCAACCCTGGCGTTCGGCGGCGACGTGTTGCACCCAGCGGTCGAGGCCAAGCACGTCCGCCCGGCTGATGGTCAATGACCCCAGCCGCCGCCACCGTGTGTGCGCCGTGCCGTCGTCGGCCAGCTGGCGTTCTTGTTCGTCGATGGACACAGCATGGCCCTGCAGCCGATACCGCCGCACCTCGTGATGAAAGCAGCCCGACGACGTCACCGTCAGCGTCAGGGGGCCACTCTCGTGCAGCTCCGCGAGAGACACGACCGTCGGTGTCGATGGAGCAGCGTCGGCGGAGTCAGCAACGTCTTGCACCGCAGCCGGCGGCACCTTGCTCTGTGCAAGCAGGGCGGCGAGGGCGAGCGGTGCGAAGAGCCCCATCCACAGTCCCAGCCGGTGCAATGGAAGAAGGCGGCGAAGTCGAACGATGTGCAGCACAAGACACCTCCACGAGGCAAACCGTTGAGGGCCAGGGTTTGTTCCGTCGAATCACGTCTTTGGCAATGCCAGTCTCGATGGCTCGCTTTGCGAGTCGAGTTGCGACGAATGCAAGCATTCGTCGTCGAGCACGTTCCTTAGGTTTTGGGGTGCGCTCTAGGCCCGACCTCGTCGTCGACGAACACTTTGCCGCAACTTCAAGGGGCCGGTGAGCAGCAAGTATTCGTCGAAAAGCAGCACCTCAAGGAGCGCCTCGACGTGCAGCCAGGTGAGGTCTTCGGTCGACTGCAGCACCGACCGCGCCTTGGCGAGAGCGACGTAGCCGTATTTCATCGCTTGAAACGTTGAGACCTCGACGACGTCGTCGCAGGTCAACGAGCAGCCGTCGGGAACATACGGCTCAAACGTCTGCCAAATGCCGCCCTCGTCGTCGACAAACACCTGCAGCACGGTGCGCGCACAGGGTTTGCACATGTCGATGAACTGCAGGTTGGCGCGTACGCGGGTGGGGGTGCGCTCGTCGCAGAAGACGCAGGTGCCCACGGCTAATCTTCTTTCAATCTCTCGATGACTTCGCTGTACGACGTCGCGCGCACCAGCAAGCCCATCTGTTGGCGGTAGCGGGTGACGAGGTCAGACCGTCGACGTTCTTTGGCGTCTTTGACGGCGAGGTTCATCTGCACAAAGGCACGTTCGGAGTTGATGAAGAAGGTCAGCGCATCCAACGCCGCCCGCACCGACGCCCAAGTGATGGAGCGTGCTTGGCGAACGAACCTGAACTCCACCTCTTCGGAGTTGTGAATCAGCAACGTCGCCTGGGCCTTGGCGTCGGAGCGTCGGCCCTTGCTGTCGTCGTCAAACACCGACTCCAAGTGAAAGTCGTGCACGGTGATGGTCTTCAGCGACGGGAATTCTTCGCCCCAGGCCTGGAGCACACCGTCGAAGAATGCGTCGACCATGCCCACGCCGCTGCCTTTGAGCTCGAGGGTGCCGCCTTCGCCGGCCCGCTGCAGAGTGCAGGTGAGCGACACGCCGTCGGCGTTTTCTTCGACGAGAAACCGCTCGATGACGTAGTGAAAGTAGTTTTCGCCGAGCACCTCGCGCGCGAGGGAATCGACTTCTTGGGCGTCAGGGTCGAGCCCCAACTCAGAGCTGGTGGGCAAGGGGGGAGTCATCACTGCCTCTTCTCTTCTCGCGATGTCGTCGACGCCAGCGGTTTCGCTTTAGGCAATCGCGGCACAGCCGGTTGGGGGTCTGTCTACGTTAGCGCATTGCGCTGATGACAAGGTGGCCATTTCGCGCAGGAGTGCAAGTCGGGTCAAGGCCTGCGACACAAAACAACGATGCTTGGCCGGCGGTGCTTTGCTGCGCCTGCGTCGACGACATCGACCTACATCGAGAGACGCGCGACGTCGGCAGGATATTTCTTGCACGGCGCGTCAAATTCCAGCCGATTGCAGTGGGCAAGGCATGGGTTTGCGGGTATGTTCCGCGCGTTTTCAGACGCACTGCGCAAACGCCGTGCACAAGGAGATGACGATGGCTCGCAAAAAGTTGGCGATGATCGGCGCCGGTCAAATCGGCGGAACCCTGGCCCTCCTCGCCACCCAGAAGAACTTGGGCGATGTGGTGCTCTTCGACGTCTTCGGCGGCACCGCCAAAGGCAAAGCCCTCGACCTCAACCAACTCTCGAGCCTCAGCGGCTCCGACATGCAGTTGTCGGGCACCGACGACTACGCCGACATTGCCGGCGCCGACGTGTGCATCGTCACCGCTGGCTTCCCCCGCAAGCCCGGCATGAGCCGCGACGATCTCCTGCAGAAAAACCTCGACGTCATCAAGCAAGTGGCAGAGGGCATCAAGACCCACGCGCCCAACGCGTTTGTCATCGTCATCACCAACCCGCTCGACGCCATGGTGTACGCCATGCAAAAGCACACCGGCTTCCCCGCCAACCGCGTCGCAGGCATGGCTGGCGTGCTCGACAGCGCTCGCTTCCAAGCCTTCCTGTCGTGGGAAATGGGCGTCAGCCGCGAAGACGTCCACGCCTTCGTGCTCGGCGGCCACGGCGACACCATGGTGCCCGTCGCTCGCTTCTCCACGGTCGCTGGCATTCCGCTGCCAGAGCTCGTCGAGATGGGCATGTTGGAGCAAGACAAGCTCGACGCCATCATCGATCGCACCCGCAAAGGCGGCGGCGAAATCGTCGGCCTCCTCGGCAACGGCTCCGCGTTCTACGCGCCCGCGCTGTCGGCCATTGAAATGGCCGAAGCCTACCTGCACGACAAAAAGCGCATCTTGCCCTGCGCCGCTCAGCTCAACGGCGAATACGGCGTCGAAGGCTTGTTCATCGGCGTGCCCGTCGTCATCGGTGCCAACGGCGTCGAAAAGGTCATCGAGCTGCGCCTCAACGAAGAAGAGCAGGCCGGCTTCGACAAGTCCCTCGCTGCGGTGAAGGGCTTGGTCGACGAGATCCAGCCCCACCTCTGATCGCCTCCCACAGCGCCCCTCCCGCGAGGGGCGCTTGTTTGTCGGCCTTCGATTTGCTCGGCGGCCGGTCGATTCGCACATCTCGAATGTGCTCCCATTGCCACGCCCAGCGTCACCACAGCTCGGCTCCGACGAGCCAGCCCCTGAGGTCACCTCATGAGTGCAGAAGCGCAAAAGCCTCGCTACTTCAGCGCCCTCTTCGATTTCATTTTCAAGTCGTCCATCGGCATGAAGGTCGTCATGGCCGCCTCAGGCGTCATCCTCTGGGGATTCGTCATCGGGCACATGGCCGGCAACCTGCAAATCTTCCTCCCCACCGCGGCGGGGGAGTGGGGCAAAGTCCTCAACGACTACGCCCACACGCTGAAGACCACGCCGCCGCTGTTGTGGGGCACGCGCATCACGTTGTTGGTCGCGTTCATCCTGCACGCCTACACCGGCGTCAAGCTCGCCGCGGCCAACAAGGCGGCCCGCCCCGTGCGCTACGGCGCCCCCCAAGCTCATGAAACGTCGACGCTGGCCGGCCGCATCATGCCCATCACCGGCATCATTTTGTTGGTGTTCATCATCGGCCACTTGCTGCACTTCACCATTCCCAGCTTCAACAAAGCCGCCATGGCCTACACCTTCAAGGGCGACCACGACGTGGCCCGCATGGTGGTCGAGGCCTTCTCGAAGCCCCTCGTTGTGCTCGTGTACGTCATCGGCACCACCGGCGTGGTTCTCCACCTCTTCCACGGCTCCAAAAGCTTCCTGCAGTCGCTCGGGCTGCGCCACGCCGCCTGGACGCCCGGCATCGCGCTCGTCGGACGCCTCACGGTCGCCGCCATCCTCGTCGGCAACATGACCATCCCCGGCGTCATCTTCATGTGGAGCCAGCAGAGCCCCAGCTGGTTCAACAGCACCCGCGGCAAGAGCGTCGCCAGCAGCACGGCCACGCCCACCAAGACGAAAAAGTCGACGCGCGGCCAGGTCAAGCGGGCTCCGCTCGGCAAGCAGCGCCAGCGCATCGGCAAAAAAGGCGCCAAGCCCATCAAGACGCTGACGCTCCCCGTGAACGAAGCCAACCGCCGCCTCAAGGCCGGCTCGCTGAAGAAGATCAACAAAGACAAATAGGGCTGCACGTCGAGCGGCCAACGCCGCTCCCTCCAGCACCATTTGCCCTTTCCCCTCGCCACGCATCGCTGTGACCACACAGCAACAAACAAGGGACGCTCCCCATGAGCACCAAGTTGGACTCCAAACTCCCAAACCACGACCTGCCCATCGAAGAGCGGTGGACCCAGCACAAATTCGACATGAAGCTGGTGAACCCCGCCAACAAGCGCAAGTACACCGTGCTCGTCGTGGGCTCAGGGCTGGCCGGCGCATCGTCCGCCGCCACCCTCGCCGAACTCGGCTACAACGTGCACTGCTTCTGCTTTCAAGACAGCCCACGTCGTGCCCACTCCATCGCCGCACAAGGTGGCATCAACGCCGCCAAGAACTACCAAAACGACGGCGACAGCGTGTACCGCCTGTTCTACGACACCGTGAAAGGCGGCGACTTCCGCTCGCGTGAAGACAACGTGCACCGCTTGGCCGAAGTGTCGGTGAACATCATCGACCAGTGCGTTGCGCAAGGCGTGCCCTTCGCGCGTGAATACGGCGGCAACCTCGCCAACCGCTCCTTCGGTGGCGCTCAAGTGTCGCGCACGTTCTACGCCCGCGGCCAAACCGGCCAACAGCTTCTGCTCGGCGCCTACTCCGCTTTGTCGCGGCAAATCAACGCCGGCAAAGTGAAGATGCACACCCGCACCGAGATGCTCGACCTCGTCACCGACGAAGACGGGCGCGCCCGTGGCATCATCACCCGCAACCTCGTCGACGGCACCGTGAGCCGTCACGCAGGCGACGCGGTCATCCTCGCCACCGGCGGCTACGGCAACGTGTTCTACTTGTCGACCAACGCCATGGGCAGCAATGTCTCGGCCGCGTTCCGCGCGTACAAGAAGGGCGCGGCGTTCGCGAACCCTTGCTACACGCAGATTCACCCCACCTGCATCCCCGTCTCCGGCGACCACCAGTCGAAGCTCACGCTGATGAGCGAATCGCTGCGCAACGACGGCCGCATCTGGGTGCCGAAGAAAGAGGGCGACACCCGCGCTGCCAACAGCATTCCTGAAGACGAGCGCGACTACTACCTCGAGCGTCGCTACCCGTCGTTCGGCAACCTCGTGCCCCGTGACGTCGCCAGCCGCAACGCCAAGATGAGCTGTGATGAAGGCCGCGGCGTCGGCAACACCGGCCTCGGCGTGTACCTCGACTTCAAACACGCCATCGAGCGCGACGGCGAAGACATCATCCGGCAGAAGTACGGCAACCTCTTCCAGATGTACGAGAAAATCACCGACGAGAACCCCTACAAAGTGCCCATGCGGATTTACCCCGCCGTGCACTACACCATGGGTGGCTTGTGGGTCGACTACGAGCTGCAAAGCAACGTGCCCGGCCTCTTCGTGCTCGGCGAAGCCAACTTCTCCGACCACGGCGCCAACCGCCTCGGGGCATCGGCCCTCATGCAAGGTCTGGCCGACGGATACTTCGTTATCCCGTACACCATCGGCAACTACCTCGCGAACCGGCCGTACAACCAAACCGACTCCACCACCGACGCGTTCGGCGAGGCCGAGACGGCCACCAAGGCGCGCGTGCAGAAACTGCTCGACGTCAAAGGCGGCAAAACGGTCGACCACTTCCACCGTCGCCTCGGCCAAATCATGTGGGACAAGTGCGGCATGGCCCGCAACGAAGCCGGCTTGAAAGAGGCCCTCGACGAGATTCCGAAGCTGCGTGAAGAGTTCTGGCAAGACGTGCGCGTGCTCGGCGAGAACGAGGAGTACAACGTGTCTCTCGAGAAAGCCGGCCGCGTCGCCGACTTCTTGGAGTACGGCGAGCTCATGTGCCTCGACGCGCTCACCCGCGACGAGAGCTGCGGCGGTCACTTCCGTGAAGAGCACCAAACCCCAGAGGGCGAAGCCGACCGCGTCGACGAGCACTTCCAGCACGTGTCGGCATGGCTGTTCGAAGGGGAGGGCAAAGCCCCCACCCTCGAAAAAGAAGCCCTCGAGTTCGACTACTGCAAACCCTCCAAGCGCAACTACAAGTAGGCGCGTCCCCTTCACCATTTTGATGGCCGTCGCGACGACGGCCGCCTGAGGACAACACCATGGCCCAAGGCACGATGACTCTGACTCTGAAGGTGTGGCGACAAAAGAGCGCCAAAGCCAACGGAGATTTCGAAACCTACACCGCCAAGAACGTCTCCAAAGACATGTCGTTCTTGGAGATGCTCGACGAGGTCAACGAAGGCCTCATCAAAGAAGGCAAACCTGCCATCGCCTTCGACCACGACTGTCGTGAAGGCATTTGCGGCATGTGCTCCATGGTCATCAACGGCCGTCCGCACGGCCCCGACAAAGGCACCACCGCCTGCCAACTCCACATGCGTCGCTTCAACAACGGCGACGAAATCTGGATTGAGCCGTGGCGCGCCAAGGCATTCCCCGTCGTGCGCGACCTCGTCGTCGACCGCGGCGCGCTCGACCGCGTCATTCAAGCCGGCGGCTATGTCTCGGTGAACACCGGTGGTGTGCCCGACGCCAACGCCACGCCCATCGCCAAAGTCGATGCCGATGCCGCCATGGACGCCGCCGCCTGCATCGGTTGTGGTGCCTGTGTCGCAGCCTGCCCCAACGCTGCTGCGATGCTGTTCACCGGCGCCAAGGTCACCCAGCTGGCACGTCTGCCGCAAGGCCAAGCCGAACGTGGGGAGCGTGCGTTGAACATGATCACCCAGATGGACGCTGAAGGCTTCGGCAACTGCACGAACCTGTACGAGTGCGAAGCGGCTTGCCCGAAAGAAATCAGCGTCGACGTCATCGCGCAGATGAACCGCGACTACACCAAGGCGGCGCTGCGGAAGAAAGACTGAATTTCTTCTGTTGGCGATGACGAGGCCCTCCGTTTGGAGGGCCTTTTTGTTTGACGGGGGGCTGGCCGGGCGCCCGGCCTTTGGGGTTGATGTTGCCCGGGCGCCCGCCTTTGGGGGTTGATGTTGCCCGGGCGCCCGGCCTTGGATGTTGAGTTTTCCGGGCGCCCGCCCTTGGGGGTTGATGTTGCCCGGGCGCCCGGCCGACACGCCACCCCCCATCCGTTGAATGCAGCACCAACGTTGACGTCGTACCCTTCAGCCGCCCCGGCCGGAGAACCGACTCATGCGCGAAGCCCGTCTCAACCCCAGCCAGCTGCTCCTCCTCACCGCCGACAACACGACCGCGCTTGCGCGCTCGTTCGCGGGACGGGTGGTGTCCGACCTCGACGCCGACATCGCGGCCAAAACCATCTACGTCGACGGCGCCATCAGCGCCGAAACGCAAGAACGGCTGCGCTGCGTGCGCAATGTGCGCATTGTCGACGGAGCCGTTCCGCCGGGTGCGCCTGTGGGGTGGCGTCGAGTTCGACGTGGAGCCGTCCCTCTCGACGTCCACGGTCTCGGTGTCGTCGTGCCCGAGCTGTTCGACCCCAGCGTCCACCACTTCGGCCGCATCCTCGACGCACACGACTTTCAAGAGCTGACGGAGTCGACAAAGCCGGCCAAGGCACGACGCAAAGGCATCTACCTTTCGCCAGTGACGTCGACGCCTGACGGACTGCGCTTTCAACTGCTGCGCTGCTCGACCAACTTGTCAGGGCCGACAGAGTCGTTCAAGCCGCACGATTGGCACATCGTCAACGCCGCCAACGACGTAGCCGACCGACTGTTCGACGGGCACGCCAAGCTCAACCACGTGTTGGCGCAGGTGTACCGAAACACCCCGGCGACGACGGATGCGAAGCAAAAGAAGGCCGCCATCAAAGCCCACGCCGACAAGACGAAAGACATGCCCACCGACGGCATCATGGCGTTTTGCACGTTCTACGACGACGTCCGCGGGTTTGGGCCGGTGGCGAACGACCCCTATGACCTTGCCCACCAGGGTCAAAGTGTCCTGACGCGACTGGTGTTTCGACGAAAGCTCGACGTCGACGACGACACGTTGCCGCCGACGTTCAGTGTGGCGCTGTACCCGAACTCTGTGTTCTTCATGCCGCTGTCGACGAACCGGCTCTACACGCATGAGATTCGTCCTTCAGGCGTCGACGCTGCGCACCTGCCGACAAGGCTGGGGTACGTCGTGCGGTGCTCGGCAACGGAGGCTCTGCACCACAATGGTGTCACCTACCTCCTGCAACCCGATGGCCGCCATCCGCTCGTGGCGCCGACCGTCGACGGCATGCGCGACCTGCGCGACCTGTACGCGCAAGAAAACAAACTCGCCTCCGTCGTAGACTACGGAACCCGCTTTCGCTTCAGCATGAACCAAGGCGATTACGAGCCGCCGACATGGACGCCCGCAGATGCCTTTCGGCAGTACGCCCTCGACGTCGACGGAGAGTTGTTTGCGAAGCTGTCTTCAGCGGCGCCTCTCGAACCCGTCGCCAAGGGCCGCATTGGGGGCGTTCTCGTCGACGTGAGTGACGCGCGTGGCACTCCACTCGTTCGCACGACGACGTCGTACACGCAGGCGGCTGCGGCGCTCTCGACGGCGCACTGTGCGGTCGCCGACAAGATCCGCGACGTCGCTTCGTTGCCGACGCCGTTCAACAACGCGCTCGTCGAGGTCTACGACAACGCTTCCTTCAAGATGGGCATGCACAGCGACCAAGCACTCGACCTCGTCGAAGGCAGCGTCATTGCGCTGTTCTCCTGCTACGAAGATCCTCACGCGCGTGCGCCGTTGCGTCGGCTGGTGGTGCAGTCGAAAGGCGGGGGCGACGCCGTCGACATCCCGTTGCCACACGGCAGCGTCGTCGTGTTCGACGTCGACACCAACCGGCGGTTCAAGCACAAGATTGTCCTCGACGTTGGCCAGCAGCCATTGGAGAACCGATGGCTGGGCATCACTTTCCGCACGTCGAAGACGTTCATTCGCCACGGCGCAGACGGGCCCGTCTTCGCCGACGGAGCCCCGCTGACGTTGGCCGGTGACGACGAGCGCCAGAGGTTTGTTCGCCTTCGCCGTCGAGAGAACTGCGAGCCCGACTTCGTCTACCCGAGGCTGACGACGACACTGAGCGCGGGCGACTTGTTGCCGCCGACGACGTGAGTGGTGGCGGTGGCGCTCGGACGGTGTCCGATTCGTCTGGCGGGCCGACCGCTCCACAACGCCGCCTGGTTCGTCTGGGAGAGAGGCTGCACGTTCACGTTGGAGGTGCAGCTTCTTCACCCAACCCAGAGACCTGCATGCGTCGCCTTCTTTTGCCCCTCCTTCTTCTTCTCGCAGCGACCACAGCCGTGGCGTACGACGACGACCGCAACGTCGACGACAGCAAAGCCAAGAGCCAGCTGCGCTCGCTTCACAAGATGCTGAACGACATCGACAAGACGCTTGAGGACACCTCCAAGAGCAAATTCAGAAACTCGACGTGGTTCGACGACAAATACGAAAGCATCGACCGAAAGATGGTCTCCGTCGGCAAGAAAGACCCAGCTTGGGACCTCTCTCGAGAGCAGGCGCACATCGCCGAACAGCGCGTGGCGATCGCGGCCGCCATTCAGGCCTACAACCGCGCCAAACTCGAAAAGAGCGAACCTGACCCGGCCGACCACGTCGTCGACGTGTTTGCAGGGGCACCGAAGATGACGGCAGGCGCGCCGACGTGGTGCGAGGCCGCGCCCTTCAAGCAAGACCGCACCGTCACCAAAGACACCTACAGCACCAACTTCATCTACCGCATCCGCGACCGCGACCTCACTGAGATGGCCACGCACCCCTGTCGGGCGCCCGACTTCGAGCGGCGGCAAGTGTGGACCCAGCGATGGAAACAAGTCGTCGCCAACGCCACCGGCGCCGACGAGGCCTTGGTCGCCGAGTACTTTGGCGTGTTGCTGCAGAACAAAGCATCGAACCGCAAGCTCGAGAAAGAGCACTGCAAGGCCGTGAAGAAGAAGTTCGCCGCAAGCGGCCGTCGCGCGCGTCGAGGAGAAGCATCAAAGACGTCGGCCTACAACAAGGCGATGCTCACGGCGCTGGGGTGCAACGGCAACCCCGTTCTCGACCAGACCAGCGTGCCGCGCTTGGGGTGGTGGATCGATCAAAGCGCCGACGTCCCGAGCGAGCTGCTGCGGGCCATGCTCATCTTGTCGAAGCTTGACTTCAACCGCAGTGAACCCCAAGGCGAAGACACCACCGACTACGGCAAGCTTCTCGACGAGCGCATCGGCCGGTTTGCGTTCGTGCAGCACGACGTGGCCCACCTCGACGAAGCCAAATTCAACGACGAGCTGAAGGGCCTCGGCCTCAATGCCTACGGCCAAGTCATGGCGAAGCTGTATTTCTCGAAAGCCCGCCACTACGGACAGTTCTTTGCCAACGAATACGCCAAAGACCCTCAGCTCAAACCGCTCGCCATCGATGGCCCCGAGGCCGGGTTCGCTTCGTGGGTGAAGGCGTTTGCCGAGCACAAGAGCACGTTTGAAGAAGGATGGCGCGTCGAGGACGCCTACTACGAAGGAAAGCGCTCCGGCTTCGGCTGCCACGTCGACATGCAGAACGCGTTTCGCACCTATGTTGCGAAGGCCGCAAAGTCGAAGAAAGAAGAGGCCGACAAGCTCGCCGTGCTGACCGACCCGGTCGCCAGCGCGTTCTTGAAAAGCTCCCTGATTTGCGCGTCGTTCGACGGCGACTACAACATCGCGTCGACGCTGTACGGGCTGTATTCGAAAGCCTCGGTGTGGCGTGGGCCTCGTACGGCTGCGCACTTCGCCATGTTTGAGGCCTTCGGGGCGCTGAAGGCCAAGCAACCAGGCATCGGCCTGAAGAGCACATGGCTGGTGCTGGGCGGCCCCGAGGAGCAGAAGATCGCGTACGCCGCCTACAGCAACACGTTCAACAAAACCGAACACGCTGAGGTCAAAGAAGCGCGCGTGTCGTCGTCGAAGAAGTCGAAAGCGGGCCTGAAGCTGAAGTTCAAAACCGAGACCATTCAGAAACCCGTGTACAGCTGCCGAGAAACCAATCGCATCGACCGCATCACGTCCGACGGCAAGATCGAATACCGCCGCGACTGCGTCATCAAAAAGTACGACAAGGTGAAGGTGAAGCTGGCGCCCGTCGTCGTGCCGCCGCAGTTCGCGAGCCGCATCCAGAAAGGCAACTTGGTGCGCATCAAGGTCACCACCGTCGACGGAAAGCGCATCGGCATTCCGCTGCAGGTGTACAAGACCAAAAAGCGCAAGAAGCTCATCGGAAGCTACGGCGTCGATTTGTAGCAACGACCATCAAATGCTGGTGGTCGACGTCGACCACCAGCATTTGTCTCTGTTACGCCTCGTGGTCGTGAATGACGGCTTCTAGGTTGTAGCCATCTCCGTCGAGAACGAACGCCGCGTAGTAGTTCGCGTGATACTGCGGACGCGGCCCAGGCGCTCCATTGTCTTTCGCGCCCGCCTCGAGCGCCGCGCTGTAGAATGCATCGACCTCGGCCTGCGAGTTCGCGCGAAACGCCAAGTGGTACGGCCGAACCTCGTCGCTGGGGGCGAGCCACACGTTGGGCTGTTGGTTTGGGCCGATGCCACAGAACTTCATGTTGTCGTCGCCAAACTCCATGACGAGCTCGTAGCCCAGGGGGGCGAGGGCGGCGAGAAACAACGCCTTGCTGGCTTCGTAGTCGGTGACGTGGATGGTGAGGTGGTCGATCATGCGGTCTCCTTCGATGCGCCGTCATCGGCAGCCAGATGAGTAGACGGCGCCGTTGACAAAGATGTGTCAGGGTTCTGCTCGGAGACGACATGAACGTGCGAAAGAAACTCGGCCGACGGTGCCCCTGCTACAGCGGCCTCGCCTACCGGCAATGCTGTCGGCCTTTTCACCAAGGAGACGCGCCGTCGACGGTGGAGGCGTTGATGCGCTCGCGTTTTGCCGCGTACGCCATGGGCAACGTCGACTACATCTTGGCGACAACGCATCCTCAAGGGGAGCACCACCGCGACGACACTGAGGCATGGCGCACCGACGTGCTTCAGTTCTGCAAGGCCACGACGTTCTCAGGGCTGGAGATTCTCGACGCTGGCGATACGTTCGTCTGCTTTCACGCGACGCTGCAGCAGGGCGGGGCGGACGTGTCGTTCACAGAGCACTCCACGTTTGCCAAACACGACGGACGTTGGGCGTACGTGTCAGGGGAGCCAGAGTAGAGCTGCGTCTGGCCGACGTCGTCGAGCCTGGTTCATAGACGGGGGTCTGACGGGTTGATTGTCGACCGACAGTCGCCCGCTTCTGTGCATGGACGGTGGCCAGTGGGGGCCCCCGCCGAGCTTTGCTTGCGTGGGGCGAAGCTCTCCAGAGCTAGGGCGCGTCAACGTAGCCCAGCACGATGACGACGGCCCGCTTCACGCAGTCGGCGTCTTTGACGTACAGCACGCCGACGTCGTCGCCCTGGTAGAGGTGAATGCGGTCGTCCACATCTGCTTGGTCGCCGTCGTACCCGGTGGGTGGGCCAAGCACAGCCTCGATGTCGGCCTGGGTCGAGCCGAGACCCAGGCCGTTGGCGTCGTGCCCGAGGAACGGCGGCGCCAACACGATGGTCTCGACGTCGTTGCACTGCTGCAGAAAGCACAGGTCTGCCAGCCGAACGCCGGTGGAGGCATAGGTGCGCACGGCCATCGCAACGCCGGCGACGTCGAGCACGCCGTCGACGTCGAAGCTGCTGCCAAACACAGCGTCGGCTTCGGCCATGGGCTGCTCGCCAGCGGTGAACGTCGACGCCCCAGCCGACACCGTCAGCGTGGCGAAGTCGAAGTCGAGCGCCCAGCGCGCTGCGTCTTGCGGCTGGTAGGCCGAGAGCTGGTCAATGACGCCGGCGCTCGACCGCATGCCGAAGCCGACGCTTGGGTCAAAGTCGAATGCGGCGTCGTCGTGCGGGACGCTGGAGGCGGCCTCGAACGCCGACAACGCGGCCACCCGGTCTCCACCCTGTTCGCCTTGAGGCTGCCCGGCGCGGACGATGCTTGCGTTGGCCAGGGGGAGCGTGACCACCCGTGCCAGAACATCGCCGCCGGACGGCGCGGCATCAAAGTCGTCGCCGTTCTTGTCGTCGACAAACCGCAGGGCGAGGCCGGCGCCGCAGAGGGAGCCCCGGTAGGGGGTCAGGGGGTCTGGCGCGATGGCACCAAAGACGGCTTCGACGGTGGCGCGCGTGGTGCTCCCGATGGCCAACGTTCCCACGTTGACGACGTCGACCGATGTTCCGTTGGCGTCGACGTGAAAGAGCACCTCGTCGTTGGGCATGACGTCGGCACAGGGGGAGACGGGCGCGCACGCGCCAGAGGTTCCGGCATCTGGTGCCGTCTTCCCGGCGTCGTCAGGCATGCCGGCATCTGGTGCCGTCGTCCCGGCGTCGTCAGGCATGCCTGCATCTGCTGTCGCCGTGCCGGCGTCGACCGGGGTGCCTGCATCCGGCGCCGGGAGGCCGCCGTCGATTGTCGACCCAGCGTCATCCGCGCCCGCGTCCATTGCTCCAGCGTCGTCCGCGCCCGCGTCCACTGCTCCGGCGTCATCCGTGCCCGCGTCCTCTGCTCCGCTGTCTGCTGGCGCCCCGGCGTCCGACGTCACGAGGCCGGCGTCGGCAGCCACACCTGCATCAGGTTCGGAGGGGCCGGCATCATCCGGCGTCGTCGTGCCGGCGTCTGCCCCTGCATCGACTGCGGGTGTGATGCCCGCGTCCGCTGCCGGCTCGCCCGCGTCTGCCTCGACGCCCGCGTCCGTCGTGGGGGGCCCAGCGTCGTCCGTGGGCGGCGGGTTTGGGCACGCCGTGAGCCACGCTGGCGCCGCGACGACGAGCAACAGCAGACGAACAGAAGACGGCAGTCGGTTCACAGCAACTCCAGGTGTTTCCCATGGGTACACTGTCGCGGCCCACGCTTCAACGCATGCGGGGCTTGGCGCGACTCAACCGTCGGGGATGTCGCCATCCATTTGCAGTCAAACGTCCTTCAGCAGGCCCAGGCGCCATCGTCCACTGCAAGCGGTCGCTCAAGGCAGGACATGGTGCGCGCAAGCGCCGCACGCGCCCTGACCTAGTCGACAAAGCGGACGCCGTATGCTCGCTCTCGCTCCTCCGGCGCCACCAAGCACCCGATGGCTTCGCGAACCGCAAAAAACGCCGGAAACAACGTCCAGAAGAACGCCAGATACAACACACCTGACAGCGGCTTGCCGACGTAGAAGCGATGGACGCCAGCCCACCCAAGAAAGGCAGCGAGCAACACCGTCAGCATCCGGTTTTTCTCGGGCCACGCATCCGGCGTCGTCGACGCGGGCCGACCGCATTGCGGGCAGGCGGGCTCGGCGTCTGACAGCGCGTGGTCACAGTGGGGGCATTGTTGGGTGTCCATGTCGTCTGCTTCCATACGGCAACCAAGCACAGCCGTCGCCCTGTTTCTCGCTGTTGCGGCCACGTCGACGAGGGTGCTGCATTGCAGGCTGGGGTTGACGCTGCGCTATCGCCGACTGTCGTGGCGGGCGAGAGCGAGCTGCTATGGTCCGCTGTTTTTCGGGCGGTGACGACGTCGTCGCTACAGCTCCAACAATGCCCTCAGCTTCTCCAGCATACCGGCTATCGTTGACGTCTCCGCCAAGCCACCAGCGGCAGCTGAATGACCTCTTGCGGACGGCGCACCTCGACGTCGGAGAGGTCATCGAGGCGGAGGTCAACGCCTCCTGGCCACCAGTGCCCGGTCTCTCTTTCACAGTTGCAATAGGTATTCATTGCCTGCTCGCCCCTCCGCTCGGCTTGCTGCAGAATGACGACCGCGTGCTCGGCGTCAGTGTTAGACGCAGCTCCTGACCTCGGAAGGCGTGAAGCGAGAACCCCAGGCCTCCGCTACGACTGACTGCTTCGCGCTTTCGGCTCGTGGTCTCCGATAGCAGAGCCATGCGGGGGTTGTGTTTGTGGCAGTTCTGGCTATCCGTAGAGCCGACCTGGGAGCGCTAGCTGAACTAGCAAGTATACCGCTAGAGGTGTGACCAGGCACAGCAAAGCCATTGCTCTGTGCTTTTTCCTAAGCAGAGAATAGGCGCTTTTGATCATGAAGGCCGAGGCCAGCATGTAGAGGAGCAGTCCCGCTAGAGCGAACCAGGACCCCCCTCCATGCGGGCCTACGAAGAGGAGTAAAACTAAGGAGCCACCGTAGCCAGAAATCACTACTGAAGTTGAGGCTATGGGTAGATGAAGTGCGTTCTTGTTACTGCTCTTCTGGGGGCGAGTCATCAAATTCACTTTGTTTCCACTTCGTCGAGATTTGAAATAGAGGGCTTCCTCGGTAGTTCTCATCAACGACTTGTCTGTAGGATTTACCAACGTTGGGTTGTTGACGGTGGGGCAGACCCAAGCCGTCGACTTCGACAATAACGACCGCGACCCCGCCGAGTGGGCCGAAGCGCAGATCATCTACTTCCACAAAGGCATCTCGGCCGGCCCGACCCTCCTGACGGACGAGATGGGCGTGGTGCTCGAGGAGCGGCGGTATGAGCCGTTCGGGCAGCCGCTGGCGGACGACGTCGGCAGCATGCCCGACCACAAGCTGGAGCCGCACGGCTGGGTCAACAAGCCGTATGACCACCAGACCGGCTTTTCGTACCACGGGGCGCGCTGGCTTTCGCCACAGATTGCACGGTGGTTGACGCCTGACCCTCCGGTGAAGGGGCCGGACCCGAAGTTCATGGGGCAGCCATGGGCGATGCATCCTTACCAGTATGTGAAACAGAACCCGATTGTGTATTGGGATCCTGACGGGCGGCAAGATGATTCAAGTGAAATGTCTTCTGCTGATTGGTTGTCAACCGAAGTGGGGCAAATGGTGTTCAGTCACGGAAGCACGGAGTCCCGTGCAGTTGATTCCACAGTTACCATGACTCTCGACGACCCTCGAATCACCTCAGGAATCTGGGAGCCAGGCCGCTCGGAGATACTTGACTATATGCTCAACATGGGGCTCTCTAAGGGCATCACAGTTGAGCTTGTCGGCGATGATGTAATTGCACCAAATCGGTCGGCTGGAGAGTATGACACGGAGCGAAATGTAATTATGATAAACAAGGGGGAGTTTGACCGGTGGGCCAGCGATGAAACAAGGGATGTTATTCAGCTGTCGAAAACGCTTATATGTGAGATTTTTCATGGTTTCGCAAACTTTTTGAAAAGAAGCCGGATGTAGAAAATGGTGTGGCTGCGTGGGTGAGGCATTGAGTTGAGGAAGAGAAATGGCGGAATACCTTGCTAATATCGCGGTTCAAGAATCCATCACAGGAAGTTCAAACGATGATCTCCCCCTAAAGTTCCAAAAATATCGCTGAAGACGACTCTGCATCCTGGTTCAAAGATTATGAAAGCTTCTACATCCAGTTCTATGTTGAGGAATTTAACTATTGTACTGGTGGCGGCGACGAGTAGCGCTTGCTCGCCTTCTTCAAACGAACCACGACTCGGTACGATTCCAGACTCGCGTGCCTGCAGCCATTTTCAGCATGCGCTGAAAGCTAGCGGCACATCCTTTCGCCGGCAGGATGTCGGGGGCGGGACGCTCTGGTCGCTAAAGAGCTCTTCTAGCAACAGAACGCAGTCTTTCTTCACATCTCACGCTGAGTGTCGGATGCTTCCAGCAAGCTCCGAAGCAAAAAATGGACGAATAGAGTCCTCTCTTCTTGGTTGCGACGTTTCGTTTGATGCGAGCGATGGAGTGGTTCTATCAATGAAGTCTGCGACATGCGGTGGCTCATGCTCTCGCGTGTTTCCAACAGATGCTATTCGGTTGCCACTCGAGAACTGCTCTGAGCTGCAGAGAAAAGAGGAGCAAATAGTTTGCGATAGCTCCAGCGGGAGCTGTACTGCCATAGATGAGAACGGGTGTTGGAGCCTTCCTTCTGGGGCAAGGGGCCTTCATATCGGTGAACAAATTACCGAGTAAACCTTGCCTAGCTGTCAAACAAGATGGAAAAAGACCGCTAGGTCTTCGGCACTACCGCGCTCCAGCGGTGCTGCAGAAGTCCCTTCAGCAATGCGCGGGCTGGCGTCACCAACCAGACCCTCCGGCGGACGGTGAACAATCTCCTACGGCAAACCGCCAGAGAAATTTCCGCCCGCGCCATTACGGGGCACATCACGCAGGCTATGACGGAGCATTTTTCCGACGTCACCGCCGAGGAGAAGCACCGCGTTGGACAAGCTGCTCTCGGGCAGCTGGTGCGCTCATCGGTGTCGCTGCAAGGGAAGCCAGAAGGAGAGGGTCTGCACAGCCAGAAGCCGATCACATCGAAGACAGAAACGGAGGCCCCTGATGAATTTGTTGGGAGCACCTGTTGGGAGTCGCAGGAAATCCCAACAAATTGGTTCGAAAAGGAGTACTGGCCGCCTGCAGGGCAGACTATGTGCAATTGAGAAAGCCCGCAAAACCGATAACGATTTCGAGGGCTTACCTGTGGTGGACGCAACAGGACTTGAACCTGTGACTCCCACCGTGTGAAGGTGATACTCTACCAACTGAGTTATGCGTCCACAGGTGTGGGCGGTTTGTAGTTGATCTCCGCCCACGTGTCAAGGCTTCGACGCACACCGCCGCCCTTTTATTTTCACAACTTTGCCTTCATGCTCCGCCCCGCTGTGAAAACAGCTTTGGGAGCCGTTTTGCATCACCTCCGTTTGTTCGTCTTTGCGCTGGCGCTCTTCACGTTCACGACGTCGGCGTGGGCGGGCAACCGGCCGCCGCAGCGTTTGGTGATGCTGTGGGTCGACGGCGAGCTCGTCGGCCGCGAGCGCGCCAAGCTGGCCTCGCACCTGCGCGATGTGCTGCGCGACCACAAATCGCGGACCCTCGGCGTCGGCTCACGTGAAGCGCTGGGGCGCGTGCTGCAACAACGCAAACTGTGTCGTCCAACCGAGTCCGGCTGCGACGCGCGCACTGCCCACGCCCTCGACGCCACCCACTTCATCAAAGGCCATGTGCACCGCAACGCCGACGGCCTGGTGTTGGAGGTGCGGTTGTTTCGGGCGGGACGTCCCGTCGTCGAGGTGGGGCAAGCCACCACCCGCGCCGCCAACGTTGCCGGCTTGCACCGCCGCATGCGCGACATGGGGCGGGAGCTCGCCGACGCCATGGGCAAAGAGCGGACGTCGACGCCACCTCCCGATGAGCAGGTCGCCCCACCCCCGGCAACGTTGTCATCGGCACCCGCCAGCGCCAAGCCCGCGGGGCCCGTCGTCGAAAACCGCATCCTCTACATGGCGGCCGTGCAGGTGGCGGGGCAGCTGCGCATCGAAGACGGACAGCTGAAGTTCATCACCAGCAAAGACAGCCCCATCACCAATGACTTCAGCGCTCCGTTGCACCGATTGAAGTTGGTGACCGACGCCCACACCTTCGGCGGGCCAGGCATCACCGTCGTCGTCAAAGGCGAACTGGGCCACGTCTTCGTGTTCGGCCCAGGGCAGGGCGCCCGCAAAGACGCCTTCAAAGACAAGCTGCAGACCGCGGTGCACGCCGCGAAGACCCAGCGGAGACGCTGACGCCGCGCCGGCGCGGTTGTCGACGAGGTCGGCTTGTCGGTAGCCTCCACGTCGGAGGTGGCATGCAACAACTGTGGATGGTCATCGGTGCCGTGCCTGGCGTCGTCTTGGTCTGCTGGGTGCTGCTGAACCTCAAGACGTCGCGCAAAGACGGTACGTTGCTCAAGCCCCACAAGGTGCGGGTGATGATGCAGTACATCATGCGCACCCGCACCGAGTCGGCGGTGTATTTCGACGTCGAGGTGCCCGCTCAACCGTTGCTCGACTACCTCGACGAGGTGCGGCCCCACGTCGAGGCGAACGTCACCCATGCCTGCGTCGCGGCCGCGCTCATCGGCCTCGAAGCCGCCCCCCAGATGAACCGCTTCACGGTCGGGCAACGGCTCTACCAGCGTCGGCAACGGGAGGTCTCGTTCTCGCTGAAGCGCAAAAAAGGCGACGCCGGCGCCAAAATGTCGACCGTGAAGCTCGTCGGTGAAGACCGAGAGAGCTTTCGCGATTTCTGTCAGCGGGTGAACGGCAGCATCGCCGTCGAGCGCAGCGGCGAGCGCACCTACGCCGACAAGGAGTACGACTTCTTCGCCGCGATTCCGCGGCCGGTGTTGTCATGGGGCGTGCGGCTCATGCGCTGGCTCGACGCGCACAACGTGTTGCCGCACAGCTTCATCGCCAACGACCCCTTGTACACGTCGATGTTCGTCGCCAACCTCGGCAGCATCGAGATGGGGGCGGCCTTTCACCATTTGTATGAGTGGGGCAACTGTCCGCTGTTTCTCGTCGTCGGCAAGGTCGAAGACCGGCTGGTGCGCGGCGACGACGACAAGCCCACTTGGCAGAAGGTGCTGCCGCTGCGGTTCACCTTTGACGAGCGCGTTGAGGACGGCCTGACCGCACGTGCCGGGCTGCGTGTCGTCGAGGACGTGTTGACCCACCCCCGCAGCAGTTTGGGCTGCATTGGCGACGACGTCTTCCCCATGCGTCCGCCTGGGGTCGACGACGACACGCCGTAGACGAGCCTTGACCCGGGCGCCCGCCCTGAGAGGCTGACGCAGCCCGGGCGCCCGCCCTGAGAGGCTGAGGCTGCCCGGGCGCCCGCCCTGAGAGGCTGATGCAGCCCGGGCGCCCGCCTACTGCACGTAGATGGGGTTGGCGTAAATCCAGATGCGCGACTCTCGCATCACGTAGGTCTCGTCGTCGCCGAGGAAGCCTTCGAGGTGGTGCGGAAGCAGGCGAACTTCGGCGCGGTAGGCGCCGGGCTCTGTGGGCGTGAACTCGAGGTCGTCGTCGACGGTGGAGGCGACTTCGACCCATCCATCGTCCGTGGCGCGCAGCACGCGCAGCGTCATCTCAGGGGCAGACGACGCCAGCGGCAAATCGAGAATGCGCGGCTGTTGCACGACGAGGGTGGGGCTGTCGTCGAGGGAGACGTCGCCGCCCATCTCGACGACCACGTCGCCCGCAGCTGCATGAAAGTCGAAGCCCTCGGCTTGGCCCATGGCCTCGAAGACGCCGAACAAGCGGCCGGCTTTGAGGGCGTCTTTGAGATCGCGGTCGGTGAAGCTGCCGTCGTCGGCGACGTCGACGAGGAGGTGGTTGGTGAACCACGCCATCATGCGGCGGTAGCTGTCCATGCGCTCACCGTCGGGGAAGGCGCCGGGGAAGCTGTTGCGGTGGCAGTCGCTGCCCATGGTGGTGACGCGTTTGACGCCGCGGGCCAGCACCTGGCTCCAGGTGTCGAGGTAGCGGGGGTCTTCGCTGTAAATGCGCAACAAGGTGAGGTCGCTCTGCGGAAAGCCGTTGAAGTCCTCTTGCACGCGCAAGATGAGGTCGAGTGCCGACGCCGTGTTCTGCAGCAGGTTGGCGTGGATGTTGAACATTTCGAAACCGTCAAGGGGCAGGTTGACGAGGTCGTCGACGGTGTAGTCTTCGGTGTGAGGCACAAAGACAAGCGCGCCTTGCTCGCGCAGACGGGCGGCGGCCTCGTCGGACATGTCGCCGTACAAGGCGCTGGCTTCTTCGAGGGTGTCGGCGGCGTGGCCTTCGGTGCCGACAAACATGAAGGCGCTCTCGCTGCCGGCCAGGAGCAGGGTGGGCTCTTGGTCGTCGCCACAGCTCATCCAGTTGGCGACGGGTTGGCCATCACGCTCGAGGAGCACGTCGCCTGAGGCCTCGTCGAAAAGGAGCACGTCGGGGAAGGGGGTCTCGCCGAACCGCTCGTTGTGGTCGGTGAGCATGACGAAGTCTTGTTGGGTGCGGCACACACCGTCGCGAAAGTCGAGCAGGCACTGCAAGTTGTTCACGCCGTTCTCGTCGGCGGGCATGCCGTCACACGCATCGTGGGAGTAGATGCTGTGGGCGTGGATGAGGCCCTTTTTCTCGACGAAGCCACGGCTGTTGGGCGTGGTGCGTGGGCGTCGGCTCTGCCCGGGCTCCCACGGAAAGTCTGGGGCGACGACGTCGGGCTCGGCGCCAGCGTCGACGTCGGGGGTGGGCGTCGGGCAAGCGGACAAAAGCAAAGCGGCGGTGGTGACGGTGATGAAACGCATACGTGGCCTCCCGCAGGCTCCATAGCGCATTCAGGGAGGCAGAAAAGGGGGCTGAGCCGACGTCAGGAGGCGCTGCTGTCGTCGACGGATTCTTGCAGCGCCAACCGCCGCTTCAACGTGTTGCGGTTGATGTCGAGCCGACGCGCGGCTTCGCTTTGGTTGCCGTTGCAGGCGTCGAGGACGGCGCGCATGTGCGCGAGCTCGACGGCGGCAAGGGTGACGTTGGGGGCGCCCAATCCACTGACGTCGTCGACGGGCGCGCCTTCGGTGGTGATGCCGGTGGTGGGCCGCCGTCGACGCGAGAGGGGCAGGTCGTCGGCGTCGATGACGCCGTCTTCGCACAGCACGACGGCGCTCTCGATGCAGTTTTCAAGTTCGCGCACGTTGCCCGGGAAGGGGTGCTGTTTGAGTCGGCGGAGCGCGTCGTCGGTGAGGCGGTGGATGTCACGCCGGTGTCGACGTGAGAAGCGGTCGACGAAGTGCTCGACGAGGCGCACCAAGTCGGTGCTGCCGCGCTCGCGCAGGGGCGGCAGCGTCAGCGGCACCACGCGCACGCGGTAGAACAAGTCTTCTCTGAACTTGCCCTCGTCGACCATGGCCTCGAGGTCGCGGTGGGTGGCGCAGACCACGCGGATGTCGCAGCGCAAGGTCTTGGTGCCGCCGACACGCTCGAACTCACGGTCTTGCAAGACGCGCAACAGCTTGCCTTGCACTTGAAGCGGCAGCTCACCCATCTCGTCGAGAAACAGGGTGCCGCCGCCGGCCACTTCGAACTTGCCCGGCACCGTTTTGTCGGCACCGGTGAAGGCGCCTTTCTCGTGGCCAAAGAGCTCGTTTTCGATGAGCGCCTCGGGCAGCGTCGTGCAGTCGACTTTGACGAAGGGGCCGTCTTTGCGCTCGCTGTTGACGTGAATGGCGCGGGCGATGAGTTCTTTGCCGGTGCCGCTTTCGCCTTGGATGAGGACGGTGGCTTCGGTGCGGGCGGCTTTTTCGACGAGGCGGTACACCCGCTGCATGCCGTCGGCCTCGCCAATGATGTGGTTGAAGCGAAACGCGAGAGGCGGGCGGGCCTCGCCGGTGCGGCTTTCTTTTTTGAGGTTGGCGTAGAGGCTGGTGCGCTCCAACACCTGGCCTGCTTGGGCGCCGAGCACCACTGCTTTTTTGACGTCGTCGACGTCAAAGCCGGGTTTGCTGCGGGCGTTGACCGTCTGCAACACGGCGATGACTTCGCCTTCGCTGTCGCGCAACGGCACGGCCAACAGCGACCGCGTGTGAAAGCCCGTGCGCAAGTCGAACGTCGGATCGTGCCTGGGGTCGGATGCAGCGTCGGGCACCAGCACCGGCTTGCCCGTCTGGGCTGCGGCGCCGGCGATGCCTTGGCCGATGGCCAGGCGAATCTGCGGCAACTCCGGCAGATGAGCGACGATGGACGTCAGCGTCTGCGCGCCGCCGTCGACGAGGTACAGCGTGCCCCGCTCAGCGTCGAGCTCGTCGACGATGGAGTCGATGAGCTGCTTCAGCAGGTCGGCGAGGTCGACGCCGCGGGTGAGGTAGGGCGCGGCCGCCAGGGCCACCCGCTTGTCGTCGACGACACCCGCCGCAGGCTGTGGCGGCAGCGACACAGATGCAGGTGGTTTGGGGCTGTTGGACGACGACACGACGGCGTGGACCTCGGCTGGGGGGCGGGCACAACGCCCGTCACAGGCTACCGTCGTCGACGACGGCTGCGAAGCGGCGCAGCGCACTGCCTCGCCAGAGGATGCCGCTGCGGACACAAGGGGCGGCACCACCCGGCTCAAAGCGACAGCACCATGCCCTCCCGCGCCACCTGCGTCGGGGCCCAACGTCGCTGCGCCCGCTGCTCGAGGTCGGCCATGAACGCGTCGTCGTGGCTGGGGTCATGGTGAAAAAGCATGAGCTGTTTGGCGCCGCTGCGTTCGGCGAGGAGGGCGGCCGCTTCGAAGGTGGAGTGGCCCCAGCCTCGACGTGAAGGGCCCGCTTCGCCCGCGTATTCTTCAGGTGTGTATTGCGCGTCGTAGATGAGCACGTCGACGTCACGAGCGAGTTCGCAAAGCCCCTCGTGCACCTGGTCGGGGTGGTCGGGGTCGTGCTCGAGGTCGGTGGCGTAGACGACGCTTTTGCCGTCGTGGTCGACGCGCCAAGCGACGCAGCCGTTGGGGTGGTCGACGTGCACATGGCGCAACTCAGCGCCGGCCTTGTGCAAGACCTCGCCAGCGGGGACGTCGACAAAGCGAAGGTCGCCCTGCATGCAGTCGAGTCCGACGGGGAACTGTGGCGCGGTCATTTGACTCGACAGCGCTTTGTGCAAGGGGCCCTCGTCGGTGACGTGCATGGTGGTGCCGACGGGGAGCACGCCGTGCAACGTCCATTCGCTGCCAGGCACGTACGCGGGCGTAAAGAAGGGGAAGCCCTGGATGTGGTCCCAGTGCAAATGGCTGAAGAACAGGTGCCCCTTGGTGCGGCCGGCCTTCAGGCACTGCTGGCCAAAACGCCGGATGCCAGTGCCAGCGTCGAAGATGAGGGGCTCGGCACCCGTTTCCACGACGACACAGGGGGTGTTGCCACCGACGCCCATGGTCTCGGGGCCGGCACTGGCGATGGATCCGCGGACACCGAAAAACTCAACCTTCATCTCTTCCTCCTGGGCGCCGTGGGCACCGGCTGGTGTGGGTGCTTCTTGAGATTCCAAGTGCTGTGCCAAGAACATGGCGCCTCCATCTGCCTGAAAACAAAAGACGTTGTGGCGCGCTGCTGGCCCCGTGCCCAACGCCTGCTCGAAAAGAGGGCACGGCTGCGCCATGCTGCAGCACATGCCGCGCGTGCCGCCACAGAGTCAGACTTGGCCCTACATCCACACCCTGCGTCGACGTCAGGCCCAGCCCGTGTTGACGGCGCTGCAGGCGTTGGCGGGCGACGTGGTGCGGGTGCTGGCGGTGAGCGGCGGCAGCGACTCCAGGGCCCTGCTGGAGGGCTGGGCGCGCCATCCTCATCGTCACGTCGACGACGTCGTGGTCTGTGTTGACCATGGCGTTCGTGCGGCCGCAGCCGCAGAGGCCAACGCGGTGATCGCGCGGGCCCGGGTGTTGGGGTTTCAGGCAGAAGTTCGACGAGAGCACCTGTCGACCTCGCCGACAGGAGAAGCCGAGCTGCGCGCGTTGCGTCGTCGGCTGCTGGTCGACGCTGCGCAAGCTGCGGGCGCGACTGAAGTCGTGTTTGCGCACCATGGTGACGACAACGTCGAGGGCATGTGGATGCACCTCATGGGCGACGGCGGGCCCAAAGACGGCGCGGCGTTGCCAGACACGGCGTCGTTGGCGGCAGGGGTGGTGGCGCGGCGTCCGTTTCGCCGGCTTCGCAAGGCCGACCTCGAGGTGGCGTTGTCGGCGTGGCGGATCGACGACGTCGTCGTCGACGAAGACGACCGCGCCCTGCGCAATGCGCGGTCTCGCACCCGACAGCTTCTCGCTGACGTCGAACGCCAAGTGCCGGGCCTGCAGCGTCGTCTGTGGCAAAAAAGCGAGCAGGCGCGGTTGCGCGTGGCGGCCGAACCCGACGTCAGCTTCGATGACGCCATCGCCCAGCTGCGGTCGGGTGTGCGGCTGTCGTCCCTAGCGCGGCAGGTGCTGCAATGTGCAGCCGGTGCCGAACGAGACGACCCCCGCGACGGACAGCACGAAGTGCAAGCTGTGTTGCGCGCGCTCGACGACACAACTCCGCACCCGCGTCGATTTCGCGTGGGGACGTTGTGGGTGACCGTCCAGCAGGGGGTGGTGCGGCTCGACGACGATGTCGCGATGCCAACGACGTGAGGCGGGCGAAGCCACGCCTGCGACGGGCTATTGGTCTTCGCCTTCTCTTCGTTTGGCGGCCACGCGGTCGCGCACCAACTCGGTGAGCGCATCGGCGACCAACAAGAATCGGTCGCTGTCGACGTCGGTGGTGGTGAGCATGTCGCTGTCTTGCGACGACGACATGGATTCGCGGCTCATCTCGACGGTTTCGGTGGCGAAGTCGTCGAGGTTGTCGACGTCGACCTCGGAGAGAGAGGCTGTGGCCATCGACACCGACACCGGGATGGACACGTCGTCAAAGCCAAACGCGCCTTCATCGATGATGGCTTGCAGACGCTTGGCGAGACTTTGCCCTTCGCCGACGTCGATTTCGGGGGCGAGCAAGATGAACTCGCCGCCACCCCAACGCGACAGGATGTCTTCGCGGCGAATGCGCCGACGAATGCGGCTGCCCATTTGCGCGAGAATGGCGTCTCCGGCGAGGTGGCCGAACTCTTCGTTGATGTCTTTAAACTTGCTGACGTCAAACCCGACGACCGTGAGCGGGCGCGAATAGCGCTGGGCACGGGAGACTTCGCGCACCAACTGCTCTGAAAAGAAGCGGCGGTTGGCGCAGCGGGTGAGGCCGTCGATGGTGGTGAGGCGGTAGATCTCTTCGTGGTAGGCGCCCTCGATGTTGTCGCCCGAGAGGTACTTCAAGATGGTGCGGCCCACCTTGATGAGGTCGCCGTCGCGCAAGGTGCGCACCGTGATGGGCTCGTCGTTGACGTAGGTGCCATTGGTGCTGCCGAGGTCTTCGATGCTCATGGTGCCGTCTTGAAAGGTCAGACGGGCATGCTTGCGAGAGACGCTCTCGTGGTCGATTTGCAGTTGGGCGTTGGAGCTGCGGCCGACGAGGATCTCGCCCGGCTGCAGGGTGAAGCGGTGGCCGATGTTCTGGCCGTAAATCACCACCAAGCAGGCCTCAGAGCGAGGCTTTCGATCTCCGATCTTGGAGATGACGGTGACCACGGTTTTTCGACGGAGGTTCAACTCGCAGCTCCCAGCGCAGATGCGCTCTCGTCGCCAAACAGCACACGCGGATGGTGTGCGCCCCCGAGGGCCTCGCCCTACGCAGCTTCGCACGGCCTCGAACCAATCCAGGTCGCGGTCAGCTGGGCCACTCTAACAGGGTGTTTCCCTTTCGTCTCGGTCTCTGGCGCCGCAGAACAAAAAGTTGACGCGCTTGCTGGCCATCTATCTGATTTTAAGCGCCTTTTTCGAGAGGGCATTGCGTCGATTGTTCTGCAAATAATGCAACGTCCTAGGTCTGGACGGCCGCACTCGTTTCGTCTGGTGACACCCCAGGGGCGCAAACCGCTTGCAGAAGGCGCCATTTGGACCGCCACGACAACGTGCGAAAACTGCCAGCGGCGGCCGCCGCGAGCGGTGGGAGAGCGGGCGTCGCCCCTGACATCACCGACTGCCAGCCTTCACGGCGAAAGAAGCTGCCGAAGAACGGCACCATCTCGTCGGCCTGCACCACGCCCAGCGCCGGACTCATCCGCTGCAGCAAGGCAAACCGACGTCGACGAGACGGAGGAAGCACCTCGTCACGGAGGCGCGCGCCCAGCTCTGCCGGTGCCAGCTGGCGATGCGTGACGACGAGGTCGGCCAGCTTGGGCGCCAACTCCATGGACGTCCCGACGGAGTAGCCCGACGTCGGGTGCACCAATCCAGCTGCAGCGCCGATGGGCACCACGGTGTCGGATGACGTCGACGACAGCGCCGCACCCAGCGGGATGAAACAATGCTCGGTCTCGGCGACGTCGAGCGCAGCTCTCCCCGTCAACGTTTGCAGACGGGCGTCGAGGCGCAGGCGCAGGCGCTCCATGACGTCGTCGTCGACGGGGAGGGGCGCCCACAACAGGGTCTCCTCGACAAACCAATGGTCAGGGCCGAGTGAGAGCGCATACAAGAACGACGGCAGCCCGAGGTCTGGCCCGCCTGGCGCACGCCAGTCCATGAGCATGCAGCCGTCGTCGTCAAAGGGAAGCGCAGCGTGCACTTCGCCTCCGAAAGCCACCTGTGCGGCAAACGGCGCCGTGCGTTGGCTGAGCGACGATTGGGCGCCGGTGGCGTCGATGACCACGGCGGCGTGCACCGCATTGCCGTCGTCGAGGAGCACCCGTCCGTCGTCGTCGACGCTGCGCACCTGCGCCTGGCACAGCTGAATGCGTGGATGACCGACGAGGTGCCGCTGCAGGCGGTCGTTGTCGAGCAGCGCGTATTCGGCGCCAACATTGACGTGGCGTGTGTCGTCGCGCAGCGTCGGCGCGGCCCATTGGCGGGCGAGGGCATCGTCGGGCAACGCCCACGGCGCGAGGTGGCGGGTGAACACCGACAGGCGATTGGCCCATGGAGCGAGGGTGGGGTCGACCAAGACAACGTCGACGTCACGCTCCGCCAGCGCGCGCGCCACAAAGCAGCCGGCGGGGCCTGCTCCTGCGACGAGGACGGGCAGAGCAGCCGTGTCTTGCATCATCGGCTCCCCTGAAGTTCGTGGGCGAGTGCGTCGAGGCTCCCGACGACGTAGACACCATCGACATGGCGGGCGCCGGCGCCACCGGCGATGAGCTTGGTGCCTTTGGGGAGATCTTGTTGCAACTGACGCAGGCCCCGCTCGACGCCATCGGCGGGAGCGGCGAGCGAACAACTGATGAGCAAGGCGGTGGCGGGCAACTGCGCAACGGTCTGCACCATCGACGTCAGGGGCGCGTTGCGGCCGAGGAACACGACGCGGTGCCCGCTCCAGGCGGCCGCGCATGCCGCCATGTGTGCGCCGAGGTCGTGCTCCTCGCCCGGCAAGGTGGCGACGACGACGGCAGGTGCCGACGGGGGCTCCAGCCGTTGCCAGATCTGCTGCAGCAGTTGGCGCAGGTGCTCCGACGCGAAGTGCTCGTGGGCAACGTCGAGGCGGCCGTCGTCCCAAGCTTCGCCAAGCTCGACGAGAAAGGGGCCCACGCCCTCGGTGACGAACCGGCGTGCGCCCCACTCGGCGAGGGAGCGGCGCAACAACGTCACCAAGCCGTCGGCGTCGAATTGGGTGACGGCGTCGATCCAGCGCGGGATTTGGTTGGCGAGTGGTTGTTGCGGCGACGTCGTCGGTGTAGCAGCCGCAACGGGAGCCACAGGTGCTGGGGGGAGCGCTTGTGTCGACGCCACCAGCTCCTTCACCTCATCCAGGGTCAGCTTCACCACGTCTTTGGCGCGATGCCCGTTTGACAACGCCGTGTGCACCCACCGCACGTGTTCGACGACGCCAGGCAGGTAACGTCGATGCCCTTTGTCGTCGCGCACGCTGGGCGGAAACCCATACCGTCGCTCCCACGTGCGCAGGGTTTCGACGGGCACACCGGTGGCTTTGGCCACGGCGCCGATGGGAAGCGCTGGAGATGTTGTGAAGTCGTTGGGGGACAAGAGCGGATCCAACTGAACAGGCTGAACAGGTTGCGAACAGGTATTGAACAGGATATGAATGCCATATGAAACAAGCAACCGCAACTGCAAACCCGATCTCTCCCCCGGCGCAACCGCACACCGCGCCGGCGGCCGACCTTGGTCCTCAGGCCACGGCACACGGTGCTGCGTCCATGTCGTCCATGTCGTCCACGTCGCCCAGCGGGCTTCCGGCAAAAGACCTCAAGCGCGCCTTGGATGCAGTGCACACCCTGCTGGTGGCGGAGGTGCACGCCCGTTGTGAAGGCGTCCTGCGGGAGGCATTGCTGTTTCACTTGCAGCAGCCGGGCAAGCAACTGCGGGCCCAACTCGTCTTTTCCACGTGCGCGTCGTACGGCGTCATGCCCGACGCGGCATTGCACTGGGCGGCCGCCGTGGAGTGCCTGCACAACGCCACGCTCATTCATGACGACCTGCAAGACGGCGACACCACACGCCGGGGCCAGCCGTCGGTGTGGGCAAAATTCGGCATGGAGCAGGCCATCAACGCGGGCGACTTCTTGTTGGTGCTGCCCCACATGCTCGTCGACGCTTCTGACGCACCCGTCGAGGTGAAAGGCCAACTCCACGCCGAGCTCGCCCGCCGGTCGTTGCGCACGGTGAGCGGGCAAAGCTTGGAGCAGTCCCTGCTGTCGCATGGGCACTTCACCCAAGACGTCTACGACCGCGCCGCGCGCGGCAAGACGGGGATGTTCTTTGCGCTGCCGGTGCTCGGCGCTTGCATTCTCGCCGGTGTGAAACGTTCACAGGTGAACTTGGCTGGCGAGCTCTTCATTCGCGTCGGCTTGTGGTTTCAAAAGGTCGACGACCTCCTCGACCTCTTGCCCCACGTGCAAAACGCAAAAGGGGCAGGGCGCACGGGCTCTGACCTCAAAGAAGGCCGGGTGTCGGCAGTGGTGGTGCGCCACCTGCAACGCGGCCTCGGCGACGAAGACGACTTGAAGACGTTCTTGCGGTCGTCGCGTGAGAGTTGCGACGACGAGGACGTCGACGTCTGGCGCACTCGTTTCCACAATTCAGGAACCCTCGACATCTTGGAGATGGAGCTGCGCGAAGACGCCGTTCGTTTGTGCGACCAGGCCAGCGAAGTCGTCACGCCCCTGCTGCCTGTGGTGTGCGGCATCGTCGACCGTGTGCTGCGCGGCCTGTCTCCTGCACCGACGTCCACCGTCGTGCACCTTCCCCTCTCTGCTGCCGCTCAAGGAGGTCAGTCATGACCCAGGCCGTCAACAACTCCCAACCTCACGCTCTCGTCGTCGGCGCCGGCTTCGGCGGGCTTGCCGCTGCCATCCGCTTGCGCTCACGCGGATACCGCGTGTCCATCGTCGAAGCACTCGACCGTCCCGGCGGCCGCGGACGACCTCGCCACAAAGACGGCTTCACCTTCGACGCGGGCCCCACGGTCATCACCGCGCCCTACCTGCTTGAAGAGCTGTTTGGGTTGTTCGGCGAGCGGCTCGAAGACCGCATCAAACTGTTGCCGGTCGACCCCTACTACCGCGTGCTGTTCAACGACGGAGGCAGCTTTGACTACGTCGGAGAAGAAGAACGCATCCTCAACCAAATCCGTGAGATCAACCCCCGCGACGTCGACGGCTACCTGAAGTTCGCCGACCACGCGCGCCGCATCTTCGAGATTGGCTACGACCAGCTCGCCGACGTGCCCTTCGACCGCCTGAAGGTCATGATGGGGGCGGCCGGCAACATGATCAAACTGCAGAACTACCGAAGTGTCTGGGGCTTGGTCAGCAAGTACATCAAAGACCCCAACCTGCGGCAGGTGTTCAGCTTTCAACCGCTGCTGTTGGGCGGCAGCCCCTTCCGCTCCAGCTCCATCTACCTCCTCATCCACTGGTTGGAGCGCAAGTGGGGCGTGTGGTTCGCTGAAGGCGGCACCGGCGCGCTGGTGAATGCGTTGTGGGAGTTCTGCGACGAGATCGGCATCGAACGCCACCTCAACGCCCCCGTCGAAGAACTGCTGATGAAAGACGGCCGCACCTCGGGCGTGCGCCTCGAAGACGGGCGCGAACTGTCGGCCGACCTCGTCGTCGCCAACGCCGACCCCAGCATGGTCTACAAGCATTGGGTGCCAAAGAGCGCTCGCAAGAAAAACACCGACGGCCGCGTCGACCGCGTCGTGCAGTCGATGGGCTTGTTCGTCAGCTACTTCGGCACCAACAAGCCGTTTGAAGACGTCGCCCACCACACCATCGTGTTGGGGCCGCGCTACAAAGGCTTGCTCAACGACATCTTCGCCAAAAAGCACCTCGCCGACGACTTCTCGCTGTACTTGCACCGTCCAGCGTCGACCGACCCGACGATGGCGCCCGCCGGCAAAGACGCGTTCTACGTGCTGTCGCCGACGCCGAACCTCAAAGGCGACGCCAACTGGGATGAGATTCACGACGAATACCACCAGATGATCCTCGATCACCTCGACGAGCGCGTCATGCCCGGCCTCAACGCCAGCATTGAAACCAAGTTCGCCATCGACCCACGGCACTTCAAGACGACGCTGCGCTCCATGGACGGCGCCGCCTTCGGCCCCGAGCCGCTGCTGCGCCAAAGCGCGTACTTCCGCTACCACAACATCTCCCCCGACGTGGGTGGGCTGTACTTCGTGGGCGCGGGCACGCACCCCGGCGCGGGTGTCCCTGGCGTGCTGTCGTCGGCCCGCGTGCTCGACCATCTGCTGCCTCAAGTCGGCGACACGCCGAAGGTGCGCAAGACGTCTCCGAAGATGGGGAAGGTCGCCTGAATGGACAACACCGCGCTGCAACCCGTCGACGACACCATGCCGGTGGCCGCGACGTCGGTCGACGAAGCCCACGACGTCATGAAACACCACGCCCGGTCGTTTCGATGGGCGTCGTGGATCCTCCCCCAAGACGCCGCCGACGACGCGGCCGTCGCCTATGCCTTTTTTCGGCTGGCCGACGACCTCGTCGACGAGGCGCCCGACGTCGACACCGGCCGGGCCCGTCTGTTGTCGCTGCGAGACGAACTCGACGACAAACGGCCCCGCCAACCCCTGACTTCGACGTTTGTGGAGATGTGTGACCGACGTGGCATTCCGCTGGAGGCGACGTACGAGCTGTTCGAAGGCATCCTCTCAGACACCACTGAGGTGCGCATCGCCAACGACGCAGAACTCGTCGAGTACTGCTATCGCGTGGCCGGCTGCGTGGGTCTGGTGATGTGCGGCATCCTCGGCGTCACCGACAAACGCGCCTGGCCCCACGCCGTTGACCTCGGCATCGGCATGCAGCTGACCAACTTGTGCCGCGACGTCAAAGAAGACTGGGAGCGCAGCCGGGTGTACCTCAGCGCCGAGCGCATCGACGCCCAAGGCGGCCTCGTGGGCGACGACGTCATGCACGAGTCAAACCACGAGGTCATCGCCAAGACCGTCAAAGACCACCTGCAACTCGCCGAGCGCTACTACGCGTCGGCCGATGCCGGCCTGCCGTACATCCCGTTTCGCGCGCGCCTCGCCATTGGCGTCGCCAGCCGGGTGTACCGCGCCATCGGCAAAGTCGTCGCCGCCCGTCGCTACGCGGTGTGGAAAGGGCGCGCCATCGTCTCGCCCGTCGCCAAAATCGGCTGGCTGGTGTGGGGGCTGGTGCGCACGCCGCTGCAAAGAAAGAAGCCCCACGTCGTGGAGCTTCACAAGCACCTGGTGGGCAAACCGGGCGCGTCATCTGGCGTGCGGGCGTTGCCTCCAGCCTGAGCCAGAAACAACTTTGCACCCTACGCGGCGGACTTTCCGCCGCGTTTGCGTTTGCGTTTTTCGGTGTCGTCACCGTCGACGACTTCGAGTGGAGGTTTGCTGAGCCCGCGGCGCATGGCATCGGTGTTGCGCCAGTCGAGCACCACGTCTTTGGGGTGCACCGGTGCGTCGAATGGACGGTTGAGGCCGGCATCCCAGTCGGTGACGCCCTTGGTCTTGATGTAGAAGAACCGACGCTCGTACGGCGCAAAGAACAAGTGGAACGGGAAGAAGCTCTTCACGACGACGATGTCGGCCTTCCACATGCTGAGGCCGACATCCGTGTAGAAGTCGGGCTTCATGACGAGGGGCACGCCCTCGGTGACCACCAGGCGCACATTGTCGATCTCGAGCACGACGACACGGTCGAAGTTTTCGGTGTGCTTCTTGTTCAACAGCTTGGCGCGCACGTGGAGCGAGTGGTTGAGGTCGGGCTGGATTTTGCCGCCGACGTCGACGTCGACCCACTCGCCGATGGGGGTGTCCCACAGCTGCTCGACGACCTCCCAGTCGCGCATGGGGGCGTAGCACAGCAGTCCGTCGGCGTGTTCGAGGAGGGCTTCAATGATGCGAGGGTTCTCGCCTGGCGCACCCGCGCCGACGACGTCAGATGCATCCGAGAACACGGTGACGCCGAGCTTCTGGCGAATGCGCGACTTCTTCACCTTGGCGATGGCGTCTTCAGGCGACGGGAAGTGCGGTGGCTGTTTGTGCCGCGTCTCCCACAGCATCTCGGCAAGCTCGTCGGCGATGGCTTCGGCCAAGCCGGGGTCGTTGTCGGTCATGACGAAGGACGTCCACCCGAGGGCGGGGTCGTCGTGCCACAGCTGCACGTTGGTGATGCTGATGCTGAGCACACGGGGGTCGCGCTCCCACTTTTTGATGCGGCGGTAGATGGGCCGCATGGGCATCAAGAAGTCGAGGGTGGTGCCGCCACCGATGACCAGCGGCAGGGTGCGCCAAGCTTTGGCGGGCTTCACCTCGCCGTGGAGCATCTTCAGCAGGCCTTCAGCCGCCTTTTTGCCGGTGCCGAAGTGATCGCGGTGGGGGTTGGTGTGGTACGCCCGCAAGATGTCGCAGTTGTCGAACTTTTTCTTCGTCAGCTGCATGTGCAGGTCGGCCGATGCGGCGATGGGCACGTCGTCACCGACCATGTTGCGCACCATCTCGAGCATGTCGCCTTCGGGGTCATCGGTGCCGTCGGCGCACATGGCGCCGTGCATCGACACGAACACGCCGTCGATGCCATCGCCGTCGAGCTCGGCCTGCAAACCGTCTTTGAGCTGGTTCATGTAGTGGCTGAGGCACTCCACCGAGAGCGGGCCGGCCGGGATGGTCCACGCCGAGAACAGCGGGACAATCTCGAAGCGCTCGCCGTCTTCGAGCCAGGCTTTGACAAATCCGCTGAGCTCACAGTTTTTGGCAAAGCCAGGCGCTTCGTTGCCGTCGGGCATGCAGGCCCGCAAGAGCTGCTCGCCTTCTTGGTAGATGTTGCGCTCGAAGTCGGCGACTTCAGTGCGCAGCTCAGAGAGAGCGTTGGTCTCTTGCGCAAGGCGGAAGAACACGATGCGTTTTTTGCCGGCCATGATGTGGCCTCCAGGCTGATTTGACAGCGTCAAAAATGTCGAAATGAGGTGAAAGCGGCGGGTTCGACAGTCATGAAACTGTCGAAGCACGGTCAGCGACCCAGGAAGTTGTCGACCTTCGTCTTGGCGTCGTGCACTTTGTCGAGGGCGGCCATGGCCACATCGCCGTACTTGTTCATCAAGCCCATGACGGGGTCGTCGTTGCCCTCGTCGAGGTTGCTGAGGTCGGGCACTTCGCCGGTGGGGTTGTACATCTGCTCCATGACCTTGCGGACGGTGGTCTCGACGAGTCCGCGCACTGGCACCTTCGCCATCAATCCGTACATGGCGGCTTCGCCTTGGGTGCGCAGCGACGGGTCGGCCTTCACCTTGGCCACCGCGTCGGCGAGGTCTTCGAGGTATTCGTCGACGATGGCTGCGTTGTTGGCGTTGCAGGTGCAGTGAATCGACGCTGGGTTCTGCTGGCGGTCGACGCCCCATTTCTTCTCGTGCAGGATGTCGGCGATGGCGTAGATGTCGACGTCGTCGGCGTCGCTCTCGTAGGCGACGACGGTGGCGCAGGGGTCGCCCACGACGCGGATGCCGTCGATCTTGGCAATGCCGTCCATCAGGCGATCGCGGACGTCCATGGTGGCCTTGGCCTTCTCCATGTACCCGTCTTCGCCCATGGCCATCATCGACGCCCACGCGGCCGCAATGGGGCCGCCGGCGCGCGTGCCAGGCAGCGATGGCGAGATGTAGATGCCGCCGGGGAAGTTCGTCTCGACGAAGAACTGGTGCTTCAAGTAGTCCATCGAGCGGTAGGTGATGATGGAAGCGCCTTTGGCGGCGTAGCCGTATTTGTGCACGTCGGCCGAGATGGAGGTCACGCCAGGCACGCGGAAGTCCCACTTGTCGAGCTTGTAGCCGAGCTTCTCAATCCACGGGAGCATGAAGCCGCCGAAGCAGCCGTCGACGTGGAAGGGCAGCTTTTTCTTCTGGGCGATCTTGCCGATGTCTTCGATGGGGTCGAGCACGCCGTGGGCGTATTGCGGAGCCGACGCCGCCAACATGATGGTGTTGCGGTTGATGCGCTTCTTCATGTCTTTGGCGCGCACGCGCTGGTCTTTGCCGACGGGCACAGAGCGCACCTTGATGCCGAAGAGGTGGGCGGCCTTTTGAAAGGCGGGGTGGATGGTGACGGGGACGACCATCTCGGGCTTGCGAATCCACGGCCACTTTTTCTTGGCGCGGTCGCGGTAGGTCTTCACGGCGAGGAGGATGCTCTCGGTGCCGCCCGACGTCATGGTGCCCACGGCGTCTTTGGGGCCGTTGAGCATCTCGCACGTCATCTGCACCACTTCAGACTCCAGGCGCTTCAGGCTTTGGAAGGCCATGGGGTTGAGGGCGTTCTCGCTGAAGTACACGCTGTGGGCGTCTTTCAAAAACCGGGTGTGCTCGTCAGACACGTAATAGACGAGGCTCCACGTGCGGCCGTTCTGCCAGTCGGCGTCTTCGGTGCCCATGGCCCGCATCTCGTGCAGCAGTTCGGTCTTGTCGCGGGCTTGTTGGGGAATGGCGACTTTGGCGTTCGACTGCGACATGGCGGGTCCTTTGGTGGGTGGAAGTGGTAACTGAGCAACTGTTCGATTTGTTATCTATCGCTTGTCCAGTTCTTTGGCAAGGGCTTTCTGGGGCCACCGCATCCGCAACAGATCCCACCGCCATCCCGTAATGCTCCTGACCGAGGGGAACGCATGCGATGGATGGTGCTCAGCACATGGATGGTCTTGCTGTGCCACACGGCGTACGCAGCAACGTTTTCGCCCAACGCCAATGACGACGACGCCGACCGCGTCGTCGTCATCGAAGCGGCTGTCGATGCGCCGTCACCGTCAGCTCTGTCGCTGCGCCAGGGGATGCCGCTTTCGGACGCCTACACGGCGAAGTCCATGCTTCGCCTGTTGTGGGTGGAGCGCGCATTTGTCCCTGGCCCCGGCCAGCTGCGCCTGGAGTTCAACACCAACACCATCGACGTGGGCTACGGCCATCCGTCGCTGGTGGTGCCCGGCGACTGGTGGTCGGTGTACGCACGCGGCCAGCTGTTTGGCGCTCAAGTGCTCGGCGACCACGTCGTGCAAGGCGCGTCTGACCTGCGGCGGACACACGCCGCCGGGTACGGCCTCGTCGGCGCCTACGCCGGACGCGGTGGGTGGCATGCTTCGACGGGCGTGTGGGTGGAGACGTTCGCGGCGCTGGAGGCCCGGCAGTGGTGGCACCGTCCGTCGCCGACGACGGGTGCGGCGTTGGTGCTGCCGGCCAACGGCATCAGCGTCGAGCCGACGGTCGGGTTTCGTTGGTCGCGGTCGAGCTTTCCGTCTGGTCTGACGCTGCGAGAAGGCGTCGACGGCGGCGTGTCGGCGACGGGCTTTCTGCGCCCACAACAGCAGGCCTGGGGGTGGCGTGGCGAAGACGGCGTCCTCGACGGACGCAACCCATCCGCGCCGTGGAGCGCGCGCCTGGAGGCGTGGATGCACGTCGGCCACACCCTCGCGCAAACGTCGTGGCTGCAATGGCACGTCGGCGGGCAGGGCACCTTCGGTTGGGGGCACCAGCTGGACGACCTCAACCGGTTCATCGTCGGGGGCGACAGCCGCTATGCCATCGCCGTCGCTGGGCTCGCCTGGGGCGAGCTGCTCGTCGACCAGGTGTTGGCGGCACGCGCAGAGACCTCTGTGGTGCTTGGGCGGTGGGTGCAGCTGTCGGTCGGTCTCGACGGCGCCGTCGTGAACGACCCTGCGCGGGTGGGCAAGCTCGACGATGTCCGGGCGATCTGGAGCCCTGTGGTGCGGGCCGTGACCCGGCTGACGCCCGACAGTTGGGCCCACCTGTCGCTGTCGACGGCCATGGGCGCCGTGCGCCGTGCCGACGACCAACACGTCAAGGTGTTCGCCGGGGTCGCTTGGCGTGTGCTGCCGTGGTGACCGCTAAAAGCTGTTGCCGATGTTGAATTCGAACTGCACCGGCTGGTCGCCGGCGGGCAAGCCGAAGGTGCCCTGTGGTCGCGGCGTGAGCGGCACGCCCCACTCGAAGCGCAAGGGGCCGATGGGGCTGAACCAACGCACGCCGATGCCGGCCGAGTAGTAGAGGCCGAGGGGCAGGTCTTTGACGGGGTCGAAACAAGCTTGGCCCGCACAAGTGGTGTTCGCCAAGTAGGCCGAGGGGGAGTCGCCCAAGTAGAAGAAGTTCTCGTCGTGGGCGTAGACGTTGCCGGCGTCGAAGAACACCACGCCGCGGATGCCGACCTGCTCGAAGACCGGGAACTCCAGCTCGATGTTGGTGTAGAACTGCTTGTTGCCGCCGATGGCGAATTCTTGCAGCCCCTCGTCGACGTACAGGCCGCCGACGCGCTTCACGGGGCTGATGGTGCGCGGGAAGTAGCCGCGGATGGTGTTGAAGCCGCCGAGGAAGTAGTGCTCGAACACCAAGCTCTGGTCTTGGGTGGCGAGGTAGCCGAGCTCCATGTTGATTTTGGCGACGACGCCCGAGACGGGGAGGAACTGGTCGAAGTTGTAGTAGGCGCGGGCCGTCATGGAGTAGCGCTGGAAGTCGGTGGCGCGTCCGCCCGGCTTCAAGAAGTCGAGGTTGTTGTTGAACACGTTGTTGAAGCTCGACGTGGCGTCGGCCGCCAGGGTTTCGGCGCCGGGCATCAGGCCAGAGCCGAGGAAGGGCGTGGCGAACTCGGCGGCCAACTGCAGGTAGTAGCCCTGCGACGGGAACAAGCGGTTGTTGCGCTGGTCGAAGAGCAGCGAGGCGCGCAGCGACGACGTGTAGCGCGGAATGTCGGAGTCGAGGCCGAAGACTTTGACGTTGAACGACTGCTCGGCAATCTCGACGCGCTCTCCGTTGAAGGTCAGGTAGAACTGAAAGTTGTCGAGGTCGGGCACGTACGGCAACAAGGCCTTCGGCGCCAACTCAAAGAGGGGCTCGGTGATGAAGTTGAACGGCCGTCCGACGGGGTAGCCGAGGGTGATGTCGGCGCCGAGGGAGTTGCGGTTGAAGTTGTTGAAGAACGTCTGGTTGTTGAACACCGACAGCGCGAACGTCATGGGCTCCTGCGCAATGTAGAACGCGTAGGGGTCAATGAAGCGGAAGTCGAGCATCTGACGCAAACGGCTCCACTGCACCGAGCCAGAGACGGTGTGCCCGCGGCCGAGGAAGTTGTTTTGCGAGATTTGCCCTTGAAAGATGAACTGCTCAGCGCCAGAGAAACCGGCCCCCAGTTGAAACTGGCCGGTGGCTTTTTCTTTGATGTTGACGACGACGACCATGAGGTCGGGGCGGCTGCCTTGCTTGCTGGTGACCTCGACGGTCTCGAAGAAGCCCAGGGCGGTGACGCGCTGTTCTGAACGCCGCAGGTCGGTGGCGCTGTAGTATTCCCCCTCGTAGATGCGCAGCTCACGACGGATGACGCGGTCTTGGGTCTTGGTGTTGCCCGTGATGTTGATGCGTTCGACGCGCACCCGGGGGCCGGCCTGCACCCGCAGCGTGAGGCCGAGGGTCTTGGCCTCGGGGTCGACCGCCGTTTCGGGGATGATTTGCACGTAGGCGTGCCCCTTGTCGCGGTAGCGGTCGGTGATGGTGAGGATGTCTTGCGCCACCTTGGAGCGGGCAAAGATTTCACCTGACTTCACCCGCGTTTCGGCGAGCAGGCGGCTCTTCAAGAACACCACCTTCTCAGGGTCTTCGGCCTGGATGCGGGCAAACTCTTCAGGGTCTTCGACGACGAGCTCGCCGCCAAGGTCGAAGCCGCTGAGGGTGAACTGATCGCCCTCTTCGACGGGGATGGTGATGCTCATGCGCGTCTTGTCTTGCGACAATGCCACCTGCGGTTGGCCGACTTGCACGTTGATGAAGCCCTTGTCTTGGTAGAGGGCCTCGATGGCGAGGAGGTCGATTTCGGCGAGCTCTTCTTTGTAGACGCCCCATTCGGTGAGCAGCCCAAGGGGGTGGTCTTCACGGGTGCGCAGCACGGCTTTGATGTCGTCTTCGGCGATGTGGTGGTTGCCCGTGATGTTGATGTTGTTGACTTTGACCTTGGCGTGTTCGTCGATTTTGAAGACGACGTCGACGAAGCGTCCGAAGTTTTCGTCTTCGCCCACCGGAGGTGCATCTGAGCTGATGGCCTCGGCCTCGTCGGCAAAGAACCGCTCAGTGTCTAAGAAGAAGGGGTCGCTCTGTACTTCTTTGCCAGCGTTCTTGCCGTCGGTGAGCACCAGTTCGTAGTCGACCTCAGCGAGGTAGAAGCCTTTGTCGACGTACAGCTTCTGAATCTTCTCGACGTTCTTGCGCACGCGGGGCACGTCGAGCACTTGAAAGGCCTTGAGGTCGATGACCTCGCTGATGTCGTCGTCGTTGACGTCGGTGTTGCCCTCAAACCGCACCTGGCCGATGGCCGGTTTTTCAGTGAGCGAGAACGTCAGGATGGCGCTGCCGACGGGGCCTTCGATGGTTTTGGCGGTGACGTCGGCGAAGAGCCCCATGGCGAAGATGCGTTTGATGTCGGAGGCGATGATGCGTGCGTCGGGGGCTTTGTCGACACGGCTTTGCACGTGCACCAACACCGCGTCGGGCTCGACCTTGGTGGCACCCTCGACGTGAATCTCGAAGATGCGGCCCATGACGGGCATGGTGCCACGCAACACGCCTTTTTCTTGGGCACGGGTGCGCGCCTCTTCCATCTCGTCGCTCATGACGGGGGAGGGCTTTTGCGGCTCGCGGGGTTTGGCTGGGGTGTCGCTGCCGGGCTTTTGCGGCTGGCGTCCGGGTTGGGGCATTTGCCCTGGGCGCCGTCTGGGCTGGTCAAAACCGGGGGGCACTTGGGCCTCTGCCGTCGTCGACCACAGCATCGCCGGCGTCGTCAGCAAGAGGGACGACAGGCAGGCGAACAGAAAGCGGGCAGCGTTGCGCATTGTGCGCGGGTATAGGAGCCAAACCCGCATTGCGAAAGGCAGAAGTGTCGAAATTTTGCCAGGCATCGTCGTCTGATGTTGCCAGACACATGCGGGACACGCGGGTCGGGTCGGCGCGGGGTCAGTTTTTGAGGTGGCGACGGGCGTTGGCCATGGCGACGGCCATGATGGTCACCTGGGGGTTCACGCCGAGGGCGCCCGAGAAGATGCTGCCGTCTTGCACGCTGAGCCCGTCGACACCGAAGACGCGGCCGGTGTGGTCGACGACGCCAGCGGTGGCGCCCGTCTCGCTGCCCATGCGGCAGGTGCCGTGGGGGTGGCTGGCGTGGACGTGGGCGAAATCGGTGGGGGCGCGCACTTGATCGATGGCGTCGAGGGCTTGGGCCTCGGACGCGTAGAACGTCAGGGGGTGCACCAGGGGGCACACCTTCTGTGCGCCGGCCGCGAAGTAGGCGCGGGTGAGGAGGCGCAATCCGTCTTTCATGACTTCGACGTCGGAGGTGCCGACGTTGTAGGTCACGCTGGTGCCCGGGGCGTCGCCGTTTTTGTGCACGGTGCCGCCCGACGTGGTGTCTCGGATCATGGCGCCAGCGAACGCCCATTTGCGAAAGCGCTGGGTGATGTCTTCGCCCTTGCTGGTGGCGCGGCCAAAGAGGCCAAAGAGCTCGCCCGCGCCGACGGTGACGGTCTCGATCAAGAAGCGGTCGTCGCCGACGGGGTGGCCGTAGTAGCCCTGGGGCACGCCGCTCCACATGTCGACGTCGTCGTCAAACTCAGCGATGCAGGCGGCGGCGGGGTGGATGAAGAGGTGGTCGCCCAAGTGCGGTCGCACGACGCCGCTGCGTTCGAGGAGAACGGGGCTTTGCAGCGCGCTGCCGGCAACGATGACCTCGTCGGCGAACCACCGGGCGTTGCCGGTGGGAAGACCGGTGGCGGCGTCGGTGAGCACCACGCCGACGCCGGTGGCGCGCCCGCCTTCGATGACGATGCCGTCGACGCGCGACAAGGTGCGGATGGAGGCGTCGAAGTTCAGCGCCTCTGGCAGCAGGGCTTTGTCGACGGACGCTTTGGCGCCCGCAGGGCACCCGAGGTGGCACACACCGCAGCCCATGCAGGCGGGGGCGTTGCGGCGAATCCAGTCGTGCTCGACGCTGCCGGGGGATTGGGCGTTGAGGCGGTTGAGCCCCTGTTGCAGCAGCAAGTTGTTCTTGCGGCCGTTGCCCGCGTGGGTGGGCGTGATGCCCAACTTGCGCCACACCTCGTCGACGACGGGGGCGAGGGCATCGGGCAGCAGGTGGTCGCCGCCGTGCAACTGGTGCCACTCCTGCAAGCGCTTATGAGGCGGGCGAAAACAGATGGCGCTGTTGAGCACGGTGCTGCCACCGACACAGCGGCCCGACGGCAACAAGATGGGGGGCTTGCCCATGGCGAGTTGCACGCCGCGTTTGGCGTAGAGGTGGGTGGTGCTCCAGCTGAGTTTGCGGCGGGCGAAGCTGCGTTTTTCAAAGCCGGGCCCAGCCTCGACGAACAGCACTTTCAGGCCGGCTCTGGCGTACTCTGTGCCTGCGGCTGCTCCGCCAGCTCCGGTGCCGACGACGATGACGTCAAAGCGCGTCTCGGCCGTCTTGCCGAGGCTGGCGCCTGAGGCGCATTTGTCGTCGAGCACGACGCTTTCGGCGATGGGCGAGAGGAGGAGCTTGCCGTCGCGGCCGCGGATGGTCATGGGGCGGTCTCCTCTGCTGCATCGTTGTCGGCGGGGGCGCCTTTGGCGTCGTCGGGCTTGTTGTCGTCGACAACGTCGGCGTCCCACGGCTCAGGCGGGCCAAAGTGCAACGGTGCACAACCGGCGGGAATGCCCAGCGCGCCCACCACCTGAGGCTGCTCAAAGACGTGCATGCCGATGAGAATGCGCAGCAGGCTGGCCAGCCCGCGCCGCTCCTCCAGCGACGACTCTTCCCAATGGCCGAGGACTTCGACGCGGCCGGCATGGGGGAGGTCGGCGAAGGTGGCGCCCCCCGACAAGCTGAGGCGCGGCCATTGGTTGAACACCCGCAGCAAGGTTCGCGCTGCGCGCTGTTCGGTGGCGAACAAGCGGCCCACATGGGCGTCGACGGACGCCAACAGCGCTTCGACAGGGAGGTCTTTGCCGATGGGGTGCGACGACGGGAAGTACGTGTCGACCAATGCTCGAACCACGCCCTCCTCGTCGTCACCCAGGGTGGTGCGGCCTTTGGCAGGTGGCGGCAGTTGCAGCCAACCCCAGCCCGCCAACGTGGTCAACGCGGCGGCGGAGCCTCCAAACAGCAAGCCCAACTTGAGCATGCGGCGTCGAGACAGACGCTTGGCGGGGGGCGCTTTGGGGTCGGCATTGGGCGAGTCAGACACATGCGACGCATACCACGTTCACCCGCGGGCGATAGTCGGGCACGTGTCGCAGGCGGACACTTTTCCCGTCGGGGGAGGTGACGTTGCGGGGGGCAAATCTGCAATGATAGGACGTCACCCAGGCGCATGTGGCACGGTCGGACGGCCGGCATGCGCTGCTGCGCCATGTTCGGCTGCAGGTGGAGCGCCTCCCATGATTGAGCTGTACAACTTCCTCGAGAACAACACCGAGCAAATCATCTCGCAGCTGTTGTTTCGTGTGCAAAAAGACGTCGGCGCCTACGCCCGCACCCCCAAGCCAGAATTGAAGCAGAGCTTGGAGTACCTCATGGAGGCCTACACCGACCTCCTCGTCACCGGCGAAGACGACTCGCAACGCACGTACTTCAAATACCTCGCCAAGGTGCGCTCGTCGCAGTCGTTCAAGCCGTGGGACGTGCAGCACAAACTCATGAAGTTCATCAGCGTCATTCGCCCGATGCTGCAAGAAGAATTCCGCGACACCGACGGCGACGGCCTGAGTTTGTACAACCGCGCCATGGACGAGTTGGAGCGCACCACCTTCAGGTCGGTGTGCCTGCTCAACGAAGTGTGGGCCGACTACATCCGCGGTCGCAAAGACGAACACGACGAATACCTCGACGAGGAGAACGAACAACTTGGCGTCGACATGTCCAAGTTCATCTTGTTCCGTGGCTGACGTCTGATACGACTCTCTCACCGTGAGGGGCACCGCATTGTGCCCCAGCCTTGGGCTCGCCCCGCTTGTCGTCGTCGATGACGTCGTCCCAGGACCCTCCTTGCGCCCCGACCCGAACAGCCTCCACAGCGAACGGCTCCGCCGATGGGAGCCCAGCGCATGCGACGCCGGCGTCGACGACGGGGGGCGCCCATGATTTGCCCCAAGTGCGGCCGTCCGGTGCCCGACGCGGCGGTCATCTGTCCTGGATGTGACTTCATCCTCGACACCGACTTTCTCGGCGACGAAATCCTCGACGAAGACAAACGTTTGCGCCCAGGCAAAGGCGGCATCGACCCGGCGTCGTTCAACTTGGCCGACGCCGTCATCCTCGGCGACATGGATGAGAAGAGCCAGGTGTTCGACACCCAAGACACGGGCTTTCACGTCAAAGAAACGACGTCGGCGCGGCTCTACGTCACCGGGCGCAGCCAGGCGGTGATGGCCCCCGACGCTGTGCCCGCCAAAACGGGCAACAAATACGACAAGCGGCGCCTGACGCCGTTTGAACGGCACCTGCTGGGGTACATCGACGGCGTGCGACCCGTGGAGGTCATCCAACGTGAGGCCGGCCTCGACGACGCTGAGGTGAAGACCGCGTTGGCCACGCTCACCGACAAGGGCGTGGTGCATGTCATCGGCCGTGCCCTCGTCGAGCTGGAGCCCATGGAGGTTGCCCAGGGGGCCGCCCGCAAGCGCCGTCAGCGCTACCACCCCGACATTGTGGGGGCCGTGGCTCTCGTCGGAGACGACACCGAGCAGGCGCTTGAAGAATCGTTTCGCACGCAGACCAACCTGCAGCGTCCGTCGAGTGAAGAGCTGCGGGGGCCGCCTTCGCGTTCGCCGCTGCACCGGCCCGAGACCGACGTCTTCGCACGCCACATCGACGAGGACGGCAACATCTCGGTGCGGTCGCTGCGGTTCGACGAAGAAGACGAGACGTCGGCGAAAGCCGGGCGCCCGCCGTCGCTGTCTGAGCCCGACGACGGCTCGCCCATGGGGTGGGCGGGCGACGACGGTGCCACCGGAACGACCAAGAGCGAGCTGCGCATGAAGCGCAACCGCCAAGACGCGGCGCGCCGCGACGACGGCCTCGACGAACTCGACGACGTCTTCAGCGACGAGGCCGACGCCTTTGAACTCGACGAAGCGCCCACAGGCTCCGTCGAAGGCGCAGCCAACATTGGCGGCACGCTCGCCAAGTTCCGCATGCCTCACAGCCCGTCGTTGCTGTTGAACGACGCCCAAGACGACCTCGAAACGCGCAACGCCCCCGACGACGACAGCAGCGGTCTGTTTGATTCGGATGTGTCGTCGCTGCCCGGCGGCGGCGATGACGACGACGATTTGTTTGCGAGTTTGTCAGGTGAACTCGACAGCGACGACGATGAGCCCGTTGCGGCAGGGCCGCGCGGCGACTTTGCCGACGACTCCGAAGGCGAGACCAAAGCGTTGTCGGGAGACGCCTCCAGTGATTTCTCGTCAGATGCGTTCGCCGACCACCCCGACTTCGACGGGGACGACGACATGTTCGACGAGCCGACGCGGGCGGCTCCTGGTGTGCTGCAAGAAGTGCTGCGGCGGCGCAGCAAGAGCGTGAACGCAGAGGCCCCCCTCGACGACGAGGCCGCCTCGCAAGACGACGACGTCGACGACGACTCCGAGACCGGCCTGTATGTGCCTGGCGAGGGCGTGGTGGACCCGAAAGACGTGTCGAGCGACGTGTTTGGCGACGACGCCGACGACTTTGCCAAGGCGTCGCCGATGACCGACCCGGCGGCGACGGCGTTGTTGAGCAAGCAGCCGAACATCGACAAAGACGGCGGCGGCACCAAGACCGACACCATCAGCGCCACAGGCAAAGTGTCGACGGAGCAGGCCGACGACAACGAGTCGTCGGTGGAGTTGATCTCCGAGAGCTTGGTGGTGTCGCCGGTGGGCAAAAAACGCCCGCCGTCGGCCGACGACGAGGCCGGGTTTGACGCCAGCGACGATGGCGACGGCGACGGGCTGGGCAGCGATGAAGCGACGGAGGCACGGCACGACGCAGTGCTCGACATCGACGACAGCGACGAGATGCGCAAGGAAACGGCGCAGTATCCGCAACGCCAGCGGGTGTCGATGGACGCCTCCAACGAAGACCATCGGCCGATGTCGTCGGGGTCAAAGTCGCCTGAAGAAGCGGCGCAGCTGAAAGAAAAGGCCGCGCGGCTGTTTGCCGATGCTGAAGAAGACTTCGCCGCCGGCCGCGTCGGCGCCGCCCGCATGAACGCGAAGCTGGCGTCGATCTACGACGCCGAAAACCCCACCTACAAAAAGGCGCTCGACGAGTGGGAAAACCCCGAGCAAGTCAGCGACGACGAGAAACCTCCTGAGGTGGTGCTCTACGAGCAGGCACAAAAGGCTGAGGCCAAGGGCCGTGTCGACGAGGCCATGTCGCTGTTGCGCGACGGGCTGCAGAAAAACCCAGACGTGCCCGCCATTCACAACCGGCTGGGCGTGCTGTTGGCCTTGCAGAAAAAAGACTACGAGAAGGCGGCGGCGTGCATTCGCAAAGCCATCGAACTCGAGCCCGAGAACCTGCACTACAAGAACAACCTCGGGAAGATCCTGTCGCGCAAGAAGCGCAAACAACGTCGTCCGGCGGGTGAGTGACGACGTCAAAAGGGGCATCCATGTCACGCGAGATCGCCGGCGTTTTGATTGAGGCGGCTGGGGCCGTCGACGCCAACGGCGATGCGCAAGACGGACGGGTGTGGCTGCGGTCGTCGAGCCCGGCATCGTTTGGCGATGCTGCCGCTGAGGGCGCCCAAGCGGCCGGCGCCGAGGTCGTGCGTCTGCCGAATCAAGTGCTGCTGCCGGCCTTTGCCAACGCCCACTCTCATGCCTTTCAACGGATGCTGCGCGGGCGGGTGGAGCAGCGCTCGGTGGCGCATCCCGACGACGACTTCTGGTCGTGGCGAAGCTTGATGTACGACGCTGCGCTGCAGCTGTCGCCCGACGGATTCGAGGCCATTGCCGCCTGGTGCTACCTCGACATGGTGCGGTCGGGCTGCGCCGTGGTCGGCGAGTTTCACTACGTGCACCACGACGTCGATGGCTCGCCCTACGACGACGGCACGACGCTGTCGCAGCGGTTGGCCGACGCGGCCGGCCACGTCGGGCTCGACCTCGTGCTGCTGAATACGGCATATGAGCGAGCTGGGGTGGGCCGCGCTCCCGACGTCAAACAGCGTCGTTTCATCTTCGCCGACGTCGATGCTTTTTTGCAGCACGCCCGGCACGTGCGCGATGCCGTGACCGGCGCCCACATCGCCCACGGGCTGGCGTTGCACTCGGTGCGCGCCTGTTCGTCGACGTGGCGGCAAGCGGTGGCCGACGAGGCCAAAGCGCACCAGCTGCCGCTGCACGTTCACGCATGTGAGCAAACGGCCGAGCTCGACGAGGTGCAAGCGGCGTACGGCAAGGGCCCCCTGCAGGTGCTCGACGACGACGGTGCGTTGTTTGCGTCGACCGCCGTGGTGCACGCCACCCACATTGACGACGACGACATCGCGCTGTTCGCCAGGCGGCAAGCGCAGGTGGTGTTGTGCCCGTCGACGGAGCGCAACTTGGGCGACGGCATGTGCCCCATCGCCGACCTCGTCGACGCCGGCGTGCGCCTCAGCGTCGGCACCGACTCGCATGCCCGCATCGACCTCGTCGACGAGGTGCGCAGCCTTGAAGACCACGAACGCCTTCGGCTGCGCCGTCGCAATGTGCTCCCCCAGCCGGGCAAGAGCCTGCGTCATGCCTTGGTGCACCCCGGCAGCGTCGGTGGACATGTCGCCCTCGGCCGACGCGGACACGGCAGTTGGATGGGCATCGACCTCGGCCCCACCGGAGAAGCGTATGGCCCAGCGGCCGCCGTCGACGCATTTCTGGTTGGGGGGTCTGGTGGCGACGTGAACCACCTCTGGGTGCGAGGCCGGCGGGTGGTCGACGACAAACGGGTCGTCGACGTCGACGAAGATGCCGTGGTGCAGCGCGCGGTCGACGTCATGCGTTCGCTGGCGACGTCGTAGCCGTCAGCGTCCGCCGAAGACAGGTTTGCGCTTCTCTTGCAGGGCGGTGATGCCCTCGGCGAGGTCGGCGCTGGCGTAGTTGGCTGCTTGGCATTGCGACTCACGGGTGAGAGCGCGCTCGATGTCGGCGTCTTGGCGTTCGCGCAGCGTCTGCAATGTCTGGCGCACCGCGAGCGGCCCTTGTTGCGCGATGCGGTCGGCGACGTGCATGGCCGCGGAGACGCAGTCGTCGTCGACGCTGGCCACGACGCCGAGGCGCTCCATGGTGGCGGCATCGACGGTGTCGCCGGTGAGCAGCAGACGGGCGGCGACTTGGGGGCCGGCCAACGCAGGCAACAGGTGGGTGGCGCCCATGCCCGGATGCAGGCCGAGGCCGACGAACGTCAGCCCCAACTTGGCCGACGGCGCAGCAATGCGGACGTCACACGCCAACGCCAAACACATGCCGGCGCCGATGGCGTGGCCGTTGATCGCGGCCACCAGAGGGACGCCCAACGTGCGCATGCTCAAGAAGCGCTTGTAAAACGCCTTCATCTCGCGGGCGTTGCCGTCGGGGGTGTCGGCTTGGCGGGCGCGCAAAAACTCGAGGTCGCCGCCGGCAGAGAAGGCGCGTCCGGCACCTGTGAGCACCACAGCACGCACATCGGTGTCGCCGCGAAGGCTGTCGATGACGTCGGCAAATGCTTCGCCCATGTCGACGGTGAGGGCGTTGAGCCGATCGGGCCGGTTTAGGGTGATCTTGGTGACAGGACCTTTGTCGACGACGACGAGAGACATGTGCGCTCCGGTCTGAGGGGGCTCAGCTCTGGTGAAACAGGGTTTGATGGGCGAAGGCGGCGAGGGGCTGCTGCCAGGTCTCGTCGCTGGCAACGATGCGCACCACGTCTTCACCGTCTTGATCGGCGAAGGCGTCGGTGTCGTGCAACACGGTGACCGTGGCGCGTTCGCGGTCGACGTCGGCGGTGACCAGGGTGTTCCAGAAGACGTCCATGATGTCGCGGCTGGAGGGCAGGGCACCGGTGGTGCACGACAACGGGTCGGTGTGCAGGATGTGGCGCGCATCGTTGTCGACGTCGGGCACGTCGACGAACACATAGGCGTGCGACAACCAGCTCACCGTCAGCCAGCGGTGGGCGCCGTCGTCGTAGAAGGCGAACTCCCACCGGCTGAGAAAGTCGTCGTCGCGGGTGAGGTCGACGCGTCCGTTCTCGTCGACGCCGGCACCGAAGATGCGCACCAGCTTGGCGTCGGGGGCGGCGAAATGCACGATGGCGAGGGCCTCGTCGAGGAGGTCTTCGAGGCGGGGCTCGGGGTGCAGCACACTGCGTCGATCGCGCTGTGACCGCTCGAACCGCTCGACGACCGGGTCGTTCTCGTCAGACAGCAGGCTCGACCACGCCAGCGCCTGCTCGTCGTCACGGCGCCGCTTCATCCGGAGTCCCCTGCGGCGGTGCGGGCGTTGGCGGTGTGGTGGGGGCCGCCCGTTCGCCCACGCCTTGCACGTGCTTCAGCAGTTCTTTGCGCCGCTGGATGACGCGCTCGAGGTCTTTCTTCCACTTGAGGTCGATGGCGGTTTTCTGGCGTTCTTCGAGCAGAGACACCCGACGTTGAACGGCGTCGGCCATGCCCGCGGGAAAGCGAAACGCATCTTCGGCTGCCGTCGGCGTGAACCAGTTGTCTTTGGTGTCGTCGTCGAGGGCGCCGGTTTCAAACCCTTGCTCTTGCAGCCGTGACCGCAAGCGGTCGAACGACGCGTACCCGATGAACACCAAGGCCTTGCGATGCGTGGGTGACGTCTCGCGCAGCCCAGCCAGCAGGCGGTCGAGCATGTGCTGCTCGCGCGTCTTGCCCGTCGCCTTGGCCTCGGACGTCTTCTCCACCCACCAATCGTAGCCGCGCACTTGCAGCTGCAATTCTTTGGCGCGCAGTGCGATGTACGGCATCTCGACGGGGCCGTCGCCGTAGAAGCCACGGGCGACTTCTTCTTGGCGGGCCTCGACAAAGACGACGTCCGCGCCCGCGTTTTGCAGCAGGGCGTCGAGGTGGCGCAGGCCATAGCTCGACGACGAATAGTGCCGCAGGTGAGTGGTGCCCACCAGGTAGACGTCGCCGAGGTCTTGGTGCACCAGGCGCGAGAAGTGTCCGTTGCGCGCCGACGACGGCATGACCCTGAACTGCATGAAGCTGCGCATCTGTGCCGACATCATCAGCAGCACGAGGATGCAAAAACCAGCGGCGAGGATCCCGCCCACCAGCACCTTCGACGCCGAGAAGGAGCCGTCTTCTTCTGCAGCAGGGCTGCCCGGGTCGGTCATCGTTGGCCCGCCACGTCGTCGAGGGATACGTCGTGAAAGCGCGCCATCAGCTGCATGAACTCTTCGAAATGCACGGCCGCGTCCCGTGGGCCAGGGGCGGCTTCAGGGTGGTGCTGCACCGAGAACGCGTGCTTGTCGTCGGCGACGACGCCTTCATTGGTGCCGTCAGAGACGTTGGCGTACACCGGACGGCCGTCTGCTTTGAGGCCTTTGTCGTCGACGGCAAAGCCGTGGTTTTGGCTGGTGATGAGCACGACGCCCTCGGGCGTGAGCACCGGCTGGTTGCCGCCGCGGTGGCCGAAGGTTGTCTTGTAGGTATCGGCGCCGAGCGCTTGGCTGAGAAGCTGGTGCCCAAGGCAGATGCCGAAGATGGGCAGAGTGCCGACGAGCTCTTTGACGACGCTGACCAGGTGGGTTTCGGTGCTGGGGTCGCCGGGGCCGTTCGACAAGAACAGCCCCTGCGGCGATTCGGCGCGGATGTCGTCGATGGTGGCGGTGGGCGGCAGCACCCGCACCTCACATCCGTGGTGCACGAGGAGGCGGCCGATGTTTTTCTTCATGCCGCAGTCGATGGCGACGACTTTGAAGGCGGGCTTTCGAAGCGGGGCGACGCTTTGGCCCGCATCGTCGATGAGCCCTTCTTCGAAGGTGTATGCGGTCTGGGTGCCGACGGCCTCGACGAGGCTGCGCCCCTTCATGCTGGGGGCGTCGCAGGCGGCTTGGCGCAAGGCGAGGAGCTTGTCGGCGTCGATGCCGTCGTCGGCTGCGGCGAGTGCACCCCGCATGGCGCCTTTGTCGCGGATGTGCCGCACCAGCGCACGGGTGTCGAACCCCCACATGCCGGGGACGTTTTCGCTCTGCAAAAAGGCGTCGAGCTCGTCGTCACTGCGCCAGTTGGAGGCCACCGGCGACAAGCTCTTCACCAACAACGCAGAGACCTGCACGCCGTCGCTCTCGAGGTCGCGGCGGCACACGCCGTAGTTGCCGACCTCACTGGTGGTCAACGTCACCAGCTGGTCTTTGTAGGAGGGGTCGCTGAGCAGTTCGGGGTACCCCGTCATCGACGTGTTGAAGACCACTTCGCCCACGACTTGGGTGCGCGCGCCAAAGGCGTAGCCCAAGAAGGTGGTGCCGTCTTCGAGCACCAGGGCAGCGTTTTGCGGACGGGTCGGTGAAACGTCGGTCATGTCGACTCCAGCGTGGATGCGTCGTGCACCTGCAGGTGCCCGCCGCACACCGTGGCCACAACTTGGGTGGTGCACGGCTGCCCTTCAAGAGGGCTGGGCAGAGAAAAGTGAGCGGAGGTGTCGGGGGATGCGGCCCGCACCACCTGCAGCGCGCAGCGCGTGCCCACCTGCACCCCGCCTTGCGCGTCGAGCCCGAGGTCGAGGCCAAGGGCCGCGGCTGGGCCCGTGCAACAGGCGCGCACCCAATCGTCGACGTCGAGGGCGCTGTGGTCGGCGGTGCCGTCGAGCGACAAAGTCAGGTGGGTGAAGGCGTCGAACCCGGCGCCTCCAGGCGTGCTGTGGTCGAAGGGAACTTCTTTGTCGGTGGCGTCCATCGCTTGGTGCGCCGACGTCAACCAGGCGTGTCCGTCGACGACAAGGGCGCGCAACGCTTTGCGGTCGTCAGCGGTGCGCAGCGGGGGCGACAGATGCAGATGGGGCGCATAGGGCGATTGTTGGTGGGCGCTTTCGTCGAGGAGCAGGTGCGACAGCGCCACCAGGCCGACGACGTGGACGCCGCGTTCGCGGGCGCTGCGGATGGCGTCTGCCGACTTGGCACAGCTGAGCGGGCCCAACACGACGCTGGCGCCGGTCTCTTCAGCGAAGTCGATGGCGCGGTGCACGCGGATGGTCTCTGCCGACGACGGAATGCCTTCTAAGCCCAACCTCGTCGACAGCGGCGTATCGGCGACGCATCCAGCAGCACTCAGGGCGCGGCATTGCACGCCGGTGCGCACGGGCAGGCCGAGCCCGCGCGCGTATTGCATGGCGCGAAACAGAAGCTCGGCCGAGGGGTCGGCATCTGGGCCGTCGCCCACCAGCTGGGCGCCCCGGGCCCGTGCCGTCGCCATCTCGGCGAGGTCGCCGCCCGACGACAGCAGGCCCACCTGGCCGACGGCGGGGAGGCCTTCTGGGAGATCGTGTTGCAACACGGCCCAGCTTGAAAACGGCAGGTGCGCGACTTCGTCGTCGACGACGTGGGGGAAGAGCCAGCCGATGCCGCCTTGCAACGCAGAGGCCAGCGCCATCTGTGGGGGCTCAAGGTGGGCGCCCGCCGGGCCCTGCAAACTGGCCCCGACGTCGACGGCCGTGGGCAGCAGCACGGCGCCTTTGGCGTCGAACACTTCGTCGACGGCCGCGGCCGTGTTGGCGGGCTCGACGGCGATGACCTGATCATCGTCGACGAAGACCTGAAAGAGAGCCTTGTCAGTGGCCCGCAGCCGGACATTCTGGAGACACACCTGAGCCATGTCTGCGGCATAGCATTCTCGTCGGCGCAGACGACCCCCCGTTGACGTTGTTGCGCAACATTTCTGACACAAGAGCCGCAGGCGCAGCAGAGCGATCCGCCCGCCTTGACCCCGGCGCCTCCATCGGGGACAACGACCTCATGCACAGCCCACGCCTCCGCTTCGCTTCGGCCCTTCGTGCCGTGTTCGCCGTCGTCGTCGCCGTCCCGTTGACGGCTTGTCCGGCTGAAGAGGCGGAGTGCGCCGCCGCCGCCGACTGCGGTGCGACCACGTCGACATGTGCGGGCTGCCCTGACGAGGTCGACGCGTTTTGCTTTGACGGTGCGTGTGGCGACGTCGAAGAGGTCACCGTCGACGTTCAAGGTGACCTCAACCTGCACCGCGACGTGGCGAACGACGTTGGCTCCGTCGTGGTGGTGCTCGCTCACCCCGACACCGCGTCCGGCCCTCTGAGCTGCGACAACGCGTTTGATGCTTCGTCGTCAACGCACATTGCGTCGGGCGTCAACGTCATCGCCAGCAGCTACCGGGCGCTGAGCGGTGGCTCCTATCACCCCGACCTCACCTTCGGTCGCGCCCCCGACGCGCAGGTGGCGTTGTTGGTGGTGGCGACGGCCGACAACGCCGGTGAGGGCGCCGTCTTGGCCACCGGCTGCGACGTCGATTTCATCTCGGGCAGCATCCTCAACGTCGATCCCTGATGACGTCGTCACGGCTCTATGGCTGGTTGTGCGCCGTGCTCTTGGGGCTCGGTTGTGGCTGTGCGACGACGGCGCAAAAGCTCGACGACGCCTACGCACCGTCGACGACCTTGTACGTCGCTCCGTTTGTCGACTTCACCGAACACAGCGGCGGCGTCGACTTGATGGTGGCGTTGCAGAACCACATCTACCGCGCGGCCCCCGAGCGCTTCAGCTATGTCTTCGACGAAGAGGCGCTGTGCATCGACGGCACCATCCACGCCGTCGAGGTGCACACCGAGGGCAAGCGGCTGAGCGTCGAGGTTGAGGTGTCGGCTGTGTTGCTGCGCTTCGACGGAAGCGTGGTGCACGACCTCGGATCGGTGCGCCGCGAGCGAACGTGGCGCGCCAGCAAAAACCGCCTCGACAACGACGCCCAACAACGCCAGGCATTGCGCGTGGTGTGGCACGACGTCGCCAAAGAGCTGTTGCAGCGCATGGCGGCGCCGCCGACCTGATCGTGGGCTACTCGCCGGCGTCGGTCTTGGGGGGGCGCACCAAGGTCGCAGGCGCCACAGGTGCGCCTTCGGTGCTGTCGTCGTCGTCAAGGCTGGAGCTGCCGTCGGCAGCGGGGGGGTCGTAGGCCACCAAGCCTTCGACGATGCCGTGCACGAGGGGCATGTCGGCCGGCAAGAAGGTCCGCTCTGACAACTTTTGTTCGTGCACCCATTCGCAGGCGTTGACGTCGAGGGCTTTGGGCTCACCGGCGGTGATGCGGCAGCGGTACACCAGCAGGTGCATCTCACGCGTGCCGTAGGTGTGGCGGGTTTCAAAGCACAAGCTGCCGACGACGCTTTCGACGCCGAGCTCTTCGCGCAGCTCACGGCGCAGGGCCTCGGCGTCGGTCTCGCCCTCTTCGACCTTGCCGCCTGGGAATTCCCAGCTGAGGCCAAGGTGGGTGCCGGGCCGGCGTTGCGTCAGCAGCACCAGGCCCTCGTCGCGGATCAGCGCCGCCACCACGCGGATGTGGCGTTTCTTCTTCGGCGATGGAGCAGAGTCTGGCATGGGCACGCTGTGAAGTGAGAAAGGCTGGAGCGAGGGCGGCGCTTCAGTGGGGGCGGGTCAGTAAGGACGGCGGTCTTTGAAGTTTCGTTTGCGCTGCGTCTTGCCCCCGAAGGCGTTGCTGAGGGCATGCACGTGGCCGCCGATGCTGACGGCGAACATCATGTCGCTTTGCACGTCGAGGTCGGCGGCGAAGCCGGTGCCGTTGCCGTAGTACTGCAGCGGCTCTCCAGAGAGCAGGTCGAGCACAAAGATGGCGCCGCGGTCAGAGGCCACGTGCACGCGGCCGCCTTTGACGGCGATGCGGCTGGGGGCGCCTTTGTCGAAGGTGAAGCGCCACCGCACTTTGCCCGTGTGCTGGTCGAATCCGACGACCTTGCCGGCGCCCGCGCCGACCAACAGCTTGTTGCCGCCGAGCGCCATGCGCACGATGCCGCGCTCTTCGTTGCGCCAGCCGATGTTGTAGGTGTCGGCGTTGATGGCGAACAGGCCTGTGCTTTGCGACGCCATGAACACGGTGCCGCCGCGGGTGACGGGGTCGGCGTCGATGTCGTTGAAGGCTTCAGCGGCGCCGAGTTCGAGGCGGTACTGCTCGCGGCCGGTGTTGGCGTCGACGACGGTGGTGGTGCCGTCGGCGTGCCCCAAGAACAACTTCTTCTTGCCGTCTTTGCCGTCGACCACGAGGGGCACGGCCTGGCCGCGCAGCGTGATGCCGGTGGGCAGGGGGTGTTTCTTCACCCACAACGACGACCCCGTCTTGCCGTCGATGGCGTAGACCGTATCGAGGCCGGTGACGACGTAAACGATGTCACCGTCGACGCGCACAGGCTCGATGACTTCTGCGTCGACTTGCACATCCCAGCGCACGCGGCCGGAGGTGATGTCGGTCTTGAGGACATGCCCTTCGTTGGTGCCGAAGTAGGCGTGGTTGCCCTTCAGCTGCGGACGCGCCACCAGTGCGCCTGGCAGAGGGACGCGGTAGCGCATCTCGCCATTCTTGGCGTTCATGCCATGCAGTTGGTGGTCGCTGCCGCCCACCAAGAGAAAGCCGGTGGGGGCGTGAAATGCAGCCCCACCCGCTTCGCGGCGGGTGAACGAGCTGCAGCCTTCGCTCTTCTTCGGCGGCAAGGCGACGGTCATCAGACAGGGGCCTGAGCGCACCGTCTCTTTGAACCACATGGGCCCGTACACCTTGCGCGCCGACGCTTTGGCGCGGGCATCGACAGACGACGCCGTGGCCAACGGCAAAGCGGCCAACAGCAGCGCGGTCGCAAACAGGGGCAGGGCACGCATGGAGGCTCCTCGTCGACGTCAGGCGGCGCTCGGCCGCCTCAACGTGGGGCAGACGGTCACGCTTTGAGGCTGCTCAACAAAGCGGCGGCTTTGGTGTTCAGCGGCGACGTCTTGTGGGTGTCGACGAGCTTTTGCAGCGCTTCTTTGGCTTTGTCGTTTTTGCCCTGGGCTTTGTACAGCTTGCCCAGCTTGTAGAGGGCGACGTCTTCGTTGAGCGTGCCGGGGAGCGCCACCATCTGCTCGAGCTTTTGCGCGGCGCCGTCTTTGTCGCCTTTGGCTTCGAGGCTGTAGGCGAGACCTTCAAGAGCGGCAAAGCGCAACGAGTCGGCGGCGTCGGTCGACGACAAGTACGCCTCGTACGCGGCCTTGGCGCCATCGTAGTCTTTGAGGCGCATCGAGGTGTGCCCGATGTACAGCTGGGCCACGTTGGCGACTTCGGTGCCGGCGTGCTTGGTGGTGACGTTCTTGAACTTCGCCAACGCTTCGGTCGAGCGCTCGTTCTCGTCTTTGTACGACTCGCCGCCTTTTTTGCCGCCCGTGATGAGGGCAGGGGCGTCGCCGAGCGCGGCGTTGTACGTCTTCATGCCTTTGTCAAAGTCGGCAGCGGCGGCCATGTTGGCCGACGACGACGAGTAGTTCTTGAAGCCAATGGCGAGGCCCACGACGACGATGATGCCGATGACGGCCATGATGGTCGCGTTGTGGGTCTGGGCCCACTCTGCCAGCTCAAAGCCTTTGGCTTGAAATTCGTCTTGAACGCCGAGCTCTTCTTCGAGCTTCGCCTCTTCGGCAAGGCGTTCTTCTTCTGCGATCTCTTCTTCGGTCTTGACGTGCTTGACCCGGATCTTTTTGGCCATCGAGCCCTCCAGAAACCTGTGCGGCGACATCTGCCGCTCTGACGGCGGGGAACCTAACAGTCTGAGGCAAAATGCCTAGCCCGAAATGCGCCTGGCCCTCGCGGTGGAGGGTGTTGCAGTCGCCGACGGACGCATTTCGCCTGCGTCTCGTCGATGAACACGGTAGGAGTGCCCCCATGCGTCTCGCCGTCTTTCACTTTGTGCTGGGGGCCTTTGTGTTGGGGCCGACCTTGTCGGCGGCATCTGCTGTGGCCCAAGTCGACGAACCCGTACCCGTCGCTGCGGCGTCCACCTCCGAGGTCGATGCCGGCGTGTTCTTGCCGTTTCAGCTGAAGTTGGCAGCTGGGTATGCCCTGCGCTTGTCGCCCGACGGACGCACCAGCGGTGGCGGCGCCGTGGCCCAAGTCGACATTCCCGTCTGGGGGGCGTTTGGCACCCGCGTCGGCGCGCTCGGCATGGGGTTTGCGGGGTCGACGTCCGACCCGCGCCCGTTGGCGTTTGGCGGCGCACATGCGTCGTTGTTGTACGCCGTCGACGAGGGCGACATCGCGGGGCGTCTGCACGTCGGCGGCCTGGCAGGGTACACGTCGGAGTTCGACTTCAAAGGGGCCTACGCCGAGCTGCCTCAGCGCGACGGCATCTACGCTGGCGCACTCCTCGGGATCGACCTGCAATGGCAGTTGTCGACGTCGACGGCGCTGTCGGTCGGGGCTGAGCTGCCCATCTTCTTGCTCGACCCAGAGGGCTTCACCGTCCGGGCGCCGTTTGGCACCGACGAGGGTGGGCTGTGGATGTTTCAAGGCCTGGTGCACGTCGGGCTGACCTTCGAGCCCATCCTGTTCATCGAGGGGCTCGCCAGTGGGCACAGCCTCGTCGACGTATTGCTCCCGAGCGAACTGCCGTGGTGACGAGTCTGGAGCGCCGGCGCGCAAGCGCGGGCATGCTCCAGCCTTCAACGACCACGGGGCATTGCCACGCAATGCCCGACGACCATTTGCACTGCAAATGGTCGACCACGCCTGTTGCTCAGCCTCTCCACGTCGTCACGCCGTCGCCAGCGACGGGTTTGGGGTGCGCTCTACCGGTTGCGACGCCATTCGCTGATGACGTCGTCGACGGCGGAGAGCATCGCTCGCTCGTACGCGTCTTTGACGACCTTCTCGTCCATGGCGCCGAACAAAATGCTCTTTCCCGCGCTGGCGACGTCGTGTTTGGGCTCGGCTTTGCCAATGCCGACGTGGCGAAACAGCAAGGTGCCGTCGGCCGCCAACATGTCGACCCGCAGTGAGACCTCGCCGTGCTCCGGGGTGAAGGTGTCGCCGTCTTGCAGTGTGAAGCTGGCGTCGAGAAGCACCACGGCGTCGACGTTGAGGTCGCGTCCGACGGCGGCCCAGTGAACCCGCTCGTCGTCGGAGAGCCCGGGGGTGGCCCGCAGCCCTTGAGGGCCGTGGTCGAACGACGGGTTGCCGTTTTTGCCGGGCAAGACGTCGCCGTACGACTTGGCGCGCACCACTTTCTTGGGCGACAGCAGCTTCAAGCGCAGGGCTTCAGCCAGTCGGCGTTGCACGCGATCGAACAGTCGGTCGTTGACCTGTTGACCCCAGCTGTTGTTGAGGCTCTGGCTGAGGCCGACGACGCCATCGCCACCGAACAGGCTGACGGGCGCCCGGGCCATGACCACCGCGGCGGTCTTGGTGCTGTAGGCGGCAGGGTTGACCTGCGTCGAGACGCAGGCGGCTGCGACGAGGGCTGCACACACTGAAATGGCGAGAACAGATTGTTTGCGCATCGAACACCAAGGGCAGAGGGCATTTTGACCCTACGCCCCTGGCGTCGTCGTCGACAACCCGGACGTCCTCAGAACGTGGCGAGTTCTTTCAGCCGGGCCACTTCACGCTTGGTGAGCAGGCGGCTTTTGCCAGGAGGCAACCCGTCGAGGGTGAGACCGGCGAATTCGGTGCGCACCAGCTTCATCACCGGATGGCGAATGCGCCAGAACATCCGCTTCACCAGACGGTTGCGGCCTTCGGTGATGGTGATTTCGACCCAGGTGTTGATGCGGGCTTTGCCAAGCACTTCGACGTGGGCAGGGTTGGTGGGGCCGTCGTCGAGGTAGATGCCACGACGCAGCTTGTCGAGGTCGGCCTCTTTGGGGGTGCCTTTGACCTTCGCCGCGTACGTCTTGGCGACGTGGTATTTCGGGTGGGTCAGGGCATGGGCCAAGTCGCCGTCGTTGGTCAGCAGCAGCGCGCCTTCGGAGTCAAAGTCGAGGCGTCCAACGGGGAAGAGCCGGGTGCCATCGACGTTGGAGATCAACTCCATCACCGTGCGGCGGCCTCGGTCGTCTTTGGTGGTGGTGAGCACGCCAGCGGGCTTGTGCAGCAGCAGGTACACCTTGTCGTGGTGCGACTCAGAGGGGACGCTGACCTTGCGGCCGTCGACGCGAATGTCGTCGGAGATGGGGTCGATCTTCATGCCCATCTCTTGCACGGTGGCGTTGTTCACGCGCACGCGGCCCTCGAGGATCATCTCCTCTGCCTTGCGGCGGGAGGCGACGCCAGCGCGGGCCAGCGCTTTGTGCAGCCGGATGGGGTCGGCTTGGATCTGCCCCTTCTTGGCGTCGGGGTTCAGGGCTGGCTTTTGCGGGCGTTTGGCCTTCTTGCTCGGCGCCTTCTTGCCGGGCTTGCCGGGCGAGAACTTCTTGCCGGCAGGGGTGTTCTTGCCGCGGCTGGGTTTGCCAGCTGGGCGAGAAGGAGGGCGTTTTGACGACGAGGAGCGGCCACCGCTCTTGCTGGGCGTTTGTTGACTCATGTTGTCCTCCGCACCGGCTCGCGCCGGGACGAGTGCTTGCCCGCCGCGTCACGTGCGCGGTCTGGGACTTTGGTTGCGTCATCCCTAGAAGGCCCAGACCGACTTGTCGAGGGGGCGCTTCTCGCGTTCAGCTGCACCTGCTATGGGCGTCGCCATGGAGTTCATCGCTCGCCTCGTCGTTCGCCTGGTGCTGTTCTTCGCCCGCAAGATGTCAGACGAGCGTCTGCGCAAAGGGGCACGGCTGCTGTTCTCGCGCACCGAGCGCAGGATTGAAGAGTCGACGTCGGACGTGCTGCGCGCACAGCGTCGTCGACTGCGCAACATGACGTTGCTTCACCAAAACAGCGCGTTCGGCAAGGCCCACGACTTCAAAGCCGTGTCGTCGAGCGAGACGCCCGAAGAGCTGTGGCAGACGGTCGTGCCGGTGCAAACCTGGGACGACGTCGAGCCCTACGTGCAGCGCATGCTCGACGGTGAGAAACGCATCCTCGTTGACGAAGACGTCTTTTTCTATGCCACCACGTCGGGCACGACGGGCAAGCAGAAGCACATCCCCATCACATCGGTGTTCGTCGATGAGTGCCGCCAGACGACGAAAGTGTTGTTGCGCAGCACCATGACGTCGTTTCCCGGCTTCATTCGCGGCAAGCGTTTGCAGATGCGCTCTCCGTCGACCGACGAGCTGTCGCCCAACGTGTACGCGGGCAGCATTACGGTGGCGTTGTCAGGGGCCATCCCGGGCACCGAAGGTGAAGAGCAGGGGCCGTTCGACGCCTTGCCTCGGGCGGCGTTTGAGGTCAAAGACTTCGCCTCCCGCTACTTTGTCTGTCTGCGCCTGTCGCTCGTCGAGAACATCACCCTCGCCGCCGCCATTAACCCGTCGACGCTGTTGCTCTTTGCCCAAACGCTGGCCCACCGCGCCGACGACCTCATTGCGTCTTTGGAGGCGGGCGACCTCGGCGACGCCATCTTGCCCGACCACGTCGACAAACCGCTGCGCGCACTGGCGGCGCGACACCCCCAACAGCGCCAAGAAGCAGCCGCTCGACTGCGGGCGTCCGTCGACCAACACGGCCAGGCGCGCATGCAAGACGTCTTCCCCCACCTCGTGGGCCTCGTGTGCTGGAAGGGCGGCAGCGCCCCCTGGTACCTCGCCCAACTGAAGAAGTCGTACGGGGATTTGCCTGTGCTCGACTACGGCTACGCCGCGTCTGAAGGCGTCATGGGGGCTCCGTTGTCGACGGACGGTGCTGCATCCCTGCTGACGCCGCATGGGCATTTCTTCGAGTTCATTGCCGAAGGCGACCTCGACGACCCCGACGACAAGGCCCGGTTGCAAACGGCGCCCAAACACCTGTTGCACGAATTGCAGGTGGGGCAGCGCTACTTCGTCATCGTGACGACGGGCGCCGGCATGTACCGCTACTTCATGAACGATGTCGTCGAGGTGGTGGGCAAGCACAACCAGGCGCCCCTCGTCGAGTTCAGGCAAAAAGGCGGCGCCATGAGCAGCCTCACCGGCGAAAAGCTCGGCGAAGCCCACGTGGTGCAAGCCATGGACAAAGCCTTGGCCGACGTCGACGTGCATCTCGCGGGCTTCTGCTGTGCGCCGTTGCTCCCCGAGAACGACGACGATCCTCCCGTGTATGCGCTCGGCGTCGACGGTGCCCTCGACGACGAACACCTGAGCGCGTTGACCGCAGCGTTCGACAAGGCGCTGTGTGAAGTGAACCTCGAATACGACACCAAGCGCACGTCGTTGCGGTTGGGCCCGGCCGTGGGCGTCTGCTTTCCGGCCGGGGCTCTGAAGAAGCTGCGGTCGGAGCGTGTCGACGAGGGGGCGCCCGACGCCCATGTGAAGATTCCCCACATCGACGCCAGCGGACGGTTGATGGCGCGCTTGGGCGTCGACGACGTGGCTCCGGCTTGGTCAGAGCGGTGGATGTTTCGGTCGACGACCTCGGCGTCGGCGGCGGCGAAACACGAGGTGCAAGCATGAGCCAACGTCACATTCAGGGGGTGACTTTTGACCTCGATGGATGCCTGTATCCGGCAAAGAAAATGCGCTGGCGGTTCATGTTGTCGAACTGGCGCAAGGCGTCGCTCATTCGCGTCACCCAAGCTGTGCGTCACGACATGCGCGAGGAGACGTTTGACGACGGTGAGGCTTTTCTCACGGCGCAGTTCGAGGAGATCGCCCGCCGCACCGAACGCGACGTCAACGTTGTCATGAAGGAGGTCGACCACCTGTTTTCAGAGCGTTTGTGTCGGGTGCTGCGCAAGGTGGGGCCGTTCGCGGGGACCCGCCAAGCGTTGCAGTCGCTCGTCGACCAGCAGGTGCAGATCGCCGTCGTCTCTGATTTCTTTCCCGACGACAAACTCGAAGCCCTCGGCCTGTTGGACTTGCCCTGGGCCGCGCGCATCGGCTGTGACGGCGTCGGCGCGCTCAAGCCCCAGCCGCGGGGGCTGCAACTTGCGGCCGAAGCCATGGGTCTCGACGCCGATGCCATGGCCCACGTGGGCGACCGTCGCGACACCGACGTCGAGGCCGCCATGCGCGCCGAATTCTTGCCCGTCTTCGTCGACGTCGAGCGCACCTTGGTGGTGGCCGACGAATTCGACGGGGGGATCCTCGTCAACAGTCCGGTGCAAGCTGTGGAGTGGGTGCTGCAACACAACGCAGAGGTCCTCGGCGACGACTGAGGGCGTTTGCGTTTCGTCTTGAGCCGCTGTGCAACGTCGAGCGAAACGCCATTGTGAAGTTTCTGTTGCATGGCTGGCACCGCTTGACCCGCTGCGTCAACGAACACTAGACCCCTGCTTGCAGACGTCGAATGCGCACCGCACGCGTCGACGACAGGAGATTTGCATGACCTTCAAGATCCTCATCGCCGACAAGCTCGCCCAAGAAGGCGTGGACGCCTTCAGCGCAGCCGACGGCTTCGACGTCGACGTCAACGTGGGCCTCTCGCCCGAAGAACAGCAGAACATCATCGGCGACTACCACGGCCTCATCGTGCGTTCGGCGACGAAGGTGACGCCCGAGTTGCTCGCCAAGGCCGACAACCTGAAAATCGTCATCCGCGCGGGCATCGGCGTCGACAACATCAACATCCCCGCCTGCACCGAGAAGGGCGTTCTCGTCGAGAACACGCCCTTCGGCAACGGGCTTTCTGCGGCCGAACACGCCATCGCCCTGCTGTTCAGCCTTGCCCGTTTTGTGCCGCAAGCGTCGGCCTCCATGCACAACAAAAAGTGGGAGAAGAGCAACTTCGTCGGCATGCAGCTCACCGGCAAGACCCTCGGCGTCATCGGCACGGGCAACGTCGGCGCCATGGCCATCGAGCGGGCGCAGGGCCTGAAGATGAACTGCATCGCCTTCGACCCCATGCTCACCGACGAACGTGCCAAAGACCTCAACGTCGAGAAGGTCGACCTCGACGAGCTCTTTGCCCGCGCCGACGCCATCACCCTGCACGTGCCTCTCGTCGAGGGCACCAAAGACCTCCTCAACGACGACGCGTTCGGCAAGATGAAAGACGGCGTGCTCATCGTGAACGCCGCCCGTGGAGGGGTGGTCAACGAAGATGCTCTGGTGCGCGCCATCGACGCTGGCAAGGTGCGCGGCGCCGCCATGGACGTCTTCGCCGTCGAGCCGTTGCAAGAAGACTCGCCCATGATCGGACGCGACGAAATCATCCTCACCCCGCACCTCGGCGCCTCCACCAAAGACGCCCAGCTGAGCGTGGCCACCGACGCTGCGGCCCAGATGATCGCGTACCTGCAAGACGGCAAGAAGCAGTTCAACCTCAACGACGTTTAGTCTGGACGGGGGCGGCGCTTTGCGCGCACCTCGTCCAGCCTTGAACGACCATTTGCAGAGGGTGACGGCGTCGTCGACTGCTGACCGGTTTCTGACTGCAAATGGGCGAATCTGCGTGTGCCAAAACGTCGACGGCGTCGCTTCAGGTGCCGATGTCAGCAACGGTGGCTTTCAGGCGCCACCCACTCGCAGAAAGGCCCTCCCCTGTGGAGGGCTTTTTGATTGCAACGCTTGCGTGACGCGCGGCACGCCAAAGCGGACAACTGTGTCAAATCCCGTCGGGTAACGCTAAGGTTGCGCCATGAGCACCGTGAGCAACCGTCCGCGCCTGTCAGGGCAAATCCGTCGCCAACAACGCCAGAAGCTGGCCGACAACGCTGCCGCCAAAGAGAACAACGAAGCGGGCGGCGTCGACCAGTCCACCGTCGACCAAGCGGTGGGCGCCAGCACGTCCGGCGCTGGGCTCACCAAGAAGATCAGCAAGCTCGGAGACGCCATGGCGGGCGTGTCGCACGCGGGCTCGTACGTCGGCGTCACCGGTGCCGCCGTCGGGCTGGGTTCAGCGATGAAGACGGCCACCGCCGACACCCGCCAGGCGGTGCAATCGAAGAGCGCTGAAGACATCAACAAGGCCGTCGGCTCGACCGCGCAAGCGGCGTCGACGACGCTGGCGGGGGCCTCTTCGGCGGTGGACGTCGCCGAGGTCGTCGCCAAACGCCAGGCCAGCCGACGGGCGCGCAAGGCGCTGCTGCGCGCCAACCCGCACATGAGCAAAGCCGCGCTGCGCACCGAAACCAAGAAGGCCGTGCAAAACGCAGCGTCGGGCGTGGGGCTCGGTGGCCCTCGAGCGCGCACCGCTGCCGACACGGGAGGCGTCTTGGGCAACCGCGGCCAGCGCGCGGCCAACCGCGTCGCCAGCGCATCCTTGCGGGCCAACAAGTTGACCCACGTCGCCAAAACGTTTGGCCGCTTCGCGCCAGGGGTGTCGGCGGGCATTGCCGTGCTCGACTCGGCGGCGTTTGCGTCGACGATGAACAACCCCGACGCCAGCTTGGGCAAGAAGATCACTTCTGGCATCACCGCGGCAGGGTCGTGGGTGGCGGCGACGAACATCCCCTTCTTGGCGCAGGGTGGCGCCATCGTCTCTGGCATCTCTGGGTTTGCAGGCACCTTCTTCTGATGCTGCGGCGGTTCTCGCCGACGGCCACGTCGAGCGGGCGCCCGCCAAGGATTTCACATGAACGACCGACGACGACCTCCCTCTGCAGCCGCAGAGCAACAGATGCGTGCGCGTTTGAACTCGTTGGCGACGCAGTCTCCTTTGATGGCGCCCGACGACAAGGCCACCTGGCCCACGGTGTCGGCGCCTGCGACCGATGGCATCCAGCTGCAGGTGCCGCTGCCTCCGGCGCTGTCGGACGACGACGTCATCGCCCGGTGGACGGAGTTGGCTTTCGCCCATGCTCCGCGTGCCCGACGGGCGGCCGGCGACGTCGTTGAGGCGGGTGACGAGGTGACACTCGATTTGCTCATGTATGCCCGCGGCCGCCTCGTGCCGCAGACGGCAGGGCAGCACACCTTGGTGCTCGACGACGACCTCGCCTTGCCCGGCCTGGTCGACTTGTTGGTGGGCAGCAAGGTGGGGGAGGGCACGCAGGGGGCGGTGCAGGTGCCTGCCGACTACCCCGACGACCGCCTCGCCGGGGCCACCTTGCACGTCCTTGTCGACGTCGTGTCGGCGGCAGTGGTGCAGCAGCGTCCACTCGACGACCCTGCCACCCTCAAAGCCCTCAACCTCGGCGCCACCGTTGACGACGTCGCGCAAGCCATCGCCGAACAGTTGCAGCAAGAACAACGGTGGGCTGAGGTCGACGCTGCCCGCCAAGTCGCGCTCGACTGGCTTGCCGACCAGGCCGCCGACGTCGCGCTCCCCGAAGAGGGCGTGCGCGAACGCGTGCAACAGCAATGGCACAGCCGTGAAGGTGCATTGTTGGCGGCCAAAGGCTTCGGCAAAGATGAACTCGACCAGGCGTTGTCGGCGTGGCTCGACGACGAGCACATCGTGCAAGACATGGTCGACGGCATTCGCGCCAACCTCGTGTTGCAGGCGTACATCGCCGACAAGGGGCTCACCGTCGACAAGGGCGACCCCGCCACCTACGTCGGCCAAGACCTCATCGACGAAGGTCTCAGCCCACGCGCCGTGAACGACGCTCTCGAAGCCAGCCCCAAGCTGAAGAAGCAGGCGCTTCTGGGCGTGCTGTTCGCCAAGGCGCTGGCGCAGATCCTCGACGAGGTCGAGGTGGTGTTCGTCGACGCCGACACCGACGGCTGACTTTGCAGACTTCCGATGCTGAACATCTCAGCGCCTCCAGCGTCGAACGCCAACGCGGCCGGCGCGGGTGTCGTTTGGGCGCCACGCTGGCTTGCCGGAGAAGGCTACAAGGTGTAGCCCTCCGTCAGTTCAGACGGTCGTCGACGAGGTCGACGCTGGAGTCACGCATGCAAGATGTTCGCGTTTCGCAACTGTTGAAGTCGGGAGAGCCCGGCGAGTCTGTCGTCGTGGAGGGCTGGGTGCGCAGCAACCGTGGCTCCAAAGGGTTGCGCTTCATCGACGTGAACGACGGTTCGTGCTTGGCTTCGCTGCAAGTCGTGGCCAAAGACACGCTCGACAACTACGACGTCATCGAACACATCGGCACGGGCGCCTCCATCATCGTGAAGGGCAAGCTCGTCGAAGCGCGCAAAGCGCGTGTCGAGGTCGAGGCCGAGTCGGTCGAGCTCGTCGGCAGCTCCCCCAGCGAGGGCGAACAGAGCTACCCGCTGGCCAAGACCGGCAAAAAGCAAAAGGGCCACTCCATGGAGTTCTTGCGGGAGAAAGCGCACCTGCGCGCCCGCACCAACGTCATCGGCGCCACCATGCGGGTGCGGCATGAGCTGTCGATGAGCATCCATGACTTCTTCAGAGAGCGTGGGTTCGTCTGGGCACACACGCCCATCATCACCGGCTCCGACGCTGAAGGCGCGGGCGAGTTGTTTCGAGTGACGACGCTCGACAGCAAGAACCCACCCCTCGACGACAAAGGCAACGTCGACCGCGACCAAGACTTCTTCGCGCGTGACACCTTTCTCACCGTCTCGGGCCAGCTTGAAGGCGAGGCCATGGCGACGGCGTTGGGCCGCATCTACACCTTCGGCCCCACCTTTCGCGCCGAGAACAGCAACACGGCGCGGCACGCCTCCGAGTTCTGGATGGTCGAGCCCGAGATGGCCTTCTGCGACACCTTCGGCAACCAAGACCTCGCCGAAGAATTCTTGAAGCACACCATCAACTACGCCCTCGACGTGTGCGAAGACGACCTGGCCTTTTTCGACAAACGCATCGAGCCCGGCCTCATCGACAGCCTGCGCCACGTCGTCGACACGCCTTTTGAGCGCATGACGTACACCGACGCCATCGACCACCTGCTGAAGTCCGAGCAGAACTTCGAATACAAGCCGGAGTGGGGCAAGACCCTGCAGACCGAGCACGAGCGCTACCTCTGCGAAGAGGTGTTGAAGAAGCCGGTCATCCTCACCGACTACCCCGCCGAAGGCACCGCCTTCTACATGCGCCTCAACGACGACGAGAAAACCGTCGCCAACATGGATGTGTTGGTGCCCCGCATCGGCGAAATCATCGGTGGCAGCCAGCGTGAAGAGCGCGAAGACGTTCTGCTCGACAAGATGAAGGCCCATCACATCGATGAGAGCGCCTACTGGTGGTACACCGACCTCCGTCGCTACGGCACGGTGCCCCACGCAGGCTTCGGCCTCGGGTTCGAGCGCCTCATCATGTACGTGACGGGGATGAAGAACATTCGCGACGTCATTCCCTTTCCACGCACGCCACGCTCGGCTGAGTTCTAAGTCCGACGCGGGAGCGTCGAGGGGGGATGGGGGCCCCGTGTCTGGCTTTGCCAGCGCGGGGGAAGGGGGCCTGCGCCCCCTTCGGGGAATGCGAGGAGCGTCGGCGAGATTGATTCGCCGAACGCTCCTAGGTTGCACAGCGTCCTCCTTCGGGAGGGCGTTTTGCTTTGGCGCAGAGGACGTCGGCTCCCTCTCGACGAGCGGCGTCGAACCTGCAAAGGCAAACGCACATCACGCGCGGCGGGAGCCGCCCGACCCGCTCCTGTGCACTGGGGCAAGGGAAAGAGAGATCATCATGCGCATGCCAGTGGTGGCCATCGTCGGCCGACCCAACGTCGGCAAAAGCACCTTGTTCAACCGGCTTGCTGGCCGCCGCCTGTCGATCGTCGAGGACGTCCCCGGCGTGACCCGCGACCGCTTGTACGCAGAGGCCACCCTCACCGACGACGACGGCGACGTGGTGCGGTTCATGCTCATCGACACCGGTGGCTTCGAGCCCGACCCTGAGACGCCGCTGTTTGAGGGCATCCGCAGCCAAGCGCAACTCGCCATCGACGAAGCCGACTTGGTGCTGATGGTCGTCGACGCCCGCAAAGGCCCCGTCCCTGCCGACCGCGAAGTGGTGCAGCTGCTGCGCAAAAGCGGCCGCCCGTTGGTGCTCGCCGCCAACAAGATGGACAGCCCCAAGCAAGACCACTACGCCCACGAGTTTTACGAGCTCGGCGTCGACATGGTGTACCCCATGAGCGCCGAGCACGGCCGAGGCGTCGCCGACATGCTCGATGGTTTGTTTGGCGGCCTCAGTGAAGACCTCATGCAAGGCGGCCGCGACGCCCAAGACGCCTGGCTCGAAGAGCGGCGCAAGAAGCACTCGGCCGAAGCCTTTGACGCCGCCCTCGACCGTGCCGAAGACGAGCTCGTCGAAGAGGGCTACCTCGAGCCCGACGCCGAAGACGAAGACGAGTTCGAAGAACAGGCCATGCCCCAGGCCATCATGTACGAGGTCACCGGCGACGAAGAAGACCTCGACGACGACGCTGAGCTTGCCTACGAAGACGACGACCTGCACTACGAAGGCGACGACCTCCCCGACATGGACGACGACGAAGAAGGCAGCGACGACTTCGACGGCGAACACGACGGCGAAGAGAACGACGGCGAAGAGAACGACGGCGACAAAGAAGAAGAGGACGACGAAGACGCGCCGCTGACCGAAGCCGACGTCGAGCGCGGCCAACAGCAGGTGATCACCACGCAAAAGGGCAAGGAGATCGAAGTCCACCTGCCTGAGGTGCTGCGTCTGGCCATCATCGGCAAACCCAACGCCGGCAAGTCGAGCTTCATCAACAAGCTGCTGGGCGAAGACCGCCACCTCGTCAGCGACATGCCCGGCACCACCATGGACGCCGTCGACAGCTTCTTGGAGTACGGCGGCAACCGCTACCGCCTCATCGACACCGCCGGCATTCGTCGCAAGCGCAGCATCTCGCAGCGCATGGAGAAGTTTGCCGTCGTCGCCGCGCTGCGGGGCCTCGACCGCTGTGACATCGCCTTGTTCGTCGTCGACGCCACCAAGGGCCTCACCGAGCAAGACTTGAAGGTGGCGGCGTTTGCCCACGACAAGGGCAAGGCCATCATCATCCTCGTCAACAAGTGGGACTTGGCGAAAGAGAACGAACTCGACGCCAAAGCCTTCACCGACCACATCCGGGATCGCGCGCCGTTTTTGGCGTACGCCCCCATCCGCTTCATCTCGGCAAAGACCGGGCGTCGTGTGTTCGACGTGCTCGACACCGTCGAAGACGTCGCGTTGCAGTTCTTCACCCGCGTGCCCACCGGCCAGTTGAACCGCGTGCTCGAAGCTGCCGTGCGGGCCCACCCACCCCCAGTGCGCAAAGGCCGCCGGGTGAAGCTGTTCTTCGCCACGCAAGTGACGACGGCGCCGCCGACGTTTGTGTTCGCCACCAGCAACAAAGAAGGCGTGCACTTTTCGTATCAGCGCTACCTCGTGAACCAGCTGCGCAAAGCGTTTGGCTTCACGGGGACGCCGGTGCGGCTGTTCTTCCGCGAGCGGGGCACGGCCGCCGGCCGCGCCAAGAACATGGAAGCGCGCAAGCGTTCGGAGCGGCTGGGGCAAAAACGCGGCCCCTCCCGTCGCCACAAACAGCAGCGTGGCAAGAAGAAGTAGGGGACGCCATGGGCAAGTTGTCGACGACAAACGCACCGTTGCGTCTGCCTGAGGCGTTGCGCAAAAACCGTGGCAGCGCTGGGCAGAAGCGCGCCATCACGGCCCTCTTGCGGCAGCGGGGGTTGCACACCGTTTGTGAAGAGGCGCGGTGCCCCAACATCGGCGAGTGCTTCACGTCGGGGACGGCGACGTTCATGATCCTCGGCGACACTTGCACCCGGCGTTGTCACTTCTGCGCCGTCAACACCGGCAAACCCCTCGCCGTCGACGACGATGAGCCGCAAAAACTCGTCGACGCGGTCGGCAAGCTCGACCTCAAACACGTCGTGCTGACCTCGGTCGACCGTGACGACCTGCGCCACGACGAGGGGGGGCGCTTTGGTGCCCGCCACTTCGCCCGATGCATTGCGGCGTTGAAGGCCGCGTACACCGGCCTCACGGTCGAAGTGCTCACCCCCGACTTTCAAGGCGACACCGCTGCCATCGACGTCGTGCTCGACGCGGGCCCCGACGTGTTCAACCACAACATCGAAACCGTTGAGCGGCTGTACAAGAAGGTCCGCCCGCAAAGCAGCTGGGCGACGACGACCAGCGTGCTGCGCTACGTCGCCGACCAGGGCCACCCCGCCGTCAAAAGCGGCCTCATGGTCGGCCTGGGCGAGAACGACGACGAGGTGGTGGCGACGCTGACGATGTTGCGGGGGCTCGGCGTGCACATCGCGACCATCGGGCAATACCTGCGGCCGTCGCGCGACCACTGGGAGGTCGCACGCTACGTCGACGACGAGACCTACGCGGCCTACACCGCAGCGGGCGAGGGCATGGGGTTCACCCACGTGTTCGCCGGCGCTTTTGTGCGGTCCAGTTACCACGCCGAAGAAGCGCTTGAGCAACACGCTGGTGGCGTTCGTCGACGACAACTGACGGTGGTGAACTGACGTGGTGGCGCAGACCCGCATCTCGTACATGCACGATCTCCTGACGGAGGTGCGTCAGCTGCCTCCGCAGCAGGCGGACGCGTTGATCGCGGCGCACGCCGACGACTGGGCGCGTCTTGAAAAAGACTATGGCGGCGCCTGGGTCGACCAAGATGTGTTCTTTCCCATGTTTGAGACGTTGCGCCGCGAGCTGGGCGACGACGACTTTCGCGAGCTGTTTCGCCGCCTCAGCGGCCGCCTGGTGAAGGCGCCGTTTCTGCAAGCACTGGTCGAAAGCGTGATTCGCATTTCGGGGCTGCGCCCGCACACCCTGCTGAAGGTCGCGCCGAAAGCACGCCAAGGGTTGGTGAAGAACTATGGGGTGCTGCGGTACCACCGCGTGGGCGTCGACCACGCCGAGTTGCGCATGACCGACGCCCCCGCCTCATGCTGGTCGACGGGCACGACCGCGTTGTTGCTGGTGGGGTCGATGGAGGGGCTCATCGACCTCTGCAACCAAGAGCCCATCGTGTCGTTGACCGAGTTCGACGGACAGGCCGGCTCTGGCGTCATCGATGCCCGCTGGGCAGAGAAGGGCGGCTGAGCCGGCGTTTTGGCTGTTTCGGCCAGCGTGTCACTCTGGGGCGTTCAAGTTGAGGCGCCGGCGAAGAGTGTGTGACGCAACCGTGATCTTGCCTATGGTGAAGGCATGTCGATGCATCCTCCACAGACGCGGGCAAGCTACGCGCAAGACGTCCAAGCCGAAGTGATGAAGCTGTCGGACGCCGACCGCGACGCCATCATGGAGCGGTCGGGCGAGGCGTGGGGCCGCATCGAACGCGCACTGCCGCAGGAGTGGATCGAAGAGGTCACCTACTACGCGATGGTGTCTGCCATCCGCATCGAACTCGGCGACGAGGGCATGCGAGCGTTGTACCGACGGATGGGCCGGGTGATCGCCAAAACCCCGCTGTTCGACACGGCGGTGTCGGCGATGATTCGCCTGTCGGGGCTCACCCCCCACACAGCGTTGAAGTTCGTGCCGCGCGGACGCAACAAGCTGGTGCGCCACTCCGGCGACATGAGCTACGAGAAGCTCGGCCCGACCCACGCCGTCATTCGCCTGCGTGGTTTTCCGCCGGCGACGTTTGAAAAAGGCAGCACCATGATTCTGCTGGCGGGGTCGTTTGAGGGCATCGTCGAGGCCTTTCGCGGCGAACCCCAGCTTGAGATTGAGGGGATCCAGCTCGACAAGGGCAACTGCGATTTCAACATCCGCTGGACAGCAAAATCGTCACCCAGTTCGACGTCAACGTGAGATGCTTCCCGTTCGGGAGGACCTCATGTTGCATGGTCGACGCGCTCGTTTCTTGTCATCCGCCGTTCTTCTGGGCGTGGTGTCGTTTGGCACCGCCTACATCACCGTCGCTGCGGGCCCAGGCGAGCCCAACGCCCTCGTTCCCTACCACGGGCACCTGGAGCACAACGGCACGCCCATGAATGGCGTCGTCGACGTGCGGGTGGGATTGTTCACCTCTGCTGGTGCCGATGCCTCCTGTTTGTGGACGGGGACGACGCCGTGTGGCGCGTGGAGCGACACCTTTGCCAACGTCGCGGTCGCCTATGGCAACTTTGCCCTGTCGTTGGGCAGCAATGCCAACCTGCCGACGACGACGTTCTTCAACAACGGCGTGTTTCTCGGCATCGCCGTCGACAACGGCACCGGCTTCGTCGGCGTCGGCGGACTGCAGCGTTTGGCGTCGGTGCCCTACGCGGTACGCGGAGAGCAAGCGACCGACTTTTTGGCGACCGGAGCGATCACCGTCGACGGCGACGCCGACCTCGGCAACGACGTCGACGTCGGACGGGACGCATACATCGGCCGTGATGCCACCGTGATTCGCAACCTGGGCATCGGCATCGACGCCGCATCGGCGCAAGAGCAGGTGCACATCGAAAACGGCGCCTTGCGGGTGCGCGACGACGACAACGCCGCCGACCCCGACATCGCGGCCTTCTACGCGCTGAACCTCACGCAAGGAATTGGCATCGGCTACAACCGGGTGTCGGCCATCGGCAGCAACGCCAGCCAAGACATCGTGGTGGAGCCCAAGGGCAGCGGCACGGTGATCCTCGACGGCAACACCGACGTCAACGGCAGCGCCGACCTCGGTGCCACCACCGTGGAGGCCTACCAAAACATCAACGGCACGGTCTCGACCTACACCACCAGCCTCGTGCGCCGGCGCTACGTGGCGACGTGGTCGGGGTCATCGCCGACGCGGCGCTACGTCGATGTTCCGTACAGCGTATTGGTCTCGTACTGTGGGGACGAAGACGGCTGCCGGGTCACGCTGCGCATGCGTGGCTGGAACACCAGTTCGCAACGTGGCACGGCCACCACATTCACGTTTCACTACGGCAGCGATGGCCATTGGCGCGTGAACTCCAACGTCGACGGCAACGACGGAAACGGCTCCACCAACCACGCAATGCAACTGAACGATTGCTACTTCACCGACAGCCGCTACGCGCAAGGCGCCAGCGACCAGGGCGACAGCCAGTTGGGCATGGGCTTGCTCAACTGGGACGACACGTACGATGTGAGCACCCAGTCCTGCGAACTCATCATCAACGATTGAGAACGGTGTTTTGGGTGTGGTGAGAACGCCTCGTGCGGGGTGTTTTTGCCGTCGGTCGTGCTGCGGGAAGGAACGGATGTGGGGTGAGAAAGCCCCGCCCGGCTGTTTTTGGATGATTCTGAGACGGCCTAAGCTGCCGAAAAAAGGACGAAATTCACAGGCGGCCCTCTCGGCGCTTGGCACGGATGTTGATGAACTGCGAGCATCATTCAACGTCCGCCAGTGGCATGAGGTGACCGATGTCTTCGGAGCAGAACAGCCCCCACCGCCCTCGCATTGTTGTCATCGACGACGACGACAGCATCCTCCGGCTCATGGGCAAGATGCTGCAGCACGAGGGGTACGACGTGTACCTCACCACCGACGGTGCGAAGGGCGTGGCGAACATCCAGAAGATGGGGGCCGACGTCGTCATCCTCGACCTCAACATGCCGCGCACCAGTGGCTTCGAAGTCTTGGAGGCGCTCAAGGCGTCGTCGTCGACGGCCCACATCCCCATCATCGTCACCACTGCGACCTACCAGTCGGTCGACAACGCCGACTACGGCCTGAGCATCGGTGCGTCTGAATACATGGTGAAGCCCGTCATGCGGGCCGCCTTGCTTCACGCCGTGAAGCGCAACCTCAAACCTGTCGACACCGGATTGGACGACTTCGACGAGCCCACCCTCGAGGTTGTGCAGCAGTTGACGTCGTCGATGTCGAGCAGCGAGGCCCACTGCTGACTTGCATGCGTGGTGTCGCTCAGAACGCCGACGCCAAGCCCCAACACGTCAACACGCCGGTGTCGTCGACGACACAGGTGTGGTTCTCGCCACAACCGACGTCGACGGCGGTGCCCAAGGTGGGAACTGCACGCTGCCCCTGATCATTGCTGCCCCAGCATTTGACGACGCCAGCGTCGTTGCGGCTGCAGGTGTGGCGTCGTCCGGCGCACACCTCGACGACGCTGCCGACGTCGAAGGGCACGTCGGCCTGAAAGAAGAAGTCATCGCCCCAGCAGGTGACGTCGCCGCCGTCGTCACGGGCGCAGGTGTGGCCTTCGCCCGCGGCCAGGTCGGTGACCACGCCCAAGCCAAAGGGCACCAACGTCTGGTCGTCGAGGTCGTCGCCCCAACAGGTGACGTCGCCGACGTCGTTGGCGACGCACGTGTGGGCAAACCCAGCGGCCACCTCGACGACGGTGCCGACTCCGAACGACGGTGTCGCTTCTCCGTGTTGGTTGCGGCCCCAGCAGCTCACGAAGCCGCTGGCGTCGGCAACACACACATGCTCGTCGCCACAAGCGAGCGCGGCGACGGCGTCGAGCCCCAGCGTCGGTGTGGCCTGGGTGTATTCGTTGCGCCCCCAGCACGACACGGCCCCGACGTCGTCGACGGCGCAGCTGAAGTCGCGTCCGCTGCACAGCCGCACGAAGCTGCCAGAGGGCGCATTCGTGGTTTGGCCAAAGGTGTCGTCGCCCGCACAGCGCACCTGGTTGGTGTCGGTGAGAACGCAAGTGTGTCCCCCGCCAGCGGCCACCAGACGAACATCGCCAACAGGAGGCGTGCCCGCGTCGTCGACGACACCTGCGTCCTCAACGACACCTGCGTCCTGCGTAGGTTCAGGCGAAGGTTCAGGCGTGGGCTCAGGCGTAGGTTCAGGCGTGGCGTCAGGCGTTGGGGTGGGCTCAGGAGAAGGGGACGGCTCAGACGGGCCCGCATCCCATGGGCCGGCGTCGACGTCGGGCGATGCCGATGGCTCTGGCACATCAGGGGTTGGGGTGTCGGGCGCTGGTGCGTCGGGGTCGATGGGCAACGACGTCTCGGGCTCGGGCGCGCTGCCGCCGTCGGGCGACGACGACGGCTCAGGACAGCCGATGATGCCAGCGACCAGCACCGTTGCAGCCAATGCTCGAACCCAGTTTGACGTCGTCATGCCGCCTCCGCCGCGCTACTCGCGCGGAAGAATGCGTAGCACCTCCGACGGCGTGGTGGCACCTTCGTTGAGCAAGAAGCTGGCGTAGCGTGACAAAGGCACCCAACTGCCGTCGGAGGCGGCCGCCTTGAGCTCTTGCCCGGTGGCGCCGCGGCTGATGGCCTCTTTGACCTTGGGCGAGTTCACCAACAGCTCATAGACGCCGATGCGGCCTTTGAATCCGTCGCCGCCGCAGGTGCCACAGCCTTCGCCACGGTAGAATTTCACGCCCGCGTCGAGGCGCACGTTGGCGCGCTCGAGGTTCTGCAGGATGAGCTCAGAGGGCTGCGTTTCTTTGCGGCAGGCAGGGCAAATCTTTCGCACCAAGCGCTGGTTGACGACGCCGAGCAGGGCGTCGGCGATCATGAACTCCTCGACGTCCATGGCGCGGAGGCGCTGCACGGCGCTGATGGCGTCGTTGGTGTGAAACGACGACAACACCAGGTGGCCGGTGAGGGCAGCGTTGCAGGCCAGCTTGGCCGTTTCGGAGTCACGGGTCTCACCGATGAGGATGATGTCGGGGTCTTGGCGCAGGTAGCTGCGCATGATCTCGGGGAACCCAAGCCCGATGTTCTCTTGCACCTGCACCTGGTTGAGGTTGTCGATGTTGTATTCGATGGGGTCTTCGATGGTGCAGATGTTGAGCTCAGGATTGCGCCGCTCGAGGAGAGACGCATACAGCGTCGTCGTCTTGCCCGACCCCGTGGGGCCGGTGACCAACACCAACCCGTTGGGACGGTAGATGAGCTGTCGAATGACCTGGCTGACTTTGTCGGCGAGGATGAGGCTGCCGATGTCGCTCTCGAGGGAGCTGGCATCGAGCACGCGGAAGGTGACCTTCTCGCCGTATTTGGTGTTGATGGTCGACATCCGCAAGTCGTAGTTCTTGCCATTCATGGCGAACGAAATGCGGCCGTCTTGCGGCATGCGTCGTTCGGCGATGTCGAGGTCGGCGAGGATTTTCATGCGCGACACCAACGCGCCGTGTCCGGCCATGGGGATGCCGCCCGAGGTGCGCGGCGCCAGTCGGCCGTCGATGCGGTACCGCACCTTCACCTGCTCTTTGTCGGGCTCGATGTGAATGTCGGAGGCGCCGCGGTCGATGGCCTCGACGAAGATGCGGTTCACGATGTCGACAGCGTCGGGGGTGTTGGCCAGCTGTTGGTCGCGGGCGAGGTCGCTGTCGGACAACTGGTTGGAGAACTGCAGTGTCTTGGCGAGGGCGCCGTAGTCTTTGTTTTGCCCCTGCACAGCCGCGGGCGCCGTCACCTGCGGGTAGTGCCGCACCAAGAAACTGTCGAAGTCTTGCTCGCTGACGGCGAGGAGTTTGACGTCCATGCCCCGCAAGATGCGCTTGACGTCGTCGACGGCGAGCCGGTTGTTGGGGTCGGGGGTGGCCACCGTGATGATGTTGCCCTGCTGCGAGATGGGCACCACACGGTGACGGTGCACGACGCTGCCGGGCAACAGGTCTTTCAGGCTGTCGTCGAAGGGGACGCCCTTGAGGGTGCCGAAGCCGACGCCCTGGGTCTTGTTCACCTGCTCCAAACGTTTGGCCAGTGTCGACGCGATGGTCAGGCCCACCTGTGGCACCGCTTGCACCAGGCGGTAGAAGACGTCGCGCGACAATCCCAACACTTTGGTGTTGTCGTCGATGGCCTTCACCGTCGCTGAGCGGCGCTCGCCGGTGACCAACGCCATCTCTCCGAAGGCTTCGCCCCGGCCGAGGGTGGCGAGGTCCATGGTGAGGCCCAACGCGCGGTCGGTGACGTACACCGAGACCATGCCCTCGACGATGACGTACATGGCGTCGCCCACGTCGCCCTCGTGAAAGAGGATTTCGCCGTTCTTCAGCACCCGCTCTGCGAGTTGGGCTTCGAGTTGGCTTTTGAGCATCGGCGACAACGGCCGCAGAATGTTCACCTCGTCGAGGATGCTCTTCTTGGCCGGTTTGCCGCCCGAGGCTGGCGCTGCGGCTTTGGCGTCGGGAAAGGCAGGGGCAGGGCCCGGCTTGGCGGCGGGACGCACGGCAGCAGGCGTCGCTGCAGGTGCGGGAGCAGGAGCCTGGACGGCGCCGGGAACATTGCCAGGTTTGTCACTCATGAGTGGCCTTCAAGTGTCGAGGTCGTCGACGTCAAATCGGGATGAACGAGGTCAGCGCAAGTTCGACTGGCGCAGACGCTCAGCGAGCGTGCGCGTGAAGAGGCGGAAGATGCGCATGGCGGCGACGTCGCGGCCATACAAGAACTGGTGAAAGCGATCGCGCGAGATGAACAGCGCAGCGACTTCGCCCTCGGCGACGACGCGGGCCGAGGTGGGGGCGTCGTCGATGAGCGAGATCTCACCGACGTAGTTGCCGGGCCCCAGCTGCGCCAGCTCTTTGGTGCTGCCGTCGGCTTGCACACCCTGCACACGCACACCGCCGTTGACGACGACGAGGAGGCCGGCGCCCGCTTGCCCTTGTTCGATGAGGGTGGCGCCGGGCTGGTACTGCACCTGCTGGCAGATGCGGTACAGGTCTTTCATGTCTTGCAGGTCGAGCTCGGCGAAGATGGGAATCTTCTTCAGGTGCGTGTAGGCGCTGTCGACGGCGGGCAGCCCAGGTTCGGCCGCTGTTTGGTCGCCGCCGCCCTTGGAGAAGGGGTCGGAGAGACTGTCGAACGGGTCGGCCGACGAGTATTCTTTGCGGTCGGCGGTGACGACGTCGGGCGCCGGCGCCGGCGCTGCCGCAGGAGGCGTCGTCGTCGACGCAGGAGCGGCCGTGCCAAGGTCGAGGGGGGCAGGGCGCACACCGGCTTCTTCGGTGAGCTGCTTGCGCTCCTGCATGTTGTCGCCGCCGAGGATGTTGCTGATGCGTTCGCGCACCTGCTGGGCTTCTTGCAGACGTCCGAGGGATTCGAGGATGCGCGCCAGCGTCATGTACAGCGGTTGGTGTTTGTTGGCGGCTTCACATTGGCGCACGGTGTCGACGAGGAGACCGACGGCTTGGTCGGGGTGGCCGAACTGCACCAGCAGCTCGCTGAGGCGCATCACCGCGGGCACGCGGGCGTCGTGGTGCACAGGCACCAGCCGCAACATGTCGATTTCGCCTCGGAGGTTGCCCAGCTGTTTGTAGATGCCCGCTGCGTCGAGGAAGTGGTTCTGCCGCGCAAGGCATTCGGCGAGGGCATCAGACGGACCCGCCTTCTCATAGTTGGCACGGGCCTGGGGCATCTGGCCCGCGCGCTCGTACGCCTGGCCGGCGCGCACGTAGTTGCCCAACGCCTCAAAACAGTGCGCTGCCGACGCAAAATCTTGGGCTTGCTCATACAACTGGCCCGCGAGTTCATGCTGGCGGGCGATCTCGTACACCTGAGCTGCCGATTTGAAGTCGCGTGCGCCTTGAAACATCTCGGCCAAGTGCTTTTGCGACGTCGACGACGCCGTCTTGGCCTCTTCGATGAGGGATGCGCCAACGGCCGCCCCCGCGTCTTCATACAGGCGAACTGCGAACTCGATTTCACCTTTGGCGAGGTGGCTGCGGAGGAACTGCACCAACTTGTCGGTGGCCACAAAACTGCCGCCGCCTTCACCGCCTTCATCGATGAACTCGAATTCCATCTCACCTGCCCAGCGGGTCATGCTGCCTCCTCGCGCCGCCTGTGAGGGCGGTCTGTCTGGCGGGAATCTGACGCATTTGCCGGACAAAAATCCAACGCCGACCTCAATGAGCCAGGACCGCCTCGAAGTGGTCGCCCATGGCACGCGTGAGGGCCGGGAGGGCCCAGACAAAGCCCGAAAACAGGACGCCCCGCAGCAGGCGGGGCGTCGAGAGACGTCGTCTTTCGACGACGGGCAACCGTGGGCGGCTCAGCGGGAGCGACGCCGACGCAAAGCTGCGCCGAGCAACACCAACAGGGCCAGGCCCATGGGTTGGGGCGGCGAGGTGTCGGCATCTCCGACGCCGACGCCGCCGATGTTGCAGCCGCAGCCGTCGGGGACGTCAGGCTCAGGTTCGCCGGTGCCCGCGTCGGGGGTGCCCGACGCGCACTCGGCCTCGTCGTCGGCGGTGACGCTGGCGGTGATGTTGCCGGCGATGGTGGAGCTGTCGGTGCCCACCATTTGCACGACGAAGGTGCGGCTCTCGCAAGCGTCGACCTCGTCGAAGACGACGTCGAAGGTGGCGTCGCTGCCCTCGTAGGAGGCGCGGTGGTCGTTGGGCACGAAGTCGACGGCGAAATCGTCGGCGTCGTACACGGCGGCTTGGTCGGCGTCGGCACCCTCGTATTGCCAGGTGAGCGGCTGGTCGGTCTCGTGCACCAAGACAGCGAGCTCTGGCACTTCGCCTTCGCCCGTGAACTGGCCTGCGAGGCCGCCTGCGCTTTGGCTCCAACGGAGTTGGAATCCGGACGTGCCGGCGGGAACCTCGACGGAGAACTGCATGGGCGCGCCTGCCATGTTGGCCAGGCCGACGTCGCGGGGGCCTGGCACATGCAGCTCGTCTTTCACGCCGATTTGTGCTTCGCCGTCGGCGTCCAGCTCGACGAGGGGCATGAGGCGCACACAGCCGGTGATGCCGCGGGCGGCGAAGGTTTCTTCGGCGAAGGTGCGGGTGTCAGCGTCAAACGCGTCTTCGATGGCGGCGGCCGCGAGGGCAGCGGCGCCTTCGAAGGAGGCGTCGTCTTCACTTTGGCTGAGGGCGAGGAGCAGCGCCGCGTCGAGGTCGGGCACGGCGGCTTCGCCGTGGGTGTCGATGACGTGTTCGCGGATGTCCCACAGCGCGCCCGACCAAGGCTCACTGTCGTTGTGCACTTGGCCGACGATGTCGCGGGGGCAGGTGTAGTCGTTGTCGTTGTTGCGCAGCGCGAGCTCGCCTGCGTTGAGGCCCTGCGCGCCGTAGGCGCCCATCAGCGGATCGTTGCGGTACGACGACGAGAAGTAGTCGGCCCAGCCCTCGTTGAGCGCGCCGGCCCAAGCGTTGCCGCCGTATTGGTCTTTGCTGATGGAGAACAGACCCGGCACGAAGCTGTGCACCACGGCGTGGGTGAACTCGTGAAAGACGATGGAGCCGTCGTAGGAGAAGTCGTTGGCGCCTTGGAAGTACAAGTTGGAGTCGTAGGGCCGGTTGAAGATCTCGAGCAGGGTCTCCAACTCGGGCGGCACTTGAATGCCACCGCCGGTGAGGGCGGGGACGAAGGCGGCGTTGTCGAGGCGCTGGTAGTCGTCGATGACGACGGGGTTGCCAGGGTCTTGGCCGGCGCCGGTCAACAGTTGCTGGCCGATGGTGTTGAAGTCGAGTTCGGGAATGAGGACGTTGGTGGCGACGTGGAAGGGGCGCACAGGGTTGCCGTCTTCGCCCAACACGGGGCTGCCGTCGGCTTCGCATTGCATGGAGTCGCCGCCGAGGCACCAGGTGTCGTCGTCGAGAATGCTGCGCAGGTGCAAGAAGAACTGCATGGTCGTGTAGTAGACCTGCACTTCAGAGAACGTGTCTTCTTCAGAGGCGAGGCCGAGAAGCTCGTTGTCGGCGCGGGTGCTGTCGACGGGAGACTCGAACCAACCGGCCGGGCGGTCGCCGTCGGCTTCTTTGGAGCGCACGCGCGGCAGCTCAGAGCAGAAGGCCACGCGTGCGTAGATGACGTCGGTGGGCAACTCAATCGGCAAGAAGTCGGCAGGCACCTGCAAGCTGATGTTGCTGGTGATGGGGTCATCGTCGTCGTCGTTGGCGCAGCGGCGGTCGGCGATGCCGCACTCGGCGCTGCCGTCGTTGCAGACGTACTCTTTGCAGCAGTTGAAGGTTTCGACGTGGAAGCCCCGCAAGGGCGCTCCCACTTCAGCCGGACGCAAGCCGGGGAGGTCGACTTCGACGAGGTCGGTGGGGTCGACGCCGGTGGCGGCAGGGGCCCACTCGAACACGCGTGCGCGGGTGGGCGCAGCAGGTGGGGGGCCAGCGTCGACGACCGGAGGGAGGCCGGCGTCGGTGTCGGCGCCAGCATCTGCAGGCGCTCCTGCATCTGAAACCACGCCGCTGTCGACGTCGCCAGAGCCGGCGTCAGCGGCGCCAGCGTCGCTCATGCCCCCATCCAGCATGCCCCCATCCAACATGCCGCCGTCGACAACGCCGCCGTCTGCGAATTTGGCGACCGCCTGTCGGCGAAGCACCACACCCGTCTCTGCGTCGACCCACACGTCTTGCAGGTTGCGCAGCTGCAAGGTGGGCACGCGCACTTTGTAGGCCGGGCGCACCCGCTTCCCGACGGCGAGGTACACCTTCTTGCTGAAGCCAGCGACGTTTTCGACGGTGGGGTCGACAAGCAGGCTCGCGGGCGTGGCTTGGTGTGCGACCTCGAGGGCGTGGCCAGCGTCGAGCACGAACCCGGCCTTTTGCAGAACGGCGGCGTGGGTCACGCGGTACGACGCGGGCAGCCCCTCTTTGTAGGTGAGCACGCGGTCGGCGCCCTCGACGGGAATGCCGTGCAGCACCGGTTGCACCCGCACCACCTGGCGGTTGCCGAAGGTGTGCACTTGAATGCGGAAGTCGTCGGCCTGCTGCAGGTTGGCGTCGAGGGTGCGTGCCGCGTCAGAGCGCAGGGCTTGTTGCATGGCCGCGACAAACGACGTCTGGGACGTGGTGGCCGTCTTGTGGGGGAGGGCGTCCAGACCACGGGCCGAGGCGGCAGGGCTGCCCATGAGGGCGCCGACGCTCAAGGAGGCGGCCAGCACAAACGACGACAGCAAGTGGCGAGAAAGGTGGGGCATGGGGGGTCCTGGGTACGGAGAACAGGAGGTAGGGCAAGGTCAGACAGGCGTGGCGGATGTCTGACAAGGCACCACGTTCGCGCAGAGCCTAGCAAAAGCGCGGCTGCACTTGCACGTGTGCCATGGCGCACGCCGAGATGCTGAATGCGGCATCTGCACACGTCGTCGACACTGGAGACCTCGGCCTCGGTCATTTGTCCCATATGAATGGCATCCGTCCCCAGTTGCTGGATGACGGTCGGGGGCGATACATTCCGCCCGCCTGGCAGCTTTGCCCGCCGCCAGCGTTGTTTGAGAGGGCCCTGCCGGGCCCGCTGGAGCCCCTTGATGAAAGCATTTCTCCCCGCCTTGCTGCTTGCTTCTGCCACCGTGATGGCCGTTCCTTCTTACGCAGCCGACGCCCTCACCAAAGACGACTACCGCAACTACTGCGGCTACTTCTTGGGGCTCGACTTCCCCGTGAAGAAGAAATGCAAGGGCGACAAATGCAAGAAGATCAGCTCGCTGAAGGGGGAGAAAAAGCAGCTGAAGGCCATCGCCAAACTGTTGGGCACGAAGTGGACCGAACTCAAGTCCAGCGTCGAGAAAGGCAAAGCCATCGGCGCCACCTGTGATGAAGTCGGCAAGATTTACGAAGATGCGGCCAAGACGGCGTTGAACAAAGCGCTGCCCGGCCGCATCGCTGTGTTTGTGCTCGACTACTCCGACCCTGAATTCGTCGTCGCCTCGGTCACCTGGCGTGGCGCGGCCAAAGCCAAACTCGAAGAAGAAGCCGCCTTGGTGGCGAAGATCATCTCCGAAGAGGCCCCCATCACCAAGACCATCGCCGTGCGCGCCGTGCGCCCCAAAGCCAAGAAGCTCGACAACCCCAAAGCCGTGTGGTTCGACGGCAAGATCAACCCCGAGCGGTGCTCGCGCATCAACAAAGACCGCATCAACCAAGACGCCGACCGCCGCTACATCGGCCTTTTCGACCACGTGCTGAAAATCGACGAGCGCACCCCAAAGCTCATGAAGTACGACTCCCGTCGTCGTCGGTGGACAGATGCTCCCGCCGACGCCTTGGCCCACAAAAAAGGCCACGACAAGAAGAAGGGCTGAGTTGTATTCGAACCCTTCGACGTGAGAAAACGCCTCCAGCTGGAGGCGTTTTTCTTGGGTGTCACCCCGACACCGGGAGCGTCCTCTTCGACGAGGAGCATGCATGCGCTGCATCATCGAGGTGTGCCAAGGGAGCCTGACCGCCGGCCAAGAAGACGTCTTGGTCAACGCGTCGAACACCAACGTGCGTCTGGGAAGCGGCGTAAGCCACGCCATCCGATTGGCGTGTGGCGACGGCTACCAAGAGCACATTGAGCAAGCCATGCTCGACGCCAAAGGCGGCTACCTCGAGCCCGGCGACGTCTTCATGACCGACGCTGGCGCGCATCCCCACGCCAAACACGTCGCCCACGTCGCCGTCATGGACTACCGCCACCTCGGCGGCAACACGCATCCCGACGAAGCCCGTCTGAAAACCGCCACCGACCAGCTGTGGACGACCCTCGCCGACTACGCCAAAGCACAAGGCGACGACGACGTCAGCGTGGCCATGGTCGCCCTGGGCGCAGGCACCGGCGGCGCACCCATCTCGTTGTCCATCGGGCTCGCGTGCACGTCGCTGAAGACCTTTTTGGCGTCGAACGACGGCATCGGCCGCGTTCGCTTTTACGCCTTTCTCGACGCTGAGTTCGCCGAGATGCAAACCACGATCCGGCAGCACTTTGACGACGTCTCCGTCGTCGAGTTGAGCTAGCCGAACACCTGTGAACCCCTCTCCTCCGAGCCCCCTCATCCCCCGAGACAAGGAGCCGTCATGGCTGCGCGCAAGAAGAAGTCCGACGCTGAGCAACCCGCCCCTGAGATGGACCCACAACAGCTGCAAGCGCAGCAGATGGCCCAAATGCAGCAGATGCAACAGATGCAGCAAATGGGCGGCATGGCCATGCCCGGCGCGATGCCTGGGCAGATGCCGATGCAAGGGCAAATGCCAGGGGCGATGCCGGGCCAAATGCCAGGGCAGATGGGCGCACCGATGATGGGGGGCTACGCGCCCAACCCCATGATGCAGATGATGCAGATGATGCAGATGATGATGTCGGGCGGCGTGCCTGGCATCGACCCTGCGGCAGTGCCGTTCGGGGGGGGCCAAGGGGTCGCCGACGAAGACCGCGGCCTCGACGCCGACATCATTCGCCCGTCGACGTTGGACGATCTCGTCAAGACGCAACAAGGCGTGCCCATGGGCAACGTCCTCGACACATTGTGCCTGACCGAAGACGCGCAGAACGCGCTGGGTGGCATCCCCCGTGGGTGCACCATCGCGTTTGCCGGCCCTCCCGGAAAGGGCAAGACGCGCTCGGTGTTGGCAGCGTTGTGTCGTGTGGCAGCCGCTGGTGAAAACGTCGCCTACATTGTGGCCGAAGAGGGCTTTCACGACGAGGAGGGCGCCGGCCGCGACGACCTCTGCAGCCGTCTGGTGAAGATCGGCATGGCCGCCACCGGCCTCAAAGAGAAGAAGTTCAAGAGCGACGTGCTCGACCGCGTCTTCGTGCTCGAAAGCCAGTACCACAAGGGCCACAGCTGGGACGACTTCGTCGCCAAATACCGCTACCTCGTCGAGAAAGAAGAGATCGGCTTCGTGGTCATCGACTCCCTCAACATGCTCGACCCGTCGAAGAACCGCACCGCCGACAACCTCTCGGCGCTGAAGACCTACAACCACGAGCACGGCGTCACCTGCCTGTGCGTGGGGCAGATTCGCGACACCGGCTCGCCCGTCGGGGGCGAAGCGCTGATGCACACCGCCGACGCTGTGTTTCTCCTCGAGGAGATGTCGCTCGGCAGCAAAGACATCGCCGCCAAGTGGGGCGGGCAATACCGCGACAAGATCGACGTGTTGCGCGCCATCAAGAGCGTGACCACGCCGACCTTCCCGCATCCCATTCGCGTCGACCGCAACGCCGACACCGGCGAACTCGTGCCCCATGACGCCCAGCCCGACGACTTCAAGCTGCTCGACCCCAAGTGAGGCCCCACCCGACGACGTTGAGGTCGTCGGGTACAGTTTTGCACATGTCAAACTGAATGGAGTGCGCCATGCAAGGCCCTCATTTCGTCGGCACCCAAGATCTGCGGCAGTGGTTTTCGAACGCGAAGACGCTGTCTGAGCTCAGTCTGTCCATTGGGCAGCAGCGGGCGTCGAGCGAATACCTCGAAGACGTCGTCGGGCTGCCGTTTCATCTGCGGTTCGTCATCGACAAGCGGATGGAGGAGTCGGGTGGCGTCGTCAGCCGCACGGCGCTGAACTCCATCCCGTTCTATTCGCTGTGCAAAGGGCTGTTTCTGCCGTTGTCGGGCATGCAGCCGGAGAAGGCGAAGTTTCACTTTGGCCTCGACCTTCCGCCGCCGCCGAACCACCAGGAGCGCGAAAAGCTGCTGGCGTCGTTCTTGATGAAAGACGTCGGCATGGACTTGGTGAGCCGTCTGGCGTGCGTGTTGGGCGACCCCTTTCGCGGCAAGCCCAGCACCTTTCGCCGTGACTCCTTGCTGCGTCTGCTGCAGTCGGTGCAGATGGTGCAGCGTCGAGCTTTGCTCGATCGCCTGACGATGGTGGGCGACGTCGCGGTGCTCTTTGCCGAGGCGCGCCCGACGCTGAAGCAAGAGCCACCGCTGACAGCGCTGGAGGTGTTTGAGACGTTGCGGTTCATGCGGGAAGAGCCTCGCACCCGCAAGTTCGACATTTTGCGAAGCATCTTCTTGAGGTGTGGACGTCTCGAAGCCTTCTTCTTGGCCAAACTTCTGCTGCGCAAGGCGGGCTTCGGTTTCGATTACCAAGGCCCGCTCATCGCCCGCGCCTTGGCCGACCATTTCGGTGCCCAAGCCGAAGAAGTCGCCCACGCCATGGCGCTCACCGACCCCTTTCAGGTGGCGCAGATCCTCCAAGAAGACGGCGCGCCCGGCTTGAAGAAGATTCGGCTGCAGCCGCTGGTGCCCATCCGCCCAGCGTTGGCGGGGGGCAACAGCGACGACCTCGATGTGTTTCCGACGTGGGTGGAGCGCAAATACGACGGCATCCGCCTCATGCTGCACAAGAGCACCGACAGCCGCGGTTCGATGTTGTGCGGCGCCTACACCCGTCGTCGCGGCGACTGGTTGGAGTCGGTGCCCGGCCTCGACTACGTCATCAAGTCGCTGCCGTGTTCGAACGCCATCATCGACGGCGAAATCTTCGGCACCACCATGGACCTCGAGCGTGGGAGCCGCCCGGCCAGCGTCTACGACGTCTATGCGACGTTGCGTGGTGAAAAAGCCGGCGGCGTGAACTTGAAGTACGCGGCGTTCGACTTGCTGTATCTCGACGGCCAAGACCTCACCGGTTTGCCGCTGAGCGAGCGTCGCAAGCGTCTGCAGATCCTGATGGCGTCGGTGGGGATGATGCCCAACTTGCCCGTGCCCATGTCGCTGTCAGAAGGGCAGATGGCGTCGACAAAAGAAGACGTGAAGCGCCTCTACCAGCACTTCAGAAACCAGGGGTACGAGGGCATCATCACCAAACGGCTGGATGGCCCCTACAAGATTGCCGCCCGCGACCCCGAGTGGACGAAGAAGAAGCCCGCCATCACCCTCGACCTCGTGCTGTTGGCCGGCGTGTTCGCCGTGACCACCAAAGAGAAGGCGGGGATGTTTGGGTCGTATGTCATCGGCGCCCGCGCGGCCGACGGCACCTTTGAAGACGTCGGCGACGTCGCTGGCATCGACCGCTACCGCGACCAAGAAATCCAGCAGGAGATCATGCGCGAAGGTCTGCTGACAGGAGGGCGCATTGAACGTCCATCGGCGAGCGGCGTGCGGCCGGGTGTGGAGTTTCGGCCGCACATCGTCGTCACCGTGCGCTTTGAAGGCATCATCCGCGAGCAGGTGGACGGAGGACGCTTGCGTCTGCGCGACCCCAAGTTGGTGATGATTCGTTCTGACAAAGGGCCGCACGAAGCCGACAAAGTCGACGCCCTCGAGGAGCTGTTCTTGCGCCAGCGCGTGGGCTAGTCAGGGCCGCGCGCTTCGCGGCGCCGGAGCCCTGCCTTCAACGACCATTTGCAGTGGATGATGGCGTCGCTCTCTGCTGAATGGCATTTGACTGCAAATGGTCGACGATGCCTGTTTCTCGTCCTCACCGACGTCGTCACCGTCGTCAAACGGAGGTTTTGGGATGCGCTCGAGTCAGGGCCCGCGCGCTTCGCGGCGCCGGGGCCCTGCCTTCAACGACCATTTGCAGTGGATGATGGCGTCGCTCTCTGCTGAATGGCATTTGACTGCAAATGGTCGACGATGCCTGTTTCTCGTCCTCACCGACGTCGTCACCGTCGTCAAACGGAGGTTTTGGGATGCGCACTAGGACTGCATAGTCACTTGTATTTTCCGACGATTCCTGATCTTCAATGTGCATGACACCTGAAGACTTGGACGCCCTTGGCGACGAACTCGAACTGTTCTTGGAGGA